>Ga0075424_100001000_pt1 | contig 23950 bp, 20 predicted proteins | sample SoiMethybrSBSTD3_FD_75301 | JGI IMG/M metagenome (GOLD analysis project Ga0075424, IMG submission 75301) | Bulk soil microbial communities from a Populus tree surrounding site in Tennessee, USA - Soil MetaG P. TD hybrid SBSTD3 | ecosystem: Environmental > Terrestrial > Soil > Tree plantation... | reverse complement strand
CCACTGGCATGGCGATGCCGGCGATGGCCGCCATGCGTCGCGCCTCGTACTCGATGGCGCCGCCGAGATCGCGGTGGTCAAGGCCAGGGGGCCGAAGACCGGTCGCAATGCGCCGGACCATCGCGATGCCGAGATCGATCTGGCCGACGGCCGATTGAAGCCGATCGACGACGTCCATCGGTGTCTTCAGCTCGCGCAGCCGCCGGACCGTCGCGACGAAGTCGAGCTTGACGCATGTCAGCAGCTGGCCGAGCTCGTCGTGCAGCTCGCGCGCGATGCGCGTACGCTCTTCCTCGCGCATCTGCTCGAGACGCTCCGACAGCGCCGCGTCGGCATCCGACCCCGCCGTGATTGGCAGCTTCAAGCCCCTGCACTTTTAACATGCCGAGGCGGTTTTCGTGGATGTTTGTCGGAAATTGTCTGACACGCCAGAGGCGCGCCGCCGACAGCACCGCGACCGCGGCGCACCCATAATTGAGATCGCCCGCCTTCGCATGCCGCTTCGGCGGGCCCGCTTCAAATTGTGTGCAGACGAGCCAATCCGTGGATCGATACCGCTTGATGCGGCCGACGTCCACGTCCTCAGCAATCACCTCGCGGTAATCATCGGCTTCATCGAGCTGATGATTGCCGACGCCGAGCCAGGCCAGCCGCATTTCAACGATCTGCTCGAAATCCGCGCCTCCGCCGTGGCCGCTGCGAATCTACTCGGCAAAACGACATCCCCTCCATTGACACCCGATACCTGATACCTGACCTGATACCTAACCCCTATACTGATTGCCATGAACCGCATTGTGGCGATCACCGGCGCGAGCGCCGGCATCGGCGCGGCCATCGCTCGTGAGCTTGGAAGGCGCGGCGACAGCCTCGTCCTCGCCTCGCGCACGACAGACGCCCTTCACCAAGTCGCGTCGCAGATTTCATCGCCGACCCACGTGGTGACCGCCGACGTGACGCGCCGCGGCGATGTGGAGCGGATTCGCGACGAAGCGCTTCGCGTGTTCGGGCATGTGGACGTCTGGATCAACAACGCGGGCAAAGGCATCGTCCGCCCGGTGCTCGAGCTGACCGACGCTGATGTTGACGAGATGATGGCGGTGAACGTGAAGTCGGCGCTCTACGGGATGCAGGCGATTGCGCCGCACTTCATTGAGCGCGGCCGAGGCCACATCATCAACATGTCATCCTTCCTCGGGCGTGTGCCGGTCGCGCCGCCGCGTTCGGCTTACAGCGCTGCGAAGGCGGCGCTCAACACGCTGACGGCGAATATGCGGGTTGATCTGCAGCGCACGCATCCAGGCATTCACGTGTCATTGGTCATGCCCGGGCTCGTTGCCACCGATTTCGCCGCGCACGCGCGCGGCAGCACAGGCCCCGTGCCGCCGGGTGCGATTGGATCGCCGATGAAGCCGCAAACCGCCGAAGAAGTGGCCGCGGTCGTGGCGGATCTGATCGACCGGCCGGTCGCCGAGGTGTACACCAACCCCGCCAGTTCGGCGATCGCTGCCCGCTACTTCGAGGATGTCTCGCGGTTCGAGTCCGACAACCGGTCACGCGCCTAAGCTCAGCCGGTAGTTCTGAGTAAAATTCGAATCCGTGGCCACCCCGCCTGCACCGGTTCATGCACTCTTCGCCGCGATCGTTCAGTCGTCAGACGACGCGATTGTCAGCAAGGATCTCAACAGCATCGTCACCTCATGGAATCCGGCGGCGCAGCGCATGTTCGGCTACTCGGCCGAAGAGATGATCGGGCGCTCGATCCGGGCGATCATCCCCGAGGATCGGCAGTACGAAGAGGATGAAGTGATCGCGCGAATTCGAGCGGGCGAAGCGGTCGATCATTTCGAGACCGTCCGCAGGCATAAGAACGGCTCGCTCGTCGACATTTCCCTCAGTATTTCGCCGGTGCGTAACGAGTCAGGCGTCATCGTCGGCGCCTCGAAGGTTGCACGCGACATCACGGAGCAGCTGCGCGCTCGTGCTGCAGAGGAGCGCAACCGCCGTCAGGCCGCGTTCCTCTCGCGGTTGACCGCATCATTCGCGACCTCGTTGGAGCCGCGCCAAATCCTTGCCTCGCTCGCCGAGCTGTCGGTGCCGTACTTCGCTGACTGGTGCTCGGTTGACCTGTTGAAGGAAAGCGGGCAGATCGACCGGGTTGCCGAGGCGCACGTGGATCCGGCGAAAGCGGGATTGATCGCGCAGCTGCGGAAAACGTCCAGCAACGTACATACACCGCTCAGTCCCGCCCTCGTGATCCGAACCAGCGAACCCGCAATCGTTCTTGACGTAACCGACGGTGTCCTCGTCGAGGCCGCCGGCGGCGACCCCGATCGTCTGCGGGTTCTCCGAAGTCTCAATTTGTTGTCCTATCTGTGCATTCCGCTGCGGATCCAGGGACGAACGATCGGCGCGGTCACGATGGCGCGCGCCGACTCGGGCCGGCGGTTCGACGAAGAAGACGTGCGCGTGGCGGAAGACGCGGCCTCGCGCACCGCGCTCGCCGTTGACAACGCCCAGACATACGAGCAGTTGCAGACCGCCAACCAGTTGAAGGACGAGTTTCTGGCGACGCTGTCGCACGAGTTGCGCACGCCGCTGAACGCCATTCTCGGCTACGCGCGGATGCTCCGTTCCGGAATCATGAAGGAGGAACGCCGGGACCAGGCGCTCGAGACGGTCGAACGGAATGCGACGACGCTGACGCAGATGGTCGAAGACGTGCTCGACGTCTCGCGTATCACGGCGGGCAAAATCAGGCTCCACATTCAGCCTCTCGATCTTTCGATCGTTCTGCGCGATGCGCTTGCGACGGTGACGCCGGCGGCCGATGCAAAGGGCGTACGTCTGGAGTCGATTCTCGAGCCGAATGTCGGGCCGGTGTCCGGCGATCCGGACCGGCTGCAGCAGGTCATCTGGAACCTGTTGTCGAACGCGGTGAAGTTTACGCCGCGCGGCGGACGCGTGCAGATGCGGCTGCAGCGAGTCAACTCCCACATCGAGGTGAGCGTGAGCGACACCGGCATCGGCATTCGCGAGGATTTCTTGCCGCATCTGTTCGAGCGCTTCCGTCAGGGCGACAGCACGACGACCCGGGCGCACAGCGGCCTTGGGCTCGGGCTCGCGATTGCGCGGAGGATCGTCGAGCTGCACGGAGGCCGCATCCGGGCGCTCAGCCCGGGAGAGGGCAAGGGGTCGACCTTCAGCGTCGAACTGCCGATCATGATCGTCCACACAGAGGCCGACTCCGAGCGTCGCGTTCATCCGCGCGCGCAGGGACCGCGGCCGGCGCGGCTCGAGTTCCCGACGCTTCCCGATATCCTCGTGCTGGCCGTTGACGACGATCCCGACGCGCTCAGCCTGGTCCGGGAGATCCTCGAGAGCGCCGGCGCTCGCGTGCGTACGGCGACGTCTGTTCGCTCGGCGCTCGAGCTGCTCAAGGGCGAGGTGCCGGACGTGCTCGTCTCCGACCTCGGCATGCCGGGGATGGACGGCTTCGATCTGATTCAGCGCATCAGGCAGATGGAGGGGCCGGTGAAGGAGCTGCCGGCGGCTGCGCTGACGGCGTACGCGCGGTCGGAGGATCGAGCCAAAGCGCTGCGTCTCGGCTTCGAGATGCACCTGGCCAAGCCGATCGATCCGTCGGAGCTGATTGCCGCCGTGGCGTCACTGGCGCGGCGACGGAGAGCGGCGGCCAGCAAGTAGGTTGGCAGTTGGTGGTTGGTAGTTGGTTCCCCGCACTCGCCGCAGGTCGACGCACAAATCAGCCGTCGACCTTCTCACTTATAATTGTGAGTTGTCCCGCACGGTGGGTGTAGCTCAGTGGTAGAGCGCCGGACTGTGGCTCCGGAAGTCGCGGGTTCGAAACCCGTCACCCACCCCACCTAACTTGTTCCAGCGCACGCCACGCCACCGGCGGCGCTGCTCGGCGCGCGTTCACGCCGAACCCCTTGTCGATTGTCGTGAAGTAATCGGCGATGTCGAGACGAACCCCCGTGATGCCCAAGATCGATGCGCGAGTGCACGTAGCGTACACGCGCAGTGCTTCAGCACGATTCCCTGCGACTGCGTGGCACGCATGAGCGGCTGACACCGCCAATTCGTCGAAGGTTTCGGCAGCCAGCGCTTCGGCAGCGAACTGAATCCCTCCGGGCGCGCATATTGCTGCCTCTTCTCGACATGTCCGAGCGCGTTACCGACGACCTCACGCGCGACCTCATCGAGGGAATCAACGCGCTCATCAGCGAATCACAACGGGTTCGGGCGCGTTTGGAACAACAACGCGACCAACCCCCGTTCTGGCCCGATCGTCGGCGTCGCGTCCGCGGTTTCGGAGAAGAGTTCGACCGCGGTCCCGAAGAAGGTAAATAGCTGCCTCGTTCGGGGATTGGTGCACCGCGGGATCGTTCACGTGGTCGAGCTGGTTTAGCAACCTCATTAGCTCGACGCGCGCGTCCTCGCTACAATCCGCGCTCGTGCCGGAACTGTCGCCCGAAGCACTCGCGGAGATACTTGCGAAGTTGGACGCAGTCGTACAGCAGGCCCAGGAACTCCAGGCACAGATCAAGGCGAGGATGGCGGAGGAAAACAGGCGCGACCGCGTCGTATCGAGCTGGCCCGATCGCCGTGGCCGCCCCGAGCGTCGCAAGCGCCCGCGCGAGTAACGTCAGCGCGGGACGAACGTGAACGCGACCGACAGCCGCGGCTCGAAGCATTCGCGCGATGGAACGCCAGCGCGGTGCAGGATGTCGCTGTGGAAAATCGCAAGGCGGCCCGGCTTCACTCCCACCGCATGCACCGGCTGCCGGTCGGCGTCATAGAAGATCGTCTCGCCGAGCCAGTTCTCTTTCCACTCAGGGTTCGCATAGTAGAGCGCGGTGATGCCGCGCGGGGGATCGACATGCGGCCCCTGGAAATCGCCGTACAGAATCATGTTGGTGTAGCAGCGATCGAGCGAGTAGCGGTCGTCCGCCATTAACGTGCGCGCCGTCTGCACGCAGTCGCGCAGCACCGGAGTCGCCTCGGCGAGCGAACGTGGGAACTCCGCCTTCCAGTGCTTTGCGTACTCCGTTTCATCCGACGTGATGTCTTCAAGTCGATAGGGAAGGTCGCGGAGAAACGTGTAGAGCGAGCGGACATCCTCGCCGGCAAACAATCCATCGACCACAAGCAGCTGCAGGCCGTCGATGTCGACGCGACGGGTGACATGCGCAGCGACGTTCACGGTTGCAGACTGTTGATCAATCGGACCACAATCCGCAATCGATCCCATGAAGCGCAGCCGCGATCGCTTTCTCACCACGCATACGGGAAGCCTGCCGCGTCCCGAAGATCTCATTCGCATGATGTTCGCGAAGGAGGAAGGTGTTCCCGTGGAACCGCGGGCGCTCGCGGCCCGCATCCGCGACGCCGTCGCAGACATCGTCTCGCGCCAGCGCGCCGCGGGTATCGACATCGTCAACGACGGCGAGATGTCGAAGCCAAGCTACGCCACCTACATCAAGGATCGCTTGAACGGCTTTGGCGGCGAGAGCCAGCCGCCGCCGTACCCGGATCTCGTGCCGTATCCCGGCCTGCACCAGAAGGTCTACGGCGACCGCGGCCGCGCCCGGCGCAAGATGCCCGGCTGCAACGCGCCGATTACCGTTCGCGATCGCGAAGCGGTCAAGGCCGATATCGAGAATCTGAAGGCGGGGGCGAGAGGGGCGGGAGGGGAACCCGAAGATCTCTTCATGAGCGCCGCATCGCCAGGCGTCATCTCACTGTTCTTTCACAACGACTACTACAAGACGCACGAGGAGTATCTCTACGCGATTGCCGAGGCGATGCAGTACGAGTACGAGGCGATCGCAGCCGCCGGCCTGGTGGTTCAGCTCGACTGCCCCGACCTCGGCATGGGGCGCCATGTGCAGTTTGCGGATCTGTCAATCGAGGAGTTCCGCAAGAAAGCGCGCCTGCACATCGAGGCGCTGAACCACGCGGTCCGCAACGTTGCACCCGACCAGATGCGCATGCACTTGTGCTGGGGCAACTACGAGGCGCCGCACCAGATGGATGTGCCGCTCGCCGACATCATCGATGTGGTCTTTCTCGCGCGGCCAAGCGCAGTCTCGTTCGAAGCGGCGAACCCACGCCACGCGCACGAGTGGGCCGTGTTCGAGAAGGTGAAGCTGCCGGAGGGCAAGGTCCTCATTCCGGGCGTGCTCGAATCGAAGTCGAACTTCATCGAGCACCCGGAGCTGATTGCCCAGCGTGTCGGCCGCTACGCGAACCTGGTCGGCCGCGAGAACGTCATGCTCGGGACCGACTGCGGCTATGGCACCTGGGTGGGCCAGGCTGCCGTCGATCCCGACGTCGTCTGGGGCAAGCTTGCCGCGATGGCGGAAGGGGCACGCATCGCCTCGCGGCAGTTCTGGCGACCAGTCGCAGTGTAGGGCGGGCCTTGTCAGGCCCGCCTAATGCGTAGCCACCGTGGCCGACATCCCTCCGATCTTTGTTGCGATCAGTTCCGCCTGCTCCGGGGTGAACGACACACGCAGCGCGCCGGCGCCGGCATCGAGATTCAGCGTCGCCCGCATGATGCCCGTCGCCGAATGCGAATGCGGTGGAAGGAGCAGGTGACCGAGCTCGTGCGCCATCACATAGCCAAGAACGATCTGCGGCTTCTTGTGATGATGATGGGCGAGGCGCGTGAGCCGGTTGTACAAAACAGTCGCCGTCAATCCACCTGGCTCCGCGAAGCCGACCGCCAACTCCGCCAGGTGGACGTCCCCCGAGTCGGTTGAGACGAGATTGACGTGGAGTCCCGCCGGCCCGCCGGCGCAGTCGGCGTGTGTCCATTCCAGAGTCACGGCTGCCGTGCGGTACACCGCGCTCGCCACGGCCTCGGCCGCCGCCAGCATGCCTGGATTCACGCCAATAAAATCACAAACCGTCACCTGGATAGTCCGCACCGCCGAGGTATCAGCCGCGTAGACGGGCGCCGAGGAGCGCAACAGAATCGCGACCATGAAGAGCGTTGCCGGCAACAGGCGAGAGGCGGACATGATGAATTCCCCTGCCCTGAGTAACGGCTGGGGGAGGGCGGACTAACGGGAAGCGGATCCGGGATTCGGGATCCGCTTGGGAGGTTCGTAGTTGGTGGTTGGTAGTTGGTAGTTGGTGGTTAATGATTCGCGGCTATCGGCGACTCTTCGAGCCGGTCGAGCAGATGCCAGGGACCGTCAAAAATCGCAATCGCTCCGCCCAGCGAGGCGTCCTTCCAGCCGCCACACCGGAAGGCAATGATCTCGACGCCCGCGCGCGAGGCGGCCTCGATGTCGTACGGCGTGTCCCCGATCATCACGGCATCTACAGGTTTGACCCCCGCCTTCTTCAACGCGGCGTGAACGATATCGGGGTCGGGCTTCGATTGGTTCGCGTCGTCGCCCGACGCTGAATTGCCGAGCAGCGACGTCGCGTCGGCGATCTTCAGCAGCGCTTCGAGCTCGTCGCGTTTTGCGGAGCTTGCCGCGACGGCCTTGATGCCGAGCGACTCGACGGTGTGAACGAGCGTGCCGGCGCCGCGAAAGGCCTGCAGGCGCGGCAGGTACTCCGACTTGAAGATTTCGCCGCGACGTTTCGAGATGCGTGTGCCGAGCGGCGTCTCTTCCTCGATGCCGGCGACGGCGGGCATCAGCTTGTCGCCGCCCATGCCGATCGCGCACCGCACCTTGTCGAACGCGACATGGACCCCCGCCTCGGTGAATGCCTCCACCCAGGCGTGGGCGTGCGCATCATTACTATCAACGAGCGTTCCGTCGATATCGAACAAGACAGCTTTGAACACGGTCCTTCACCGATGACGAGCCACAGAGACGCAGAGGGTCAATATTTCTCTGTGTCTCTGAGTCTCTGCGGCCTGTGATCGTGATTGGCGTTGCTACACCGGGTGTTCCGCCAGCTCGACGAGCGAGCCGTTCTCGATGCGGACGCTGAGCGGATGGATGTGATCGGCGCGCTCGTGCTTCGCCTCGTACATCAACTTGTCGGCGCGCTCGAGCAGCTCCTGCGCGAGCTGGTGCGCCATCGGGCGACGCTCGGTGACGTCGCTCAGCATGAGGCAGACGATGCCCACATCGACGCGGACCGGTTTCTCGGCGAGGCGCGGATCGTCGATCGTCCAGTCGTAGCGCTCGACCGCCTCTCGGAAGCGCTCGGCGATCACCCACGCCGCGCGGCATTCGTCCAGATCGGGAATGAGGAAGCAGAATTCGTCGCCGCCGAAGCGGGCGTGCAGGTCCTGGCTGGCACGCACATCGACGGCCTCCTGCGCGATCAGGTCGTCGGAGCGCACCTGCTCGCGCAGCAGCCGCGCCACCCGATCGATAATCTTGTCGCCCGCCGCATGACCGAGCGTGTCGTTGTACCACTTGAACGAGTTGATATCGACCAGGCCGATGGCGCACCAGCGGCCGCGCTGCTCGAGCGCGAGAAAGGCCTCGACCTGCTCGATGAAGCGCTTGAAGTTCATCAGCCGCGTCTTCGGATCGCGGTGGACGCGGTCCGTCAGATCGGCAACGAGGTCCTCGAAATACCGTGCAATGCTGCTGACCGTGGCGTCGCGCGCCGAGAGCTCCTCGCGCAGGCGGTTCAGACGGTCCGTGAAGCCGGCCGAGACGGCCTGGATGGCGTCCTGCTTCGACTGCTGCCAGAGACGCTCGTGCTTCATGAACACGTTGTCGATCGCATCGAGCAGCGCCTGCTCCTGGCCAGCGGGCAGATGCATCCGGTCCCGCACCCACTGATGGAGGTCGGACCGGGTTTGCGGTGCGGCGCTGGCGTCGACATCAAGGCTCTTACGCACTCTCATACGATCCGTGACGCGCAATCACCGCAAACGATGTGCCGAGCTGAAGCTCTTCTATAAGAAAAGGACGTGAATGTGGACCACCCGTCGATCATCCGTCCCGCCGACCATGCCCAATGGCGACCGGACAAGATGGGGAAGGGCACTCTCTTCGAGTCGCCCCGCCTGCTCGTCGGTCTCAATTGCTTCGAACCGGGCCAATTTCACGCCCTCCACGCCCACGAAAAGATGGACAAGTTGTATCAAGTGGTCGAAGGGGAGGGGATGATCCTTCTGGACGGACGCGAACTACCTATTAAAACGGGTGAGCTGGTGGTCGCGCCGGAGGGAGTGCCGCACGGAATCCGCAATACCGGCGGACGCCGGCTGCTGGTGCTGGCGATCCTGGCACCCGCTCCGTGACCAGAATGCCGGTGCTTTGTGTCTTACCGGCATTCGCCGCTGCACCTAAACCTGTACTCCAGCCGAGGTTTATACTCAGCGCGGCCGTAAGGGCCATTTCACACTTTTCCCGCTGCCGGAACGCCTGCTCAGCGTTCCCTGGGCGCGTCGGTTCGTCGCCGACAACTCGTTGGTTCGCGGCTTGTGGCGACACATGAGGAGGGGTCATGGGGTGCACGCCACGGAGGCACGGAGAACACGGAGTAAAGGTTTTTCTCCGTGTCTTGGTGTCTCCGTGGCTCGTCGTTCTGCTGCTCGGCGCTGATCGAGCCGCTGCGCAGACCGATCTGACCGGAACCTGGAGGCCGCTGGCGCGCAACGAGGATGGCAGCGGGATGATTGGGGACGCTGCCGGCCTGCCGATCACGCAGGAATCGCGATGGCGCGCGGACAGCTGGTCGCCCGAGGACTTCGACGTCACGGAGTGGGCGTGCCGTCCACACGCGTTTCACTACTCGCTCGAAACGGTTCTCACGCAGATGCGCATCTGGACCGACATCGATCGCGAGACGCAGCGCATCCTCGCGTATCACGGTCATCTCAACCAGGAAGAACAGGAGGTGACCATCTGGATGGACGGCCGGCCGCATCCGCCCGCCAACGCGCTGCACACGTGGAGCGGGTTCTCGACCGGTGAGTGGGACGGCGACGATCTGGTCGTCACGACCACGCACGTGAAGGAGACCTACATTCGCCGTTCGGGGATGATGCACAGCGACCAGGCGACGATCCGCACCCGCTGGCGCCGCATGGGCGAGTACCTGCAGGCGACGGTCATCATTTACGACCCGATCAACTTCGCCGAGCCGTACATCCGTAGCTCGATGATGTGGGTCAACGATCCATCCATGGTCATGAGCCCCTATCCGTGTGAAGAGGCGACGGAAACGGCGCTGGCGCGTGGCACGGTCCCGCACTTCCTCCCGGGCAAGAGCCCGCTGCCAGGCATCGATCCGAATCTGACGGACCGATTCGGCACGCCGTTCGAGCCGAGGCGTGGAGGCGCCGAAACGATGTATCCGGAATACATCGAGAAGATGAGGACGTTCAAACGGCCCGCCGGCAGAGTGCCGGGAGCTACCGAAAGCGAGCGGTGAATGGTGTATAAGGAGCGTCGATGAGCCGCCTTCGCGCTCCACGCTTCGGCGCCCAGGTTCTTGCGTGCGCCTTCACAGTGCTGCTGAGCGTACTGGTGTTCGGCCAGGCGTCGTTCAACACCACGCTTCAGACCACCGACTTCAGCGGCGAGTGGACCGAGATTCCGCACGAGATCGGGTTTACCGCGGAGCTCTACGATTATTCGGGCCTTCCGGTGAACGCGGCCGGCCGCATGCGCTACGACACGGGCGACATCTCCGAATGGTCTATTCCCGAATTCGTCTGTCGTCCGCATCCGGGCGTCTACAACTGGTTCTACGGCGGCGGCAATCGCATCATGAAGGAAATCGATCCGGTCACGCGCGAGCTCACCGCGTATCACATCCAGTTTTTCCGCGCGCCCGATCGGCCCGTCTACATGGACGGGCGTCCGCATCCGCCGGAATGGGCGCCTCATACGTGGGCGGGTTTCTCGACCGGCAAATACGACGGCAACACGCTCGTGATCACGACCACCCACCTGAAGGAAAGCTACATTCGCGCGAACACGGCGGTGTTCAGCGAAAAGGCCACCGTCACCGAGTGGCTGACGCTCGACGGCGACATCATGACGGTAACGACCTATCTCGACGATCCGGTGTACATGGAGGAGCCGCACCTGCAATCGATCAGCTTCCGCCGCAATCTGCATCAGGAACTGCCCTTCTTCCCGTGCACGATTGGCGTCGAGAACGTCGCCGAAGGCTTCCCGCATTTCCTGCCGGGGAAAAACCCCTACGTCGCCGATGCGGCAAAGAAGCTCGGGCTTCCGCTCGAAGCAATCAAAGGGGGCAAGGCGACCCTCTATCCCGAGTACCGGCAGCGACTGAAGGAGTTGATGAAGTGAAGGGCGCGTCTGCCGGAACGCCTTGGCGGCGTTCCTTGTATGCCGCTCTGCTGCTGCTGCCCGCCGTGCTCGTTGCGCAGAACGTGGAGCTGCACGTCATGCCGATCCGCGGCAACGTCTTCATGATCGTCGGCGGCGGCAGCAACGTCACGGTCTCTGCCGGCGTCGACGGCGTGCTCGTCGTCGATGCAGGTACCGCCGCGGCCGCCGACAAGATGCTCGCCGTGATCACCGACATCGATCGGGCCACATCCGTGCCCGACCGTCTGACGACGTGCGTCGGGCCGACGTGCTATGAGCCGGGAAGCCTTGGACCGTTCACCGCATTCGGATGGGCGGGACCGTCCTACAACGCCGTCATTGCCTCGCCGAAGCCACCGAAGCCGATTCGGTGGATCCTGCAGACGACCGTCGATCCTGAGCACACGGGTGGCACCGCAAAGCTCGCGATGGCAGGCAAGACGTACAACGGCGGTGAGGCGGGACGGCTGGTAGGCGACATCACGCCCGCCACCGTCATCGGTCACGAGAACATCCTGAAGCGCATGACTGAGGCGAAGTTCCCGGAGGCTGGATGGCCGACGGAGACCTATTACATTCCGACCTACAAGATGAGTCAGTACATCAACGGCGAAGGCATCCAGATGTATTACGCGCCCGCCGCGATTACCGACACCGACAGCATCGTCTACTTCCGCTATTCGGATGTGATCAGCGCTGGTGACATCTACACACCCGGGCGCTATCCGATGATCGACACCGTCAAAGGTGGAACGGTGCAGGGAGAGATCGATGCGTTGAACAAGATCATCGACATTGCGTTTCCCGAGTACCGGCATCAGGGCGGCACGATGGTCGTGCCTGGCCATGGCCGGCTCGGCGACACGGCCGACATCGCGATCTACCGCAACATGATTGTCGTCATTCGCGATCGCATTCTCGACATGAAGAAGCAGGGGATGACGCTGCAGCAGATCACAGCGGCGAAGCCGACGCTCGATTACGACGGCATCTACGGAACGCCGGACAAGTTCATCGAGGCCGTGTATCAGACGCTCGAAATAAAGAAGTGAACGAGTTTTCGGATGGATACCGCGAAGGCCTCACGGCAATCACGAAGCACACGATGAATCGAGTTGTTTGCTTCGTGGTCTTCGTGGTTGCGCATGCCTTCGTGGTTACAGGAGGAGCGACTTCATGACGCGCACAGCACCAGTCGTCTTTCTCGGCCTTTTGCTCGCTGGTGTGTCAACCTACGCGCATCACTCGCAGGCGGCGCAGTACGACACGAGCAAGCAGGTCAAGATCGAAGGGACCCTCGTTCAGTTCCAGTTCCGCAACCCGCACACCTTCATCCAGGTCGAAGCGCCCGACGAGACCGGGACGAAGGTGCGGTGGTCGATTGAATGGGGCGGCGTCGGCCAGTTGAACGGTCAGGGCGTCACTCGCACGACGCTGAAGTACGGCGATCCGGTGATCATCACTGCCAACCCGTCGCGCACGCCGAACGACCACAAGCTGCACATGCTGACGCTGAAGCGCACCTCTGATGGATTCGGCTGGGGCACTCGTCCTGGCGAGGTGATCGCGCTGGAACCATGAGAATCCGGGAAAAGCTCTTGGAGCTTGCCGTCATCACCGTCCTGGCCACGGCCGCCGTAGACGCGCAGCGTGGCGCGGGTGCGCGCGGTCAGGCGCCGCCGACGCCGAAGGCGGATCCGGCGATTGACATCACCGGCACGTGGACCGCAGTGATCACCGAAGACTGGGCACTGCGGATGGTGACCCCGCACAAGGGCGATTACACGCGCGTGCCTATGACGCCTGCCGCGCGGCAGATTGCGGACGCATGGGATCCGGCAAAGGACGAAGCTGCCGGCGAACAGTGCCGTGGTTACGGCGCGCCCGGCGTCATGCGTCTGCCAGGACGGCTTCGTATCAGCTGGCAGGACGATCAGACGCTGAAGATGGAGCTCGAGGCCGGCACCCAGACGCGCACGTTTCATTTCGCGGCGGCGGGTCCCGCCTTCGCCGCGGCTTCGGCGAGGCAGGCTGGGTCCGCCCTACCCAACGTGGAGCCAACGTGGCAGGGTCAATCAATCGCTCAATGGCAGTACACCGTCAACCCGCCGCGCAGCGGCGAGCTGAAGGTGGTGACCACTCGCCTGCGTCCCGGGTACCTGAGAAAGAACGGCGTGCCCTACGGTCCGACTACGACGATGACTGAGTACTACCACCGGATGACGGCGCCGAACGGCGACGTCTGGTTGACCGTCGTCGCGGAGATCACCGATCCCGACAATCTCCGCGAACCATTCGTCCAGAGCACGCACTTCAAGAAGCTTCCCGCGAACGCGACATTCAAACCGGAAGCCTGCGAGGCCCGATAACAAACCACCTCCGTGCCTTCGTGTCTCCGTGGTTCGTGATCGTTATTGGGCGCCGACGCCCTGCGTATGCGGCGGCACGGGATACTGCCTCATGCCGTGGAACTCGTTGTTGTACATCGTCGTGTAGCGGATGCCCTTGCCGTCCTTGTCCACCCACGACATCGACGTTTGATACAGCGTGGCAGGCGGAGCGTTCTTGGGCACTGTCGCCTCCGCGATATACAGCTTCATCTCGTGCATCGCGATGTAGGCGTAGGTGCGTGACCCGTCGATCACGTTGGTGAGCTGCAGCTCGTTGCCTTCGACCATGTCGTGCTGGCTCCACGTGAGGTCGCTCACCTTCAGGTTGTCGCGCTGAACGAGCATCTTCGTGGCGTACTCGGTCGCCTCGCGTACGTCGTGTTTCCAGAGCCCGGGTCCACTCAGATCCGTTCCCCGGCAAAGCGGCGCTCCGGCCGGGCATGTTTTCACGCGCTCCTTGCCCATCTCCTCAATGCCGCTGTAATCGACGACGGTGACCGCGTAATGCTCCTTGCCTCTGTCGACGCTGTAGACGCGCGCGGGAAGCTTGAAGTTCTGCTGCGACACCCACGTGATGTCTTTCACGGTCGGCTGCGCAGGAAAGTAGATCTTGAAGCCGTCCTTCGTGTTGACGTACTCGTCCGTCTCCTGGGCGGCAAGACCGGAGGCTGAGAGGACCAACGCGAGAACACAGGTCACGGTTCGCATGACACCCTCCTCCGAGAAGTAGCGCGATACGTTGTATCATCTGCCGCCACTTCAACCAAGCGCTAACCCCGCCAGGAGGTCAGTCATGAACCGTTTCCTGTGGGCGTTTGCAATCCTCCTCTTTCCAGTTCTTTCATTCGCACAAGAGGCGACCGTCATCGGCACCGTTGTCGATCAGACCGGCGGCGTTCTGCCGGGCGTGACCGTGATCGCGCTGCATGAAGCCACGGGGAATACGTTCACCGCGGTCACCGACGAACGCGGCGTCTATCGGCTGCCGCTGCGAGTCGGCGCGTACCGCATGACGATGGAGCTGCAGGGATTTGCGAACGTCGCGGAGCGGTTCGAGGCACTTGTGGGCCAGACGCTGACGGTGAACGCCCAGATGAAGCCGTCGACGGTCCAGGAGTCGGTGACGGTCACCGGCGAAGCGCCGCTCATCCAGACCACCTCCTCGACGCTTTCGGGCAACATCGATCCACGGCAGACCCGGGATCTGCCGGTCAACGGCGGCAACTGGCTCGATCTGTCGCTGCTGGCGCCGGGGAATCGATCGAACGGCGCCGATCCAAACACCCCCACCGCGCGCAACCGGTTCGACTATCAGTTGAACATCGACGGGCAGCAGGTCACCAACAACGGGCGCGCGGGGGCGCAGAATCCGCGCGTCTCGCAGGAGGCGGTGGGCGAGTTCCAGTTCGTGGCGAGCCGGTGGGACGCGTCGCAGGGGCGTTCGAATGGCGTGCTGGTCAACGCGGTCACGAAATCGGGGACCAACACGAACACCGGCAGCTTTTCCGTCAGCTTCCGCAACGCGCGGTTCAACGCCTCGGACTTCGTGCAGCATCGCGTGCTGCCGTACTCGAACCAGCGCTTCAACGGCACCTATGGCGGACCGCTCCGCAAGGATCGCGCGCACTATTTCGTCTACTACGAGCGCGAGCGCGAGCCGTCGACGATTACGTTCAACAGCCCGTACCCCGCGTTCAACGTCGATCAGAAACGCGACGTGCTCGACTGGAACGGCGGCACGCGTCTCGACTTCCAGATGGGTGCGCAGCAGCACCTGATGATCCGCGCGACCAAGTGGATCCGCACCGATCCCGCGTATGCGGGCCTCAACGGCGCCACCAGCCATCCATCGGCGCAGGGCTACTCGTCCGCCAATTCCGATACGTTGTTCGCCACCTTCTCGAAGGTGCTCGGCAATCGCGGGTTGAACGAGATCAAAGCGGGCTTCACCGGCGCCGTCGAGCGAAACAGGAGCGTGGTCGACTGGGCGCATCATCCGCAGGCCGTCATCGCCGGCGTCACCAACGGCGCGCCGCGCATCAACTTCAACGGCTACAGTTTCGGCAACAACAACACGAACTGGCCGCAGACGCTCGGCCAGCAGGTGGTCTCGCTTCGCGAGGACTTTTCGTATTCGTTCAACAGGAGCGGCCGCCATGACGTGCGGATGGGCGGCGAATACCTCAACACGTTCTTCTACCTCTATAACTGCCGCCCGTGTGTGGGCATCTACGACGCATCGACGTCGCGGCCGCCGGCCAATATCCAGCAGCTCATGCCGGTCTGGAACAACCCGGATACCTGGAACCTGAACGCGCTCAATCCGCTGATCCGGTCGTATCAGATCGGCATCGGCGAATTCGGCGGCCAGGCGCGGCGCAATACCGTCGCAACGTGGATTCAGGACGACTGGCAGATGACCAGACGGCTGACGCTGAACCTCGGCCTCCGCTACGACCTGCAGCCGAACTCGTTCGCGAACTTCGTCGAGGTCTATCCGATCCTCAAAGGCGGGCGGCCGGACGAGACGACCGACTTCGGCCCGCGCGCCGGCTTTGCGTACACGCTGAACGATCGCACGGTGATTCGCGGCGGCGCCGGCCGCTATTACGGCCAGGTCATCGACAACCTGACGTCGTTCACGCTGTCGGCGGCGACGACCTTTGTCGCGCAGGTCTTCAACGACGGCCGTCCGGATTTCGCGACCAACCCGTTCAACGGTCCGCTGCCCAGCCTGCAGGCGCTGCGCAAGTCGGGCATCGACCAAAGCACCGGCTCGGCGATCGCCTCACCGTATATGACGATGCCCTACAGTTGGACCTCGTCCATCGGGTTCCAGCGGCAGATTGGCAGCACGATGGCGCTGACGTCGGACTTCAATTTCAATGGCGCACGCCACGAGCGGCTGACGCTGAACAATCTGAACCTGACCTACAACCCCGCGACCGGTCTCAACTATCCGTTCACCGATGTCTCGCGGCGTCCGATTCCGGGATGGGCGTTGACGCAGGTCTCCGTGAATACGGGGCGCTCGAACTATCGCGGTCTGGAGAGCGCGTTCACCAAGCGGATGACGAACCACTATCAGTACTCGGTCACCTACACGCTTGCGGGACTCTGGGACGACGATCCGCAGCCGTACGCGGTGGACTGCACGAAGGAAACCGCGGAGTCGTGGTGCACGATGGGGCCGCTGCCGTTCGCGGTGGCGGCGGATCTCGGCGGTGAGTACGGTCGTGCCACCTCCGATCAGCGGCACCGTGCCGTGTTCAACGGAATCGTCGAGCTGCCGGAAGGGTTTCTTGTGAGCGGACTGTACTTCTACGGCTCGGGCGCGCGCTTCGCGCCGACGGCAGGCGGCGATCGCCGCGGCATCGGGAGCGCGACCGGGAGCCGTCTCCGCGCCGATGGAACGGTCGTGCCGCGAAACAGCTTTGTCGGCAATCCGATTCACCGCGTGGACCTGCGTGTATCAAAGACATTCCCGCTGGTCGGCCGGACGAAGATCGAGGGCTTCGCCGACGCGTTCAACCTGTTCGACCACGAGAACTACAACTCGTACACGGTGGTTGAAACGAGCCCGCTGTACGGCAAGGGATCGGACGGCAGCCTCGCGCGGCGCCTGCAGCTTGGATTTCGGCTGACGTTCTGAGGCGAACCTTGGGAGTTGGAAGTTGGCGATTGGGCGTTGAACGTCAACGAGTAGCGGTAGCCGCCCCCTTGATCAGAATCTTCTGCACGCGCCAGTTGTTCATGTCGGCGACATAGACGGTGTTCTCGTTCGGACACGCGAGGCCATGCGGCCAGTTGAACTGGCCCATCTCGTGGCCCGAGATGCCGAGCATCCCGAGGATCTTTCCGTCGAGCGACATCTTGTAGAGACGCCCCGGCTCCGAATCGACGACAAACAGGTACTGCGTCGGCGTGGGCGTGATGCAGAGCGCCCACGGCGCCGATTCGTCCGGCGCATTGGCCGGAACGGCCGCCAGCGTCGGGTGGTGCTTCTTGTCGTACGGCGCGTTGAGGAAGAGGAAGTACTTGAAGTTGCCGTCGGTATCGAACACCTGGATGCGGCGGTTGCCCCGGTCCCCGACGTAGACGTTGTTATTGCGGTCGATCTGAATGTTGTGCGGGTTGTTGATGCTGCCCGGGTTCTCGTTGGCATGATCGCCGCCGCGCCCGAACTGTCCCCACGACTTGATCCAGTTGCCGTTCTTGTCGAACTTCGCGATGCGCGAGTTCACGTAGCCGTCGCTGACGTAGATGTTGTCGTTGCTGTCCCAGGCGACGTCGGTCGCGCCGTTGAAGGTCCCTTCGCCCGCTCTCGCATCTGCCTGCGTCGGCCGCTCGTAGCGCCAGCTGTCGTAGCCTTCCGGCCGTCGTCCAAGATTCAGCACGACTCGCCACGCGGGGCCGGGGCTGAACTTCATCGCGGAGTTCGTCCCTTTGTCCACGACCCACAGGTTGTCGTACTTGTCGAAGCGCACCGAGTGCGCGTACCCAAGTCCGTACACCCCTTTGCCGATCTCGCCGATGTATTTGCCGGCGGAGTCGAACTCGAGCAGGTTCGTCGTCGCGTTGCCGTAGAGCGGACCCGACGTCGCGGTGCCGGGATGGTTCAACACGACGAGGGTGCCTTTCGAGTTGACGGCGACGCTGAGGACTTCGCCGAAGTTCATGCCGGGCGGCAGCTTCAGCGGATCCGGCACCGATTCGAACTGGAGGATCGGCGCCTTGCTGTTGTCGACGGCCGGCCGCTGCTGTGCGGCGAGCGGCATCACCGCCGCAAGAAGAGCTGCTGACAGCATGTGGATACGTTTCACGAACGCCTCCTTGTTACCACGAAGGCCTGCGGCGGCCACGAAGCCCGCGAAGAATCGAATCATTTCGTGAGCTTCGTGACTGTCGCGCGAGCGACCGCCGTGGTTGTCAAAAGTGTTTTTCGGTCCGCACGTCGACTGGGTTGATCCTACAATGCCTACCGCCGTAGAAGCGGACCTTAGGTGCCGCCGGAGGCCGCGGTAGAAGCGGACCTGAAGGTCCGCCCCTACATGGAGGCCGCGGTAGAAGCGGACCTGAAGGTCCGCCCCTACATGGAGGCCGCGGTAGAAGCGGACCTTGAGGTCCGCCCCTACATGGAGGCCGCGGTAGAAGCGGACCTTGAGGTCCGCCCCTACATGGAGGCCGCGGTAGAAGCGGACCTTCAGGTCCGCCCATGCACGGAGGGTGACATGAAGAAGGTGATCGTCCTCTCGGGAACGGCGGCGGTGCTGACGGTCTTCCTCCTGGTCCAGCCTCACGCGCAAGGGGGCCGTGGCGGCGGACCGCAAATGGTTGTCGTCGGTCAGCTCGCCGGGAAACCTGTCGTGCAGCCAGTCACGCGCGGCGTCGATTATCGCGACACGATCAGTCCGACGGATCCTGCGATGAATGGGCCGGTGCCGCGGCTGCCCGACGGACATCCGGATCTGACGGGGCCGTGGGAGGGCGGCGGCTCCGACAACGACATCGGCGTCGAAGGCGGGATGAAGCCGGGCGAGCTCGACGCGCTGCTGCTGCCCGCCGCGCGGAAGCTCAAGGAGGAGCGGTCGAAGGCGATCTACGGCGAACCGTATATCTACTGCCTGCCGATGAGCGTGCCGCGCATCAACCCGTATCCCTGGAAGTTCGTGATGGGCTACACGTCGAAAGGTCTCCAGTACGTCTACCAGATTCACGAGACAGGCGATGCAGGCGCGCATCGTGTGATCTACATGGACGGCCGCGCGCACCCGAACGCCGCGACGCTGATCCCGACGTGGTGGGGACACTCAACAGGGCGCTGGGATGGCGATACGCTCGTCATCGATACGGTCGGATACAACGACAAGTTCTGGTTCGATGCGCCGGGGACGCCGCACACCGAGCGGCTGCACACGATCGAACGGTGGACGCGCATCAGCTACGGCACGCTCGTCAACGACTTCACGATCGACGACCCGGGAACGTTCACGAAACAGATTGAGCTGCGGTTCGTCGCGCGCATCGTCAAGCCCGGCGTCGAGCTGATGGAATACATCTGCGCCGAGAACAATCAGATTGGAATCGCCGGCGGATATCTGAACAAGAGCGATGCGAGCCAGATCGGCATCGGGGGCGGCGCTCCTGCCCCTCAGAAATAACGGAGAACGAGCGATGAGAAACAACCTCGGCATCCTGCTGGCCGGCGTCGGAATCGTCTGCCTCTCTGCGCCGGTGCGCGCGCACCACGGGTTCGAGACGGAGTACGACTCGAACAAGATCATCACGGCGACGGGCACGGTCTCGAAAATCGAATGGACCAACCCGCACATGCATCTGTATGTGGACGTCACGGATGCGGCCGGGAAGGTCACGACCTATAACCTCGAGCTGACGAGCCCCAACGCCATCCAGCGCCAGGGATGGAACAAGAACGACCTCGTGGCCGGCGAAAAGGTGACGTTCAAGGCGCACGCGGGAAAAGTCGTGGAGGAAAGAGCTGCGCTCGACTCGCTCGTGAAGGTCAGCGCGCCCAAGCAGGAAATCTTCAAAGGGCAGCGGCCCGACGATCTCGGCTCGAACTGACGATGGCCGACCAGTCGCCCACGCCTGATCTGCGGCAAGGCGTCTCCGTTGCGGCGCTTGCCGACGGCGACATGCTGCTCGGCCACGTCGACGATGAAGATGTCCTGATCGCGCGCGACGGCAACGACATCTTCGCGGTTGGCGCGCATTGCACGCACTACCACGGCCCGCTCGCCGATGGCATCCTCGTCGACGGCACCGTACGATGCCCGTGGCATCATGCCTGTTTCAGCCTGCGGACTGGCGAGGCTGTGCGCGCGCCGGCGCTCGATTCGATCGCGTGCTGGCGCGTCGAGCGGCAGGGCGACGTCGCGTTCGTCCGCGAGAAGCTGACGCCGCCTGAGGTTACCCGTCCCCCCAACGCGGCCCAGCCCGCGTCTGTCGTGATCATCGGTGGCGGCGCGGCGGGGCTCGCGGCCGCCGACATGCTGCGCCGCGAGGCGTACGACGGTCCCATCACGATGATCAGCGCCGACGACTCCCCGCCGGTCGATCGTCCGAATCTCTCAAAGGACTACCTGGCGGGGACTGCGCAGGAGGATTGGATTCCGCTTCGGGCACCCGAGTTCTACACCGACAACCGTATCGAGCTGATACTGGGAACGCGCGTGTCGTCGATTGACGTCGCGCGCCGCGAGGTCGCGCTCGGCAACGGTGCACGACGCGCCTTCGGCGTCCTATTGATTGCCACCGGCGCCGAGCCGGTCCGTCTGCCCATTCCGGGCGCTGACGCCGCGAACGTCCACTACCTCCGTTCGTTCGCCGACAGCAAAGCGATTGTGCGAAAGACCGCCGGCGCAGGCCGCGTTGTCGTTGCCGGCGCCAGCTTCATCGGCCTCGAAGTGGCGGCGTCGCTCCGACAGCGCAACATCGCCGTCGAAGTGGTCGCGCCGGAGCGCGTGCCGCTCGAAAAGGTGATGGGCCCGGAGGTCGGACGGTTCATCCAGTCGCTGCACGAGAGCCGGGGCGTTGTCTTTCATCTCGGTGAAACCGTGAAGGCCGTCGAGGGCCGCCGCGTGTCGCTGAGCGGCGGGTCGACGCTCGATGCGGACTTCGTCGTGATGGGCGTCGGCGTACGTCCGGCGACAGCGCTTGCCGAGCAGGCGGGGCTCGCCGTTGACCGCGGCATTGTGGTGAACGAGTACCTCGAAACGAGTGCCCCGGGGATTTTCGCGGCTGGTGACGTCGCGCGCTTTCCCGATCGCCGCGGCGGCGACCGCGTCCGGATCGAGCACTGGGTCGTTGCCGAGCGTCAGGGACAGGCGGCTGCGAGGAACATCCTGGGGCGGCGCGAACCGTTCACCGACGTGCCGTTTTTCTGGAGCCAGCACTACGACATCCCTATTAATTACGTCGGCCACGCCCAATACTGGGACGAAGTACGCATCGACGGCAGGCTGGATGCGCACGACTGCACCGTCAGCTACATGAAGGCGGGCCGGCGGCTCGCAGTTGCTACGATTTACCGCGATCAGGACAGCCTGAAGGCCGAGCTCGCCATGGAACGATTCGTTGCGTAGTCGTGCTATAAAGATCCATTCCTGGGGACAGGAATAAGGAGACAGGCATGAGGAAGAGACTGTCCGCATTACTTCTGGGGATAGGCGTAATCGTGTTTTTTGCGACGACCTCTGTCCGCATGTCGGGTCAGGGCGGCGCGGCGCCCGCCATCGATAACGACGACATCGGCGGCGTGGTCACAGGCGCACAGGGACCCGAGGCCGGTGTGTGGGTGATCGCGGAAACGCGCAGCACGCCGACACGCCTGATCAAGAGCGTCGTGACCGACGACCGCGGCCGGTTCGTCGTGCCCGACCTTCCGTCGGGCGACTACGACGTTTGGGTCCGCGGCTACGGGTTGATCGATTCGCCGAAGGTGAAAGCGACACCGGGCAAGATCGTCAACCTGAAGTCGACTCCGGCGCCCGACAAGAAAGCCGCCGCGCAGTATTACCCCGCCCTGTACTGGTTCTCGCTCCTGCAGCTGCCGCCGAAGAGCGACTTCCCCGGCACCGGTGACAAGGGCAACGGCATCTCGCCCAACATCAAGAGCCAGGGCGAATGGATTCGCAACATCGTCAACACCGACGGCTGCACCGGCTGCCATCAGATGGGCGGTCCGGCGACGCGCACGATTCCGGCGAGCATCCTCGGTCAGTTCGAAGACACGAAGATGGCGTGGGATCGCCGCATCCAGTCCGGCCAGGCCGGCGGCGGCATGAGCGCGCGCTTCACGCAGGTGGGCCGCCCCCGCGCGCTCGCGATGTACGCCGACTGGACCGACCGCATCGCGAAGGGCGAGCTGCCGAGCGCGACGCCATCGCGTCCGCAGGGCATCGAGCGCAACGTCGTCGTGACGATGTGGGACTGGGCGGATCCGAAGGTGTATCTGCACGACGCGATCTCGTCTGACAAACGCAATCCGACCGTCAACGCGAACGGGCCGATCTATGGCGCGCTCGAGGAAAGCGGCGACTACTTCCCCGTGATCGATCCGAAGACGAACACCGCGAGCATGATCAAGGTCAGCCCGCGTGATGCGGACACGCCGAGCTCGGCGGACCAGCCGCCGGCCGCGCCGTCCCCGTACTGGGGCGACGAGGTGATCTGGAACAGCCAGACGACGGTTCACAGCTTCGCGATGGACAAGCAGGGTCGCGTATGGGCCGCGGGGCGCGTGCGCAAGCCGCAGACGCCGGCGTGGTGCCAGGCCGGATCGGATCACCCGTCAGCGAAGCTGTTGCCGATCACTCAAGGTCAGCGCGGTCTGATCATGTATGACCCGAAGACGAAGAAGGTCACGCAGATCGACACCTGCTTCACGTGGGGCCACCTGAACTTCGACGACAACGACGTGATCTGGTCCTCGTTCGGCCCGGCGGGCGTTGAAGGCTGGTTCGACGTGAAGACGTGGGACAAGACACATGACGAGAAGGCATCGCAGGGATGGAGCGCGTTCGTCGTCGACAACAACGGCAACGGCAAGCGCGACGCCTACACGGAGCCGAATCAGCCGGCCGATGCGACCAAGGACCGCCGCCTGAACTTCACGTTCTACGGCGACTCGCCGGCGCCGGATGGATCGGTGTGGGGAACGGTGCAGGGCGTGCCGGGTGGGCTCGGGCACTTCATCCCGGGAGCACACCCGCCGGAGACCGCGCTGACGGAATTCTATGAAGTGCCGTGGAACAACCCGAAGGCGGCGGCCCAGGGCTTCGCGCCGCGCGGCATGGACGTCGACAGCAAGGGCGTCGTCTGGACGGTGCTCGCGAGCGGCCAGCTTGCGAGCTTCGATCGGAAGAAGTGCTCGGGAGCGCAGAACGGTCCAACGGCAACGGGGCAGCACTGCGCCGAAGGCTGGACGCTCTATGCGCTGCCCGGCCCGAACTACAAAGGCGCGGTCGAGAACGCAAGCGCCGACTCCGCGTACTACGACTTCGTCGATCGCTTCGACATGCTCGGCGTCGGCAAGGACGTTCCGCTGGCTGGCGGAAACCTGTCCGAGGGACTGCTTGCGCTTGTCAACGGCAAGATCGTGACGTTCCGCGTGCCGTATCCGATGGGGTACTTCACGAAGGGGCTCGACGGCCGCATCGACAGTGCGAATGGAGGCTGGAAAGGGAAGGCGATCTACACGCCAGTCTCGACGCGCGCGCCGTTCCACATGGAAGGCGGCAAGGG
>Ga0075424_100000999_pt1 | contig 23950 bp, 25 predicted proteins | sample SoiMethybrSBSTD3_FD_75301 | JGI IMG/M metagenome (GOLD analysis project Ga0075424, IMG submission 75301) | Bulk soil microbial communities from a Populus tree surrounding site in Tennessee, USA - Soil MetaG P. TD hybrid SBSTD3 | ecosystem: Environmental > Terrestrial > Soil > Tree plantation... | reverse complement strand
ACGGCCTGCTCGGCGGCGGCCGCGTCGCCTCGCTGCCACGCGGCGGCGAGGCGGTCGATCGTGATCCGCATGGCCGTGAGGGTCTGGAGGGTGTCGTCGTGGAGCTCGGTCGCCACTCGGACGCGCTCCGCCTCGGCGGCGGCCAGGAGCGCACCTACGGCTGCCGAGCCGCGCGCCTCGCTGACGCCCACGGCGAGGGCGGGGGCCAGGATCGCGGCCACCGATTGGACGAACGCCACCTCCGCCGAGCCGAACTCGCGCTCGGCGCGCGTCCAGGCGTCGAGGACGCCGAGCGCCCGGCCGTTGTCCATGATGCGAACGGCCATGCCGCCGACGACGCCTGCCGTCTCCGCCGCGCCGAGCGTCCGTAGGCGCGGGTCGGTCGCCACGTCGCGGGTCACCAGCGGCTCGTCGTGCTCGAGTGCGTAGCCGGCAGGCGTGCCGTCGCCGGCTGTGGCCCGAACGCGGTTCATCCCGCCGGCGGGCCAGCCGACGCCGGCCCGCAGGACGAGCATTTCGCCGTCGCGGGTGAGGCCGAGCACGCCGACACGCTCCACCCCCAGCACCGCCGCGACGACCCGGGACGCCTCCGTGAGCAGCGTCGATCCGTGCGTCTCGAAGCCGCGGATGCCGAGCTCCGTCGAGCCGAGCATCGGCAGCGCCGCGATGACCGGCGGCGAGAGCTCCTCCGCCCGCTCCTTGAGCGCGCCGTGCATTCGCTCGAACCCGAGGCTCGTCCTGTCGATCACCCGGCTGAACAGGCGGACCAGAAAGCCGCGGTACCAGCCGCGGTGGACGACCCGCGCGCCCGTTTCGGCAGGCGAGATGACGAACGCATGCTCGCCGGTGAAGAGCCCGAGCGGGAGCGCGCCGCGCCAGCGCAGCTCGCGCCCGGGGTCGGCGACGACCACCGACGGCGAGACGACGATCGGGCGCCCGTCCGGCGGCACCAGCTCGATGCGCAGCTTGGAGCCGACCTGCGGTGCACCGGACACGCTGCGCATGAACGGGTTCCAGCCCGCGTATGCGTCGAATCCGGTGAGCGCCTCCCACACCTGCTCTGGCGTCGCGTGGATGTCGATGGTGTGCTCGAGGACGCGGCGCACGCGGCTCTCAGGGCTCCTACGCAGGATGCTGACGACCCTTTGTGCACCGGCCAGGACGACAGATTCTCGCCGGTGCAAACACATTCTAGGGCGGGTCGGCCGTTCTGGAAATCCCTTTCACGGAAATGCATTGCCCGGTGGCGAGGCCCCTAGGCACGCTCACGGAGGAACGCGGCCAGCTCGCGATGGCCGCCGAAGTCCGCCCACCCGTCCGCCGCCCCGCCGTGGATCGTGTCGCGGATCGTCGGATCGGCGCCCAGGTCGAGCAGCGCCCGCACCGCGTCCGCCTGCCCGGCCTGCGCAGCGACGTTGATCGCGGGGACGTCGCCGCCGTGGTCCGGGCCGCCCCACGTCGCCAGCCGATCGACGTCGGCGCCGAGGTCGACGAGCGCGCGCACGGCGCCGGTGTGGCCGTTCACGGCGGCCCAGGTGAGCGGCGTTCCCCGGTAGGGGTCGGCGTTCACGTCGGCGCCAAGGTCCATGAGCGGCCGGAACGCCTCGATACGGCCGCTCTTCGCGGCCCAGGTGAGCGCCTCGTCGAGGACCTCCTGCGGGTCGTCGGACGGCTGCCAGGCCGGGAAGCCGCCGTGCGGCCGGTAGAAGCCGCGGTGCGCGCCGGCGGCGGGGGTCCCCGCGAGCTCGGCGATCATGTCGACCAGGCCGAGGCCGGCCGCGACCCGCAGGTTGCGCGGCTCGAGGCCGAGCAGCGGCGTCACCCTGCGATGACCCCAGAAGAGCGCGACGATGAGGGGCGTCCCGCCGTCGCCGCGCGCGGAGAGGTCGGTGCGGCCGCCGGCGGCGAGCATGACCTCGGCCATCTCGGGCCAGTCCCCGTAGCCCGCCTGGTGGAGCTTCGTCCAGCCGTAGTCGTTGCCGCGGTTGGGGTCGGCGCCGCGGTCGAGCACGAGCCGCGTGATCTCGAGTGAGCTCGCCATCCCGAGCAGGTCGTTGCCGTTCGTCCCGCGGGCCACCACGAGCTCGGGGTGCGCGTCCAGCAGCCGTGCCAGCTCGGCGCCGTCGTCAGCCTCCACCGCGCGGTAGGCGAGCATGAACGGCGGGGGCGGCTCCGCGCCCGCTGCGAGCTCCTCGACGTGCCGGCGCAGGCCGGCCCAGGTCGAGAAGCCGTGCCGCCCGGCCAGATCGCGCCGGGCTTCGGCCATGCTGACGCCCTGCACCGTGGAGATCCCGTACGCGCGGCCCTCGTAGTAGTCGATGTCGGTGTGGAACGGCTGCTCGGCGCCGAGCCGCTCGACGTACTGCTTGAGCCGCGGCCAGCTGGCGAAGCCGTGCCGGCGGGCCAGCTCGAGCTGGGCGTCGGACAGCTTCGCCGGCACCCCCTCGGCCCGGCGCTCGTTGGCCAGCTCCTTCGCCTGCTTGCGGAGCTGCTCGAGGTTGAGCGGTGCGTTCACGGAAGCTCCTTTCCCGGGGCCCGTCGTCCGCATGTCCGGGCGGAAAGAAGCTCGTGTTCAGGGTGGTGGATGGGGGTGGGCTCGGCCCTTCCCGCGGACTGGACGCGGCCCCGGCCGCGCCGGCCCAGTCTAGACGCTCACCACTCCCAGTCGTTCGGGGACAGTCCCTGCGGAAACGCCGTGACAAGCGTCACGGATTCGTCGCGGATCGTGAGCTCGAGGCCCAGGAAGGGGCAGCACTCTCGCTCGGCGGCCACCAGCCGCTCGACCTCGCCGCGGACCCCGTCGTCGGGCCGCCAGGTGGTGGTGAGCGTGGTGGCGGTGCGGCGCTCGCCGGTGCGGGAGCTGCGAAGCGCCTCCCATTCCTTTCGGCGATCGGCGAGACCGTCGGGATCGAGCCTGCATGCGATCGGAATATCCATAGCCTTCGATATATTAGCCAGGTGTGAAACCACTCCCGGTGATCAGCTGCTGCACGCCGCTTGCGGGCGCAACGCTCTCGGACGGCGACGCTGCCGAGCTCGAGCGCCTGTTCCGCGTCCTCGGCGACCGCCATCGCGTCAAGATCCTGAACGTGCTGATGCGCGCCGCCGGGCAGGCGGTGTGCGTGTGCGAGTTCGTCGACCGGCTCGGCTTGGCCCAGCCGACGGTCAGCTACCACCTGAAGCAGCTCACCGACGCAGGGCTGCTCGAGCGCGAGAAGCGGGGGACGTTCGCCTACTTTCGCGTTCGGCCCGCTGCGATGGAGCGCCTCCACGGCCTCGTGGAGCCGGTCGCGGATGAGCCGGCGGATCTCGCTGCCGAGCTTCCGGCGGGTTGATCCGCCCGCTATCGGGGTAGGCGTCTCCCATGCGATCGACGGTCGAGCGTGAGCTGAAGCTCGGTGCCGGAGCGGAGTTCGCAGGGATCCCGTTCGAGGGCCGCGAGCTGCCGGAAGAGGTACTGACCTCGACCTACTTCGACACTGATGACCTGCGGCTGGCCGAGGGGCGTATCACGCTCCGCCGCCGGACGGCCGAGAGGCGCGAGCCCACCTGGCAGCTCAAGCTGCCCGCCGGGGGAGACCGGCTCGAGCTGGAGTGGCCGGCGCCGACGGAGGCCGTGCCCGCGGAGGTTCGCGACCTGCTCACGGCGCGCACCCGCGGAGCCCCGCTGAGTGCGGTCGCGACGCTGCGAACGCGGCGTTCCGGCGTCGTCGTCCGCGATGCCGACGGCGATGTCGCCGAGGTCGTGCGCGACTCCGTCGAGGTGCTCGATGAGGGCCGGCCTGTGCGAGTCTTCGACGAGATCGAGGCCGAGCTCGTGGGCGGCGACGCGAAGGCGCTGAGGCAGCTGGAGCGACGCCTACGTGACGCCGGCGCCTGCGACGGCGACGGCAGGCCGAAGCTGTTCCAAGCGCTCGACCTGCGTCCGCCGAAACCAGCGCCAGGCGGAGGATCCGCTCGGGCCCGCATTGCCGCCGCCCTCCAGGAGCAGTATCGGGAGATCCTGAACCACGATCCGGGCACCAGGCTCGGCGACGACCCGGAGGCGCTCCACGACCACCGGGTCGCCATTCGCCGGCTGCGGGCGATGCTGCGGGCGGGGCGGCCGATGCTCGACCGGACGTGGGCTGACGGCCTACGCCGGTCGCTCCGCGGTGCCGGGCACTCGCTCGCTCAGGTCCGCGACCTCGATGTGCTGCTCGAGCAGCTGCGGGCCGACGTCGACGAGCTGGACGGGCCCGAGCATGCCGGCGGAGCGCGGATCGTGCAGATTCTGGAGGAGCGGCGCGAGCGGGCACAGACCGACCTGTCCGCCGCGCTACGTGAGCCCGCGTACGTGAGTCTCCTGAACCGGCTCGAGCATGCCGTCAAGGAGCCGCGGTTCAGCGGATCGGGGTCGCTGTCGAAGGCGGTCTCGCGGGAGCACCGGCGCGTCCGGCGCAAGACGCGGCGGCTGCCACGGGATCCCTCGGACGCCCAACTCCACGACGTGCGAAAGGCGGTCAAGCGCGCCCGCTACGCGGCGGAGCTCGCGGCTGCGACCGGGGCCAAGGGGACCGGCAAGTATCTGAAGCGGGCGAAAGCTGTCCAGGATGTGCTGGGCGACCACCAGGATGCGGTCGTCGCGGCGGCCGTGCTCCGCGAGATCGGGTCGGGCCCGGCGATGGCGGCGCTCGTTGCCCGCCAGGACGCCCGCCGGGCCGACGCCCGGGCGGCGTTCCCGAAGGCGTGGAAGCGGTTCGACAAACGAGGACGCAGCCTGAAGCGCACGATGCGGTGACCGGTGCGGCGCCCGGCCGCGTCGTCAGCCGAGCACCATTCCCTCCGCTGCCGCCGACGGCGTCGGCTCAGGCTCGCGCAGCATGCGAAACGAGTTCAGGAGCCCGAGCAGCGCGGCGATCGCGGGGATCAGCAGCGCGACCTGGAGCGCTCGTGGCCGGGCATCCGTGTTGATGTCGACGATCTCGGCCTGGACGTCGGCCGGCTGTCCGGCGAGCTGCTTCTCGAGCTGCGTGTTCGTCATCACCTCGGCGTCGTGCTCGAGCGCCTTTGCCACCTGCTGCTGCTGGGCGGGGGCCAGCACGTCGCTCTGCTGGGTCATGTTGGTGAAGCTGGCCGAGAGCGTCCACAGCATGATGGCGCCGGCGAACGCAAGCCCGAAGGACAGCCCGAACGAGCCGGACGCGGAGTTCACGCCCGCCGCCTCGCTGATGCGCTTCTCGGAGATCGGCGAGAGCGTGTAGTTGTTGAGCTGGGAGACGAGCAGTCCCAGGCCGGCGCCGGCGATGAGCAGCGGCACGACGAGGTACCACCCCGACGACGCGCGGGGGATGATCGGGATCAGCAGGATGAGGCCCACGGTCAGGAGGGCGAAGCCGATGCGGATGATCGCGCTGGCCCGGCGCCTGGCCTTGCGCCGGCCCGCCGCGAGGGCGACCGCGAACATGCTGAGCGACAGCGGCGCCAGGGACAGGCCCGCCCCCATCGCGGAGTACTCGAGCACCATCTGGAGGTAGATCGGCAGGGCGATCATCAGGCCGCCGAGCGCGATCTGCTGGAGCATCTGCCCCGACACGCCGTACCGAAAGACCCGGGAGCGGAAGAGGTCGGGGTCGAGCAGCGCGGGCTTGTCCTCCCGCTTTCGCCGCACGAGCCACCGCGCGAGGAGCACGAGCGAGATGAGGCCCGCGGCGATCAGCGCCGCAACGTAATCGCCGCCCTCCTGCCAGACGAGGATCCCCAGGACGACACAGCCCATGCCGACCACCGACAGCCCGGAGCCGACGACGTCCACGCCGCGCGGCCCCGTGTACTCGACGTCGCGCACGAGCTTGATCCCGAGGAGCACCACCAGGATCACGACGTCCTCGAGCGCGAACGCGACCCGCCACGAGAGGTAGGTCGTGATGAACCCGCCCAGCAGCGGCCCCACCGCCGCGGCCACGGCGGCCGCGGCGCCGACCATCGCGTACGCCTTCTTCTGCGCCTCCCCGGCGAAGTTGCCGTGCACGAGCGACTGCATCGCGGGCAGGAGCAGCGACGCGCCCAGCCCGCCGATCACTGCCCAGAACACGATGACGGCCGTGAGGCTCTGGGCGAGCACCATCGCCAGCGCCCCCGTGGCGTACGCCAGGAGACCGATCACGTAGGCGCGTTTGCGCCCGATCAGGTCGCCCACCTTCCCGCCGATCAGGATGAACGCGGCCGAGACGAGCGCCTCGAGGGCGATGGTCCCCTGGACGCCGCTCGCGGTCGCCCCGAGGTCGTGGACGACTGCGGAGATCGACACGTTCATGAACGACGTGTCGACCACCAGGACGAACATCGCGGCGGCCAGCAGCAGCTGCAGCCGCCGGTCGCCGGAGGCGTCTGGAGCGGATGGTGCCGGTGTCTCGGACTCGAGCATGACAGGAGATCAGACCCGATCCGGGGCGCGCTGACGTCATGCCGATCGGACGACGTGCTGCCGTCCTCCTATCGTGTCGGCGTGTACAGCGAGCCGCGGGATCTCGACCGAGCGGCGCTGGCGGACGCGCTCGAGCGCCATTGGAGCATCGCCGCGGCGCGCCTGGACTACCTGCCTGTCGGGTTCGGCAGCCACCACTGGGAGGCGGCCGACGCAGGTGGGGCGCGATGGTTCGTGAGCGCCGACGACCTGCGAGCGGGGAGGCACGCAGGCTGGGGCCCGGACGACGTCTTCACCGCGCTCGACCGGGCGTATCGCACCGCGGCCGCGCTGCGAGACGAGGCCGGATTGGAGTTCGTCCTGGCGCCGCTCGCGTCGGCCGGCGGAGCGGTTCTGCGCCGCCTCGACGAGCGGTATGCGATCCGTGTGGAGCCGTTCGCCGCCGGGATCGCGACCGAGGACGGCGAGTTCGAGCGCCCCGAGGACCGGCGCCGGATGGGGGCGCTGCTCGCCCGGCTGCACGCCGCATCCGAGCGGGTGCCGGCCGGCATTCCGAGTCGAGAGGATTTCGCGCTCGCCGGCCGGGCCGCGCTCGAGGCCGCGCTTGCGCATCTCGAAGTCCGTGGGAGTCCGGCCCGTTCGCCGCGCCGGCCAGGGAGCTGCTGCGGGCGCACGCTGAGGAGCTGCGTGAACGGCTGGGCGCGGAGGACACGCGCACCTCGTGGAACGAGCTCCGCGAGTACCTGCCGTGAGCGCGATCCCGATCACCCGGCGGCTATGACCGAGTCGGCCCGCCGTGTCGGCGCCGGGTCGCGATGTCGCCAACGAGCAGCGCCAATCCGAACCCACCTGCAAATCCACATGGTCCATGAGATCCCCATTTCCTCGGGTCACGAGCTGCCAGCGCGAGCGACGACTTCCTGAGGGTGCGTGTCCCCCACCGGGCCGGCCCGGACAACCGCTGAGCATTGTCCCGATCGGCCGAAGCGGAAGATGATCTCGTAGAACTTCTTCGCCTCGATCTGGAACGCCGGACGCGGCGAACAGTCTGGTGTTTCAAGGAACGGGACACCCCAGACCCATCGCCCCGTCGGGACAGGGGCATCGCCGAACACGCCGTCGCGGCCCATCCCAATACCATTCGGCCATCCGTTCTGGTGATCCTGACGGCCCTTGACCGAAGTCCCGCTGATGTTGTTCCACACCCGTTTCGGTATCCGCCGGTGCACACACGGCGACCGTTCCGCCTTCGGACACTTGAGGTAGACCACGCGTCCGGCGACCCATCCGCTGTTGTCGAACTCGCCAGGTGGTTGAGCAGCAGCACACGCGGTCCCAATGAGGCAGGTTGCGACCGTAGCGACCATTAGGCGCATGCCACTAAGACGGACGCGCCGGCACACAAGTTCCGTTTCCGCGCCGAACTGGCCAATGGTTCGAACGCTGCGTGCATCGGGCTGAAAAGCAGCCGACCACGCAGCCGACGCTGAGCTCAGGGAGGCACCGGGTAGGCACCGGGGGCGTATCCGCGGCATACCTGGCACGCGTGACCTGTGGAGGAATGCGGATTCCGCGTAGCGTGCGGCCGGAAGATGCGCCTGGTAGGAATCGAACCTACGGCCTTGCGCTCCGGAGGCGCACGCTCTATCCCCTGAGCTACAGGCGCGTGGAGACGATTCTACCGGCCCCGATGGGTGACCGATGACCCCTGCGCCCCCGCCGTCCACCTGTGACTTGTACACCGGCATCTTCTGGGCTGCGGCTGCGAATCCCAGCCTCGCGACGTCCTCGGTCGGCCCAACAGGAGGCTATTGGGCCTCCCTGCGTCCTTGCGACGCTCGGTTCTCGCCGCCCGGGACATCACAGGGGTCATCGATCAACCATCCCGCCGGTCGGATACGCTGGCGGCGATGCGGCTCCACGCGCGGACCTTCACGCTCGAGTACCTCGAGCCGTTCGTGATCTCCCGCTCGGCCGACACGAGCTCGCAGGTCGTGCAGGTGGCGATCGAACACGACGGCGTCGTCGGTTTCGGGGAGGGCGCGCCGGACGAGCACTACGGCGAGGGTCCGGCCGGCGCTCGCGACTGGATCCTCGAGCATGTCGAGCCGCTGCTCGGTGACGACCCGTTCGCCACGGAGGCGATCCTCGGCCGGCTCGCGCAGCTCCCTGGACAGATGGCGGCCAAATGCGCCGTCGACGGCGCACTCCACGATCTCACCGGCAAGCTGTGCGGCCAGCCGCTGTGGCGCATCCTCGGACTCGACCGCACGCCGCCGCCGACGAGCTACACGATCTCGATCGACACGCTCGAGGGGACGGCCGACCGCGCTGCGCGGGCCGGCTCCTACAAGGCGCTCAAGATCAAGGTCGGCGGCCCGGGCGACCTTGAGCGCGTGCGGATCGTGCGCGACGCCGCCCCTCTGGCGCTCATCCGCGTCGACGCCAACGAGGCGTGGACGGTCGAGTCGACGCGCGAGCTCGCGCCGGAGCTCGTCTCGCTCGGGGTCGAGCTGGTCGAGCAGCCGCTGCCGGCGGCCGACCGCGACGGCTACGCGGAGCTCCACGCCGACGGCCTGCCGATCCCGATCGTGGTCGACGAGAGCTGCCACACGCTGGCGGATGTGGCCCCGGCCGGCCAGCTGGCGGACGGCATCAACATCAAGCTGACCAAGTCCGGTGGGATCCGCGAGGCGCTGCGGATGATCCATGCCGCCCGCGCGCTCGACCTGCGCGTCATGCTGGGCTGCATGAACGAGTCGACCCTCGGCATCGCCGGGGCGGCCCAGATCTCGCCGCTCGTCGACGTCGTCGACCTCGACGGCCACCTGCTCAATGCCAACGACAGCCACACCGGGCTTGGCTTCGCGGACGGCCGCGTGCTGCCTGGCGACGGGCCGGGCCTGGGCGTCGACCCGGTGGATGCGTGGCCCTGAAGCGCTATGTGATCCTTGCGGAGGGGGCGTTCGACGAGGAGGCCAAGACGGCCACAGGCGTCATGCGCTACGCCGAGTCCCCGACCGTCGCGGTCATCGACTCGACCAGGGCCGGCACGGTGGCGGGCGACCACGTCCCGGGCCTCGCGAGCGACGTCCCGGTCGTGGCGGCCCTCGCCGACGCCCTCCCGTTCGAGCCGACCACGCTGCTCGTCGGAGTGGCGCCGGCGGGCGGCAAGCTCCCCGCCGCGTACCGGCGCGCGATCCTCGATGCGCTCCACCACGGCCTCGACGTGGAGAGCGGGCTGCACGACTTCGTGGGCGACGATCCCGAGTTCGACGCTGCCGCCCGGCTCGCCGGCCGCGAGATCCACGACCTGCGCCGGGCGCCGCACGGCCTGGACGTGCCCACCGGCGCGAACCTCGCCGTTCCCACCTACACCGTGCTGACGGTCGGGTCGGACTGCGCGCTCGGCAAGATGACCGTCTGCCTCGAGCTCGACGCCGAGGCAAGGCGGCGCGGGCTTCAGTCGGTGTTCGTCCCCACCGGCCAGACCGGGATCGCCATCGCCGGGTGGGGGATCGCGGTCGACGAGGTCATCTCCGACTTCGTGGCGGGCGCGGCCGAGCGCCTCGTGGTGGAGGGCCACGAGCGCGGCGGCGACGGCGCCATCCTGTGGATCGAGGGCCAGGGCTCGCTCAACCACCCCTTCTACTCCGGCGTCACCCTCGGCCTCCTGCACGGCTCGGCGCCGCATGCGCTGGTCTTCGTCCACGAGCCGGGCCGCGAGACGATCGACGGCGACGCGCGCTACCGGATCCCGCCGCTCCTCGACCTGATCGACGACCAGGTGCGGATGGCCCGCCGCGTGCGGCCGGCGGCCGTCGTCGCGGTCGCGCTCAAGACGAACCGGCTGGACGAGGACGCGGCCCGCGCGGCGATCGCCGAGGTGGAGCGCGAGACGGCGCTGGTCGCCGACGACCCGGTGCGCTTCGGCGCCGGGCGGCTGCTGGACGCCGTGCTGAGCGCCCGCGGGTAACATCCCGCGCCGTGCCCGATCCGCGAGTCACGAGGCTGGCCGAGGTGCTGTGCCGCTACTCGCTCGAGATCGGCCCGGGCGACACGGTGCTGATCGATGGGCCGGCCCTGGCCCAGCCCCTCTTCGTGGAGGTCGTGAAGGCGGTGACCGAGGCCGGCGCCCATCCGATGCTGCGGCCGCGGCTCGACCGGGCCGATGCCGCGCTGCTCGAGGGAGCGAGCGACGCGCAGGTCGCGGCGATCACAAAGCTCGACGAGGTTGAGGTCGAGGCGCCCACCCGCGCGCTCACCATCTGGGCCAACACGAACACTCGCTACATGAGCGGCGTCCCGTCCGAGACGCAGGCCGCCCGGGCGGCGGCGATGCGGCCGCTCTTCGAGCGGTTCCTGGCCCGGGAGGCGGCCGGCGACGCGCGCTGGTGCGGCACGGCGTTCCCCTGCCACGCGGCCGCCCAGGACGCGGGCATGTCGCTCTCGGAGTGGGAGGACTTCGTGTACCGCGCCGGCCATCTCGACGACCCCGACCCGATCGCCTTCTGGCGCGAGCAGTCCAAGCGCCAGGCGGCCATCGCCGAGCGCTTCACCGGCGTGCGCGAGATCCGCATCCTGGCCGAGGACACCGACCTCGTGCTCGACGTCGCCGACCGGATCTGGGACAACGCCGACGGCCACAAGAACTTCCCCGACGGCGAGGTCTACACGAGCCCCGTCGAGAGCGCCACCCGCGGCCACATCGCGTTCAGCTTCGACGCGACGTACATGGGAAACGACGTGGCCGGCGTGCGGCTCACGTTCGACGGCGGCCGGGTCGTGGAGCACGAGGCCACCCGCGGCGCCGACTTCCTGGGGCGGATGCTCGACATGGACGCGGGCGCCCGCTACCTGGGTGAGGTGGCGTTCGGCATGAACGACGAGATCCAGGTGCCGACCCGCGACACGCTCTTCGACGAGAAGATCGGCGGCACGTGCCACGTCGCGCTCGGGATGGCGTTCCCGGAGTGCGGCGGCACGAACACGTCGGGCCTGCACTGGGACCTGGTGTGCGACCTGCGCCGCGGCGGCGAGATCCACGCCGACGGCGAGGTCGTCGCGCGCGACGGGCGGTTCCTGTGACCGATCCCCGCATCGAGCGGCTGGCCGACGTCGTCGTGAACTACTCGCTGCCGCTGGCCGAGGGCGACACCGTGCTCATCCAGGGGCCGGCGCTCGCGGAGGAGCTGATCGTCGAGCTCGTCCGGGCGGCGACCCGCGCGGGGGCGATCGCCCGGGTGCGGGCCACGGTGCAGGGGACCGACGAGGCCTACCTCTCGCGGGCGAGCGACGAGCAGCTCGACCACCTGCCGCCGTGGTCGCTCGAGGAGATGAGCGCCATCGACGCCCGCATCTCGGTCGTCGGAGCGTGGAACACGCGCGAGCTGACCGGCGTCGACCCGGCCAAGATGGCGCGCCGGTCTCGCGCGGCCCAGCCGCTCATGGCCCAGTTCATGCAGCGCTCGGCAGCGGGCGAGCTGAAGTGGTGCGTCACGGCCGCCCCGTGCGAGGCCTTCGCCCAGGACGCGGGGATGTCGCTCGACGCCTACGCCGACTTCGTCTACCGGGCCGGCTGGCTCGACACGAGTGACCCGGTCGCAGCGTGGAAGACCTACGCGACCCGGCTCTCGAAGCTCGCCGAGAAGCTCGCCTCCGTGAAGACGCTGCGCGTGCTGGCCGACGGCACCGATCTCACGGTCGGCGTCGAGGGCCGCACCTGGATGGCGTCCAAGGGCACGCACAACTTCCCCGACGGCGAGGTCTTCACCGGGCCGGTCGAGACCCAGACGAACGGCGAGGTGCGGTTCAGCTTCCCGGCGATCATGGGCGGGCGCGAGGTCGAGGACGTGCGCCTGCGCTTCGAGGACGGCCGCGTCGTCGCGAGCGAGGCGAAGAGCGGCGAGGACTACCTGCGCCAGATGATCGCGATGGACGACGGAGCCTCGATCCTGGGCGAGTTCGCGATCGGCACGAACTACGCCGTGGAGGAGTTCACGCGCCAGATCCTGTTCGACGAGAAGATCGGTGGGACGTGCCACATGGCGCTCGGCGCCGGGTACCCGGACACCGGCTCGACCAACGTCTCGGGCCTGCACTGGGACATCGTCTGCGACCTGCGGTCGGGCGGCGCGGAGATCCACGCCGACGGCGAGCCGATCTTCCGCGACGGCCAGTTCCTGGCCGAGTTCTTCGCCGAGGACCTGTCAGTCCCGGCCTAGAGATGGGTGACTCCACATCCCCGCGAGCCTGGACGCCAACTGTGGTGGACTGGGCAGGCGGCGGTGGGGTGCGGCTGCGAACCGTCGCATCGCGGCGTCCTCGGTCGGCCCAATATCACTCGATATTGAGCCTCCCTGCGTCCTTGCGCTGCTCGGTTCTCGCCGCCCAGGACACACGGCGATGTGGAGTCACCCATCTGCGGCGCGGATCAGCGCGGCCATGCGAGCGACCCGCGCCATGAACGGCAGGTCGTGCAGCCGGAGGACGTCGACGCCGAGGTAGGCGGCGACGGCGACGACGCCGGCGGTGCCCTCGAGCGCATCCTCCGGAAGGCCGAGCGGCTCGGCGGTCACCTCCTTGTGGGAGGGTGCCAGCAGGACCGGATAGCCGAGCGCGCGCAGCTCGGGCAGGCGGCGCAGCGTCTCGAGGTCGGTGGCCGTGTCCTTGCCGAAGCCGAGGCCCGGGTCGACCAGCAGCGCATCTCGGCGGATGCCGGCGGCCAGGGCGGCGTCGGCCAGCTCCGCGAGGCGGGCCGCGATCGACTCGAACGGCACCGAGTAGCGGCCGTTCTGGACCTGCTTCGGCTCGATGCCGAGGTGGGTCACGACCAGCCCGCCGCCGTGTGCGGCCACCGCGGCGGCCAGATCGGGATCAGAGAGCCCCGTGTGGTCGTTCACGAGGTCCGCGCCGGCGGCGAGCGAGGCGGCGGCGACGGCCGCACGGTAGGTGTCGACCGCGATCGGGACGTCCGTCGCGCGCCTCAGGCTCTCGACCACGGGCACGACGCGGTCGATCTCGGCACCGGCCGGGATCGGCTCGCCCGGCTGGGCGGTCATCCCGCCGATGTCCAGCAGATCGGCCCCGGCCGCGACCAGCTCGAGCCCGCGCTCCACCGCCATGGCCGGGTCGGCGGTGAGGCCGCGGTCGTAGAAGGAGTCGGGCGTCACATTGACGATCGCCATGATCCGCGGCGGGCCGCCGAGCGCCAGCGACCTCTTGGCGAATCGCACCTCCACGCGCGGCAGCGTACGCGCCTTGACAACCGAACAGGTGTTCGCTACTGTAGACGAACACATGTTCGCCTCGCACTCCACACGCCGCCTCGTCACCGCCCTCGCGGCTCTGGCCTGCGCGGCCGCGTTCCTCCTCGGTGAGGCCATCCCGTCTCGCGGATCCGCACCGCCGCGGCACCACACGGTGCACGCCGGCGAGACGCTCTGGGGCATCGCCGAGCACGCCTATCCCGGCGACGACCCGCGCGAGGCCGTCTACCGCATCCGCGAAGCCAACCACATCCCCGGATCCGCGATCGACACCGGCGAGGAGCTGGTGCTGCCGTGAGCCCCGCCACGCATCTGCGCCTCCTCCCGGCGCCCGATGCCCGCGTCGTCTACCTCGACGAGCGCCGCGCGGCCGATGACGCTCGGCCGCCGGCGCCGGTGCTCCGGCTGGTGCGGACCGGCGACGAGGGGCAGGTCCTGCGGCTCGACGTCTTCCTGCGCCGTGCACGGGCCGTCCTGGCGGAGCGCGACCTGGGGCCGGCCATGGCCGAGAACCCGCTGCGCATCGCCTGATCTTCGCCCGGCACGGTGGGCCGTACAATCGGCCGGTGGACCTGAGCGTGCTCTTCCTTGGTACCGCCGGCGCGGCGCCGAGCGCCCATCGCGGCGCCCCCGGACACCTGGTGCGACGCGGCGGCGACCGCATCCTCGTCGACTGCGGCGAGGGCACCCAGCGCCAGCTCCTGCGTTCGGGCGTCGGCCTCGTCGACGTCGACGACATCCTCATCACCCACTGCCATGCCGACCACATCCTCGGCCTGCCCGGCATCCTGAAGACGTTCGCGCTGCGGGCCCGCGAGGCGCCCCTTCGGCTCTACGGGCCGGCCGGGCTGCCCGAGCTCATGGCGGCGCTGCGGCCGGTCATCGGCCGGCTGACGTACCGGGTGGAGATCGAGGCGCTGGCGCCGGGCGACGCGGTCGCGCGGGACGGCTATCGCGTCCACGCCTTCGCCACCGACCACCACGTGGCGAGCGTCGGCTACGCGTTTGTCGAGGACGAGCGTCCCGGCCGGTTCGACATCGACGCGGCCCGCGAGATGGGGGTGCCCGAGGGGCCGATGTTCGGGCAGCTCCAGCACGGCGAGGCGGTCACGCTCGAGAGCGGCGCCACGGTGCCCCCCGACGCCGTGGTGGGGGAGGCCCGGCCGGGGCGGACGCTCGTCTTCTCCGGCGACACCCGGCCCTGCAAGGAGCTCTTCCAGGCCTGCCTCGGCGCGGACGTGCTCGTCCACGAGGCGACGTTCCTCGAGGAGGAGGCCGACCGGGCCGCCGAGACCGGCCACACGACGGCGCTCCAGGCCGGGCGGCTGGCCCGAGAGGCCGGCGTGCGCCTGCTCGCGCTCACGCACATCTCGACGCGCCACCCGGTTCGGGAGATCCTGGCGGAGGCCCGCTCGGAGTTCCCGGCCGCCGTGCTTCCGCGGGACTTCGACTTGATCGAGGTGCCGCTGGCGGAGCGGGGCGAGCCGCACCTGATCAAGGCGGCGTGAGCCACTTCGACGCGCTGGCGCCGGACTACGACCGGCTGCGGCCGGCCGGCGAGGGATGGCAGGAGCTCGCCGGCCGGACGCTGGCCGCGCTGGAGGGCGCGCGCCGGCTCCTCGACCTCGGCTGCGGCACCGGCCGCTTCGCCGTGCTGGCGGCCGAGCGGCTGGGCGGAAGGGTGTGGGGCGTCGACGCCTCCGACGAGATGCTGCGCGAGGCCCGCAGCCGGCCCGGAGCGGAGCGGGTGGGGTGGAGGCGGGCGGACGCGGCCGAGCTCCCGTTCAAGCCCGGCTGGTTCGACGCCGTCCACAGCCATCTCGTGCTGCACCTCGTGGCCGATCGCGCGGCCACCGTCGCGGAGATCGCGCGCGTCCTCGGGCCCGGCGGGCGCGTCGTCGTCGGCACGTTCGCCCCGGAGCACTTCCGCGCGTTCTTCCTGAGCGAGTACTTCCCGTCGATTCCGGCGATCGACCTGGGCCGCTTCCCAGACCCCGACGGCCTCTGCGCCGAGCTGACCGCGGCAGGCTTCGAGCGGGCCGGGGTGGAGCGGTTCGATCAGCCGGTCGGCGCCGCCGCGGCCGACGTCCTCGAGCGGGTGCGCGGCCGCTACATCTCGACGCTGCGGCTCCTCCCGGACGACGAGTACGCCGCGGGCCTCGCCCTGCTCGAGGCCGACGTCGACGCCGGGCGCGAGGCGTTCGACTACACGCTGCGGTGGGCGCTCGTCACGGCGCGGCGAGGATAGCCCGCATCCCTTCGCGGAACGCCGGGCCGCCCGCATTCGCCGGGTGGCGGACGTAGGCCGTGCCGGCCGGGAGCACGGACTCGGCGATCCGCCCGACCGCGACGACGGTGCGCGGCCGGACGAGCTCGACGAGGCGCATCGCAAGCGGCGCGCCGGCCTCCACCTCGGCGATCGTCGGCCGCCGGTTGGAGAGCGGCTCGCCGGGCCGGTGCGGGTGGGTCGGCACCGTGTTCCAGAGGATGACGCGGTGCTCGGCGCCGAGCTCGGCCAGCACCCTGTGGACGATCGTCCCGGACGGCTCGCTCCAGGTCCGCGCGGCACACGTCGTCCGGTACGGAGCGCCCCAGCGCAGGAGGTCGCGCTCCGACGTGAACGCGATCCCCGACCAGCGCATGCCCTGGTAGCCGCCCGCCTCGCCCAGGCAGACCACGTCCGCGCCGGGCCGCTCCGCCAGGTAGGCGCGCAGGTTCTCGAGCCTGATCGCCGCCGCGCCGGGCACGTCATCGGGCCCGGCCTCGGCGTACTGGTTGAACGTGGCGCCGATGCGGAGTCGGGTCAGCTCGGCGAGGAGGCGCTCCACGCCGCCGAGCTTGACACGAGGCGGTGCGCTGTGGTTTAGTCAACTGACTTAGGCGGGCGACTAATACATGGTGACGAAACCCGACATCAAGACCACGTTCCTCGACGCCGCCGAGCGCCTCCTCATCGAGGAGGGCAGGCGAGGCATCTCGACCCGGCGGCTGGCGCGCGAGGCCGGCCTGAACCACGGGCTCGTCCACTACTACTTCGGCAGCGTCGAGAACCTCATGCTGGCGGTGTTCGAGCGCTTCACCGACCGGCTCGTGGAGCGCCAGCGGGTGATGTACGCGGCCGACGTCCCTTTCCTCGAGAAGTGGCGCACCGCCATGGGGTACATGGAGGAGGACCTCGCCGCCGGCTACCCGAAGATCTGGGCCGAGCTCCAGGCGGCGGCCATGAACGACCCGGAGCTCCAGCGCCGCTTCAGCTCGGTCTACGCGAAGTGGCGCTCTGTCCTCACCGACGCGTTCAGCTCCGCGGCGCGGGAGTACGGCGTGAGCGACGCGGCTGTGCCGGCGCTGGTCACGCTCGTCATGACCTTCACGGTGGGCATGTTCAACGAGCGCTTGGTGGGCGTGGACACCGGGCACGCCGAGCTGCTCGCGTGGTTCGAAGGGGCCATCCGAGGGATGGAAACCGCCGCATGACCGCCACGGCGGAACAGACCCGCGCCCGGTATCCCGACGAGTCTGGACGTCTCGATCGCGACGGCGTCCGAATCCACTGGGAGCGCTACGGCGACGGCGATCCGGCGATCCTGTTCCTGCCAACGTGGTCGATCGCGCCGTCTCGGATCTGGAAGGCGCAGATTCCGTATTTCGCCCGCCGCGGGCGCGTGCTCGTGTTCGACCCGCGGGGAAACGGCTGCTCGGATCGCCCGCTCGACCCATCCGCGTACGCCGAAACGGCGTTTGCGGATGACGCGCGCGCCGTGCTCGATGCCACCGGAACGGGCCGCGCGGTGGTTGTCGGCCTTTCGCTCGGTGCGCAGCGCGGCCTCATCCTCGCGGCCCGAAACCCGGAGCGCGTCGCCGGCCTCGCCCTGCTCGGGCCCGCCCTGGCGCTGGCGCCGTTCCCGCCCGAGCGTGCGCGTGCGTTCGAGCTCTTCCACGACGAACGCGCCGACGACGAGCCGTGGGCCAAGCACAACGCTAACTACTGGCGGCGCGACTTCCCAGGCTTCCTCGAGTTCTTCTTCTCGAAGGCCTTCACCGAGCCGCATTCGACCAAGCAGATCGAGGACTGCGTGGGGTGGGGCCTCGAGTGCGGCGTCGACTGCCTCCTGGCGTCTGAGGACGGCCCGGGCCTCGGCGACCAGGCAGCCGACACCGCCGCTCGGGCGAGATGCCCAATCCTGGTGGTACACGGCGACGAGGACGCGATCGCGCCGCATGCCGCCGGCGCCGAGCTCGCGCGCCTCACGGGCGGATCGCTTGTCACCATCGCCGGCGGCGGCCACTGCCCGCAGGCCCGCGATCCGGTGCTCGTGAACCTCCTCATCCGCGACTTCGTCGACTCGCTCGACGGGGAGAACGCGGCATGAGGGGCGCCGAGCAGACCCGAGCCCTCTACCCGGACGCCGACGGCGTCGTCGAGCGTGAAGGCGTGCGCGTCTACTGGGAGCGGTACGGCTCCGGCTCGCCCGCCTACCTGCTCCTGCCGACATGGGAGGCGTTGCACTCGCGGACGTGGAAGTGCCAGATCCCCTACCTGGCACGGTACCGCACGGTGATCACGTTCGACCCGCGCGGGAACGGCCGCTCGGACCGGCCGCGGGACCCGGCCCTCTACGCCCGGCGCGAGTACGCAGGCGACGCCGTCGCGGTGCTCGATGCTGCCGGGGTGGACCGGGCGCTCGTGGTGGCTTGGTGCGACCTCGGTGAGTCGCTGATCCTGGCGGCGGAGCATCCCGACCGCGTGGCCGGCCTCTTCGAGATCGCCCCGGCCGTCCAGCTCGCAGACATGCAGCCGGAGCCGGTCGCATACCCCTTCGACGAGCCCCTCGACACCGACGAGGGCTGGGCCAAGGAGAACCGCGACTACTGGCTGCGTGACTGGCGCGGGTACACGGAGTTCTTCTTCGGCGAGTGCTTCAGCGAGCCGCATTCGACGAAGCCGCTGGAGGACGCGGTCGGCTGGGCGCTCGAGACCGACCCCGAGACCATGCTCTTGCGCTTCCGCGGCTGGAACGACAAGGTGATCGACCGGACGGAGGCGACGGCGCTCGGCGATCGGCTCTCATGCCCGGGCGTCGTGATCCACGGAACCGAGGATCGGCTCGTCGAGCCCGGCCGGGGCCGAGCGGTCGCAGAGACGCTGGGCTGGGGCCACGTCAGCCTCGAGGGCTCCGGACACGGGCCGCACGCCCGCGACCCCGTGCGCACGAACCTGCTGCTTCGTGCTGCGGGCCGCGACGCGACCGCCGGCCCCCGGCCGGCCGCCGACCGGCGCTGGACGCGGGCCGTCACGCGCCCGAAGCGGGCGCTCTACATCTCCTCGCCGATCGGCCTGGGCCACGCCTGGCGCGACGTCGCCATCGCCGACGAGCTGCGCGCGCTGCACCCCGACCTCCAGATCGAGTGGCTCGCCCAGGATCCCGTAACGCGCGTCCTCGAGTCGCGCGGCGAGCGCATCCACCCGGCCTCGGCCGACCTGGCGAGCGAGTCCACCCACATCGCCTCCGAGTCGTCCGGCCACGACCTGCACGTCTTCCAGGCGATCCGGCGGATGGACGAGATCCTGGTCGCGAACTTCATGGTCTTCCACGACCTCGTGGAGCAGGAGGCCTACGACGTGTGGATCGCGGACGAGGGCTGGGAGATCGACTACTTCCTGCACGAGAACCCCGAGCTGAAGACGGCCGCGTACTGCTGGCTCACCGACTTCGTCGGCTGGCTGCCGATGCCCGACGGTGGCGAGCATGAGGCCTACCTGACGGCCGACCTGAACGCCGAGATGATCGAGCACATCGCCCGCTTCCCCCGGATCCGCGACCGGGCGATCTTCATCGGGAGCCCGGAGGACATCGTGTCCGACACATTCGGGCCGGGCCTGCCTGCGATCAGGGAGTGGACCGAGGAGCACTACGACTTCTCCGGCTATGTGATCGGGTCGCTGCCCGGCCCCACCGATCGGGAGGCGCTGCGGGCCGAGCTCGGCTACGGGCCGGATGAGCGGGTCTGCATCGCCACGGTGGGCGGCTCGGGCGTCGGAGCCGTGCTCCTGCGCCGCGTGGTCGACGGCTTCGACGTGGCCCGCCGGGCGATCCCCGGCCTGCGGATGATCGCCGTCGCCGGGCCGCGGATCGACGCGGCCGCGTTCCCGCAGCGCGACGGTCTGGAGGTGCGCCCGTACGTCCACGAGCTTCGCCGCCACCTCGCCGTGTGCGACCTCGCCGTCGTCCAGGGCGGCCTGGCGACGACGATGGAGCTGACGGCGGCCCGGAGGCCGTTCCTCTACTTCCCGCTCGGCCACCACTTCGAGCAGCGCTTCCACGTGCGCCACCGGCTCGACCGCTACGGCGCCGGCCGCTGCATGGACTTCGACACGGCGAGCCCCGACGCGATCGGTGCAGCGATCGCTGAGGAGATCGGAAGGGAGGTGGCCTATCGCGACGTCGAGACCGACGGCGCCGCCCGCGCGGCGGCGCTGATTGCCGAGGTGCTGTGAACCAACGACTGGGGGTCACAAATGTCTCTTGCTGAGGCCGAATCGCAAGCGACCGAGGTCGTCTACGACCTGACCGGAACGCTTCTCGAGGTGTGCACGTGCGGCGTCCTTTGCCCATGCTGGGTCGGGGAGGATCCCGACGGCGGCGATTGCCACTCGGTGCTCTCCTACCACTTCTCCGAGGGGACGATCCGGGGAGTGGACGTCTCGGGCCGCACCATCGCGAACATCGTCCACATCCCGGGGAACGTGCTCACGCCCGGCAGCTGGCGGGTCGCGCAGTTCATCGACGACGGGGCGTCCGACGCGCAGTTCGAGGCGCTCCGCGACGCCTACTCCGGCAGGCTGGGCGGGCCGTTGGCCGACCTGGCCGGGCTGGTCGGGGAGGTGCTCACATGCGAGCGCGTGCCGATCTCCCATCAGGTCGTCGAGGGCGTCGGCACGCTCGACGTGGGTGACTTCGCCCACTGCGAGATGGCGCCGTTCCGGGGCGCTGACGGCACCATCACCACGATCCGCGACTCGGTCTTCTCGACCGTTCCCGGGTCGCCCGCCTACCTCGCGAAGGCGTCCGCGCAGCGGATCAGCCTGCCGCAGTACGGGCTCGAGTGGTCGGAGGGCCAGAACGCGATCCAGGCCGACTACCGGATGACGCACGCGGTCGCCCGGTGAGCGCAGTCGGCTCGCGCTCGCGGACGCCCGCCGCCGTCCTCGCCGCGATCGTGGCGGCCTGGGCGGCGGCGGGCATCGCCGAGGCCGCCGGCCCGGGCGCTGTCCTGCACGGGCACGGCGCACCGCACACCGCCGCCGAGCCGCTGTGGGTGACGGTGCTCCTGCCGCCGTTCTGGGTGGGGGCGATTGCCTTCCTGCTGGCGTGGCAGGTGATGGTGGCGGCGATGATGCTGCCGTCGAGCCTGCCGATGGTGCGGCTGTTCACGCACGCGGCCCGCCGCCAGGAGGGAGCAAACCGGGTCGTCGCGGCGTTCCTGGGCGGCTACGGCGTCGTGTGGGCGGCGTGCGGGGCGGCGGCGTTCGCGGCCGACGTCGCGCTGCACCGGGCGGGCGGCACGGTGGCCTGGTTCGACGCCCACCCCTGGGTCGCGCCGGCCACCGCGCTGGCCGGTGCGGGCGCCTTCCAGTTCAGCGGCCTGAAGGACCGGTGCCTGGACCAGTGCCGGCACCCGGGCCCGTTCCTCATGCGCTACTACCGCCGCGGTACCCGTGGTGGGTTCGACCTCGGCCGCCGGCACGGGCTCTTCTGCATCGGTTGCTGCTGGGCGCTCATGGGGCTCATGCTGGTGATGGGCGCGGCCAGCCTCGTCTGGATGGCAGGGCTGGGCGCCGTCATGTACTACGAGCGGGCCGGGAGGCACGGGCGCAGGCTCACGCCGGTCGTCGGCGTGCTCCTGATCGGGTGGGGTCTCGTCGTGGCCGCGCATCCCGGATGGCTCCCCGAGATCCTCGGAGGTGTGGCATCGTGACGGCGTGATCGCCGAGGAGCGCCTCCGCACCCGCCAGCTGCTCCTCATCTGCGCAGTCGAGGTCCTCGCGATGGGCCTGTGGTTCTCGGCGTCGTCGGTCGTGCCGCAGCTGAGCGACGAGTGGCACCTCTCCGATGCCGGGGCCACCTGGCTCACGACCTCGGTGCAGCTCGGGTTCGTGGCGGGGGCGCTCACGTCGGCGATCCTGAACCTGCCCGACCGGATGCCGCTGACGCGCCTGATCGGTGCGTCTGCGCTGCTCGCTGCGGCGGCCAATGCGGCGGTGGCCGTGTTGGCGCACGGCTTGGCCCTCGCGATCCCGCTGCGGTTCCTGACCGGTGTGGCGCTGGCCGGTGTCTACCCGCCGGGGATCAAGCTGATGGCGACGTGGTTTCGGACGGGGCGCGGCTTCGCCGTCGGCGCACTGGTGGGGGCGCTTGCGCTTGGATCGGGCACGCCGCACCTCGTGAACGCGCTGCCGGCGCTCGACTGGCAGGCGGTGCTGAGCGTTGCGAGCGTCCTCGCCGTCGTCGGCGCCGGGCTTGCGGTGGCGACGCTCCACGAGGGGCCGTACGCCGTGGCGGTCGCGCCGTTCGCGCCCGGCTACGTGCGCCGGCTCTTCGGCGACCGGGCCCAGCGGCTGGTCTGCTTCGGCTACTTCGGCCACATGTGGGAGCTCTACGCGATGTGGACGTGGGTGCCGGCCTACGCCGCGGCCAGCTTCACCGCGGCCGGCGACGGCGACCCCTCGCGGACGTCGGTCGAGCTGGCGGCGTTCGCGGCGGTGGGGGTCGCGGGCCTGGCCGGCTGCATCCTCGGCGGCCTCGTGGCGGATGCGCGCGGGCGGGCGGCGGTCACGATCTGGGCGATGGGAGTGAGCGGGACGTGCTGCGTGCTTGCCGCCGCCGTGTACGGCCTGGCGCCCGCGGTTGTCGTCATCCTCATGCTGGTGTGGGGCATGGCGGTGGTCGCGGACTCCGCCCAGTTCTCGACGGCCCTCACCGAGGTGGCCGACCCGGAGTACGTCGGCACGGCCGTCACGGCTCAGACGGCGATCGGCTTCGCGATCACCGTGGTCTCGATCCGCCTCCTGCCGGGGGTGCGCGACGCGGTTGGGTGGAGGTATGCCTTCCTGTTCCTCGCGGTCGGGCCGGCGCTCGGCATCGTCGCGATGGCGCGGGTACGATCGATACTTCGTGGCTGAGGGCTGGAACCCCCCGGAGGTCGGCGCGCGGGCGTCGCGGTCTCGCACCGTCACGGCCGAGGACATCGAGCGCTTCACGGCGATCTCCGGCGACCGCAACCCGCTGCACTACGACGAGGCGGCGGCCCGCGCGTCGCGCTTCGGCGAGATCATCGTGCAGGGCGGGATCACGTCGGCCATCCTGAACGCCGTCGTCGCCGAGGACCTGCCGGGGCCGGGCACCGTCTTCCTCGAGGTCGCCTGGAGATTCACGGCCCCGGTGCGGCCGGGCGACACGATCACGGGCGAGGTCGAGGTCACCGCAGCCCGCGCGGACAAGCCGATCACCCACCTCACGACGACGGTCACGCGCGACGACGGGATCGTCGCGCTCGAGGGCACCGCTGTCTGCTACACCGTCGCGGTGTAGGCGTGCCCCCTACTGCGCCGCGCTGGCCTCGATCTCGCGCAGCTCGTCCTCGTAGGCCTGCCCCATCTTCTCGAGCAGGGCCAGCGTCTCGCGGGCCTCGTCCTCGTCGATGGCCTGCAGCGCGAACCCGACGTGGATCAGCACCCAGTCGCCGACGCCCGCCTCGGGGCAGAGCGCCGTTGACACCGTCCGCCGGACGCGGGAGATCTCGGCGTTGGCGAGGCCGGCCTCGGCGTCGACGACCTCGACGATCTGCGCCGGGATCGCTAAGCACATTGTGGATTCCCACCCATGACCGTTATAGGGTACCGCCGAGGCTGGGGAGGCCTGAGGAGTGGACGCGCCTGCCTGACGTCGCATCGACGGTGATCGACCCGGAGGCCCTCGACGACCTGCTGCGCGCGCTCGCCGCACACGGGTTTCGGACGGTCGGCCCCACGGTTCGCGACGGTGCGATCGTCTACGACGACATCGAGTCGGCGGCCGAGCTGCCGATCGGGTGGACGGACGACCAGGCGCCGGGCCGCTACCGGCTCGAGCGCCGCGACGACGAGGCCCGGTTCGGGTACGCCGTCGGCCCGCACTCGTGGAAGCAGTTCCTCTTGCCGGCCCGGATCCGCCTCTGGCGCGCGCGCAAGCAGGACGACGGCTTCGTCGTCGAGCAGGACGAGCCGGACGGCGCGCCG
>Ga0075424_100000998_pt1 | contig 23951 bp, 19 predicted proteins | sample SoiMethybrSBSTD3_FD_75301 | JGI IMG/M metagenome (GOLD analysis project Ga0075424, IMG submission 75301) | Bulk soil microbial communities from a Populus tree surrounding site in Tennessee, USA - Soil MetaG P. TD hybrid SBSTD3 | ecosystem: Environmental > Terrestrial > Soil > Tree plantation... | reverse complement strand
GGCCGAACGGCTGAAAAGTCTGGAAAGGAGGGTACGGGCTTTGCATCCGGCACTGGAAAAGATTCGGTTCACGCACCGCTGGGGCGGACCAATCCTGATCACACACGGATTCCTGCCGGTATTTCGCCAGCATCCGGAAAGCGATCGAGTGGTTGTGGCGGGCGGGTATTCAGGACACGGGGTGGCGTTAAGCGTATATCTCGGTAATTGGGCTGCGCAATACCTGGTCGGTCGCCGGAAGCTGCCAGCCTGGAAGCTTCCATGAATCACGTCAAGAATGGGTTCTCCCCTACCACAACACGGTGCTAATCGAGCGGCCGGGCGCGGTGATTCGCAGCGTGCGGCCTTTGTGCACCAAATTGACGGAAGAGTTTGCAGTGCCGCTGTTCAGCACTTGAGCGACGATTCCGCCTTCGGCGCTGCGAAACGCCATTACGCGGACACCTGGCGCTTCGCCGGTTGTCTGCACGCGCACAGCCCCCGGACGAACGAATTTGCTGAAGTGCGCCAGGTAATAGTAAGTGCCGGTATAGGTGATCTCGTGAGTCGTCTTGTTGATGATAACGACTGGATGTTGGACGTTCGGATCGGGATTTCCGTGGACGGGTGAAACAGCCCACGGTCCGCCGGTTTCGTCGAGAATTGCATTCCAGTAAAGCCAAGCGGATGTACCAGCTTCCAGATCGCTGAAAATGATATTGCCCCAAACATCGCCATCAGCGAATTCATAGATCGGCAGTTTTTTACCTTTGGGGTAGCCAGCTTCGTACGCATAGCAGAGTTCGTCCATCCAGAATGGAATGTCTGGGTATTTCGCTTTCAGCTCGGCGATTTTGTCGAAGTGCCGGAAGTCGTATCCATGATAAGCAACAACCGAGACGAACTTACGGACAGCGGGGTCATCGAGAATTACGGGATAGCGTTTGTATGCGACCAGGCGCTCTGGAGCTTCGCTGATCATCATTTTGGTGGAAAGACCGGACTGCTGGAGAGCTGGGCCAACGAAATCGCGCAGCAGCACGCGGATTTCCGGATATTTTATTTTCGTGTAGACCTGTTCGGGCTCGTTGAAGATGCTGAGGTAGTCAATTTCGATTCCGCGCTTTTTGTATTCCTCGAGATATTTCAGAAAATACTTGGTAAGGACCGGGTAATATTTCGGCGGAATGTCCTGGTGCTTGTGCACGTCGTAGAGCATCCAGTCGGGCGGGTAATCCATCGGAGCTTGCAAAGCGAATTTGCCGTATTTCCGCGCGCGCAGTATGTAAGTGCCAACGCCGTTCGCCGCAAAGTCGCGTTCGACCGAAAAATTCTCTAGCTCGACGTCGCCGGGTGTGTCGTCATAGGTGAACCAGGGCCCGGCGGATTGGAAATCAGTGCCGGCCAGCGGCGTCTTCATTGCGGTAAAACCGGCGCCGTCTTTCGGATCGAACAATGCACGCAACACTTCTTCCTGTTTGTCGGCTGGGATAGTGTTCAGCGTCACCAGGCCGGCTTCCATGAAGGAGGCGCCGAAGCCTTCTATTTTTTGGAAATGTACGGCGTCGTTGATTTGAAACGTTGCGCCGGCGGTTGGCGTTTTGTCGCCGAATCTTGCTTCCGGCTTTGCCGCCAGCCGGTCGCCGGCTTGTGACGAAACGTAGACTTTCGCGGTCTGTGCGTTTGCGAGGGTGGTGGCAAAGAAAACGATCGGGAGCAGGCAGAAGCGTGATGGGGACATTCGCATCCTCGCCGAATTCAAGTGTTTTTATCGAGTAACTGCCGCGCATACCTGGGCCCTTTTCCCGCGTCTTCGTGTTTTACGTAGCAATATACGTCAACGCCTTGTTTCGTCCAGCCGTCCAGGCGTTTCCGCCACACCGCCAGTTCTTTCGCGGAGTATTCTTCGCGCCGTAGCCGCACGTAAACGAAGCCTGCCGTCACGACGTCAGGTGGTGCGAAGTCATCTGTCTCCGCCAAGCACAAAGCGGTTGCAAACTTGCGGAGTAGATCGTAAGTCTCGTCGGTGTACCACGACGCGTGGCGCACTTCGAAGGCAAAGCGGAACGCGGTCGGGCGCAACGCCAAGAATTCAGCAAGCAGGGCGGAATCGAACTTAAAGTTCGGCGGCAGCTGCACTAGGATCGGGCCGAGATGGTTGCCTTCCTGCAGCACGCTCGCAACTTCCAGAAAACGTTTCAATGTGCTCTCGCAATTGCGGAGCCGCGCCACGTGCGTGATCTTTTGATTCGCTTTTAACGCGAATTGAAATCCTTCAGGCACATTGTTTGCCCATCCCTGCAGCGTGCTTTCCTTCGGCATTTGGTAAAAGGAATAGTTGATCTCGACCGTGGAGAGCTGCGAGGCGTAAAACTTCAACATTTCCTTGTCGGGAAGTTTTTCGGGATAGAAGGTTCCTTTCCAGGGTTTGTAGGCGTAGCCCGAAGTTCCGACGTACAGTTTTCCCGCGTCCGCCATGTCTTTTCTTGCTCCTTATTTCTTCGCCTTCCCGCGGTTTTCCACGCTCGCGCTGAGTCGCTCCATCACGTGTTCGAGCTTCAATCGCTTGGTCCAAAAGTCGGCCCACAGGTCGCCCTTGCCTTGTACGCGTGCCGGCATCGTTTTCATATTGAACTTCTCGGCGGCCAGATTGGGCTTTAGTTCGCCCGCCGAAACGGGTGCGGAAACCGGCGCCTTAGGGAAGGCGCGCACCACGTACGGCGCAGCAAGCGGCTTGCCCGTGGCATTCTGGTGGACATCAATTAGTATGCGACCCTTAGGACGCTTTGCCACCATGCGCTCGTGCGTCACCAGACTCGGATGCTCGGCTGACACCGTACGCGCCACCACTTCGGCAAATGTGCGCAACTGCGCGTAGGTATACACCGGCTCGACCGGAATGTAGAGGTGAAAGCCTGTCGCGCCAGAAGTCTTCAGGAACGGAGTTACGCCGATCTCTTCCAATTTGTTGTTCAATGCTCGCGCGATTGTCAGGACTACAGAAAAGTCAGTTTCGTCGGAAGGGTCGAGGTCAAAGAAAAAATAGTCGGGATGCTCAATGTCGTCGATGCGGCTGCTCCATGGATTGTGGTCAATGCAGCCGAGGCTGGTAAGAAAAAGCAGCGAGGCCAGATCGTTTGCGACGACGTAATGAATGTCGCCGCCTTTCTCCTCGGAGCTGATCGCCACCGTTTCCAACCAGTCGGGAATTCCTTCGCGCACGTCTTTCTGGAAAAATGATTGCCCTTTGATGCCGTCCGGATAACGTCGCAATACCAGTGCACGATTGCGCAGAAAGGGAAGAATGTAATCCGCCATCCGGTAGTAGTACGCCAGCAGTTCGCGCTTCGTGTAACCGGACTCGGGCCAGTAGATCTTGTTCAGGTTGGACCACCGCATTCGCTTCCCGTCGATTTCGACTACGGCACTTTCCGCCTTGCCTTTGAACAGTTCGGCCTCGATCTGCGTTCGCGCGGTCAACACTTTTCCAACTACTTCGGGCGCTTTGACGATGTTCGGATTTGCGGCCGACTCGCGTGCTTCGCCCTTCGCCGCTGGCTCCGCCTCAGCTTTCCAAGTCAAGTCCTCCGGCTTCGCGTCGTTGCGCAAACCGAGGAACACTGGATGACGCAGCCGTTTCTCCGGCGTCCATTCGGAATACTTCACACGCGCGACAAGTTCCGGCTTTACCCAGTGTTCGGGCTCATTCGTTTCAGGAACTTTGTCGAACGTGCAGAAGCCCACTTGGCGCTCCTTCAACATCTTCCCAATCGTTTCTTGCGTATTCCCGTCAAAACCGGAGCCAACGTGGCCGATGAACTTCAACTTCTTCCCCTCGTACAAACCCAGCAAAAGCGCACCAAAACGCAGTCCCGGCGTGCGCGGTTCCGTCCATCCGCCAATCAGCGCGTCAGTAGTTGTGGTTTGCTTGACCTTCACCCAGGAACTGCTGCGCCCCTCGCCGTACAAACTGTCTGATCGTTTGCCAATGATTCCTTCCAAGCCATTCGCGCCTGCAAGCTCGTAAAGTTCCTTGCCTTGCTCGATCTGGTGATCCGAAAAGCGGACGTGGTTCCCCGGATGCAACAATCTCTTAAGAAATTGTTTTCGCTGCAAAAGCGGGACATGCCGGAGGTCGTATCCGTCGCAATACAGCAGATCGAACAAGTAATAAGTTGCCGGCACTTGCGCGACCAGTGTCGGCGCCGGGGTACGTACGTGCATCCGTTGCTGCAGCCGCGCAAATCCGCTGTGGCCTTTGTCATCCAGTGCCACAATTTCGCCGTCCAGGATTGCTTCGCGAGCGCTGAGCGCCTTCGGCAGTTCCGCTAGTTCAGGGTACTGCTTCGTTACATCAATCCCGTTTCGCGAAGTCAGCTTAAGTGCACCGTCTTCAACCCGCGCCAAAGTACGCACACCGTCCCACTTGATCTCAAACAGCCAGTTCGGATCGGAAAACGGCCGTTCCACGGTGCTTGCGAGCATGAGTCCAACTTTTCCGGGCATCGCTGTTTTGCGCGCGCCGTCAAGCTCTGGTGGGCTCAGCGGACTCGGCTCGCGGTGCGGCGGCACTTCGTCCGCAATTTCCTCGATAGTTCGCCCGGTCAGCGCCGATCCGTCATTCGTATCAATATCCCACACAGGGTCGACGTCGGCGTCTTTGTGCTTGATCATCAGCCATTCATTTTTCTTTTCGCCGTGTTTGAGCTTGACCAGCACGAAGCTCCCGCGCAGTTTCTCGCCGTTTAAATGAAATTTGATTTCCCCACGCGCAATCTGTGTCAGCGCATCGGCATCGCCAATTGGGCTGAACGTGCCGCGGTCCCACACCATCACCGTGCCCGCGCCGTAATTTCCTTCGGGAATCTTCCCCTCGAAGCCCGCGTAGTCCAGCGGATGATCCTCGGTCTGTACCGCAAGCCGCTTATCTTCAGGATTCAGCGAAGGCCCTTTCGGCACCGCCCACGATTTCAGCACGCCATCGACAGCCAGCCGGAAGTCATAATGCAGCCGTGTCGCAGAATGCTTCTGCACCACGAACGTGTCGCCATGTTCCCGCGAAGGCGGCTTTGCGCGGACGGATGCCTTCCAGCGCGCATCCTCTTCACCCGAAGTCTGCGCCGCGCCTAGTATTTTCTTTCTTGGTTGTTTGGGCTTTGCTTCGACTGCTTCAACGCGCGGCAGGTCGCCGGATGGCTCCGGCGTTCGCTCAAATTTCCTTTTTCGCCGGTATTCTTCCAGCTTCGCCATGCGGGCATTCTACCTCACCCATGCTGGTGCCTCGCGCGAGGTAGTTCTGGTACTGGGTCGTTCGTTTTGCTTCACATTTGGTTACTTTTGCAGGCAAAATTCTTGCTTCCCCAGCGGTTGCTGACTACCCTTGTAATTCCTGGACAACTTGACCGCTTTGCGCGAGGAGCAGCCTCATGGCTTCGACAGTCTGGAAGGGCCATCTTACTTTCGGCCTCATTTCGATTCCAATTCGCCTTTTCTCCGCCGCGCGCGGAGAGCGCATCAGCTTTAATCAGCTCCACTCGGTCTGCCACTCGCGCGTGAAGCAGCCACTCTTCTGCCCGACCTGCAACCGCATGGTTGAGCGCAGCGAGATCGTAAAGGGCTACGAATACGAGAAAGACCAATACGTTCTCTTCAGCGAAGAGGAGCTCGATAAGATCGAGCCGGTTTCGGCGCACACGATGGAGATCCTCGAATTCGTCCGCGCCGACGAAGTGGATCCGCTCTATCTCGACGCTTCGTATTACGTGAATCCTGAAGAAGCCGGCCTGAAGGCGTATCAGCTTTTGATGAAAGCTATGACCGACTCCGGTTACGCCGCGATTGCCAAGCTCACCATGCACCAGCGCGAGCACATTGTCATCATCCGCCCGGGCAGCAAGGGCCTCACGCTGCATACGATGTATTACGCGAACGAAGTGCGCGCCGCGGAAGCGCTGCCACCCGGGAAAGTCGAACTGAAAGACGCCGAGAAGAAACTGGCGCAGCAACTGATCGAAAGCCTTGCGGCGACATTCGAACCGGCGAAATACCACGACGAATATCAGAACAATGTGCGCGGGATGATTGAGGCCAAGCTGAAAGGCCAGGAAATTACGGCAGTTGCCCAGCCGCAGCTCGCACCCGTAATCGATTTGATGGAAGCATTGAAAAAGAGCATTGCGGAAAAGCAAACAACCGCGCAAGCTACGGCGGCGAAGAAGCCGCCGGCCCGCGCTGTTCCGGAATTGGTGCCGGTTCAGAAGAAAAGCAAAAAGTCGCAAGCAGGTTAAAATTATCGTTCCATGGGAACGACCGACCGATTCAGCCGAGGCGAAGTCCAGCGCATCCTGGATGTGACGGAAAAGCAGCTCGAGTATTGGGAGCGCCTGCGCATTGTCTCGCCTAAAAAGGGTCGCGGCGAAAAATTTTACGACTTCCGCGACCTGATCGGCCTGCGTACCGCGAAGCAGCTCATCGCTGCCGGGGTTCCTGCCAACCGCCTCCGCCGCTCGCTCGACGCATTGCACGAAAAACTGTCGCAAATCAAATCGCCGCTAGCCGAACTTCGCGTCGTTTCTGATGGTCGCGACATCATCGTCGAGCGCGACGGTGCTCGGCTCGAGCCGCTCTCCGGACAATTCGTGCTGAATTTCGAAACGCGCGAGCTCGACGACAAAGTTCACGTAATGCCGGAGCGCACTGCCGAAGAATGGCTTGCCGTTGCCCGCACTTACGAAGCCGACCGCGGGACTTGGCCCGACGCGCTCTACGCGTACGAACAAGTGCTTCGCATCGATCCTCGGCGCGTCGAAGCCGTGATCAATTCCGGCACACTGCATTACGAGGAGGGTGATCTGGTTGCTGCGGCCGAATGCTTCGTGAAAGCGGTGGAACTACAACCTACTGACGCGCTTGCGCAGTTTAATCTTGGCAGTGTGCTCGACGAATCGAGCCGCCTCGAAGATGCGCGCCACCACTTGCGCCAGGCGGTTTCGCTGAACCCGGATTATTCCGACGCTCACTACAATCTGGCGTTCGTCTGCGAAAAACTCGGTGCGTTCGAAGAGGCGCGTCGCCATTGGCGCCGCTACGTTGAGCTCGACCCCACTAGCCCTTGGTGCGAATACGCGCGCCAACGTCTCGGCCAAAACTCCGCCCACGCCTGAGTCCCAGATTTACTTGGATTCTTTGGCTGCCCGGACGCTTTCACTGACGGAGCGGCAGGTTTTCACTACTTCGTGCTTGCGACCTTCGCGCAGCGCAGCCGCATCGATCAGATCGCTGCCCATTCCCACCGCAAAAGCTCCCGCCGCAAAAAACTCCGCCACGTTTGCCGGGCTCACGCCCCCGGTTGGAACGAAGTGGAGATCTGGAAACGGGCCGCGCAGCGCTTTGATGTATTTCGCCCCGCCAACGCTGCCGCACGGAAAAATCTTGATGGCCTTTGCGCCTGCTTCGGCAGCAGCCATCACTTCGGTCGGTGTGAGGGCGCCGGGGAGCGCGACAATTCCAAATGTTCGCGCAACTTCGAGCACTGACACCGAAAGTCCGGGGCTGACGAGAAATTGTGCTCCGGCGTCCAGGCATTCGCGCGCCTGATGCGCGTTGCAAACGGTACCGGCGCCAACCAGAACCCGGTCTCCGCACCGCGCGGCTACCTGCCGAATCGTGGAGATGGCGTTCGGCACCGTCATCGTGATCTCGACGACCGGAATTCCGCCGGCTTCAATCGCTTCCACCGCATCCAACGCGTGCTGCGAACTGCTTGCCCGCACCACGGGAATAATGCCGATTTCGCCAATTCGTTGCAGTACCTGTTCGGGAGTCATGGAGATCTATTTGCGAATTAGCGCCGAAGGCCTAGCGGGCGATGCGGGCTGACTGTCCTTTCATCAGATTCTGCACATCTTGCAGCGTCGCCATGGATGTGTCGCCAGGCGTCGTCATGGCCAGAGCGCCGTGCGCCGCGCCGCATTCGAGTGACCACTGGATTTCCTGCCCAGTGAGCAGTCCGTACAGCAAACCCGAGGCGAAGGAATCGCCGCCGCCGACGCGGTCATAGATTTCCAGGTCTTTTCGCGCCGAGGCTTCGTAGAACTTGCCCGCCGCATCGCAGGCTATCGCGCCCCAGTCGTTCCGGCTTGCCGTGTGTGCCGTGCGTAGCGTTACTGCAATCAGCGAAAGGTTAGGAAATTCCCGCCTAACCGCATCCATCATGGTCCGGAAGCCGGCGGTATCGAGCTTGCCAAGGTTTTCGTCCACGCCGGGCACGGAAAATCCGAGCGCGACGGAAAAGTCTTCCTCGTTGCCGATGAGCACGTCCACCAGGGAGGCCAGCCCGCGATTCACTTCCTGTGCTTTGGCCTTTCCGCCGACGGATTGCCAAAGCGAAGGACGATAGTTCAAGTCATACGAAATGCCGGCGCCGGCGGCCTTTGCCGCTTGCATCGCCTCCTTCGCAACCAGTGGCGTGCTCTCAGAAAGAGCGCAGAAGATTCCACCAGTGTGGAACCATCGCGCCCCTTCGCCGCCGAAAATCTTCTTCCAATCTACGTCGCCGGCTTTCAATTGTGAAACGGCAGTGTGGCCGCGGTCAGAACAGCCAGCTGCCGCGCGCACTCCAAATCCACGTTCCGTGAAATTCAGGCCATTACGGACGCTGCGTCCAACACCGTCGTATTTCACCCATTTTACGTAATCGAGATCCACGCCGCCTTGCAGCATCAGGTCTTCGACGAGACGCCCAACTGAGTTGTCTGCCAACGCGGTTACCACCGCCGTCTTCATCCCGAAGGTTCTGCGCAGTCCACGCGCCACGTTGTACTCGCCGCCGCCTTCCCACACTCGAAATTGCCGCGTCGTATTTACACGCACGTCGCCCGGATCGAGGCGCAGCATCACTTCGCCCAGGCTCACCAGATCCCAGCGGCACCCTTCTTTAGCACGAATCCTCATGCAGTTTCCTTCTGTCTTGAAAACGTTTGTGTCGCCATACCGACGTCTGGCGAAGGCGCAAGGTTAGCGCGAGGATTCACGAAAAGCCAAGCGATGGCGCCAAGCGTGGCCACTGCAGCCGCGATGCGAAAGCCCGTGCTCCACCCAAATATATCGCCGAGCCAAGGCGTCACAATCGCCGTGAGTGCGCCTCCAATCTGGTTGGCCATATTCATGAAGCCGGAAAGTCCACCGGCGGATTTTCCTCCAATGTCAGCAGACACGGCCCAGAACGCGCTTTGCGAAAGATAGAGCGAGCCGGCGCCTCCGGCCAGCACAACACTCGCCAGACGGCTGTCGTGCGCAGCCGAACCAAACACCAGAAAGATGGCGGTGAGCCCGAATCCAAGCGCAGCGATGCTGCAGCGGCCCAGTCGCGACCCAAATTGCTTGCTCAACGCATCGCTGACCACCCCGCCCAGCGGGCTGCAGACGGCCATAGCAAGGAACGGCAACGTTGCGTACAGCGCGCTGGATTTCAGGTCCAGCCCGCGGACTTTCGCGAGATACAAGTAGAACCAGCTGAAGAAGACCCAGGCCACATAACCGAAACAGAAGTAAGCAAAGGAAAGAATCCAAACATTACCGCTGGTCAAAATGTCGAACCAAGCGAGACGTGGTGCGCCTGCCGCAGCTGATTCGGGGATACCGCTCTCTATCGCGGACAGTTCCGCAGACGACACTGAAGGATGACTCTCCGGATTGTCCCGCGCGGCCAGATACCAGACGACGCCGGCAGCCAAGCCAATGATCGCGCTCAAAATGAAAGACGAGCGCCAGCCGTAATGCAGCATGAACCACGAAATCAGCGGCGGCGTCACTCCGGCGCCAATGCCAACTCCCGCGAAGATTACGCCATTTGCCGCGCCGCGTTCGTGTGAGGGAATCCAGCGAGCGACAAACTGGTTGGACGACGGATACATGATGGCTTCGCCGGCACCGAGCAGAAAACGAATGGCCACAAAAACGATGACGGCGTGGCCAATACCTTGCGGCACCGCAGCCGTCAAGATGCTGACCAGTCCCCACCAGAGCACGCCGGCCGTCAACATACGACGGGGTCCATAGCGGTCTGCAAGCCAGCCCGCCAGGGTTTGAAATAGTCCGTAGCCCCAAAGGAACGAGCTGAACACCAAACCCAGCCGGACGTTGCCTATCCCAAACTCCTGAGCGATCTGCCCGCCCGCTATGGAAATGTTCACGCGGTCGAGATAGGCAACAGCGCTCAGCACGAAAAGCCAAAGCACCAATAGCCAGCGAACGTGGCTGGTGCCCGCGGGTGGCGTAGTGTGAATCGTTTCAGGCAGCGCTGCTCCCCTGAAAAGTGGATGACGCTAAACGGCCGCTTTTCGGCCGCTGTGAAAACGTTGGCCTTAAGCCGGGTGCGACTTGAGCAGTTCGACGAGTCGCGCGGCGATGATTTTCTCCTCGCCGGGCTTGAGCATGAACGAACTCATACCCAGTCCATTTTCTGACCCTCCGATAACGATGGAAGGTTTCCCTTCACGCATGGCTTTCGAAGCGTCGCGCGGCGTAAGTGAAATCTTCCGCGGGTCCCAGAAAATGTTTACATGCGGCACGTGGTTGGCGACATCCGGCACGTGGTAAGAAGTCGTCACACCGGGTACGCGGGTAACCTCGCCGGAAATCGCGTCCAGCCGCCGCCACCATTCTTTCTCGATCGCGGCGTGGTCTTCGTTCAGATAAACCTCTAACGCCTTTACCATGCCGACGATCTCTTCTTTGCCGACTTTCTGGCTGCGACCAATGACATCTTCGTGCGGGCTGTTGTTGAGCAGAGCGTTGGCGACGAGCTCCTTCTTGCCGATCAGCAGGCCCGCGCACTGCGGTCCACGAATCGCTTTGCCGCCGCTGAATGCGATCAAGTCATAGCCCATCTTCGCGAAATTCCACAGGTTCGAAACCGGTGGAGTGTCCGCCGCTGCATCAATGAACGCGGGAAGATCGTTTTCGTGCGCCAGCTTCACCCACTCGTCCACTTTGATTTGGCCCGAGGCGTTGGCAAAATTCGAAAAGTGCATCATCGCTGTCTGGGGATTGATGGCCTTTTTCACGTCTTCGCGGGTTTCCACCACGACCAGCTTTGCGCCCGTATTCCGAAGCTGATGATCGAACGGATTGCGGTGCGACTTCTGGATGATCACTTCCGACTTCATGCCGGTGAGGTCGGGAATCTGCTCGATGAATTTCGGATTGTTGCCGGTCAGAATTCCGGCTAAACCGGATTGCATTCCAGCTGCAGCTCCGCAGGTGACAATCGCGTCATACTCCGGCGGCAGCTTCAGCAGTTCGCAGATACGTTTCCCCGCTGCAACCTCCAGTTCGACGATGGGAACAAAATGCTGCGCCGCCAACGCCATCACCGCTTCGACTTCCGGATGAGGCAGCGAGCCGCCAAGATATGTCATCGTGCCCTGCGCGTTGATGACCGTATTGACGCCCAGCTCTTCATAGACATTGCCGGTCGAGCCAAGGCCCGTCAGTTTCTCCGGCAATGCCGAAGCGCCCAACCGAGCCGCCCCATTCGTCAGGCCAAAAGCCTTGCGTGCGTTGAACAGCATTCCGGCGAGCATCCCGGCACTGCCGAGAAACGTTCGTCTGTTCCAAAGCCCCTTCAGGTCCATAAGCTGGTCATCCCTTCTTTACGATCGCAGCGATGCAGTTAATTTCGACCAGCGAATTTCCAGGCAACGCCGCGACCGCTACAGTCGTGCGCGCCGGACCACCGTTCGGGAAATACGTTTTGAAGACCTTGTTCATCCCGTCGTAGTCGTCAATCTTGGTCAGGAAAACCGTGAGCTGCAGAATGCTGTCCATGGTGCCGCCGCCGGTCTCCACCAGCGTTTTCACGTTGTCCATCACTTTCTTGGTGTGGGTCTCGATGTCCATCGGGAATTCGCCCTTGGGGTCGTGCGAGTGTGCGCCTTGTCCCGCGATGTAAATCGTGTCGTTGTGCAGGATCAGCGGCGTGATGAAACCTGTACCCGCAGGCTTGCCTTCGTAGTCGAGCTTCTTCACGCCCGATCCGGCTTGTGGCGACGGAGAAGCAGGCGCCGCGCTAATCGCCGCACCGGAGGCCGCCAGCCCGGGAATAATTGCCGCCAGGCGAGCCGCAAAGCCACGCCGTGAAGTAAGTGCTGAAAACATGGTTCCTCCTTGTTCGTTCGTCTCGAAAATGTGCCAATCAAAACCAATTCAAATCAAGGCAAAGCAAAACTGAAAACATTGCTCCCCGCGGCAATCGCCACGTATTGTTTCGAATTCACCGCATAGCTCATGGGCGAAGCCGAAATGGTTTGGCCGGTGTTGAAGTGCCACAGCGCCTTTCCGGTCTTCGCGTCCACCGCTTCGAAAGACTGCGCATCATCTCCAAAGAAAAGCAACCCACCCGCTGTTGTCATTACACCTGCGGACGATCGTCCTTCGCCGACTTGCACGTATCGCCAGACCGGCTTCTCACCTTCGAGCGTATAGGCCAAAAGCACCTTCTCCGAAAAGTCGCCTTCGCTCCGGCGCGTTCCAGTCGAGTAGTACATCTGCCCCGGCTTGAATTGCTCCGGCTTGCGCATGAAGACGTGGCAATTTTCCAGCGCCAAGAAATAAAACATTCCGGTTTCAGGATGGTAGGAAGGCGAGTACCAATTTGTGGCGCCCGTAAATCCGGGGCAGATTCGCGTGCCTGTCTCGCTCGGTTTGGCTCCCGTGCGAATCGGCCGCCCTTTGGCGTCAATTCCGCTGGCCCAAGTCAGTTTTTCAACAAACGGTCTCGCCGAAAGGAACGCGCCGTTGGTGCGGTCCAGCACGTAAAGAAACCCGTTGCGGTTTGCCTGGACAATTAGCTTGCGCGGCTGGCCGCGAAACGCCGCATCCACCAGCACCGCAGTTTCCACCGCGTCATAGTCAAAAAGATCGTGCGGCGTGAATTGAAAATACCATTTGAGCTTTCCGGTATCGGCGTCGAGCGCCAGCAGGCAATCAGTGTACAAGTTATCGCCTGGCCGCGGCTCGCCATCGAAGTCCGGCGCGGGGTTACTCGTCCCCCAAAAAATTGTGTTGAGCTCGGGATCGTAAGTGCCCGGCATCCAGGTTGTCCCGCCGCCGAGCTTATAGCTTTCGCCCGGCCAGCTCTCCGAGCCGAACTCGCCCGGCGCGGGTATGGTCCAGAAGCGCCACGCTTCCTTGCCGGTTTCTGCGTCATACGCGGCTACGAAACCGCGCACACCGTCGTCACCGCCCGAAGTGCCGACCAGTACTTTGTTCTTCACGACCAGCGGCGCGCTAGTCGCTCCGTAGTTTTTGTTCCCATCGGTGTACGCAACGTCCCAGAGCAAATTGCCCGACCGCGCATCGAGACAAAGCAGGTGCGCGTTGTCGGTCTCCATGAACACCCGCTGGCCCAGGATCGCCACTCCGCGGTTGTGGTGTTGCGAGGCATCGTCAATCAAACCTTCCGTAATCGGTCGCGAGTAATGCCAGATCGTTCGGCCCGTTTGCGCGTCCAGCGCAAACGCATCGTTGGCCGCCGTAACAAACATCACGCCGCCAACCACCACTGGCGTGACTTCCAGCCGGTTCGAATTCGGCGCGTGAAACGCCCACTGCGCGCGAAGTTGCTCGACGTTTGCGGAAGTAATTTCTTTCAACGCGCTGTAACGGCGGCCCGTGTAGTCGCCGTTATACGATGGCCAATTTTCCGCCACCGGGCGCGCCAGCAGATGCTCGCTTCGCACGTCAAGCGCGGTGGAGAGGGAAGGTGTAGACTTGCTTTGCGCGGCGCACAACATCGCTCCGCTCATCGCTATGGCTGTGCCCGCGAGCAGCCGGATTCCCAAGCGCGAAATGCCGCTTGCTGCGCGATCACCGGGAGCGAATGCACCAATCTTCCTCAAAGCGCGAGACACCTGGAAAATGTGGATTCCTATACTACAAACTGCGTCGCGAAAAGCCAGAAAATTATAACCGGCCGAATTTCGCCACTGCTTCTTGAATCGATTTAAGCCTTTCGATGTGAGCGTACATGGAGTGTTCCTTGAAGTCCATCTCCTGCGCCAGCTTCAAAACTTCCGTCGCCACACCCACCGGAACCACCACCACGCCGTCCGAGTCCGCCACAATATAATCATTCGGATTTACCGGCACACCATCGCACGTTACCGGAATATTCGAGCCCGCAAAACGGTAATGACTGATCGAAGTCGAAGGCACAACGCCCAGCGCGTAAACCGGAAAGCCAATCTTCTGCAAATAAGCCGTGTCGCGTACGCCGCCGTCAATCACCGCGCCGGAAAAATTCCGCGCCGACATCGCCGTCCCCATCAGTCCACCCATCCCCGCAATGTCTGCGCCATCTTCCACCACCATCACATAAACAGAATTCGCCGTGCCGGTGTCGATGGCCTGCAACATTCCCTTTAGCGCGTCGGGATCATGATTGGTTTCTTTTTTCAGCAACACGGTCAACGCGCGCCCGGCAAACCGAGTCGTAAAAATCGGACGCATGCGGTGCGTCATGTACATTTTCTTGCCGGTTAGCTGTTCGAGGGCGTCAGAAACCGACGCCACTTCGACATGGCGAAAACCTTCGAGCAGCGCCGCGTCCTTGTCGGACGACAAGCTGGCTGCCTGGCTCGTTGATTGCGCGGCCAGTGCAGTTTGTCCGCCATCGCCCCCAGCCGACGCCAGCCGTAGAAGCAGCAAAGCCGCCCCTGCGCCAACTACAGCGACGGTCCGTCCGCGCGGAAATTTCCGGAAAAATCCTGCTGTTTCGAGTAGTGCGCGCATGAGTCCTCCGCAAAAAAACACGCGCGGGCACTCTAGCACTTTTGCCGTACAGACGCATCGGACATACGTCCTAGTAACTGTGTAGAAAAAAAACGGGTTGTAACCCGCAAAAAAAGGTGCGAATCGTCTTCGCACCTCTTCTCGTAGGTCAAGTTGTTAGCTACTTCGGGATTAGTGAATCGCTCGCGGCGACTCCGCGGCCGGCCGCTTCTTCGGCTCTGCTGCCGGAGGCACCGCTGGCGGCGCGATCGGCTCTTTTTCCAGCGCGTTCTGAATCACTTCGTCCAGTGTGCGAACGTAAGTGATTTTCAGGTCGCCGAGCAACTCCGCCGGAAGGTCCGCCTTCGCGTTCGGCTCATTGTCCGCGGGAAGGAGCACTTCCTTCACGCCTGCACGCTTCGCGCCCAGCACCTTCTCCTTGATGCCGCCCACCGGCAGCACCACGCCAGAGAGCGTCATCTCGCCGGTCATCGCCAGGCGGTTGCGGATCGGACGTCCGCTGAGCAGGCTCACCAGCGACGTTACCATCGCCGCACCCGCGGACGGGCCATCCTTCGGAACCGCGCCCGACGGCACGTGGATGTGGATGTCCTGCTTGCGGAAGAAGTCCGGATCGATTCCGTATTTCTCCGCGTTCGAGCGCACCCACGTCAGCGCCGCTGTCATGGACTCCTGCATCACTTCGCCCAAGTGTCCTGTCGTGGTGAATTGCTTGCCGCCGCGCATCCGGCTCGCTTCGATAAACACGATGTCGCCGCCCACTGGCGTCCACACCAGACCCACAGCGACGCCCGGCTGCTTCACGCGTTCGTCGATTTCCTTTTCGGTCTTGAACTTCGGCACGCCGAGAAATTCCTTTACCACTTCCGGCGTGACGACCATCTTCTCGGTCTGGCCTTCCGCGATGCGGCGCGCCTGCTTGCGCGTAATCGTTCCGATCTCGCGTTCCAAATTGCGTACGCCCGCTTCACGCGTAAAGCTATGGATGATCTCCTGCAATCCCCCTTCGGTGAACTCAATCTGTTCGCCGACCTTCAGGCCGTGCTCGCTGGCCTGCTTCGGGATCAGGTATTTGTTCGCAATGTGGATCTTCTCTTCGCCGGTGTAGCCGGGGAGTTCGATGATCTCCATGCGGTCGCGCAGCGGTTCCGGAATCGGATCCATCCAGTTTGCCGTGGCGATGAAAAGCACCTTCGACAAATCGAATGGCACGTCCAGATAGTGATCGCGGAACGTCGCGTTCTGCTCCGGATCGAGCACTTCCATCAGCGCCGCCGACGGATCGCCGCGGAAGTCGCGCCCAAGTTTGTCCACCTCGTCCAGCATGCAGACCGGATCGTTCGATTCAGCGCGCTTCAGCCCCTGAATAATCTGTCCCGGCAAAGCGCCGATGTAGGTACGCCGGTGTCCGCGGATTTCCGCTTCATCGTGCATACCGCCCAACGCGATCCGCACGAATTTGCGGCCCATCGCACGGGCGATCGATTTTCCAAGAGAAGTCTTGCCCACTCCCGGAGGCCCGACGAAGCACAGGATCGGTCCCTTCATCCCTGGCTGCAGTTTTTTCACCGCCAGGTAGTCGAGGATGCGCTCCTTCACCTTTTCCAGGTCGTAGTGGTCCTCGTTCAAAATGTGGTGCGCTTTCTTGATGTCGATTTCTTCCTCGTTCGCCCCGGAAGATTTCGACCACGGCAGCGACGTCATCCATTCGAGGTACGTGCGTGACACCATGTACTCCGCCGAAGCCGGCGTCATCTTCGCCAGGCGTTTCAGTTCGCGGTCGCACTCTTTCTTCGCTTCCGCCGTCATGCCCGCTTCTTCGACTTTCTTGCGAAGTTCGTCGATTTCCGCGGCGCTGTCGTCCTGTTCACCCAGCTCCTTCTGAATCGCCTTCATCTGCTCGCGCAGCAGGTATTCGCGCTGGTTCTGGCTGACCTGCTCTTGCACTTGCTCGTGAATCTTCGAGCGCAGTTCCAGCACTTCCAGCTCTTTCGAGAGCTCGCGGATCAGCGATTCCAGCCGCTTGCGTACGTTCGCCGTCTCCAGCAGCTCTTGGCGGACTAAAGTCGAAAGCGCTGGCAGCGTTCCGGCGATGAAATCCGCCAACCGCCCCGAGTCGTCGATATTCGCGGCCACGCCTTGCAGGTCATCGGACAATTGCGGCGAGTGGCCTACCACGTCGCGGAACAGATCTTGCGCGTTGCGGTGCAGAGCTTCCAGCTCGTTATCCTGCTCGCCGTAGGTATCTGGCAGAGGTTCGACCTGCGCCGTCAAAAACGGCTTCAGCCCAAGCAGTTCCAAAACTTGGAACCGCTGCAAACCTTCGAGGAAAATCACCACGTTCCCGTTGGGCATCTTCACTGTCTTGTGGACGCGGGCAAAGGTACCGACCTTGTGCAAGTCGGCAGCAGCGGGATCTTCTACTCGCGGGTCATGCTGCGCCACCACGCCCAGAAACTTCTCTTCCCCTTGCAACGACGCAATCAGCGCCAGCGAGCTCTCCCGCCCGACGGTCAGCGGCAGCACGGCTCCCGGAAACAGCACGGTGTCGCGTACCGGCAAAATCGGCAGCGAGCTCGGCATTGCAACATGTTTTTCAGCCATTGGGTCCTCAGTTCACAGGCTGCCTTCCCAGAAAGGGTTAGACGCCTGTCCAACTTTGATGCCGCACATAAGAAAAGGATACCGTCAAGTGCAGTCATCACGAGCATGAAATCTTAGTCTATGATGCTCAATATCCTACCATGGGTGCCTTTGTTTCCAAGACTCTCATTAACTTACTTAATTTCTTATAGTTACAGGAATCCTTGATGACTATTGGCCCTTTGCGAACCGGACTTCAGGCCCTTTCTCTCTCCCGAAACGACTCTCCACAAAGGACTTAGCCTCCGCAGCGGTCCTAAGCTCCCCATTCAGCTGAGCTTCCTCGACCGTTGCCAAGATCTTTCCCAACAGCGGCCCCGGAGCGAACCCAGCTTCCAGCAGATCCGTGCCTGTTAGCAGTTTCGGCGGCCGTACAACCTCTGGTGGCGTCTTCGTCACAAACTCTTTCACGAACTCATACGCCGCTAGGTTGCGGTTGCTTGAAAGGCAATCCAGCTGGTGCAAGCTGAGATGCTCGTCAAATCGCGGCAGCCGTACGAATTTCTTTAGTGTCGCCGGTTTCATCCGGCCCACGTCTTTAAACCGCATGTGGTGTTCCACCAGCGAAAGAATCTGCTCAATGTCGTCATTGGAAAACCGCAATTTGCCCAGCAAGATTCGCCCCATCGCCATCCCCACTTCCACGTGGCCATCGAACCGAATCCGGTCACCTGTCTCTTTCGCCGAACGGAACGTCGCCGGTTTGCCCACATCATGCAGTAGCACGCCCCAGGCCAGCGTAGGTGGACATCCCGCCGGCAGCCCCTCCAACATCATCATCGTGTGGATCCAAACATCGCCTTCCGGGTGATACTGCGGCGGCTGTTCGACCCCCTGCAATGCAGTAATTTCCGGAAGGACGACCGACAGCAGCCAGCACGAATCCAACAGTTCAAATGCCGTCCGTGCTGCCCCCTCCGTCAGCATCTTCGTCAACTCTTCGCGAATTCGCTCTGAGGAAACCTGCTCGATCTCCTTCGCATGACGCCGGAGTGCCCGAAAAGTTTCCGCGTCAATCTGGTATCCAAATCGCGCCGCGAATCGCACCGCCCGCAGCATTCGCAACTTATCCTGGGCCAATCGCCGGTCCGGCTCGCCGATCGCGCGAATCACCCCAGCGCGCAGGTCGGCTTGGCCATTCACGAAGTCCAGCACTTCGCCGGTGTCGTGCCGCATCAACAGCCCATTAATCGTGAAGTCTCTCCGCTGCACGTCTTCTTGCGGGGACACCGAATATTCCACGCTGTCGGGGTGTCGCCCATCCGCATAGCCAATGTCTGACCGGAAAGTCGCCACTTCCACCTTCAGTCCATCCTGCGGCACCAGGATGACGCCAAACTGCGCGCCTACCGTAATTCCGTTCGGGAAGAGTTGCAGCACTTGATCCGGCGTTGCGTTCGTCGCTACGTCGTAGTCCGCCGGAGTGCGGCCCAGCAGCAGGTCGCGCACGCAGCCGCCGACCAGAAACGCCTGATAACCGGCGCGCTGCAGCGCGTCGCAAATCGAATTGGCAAACTCTCTCGGCGTCACAAGAAAATTATGCGCTTCAGTTGGGCGAGAAAGAAGTTGTGGTTTGCCGCGGCGCGCCGATTCACAACGTGCTTGCGAAGCGTTTCGTTACTCGCAGCGAAGGACCAGGCAGGTAATGTCGTCGAACTGTTTCGTGGCGCCGACGAATTCATCCACGCGTTGCATCAGAAATCGCAGGGAGCGCTGCGCTTCCCAGTCCGGCAAATGGCGAACGTTATCCACCAGACGCGCATCGCTGAATTCTTCGCCTTTTGCGTTGAACGCTTCCACCACGCCATCAGTAAATAGAATCAGCGCATCGCGCGGAGCCAGCTGCACCGTCGCGGTTTGATAAGCGGCATCTGGAGAAATTCCGAAAGGTACTCCACTCGCCGGCAGCCGCTCGATCACAGCTTCGCCGTTCGGATTGTTTCTGCGAATTACCGGTGCGTTATGCCCCGCATTCACATAAATAAGCTGGCGCGTTGCCGGGTCGTATTCGCCGAGTAGCGCGGTGGTGAATCGCCGGCCATCCAGACTATGCGCGCAGGCGTAGCGATTCAGCCGCTGCACGAGCTCCTGTAGGGAAACATCTTCGCGCGCCACGGTATGCAAGCTGGCTTGAAACGTTGCCATCAGCAGCGCCGCAGGCACGCTTTTTCCCGCCACGTCGGCAATCACCAAAAACAATTTTCCTCCGGAGTCGCCATCCTGCAACGGATAGAACGCGTCGTAGTAGTCGCCGGCCACGGAGTTTTGCGGCCGGGTGTGAAATGCAATGCTGGCTCCCGTTACTTTCGGCGGCAGCGAAGGCGTCAGCCAGCTCTGGATTTCTCGCGCGATTTCCAGGTCGCGCTTCATTGTCACCTTGTCCGCTAGTTCGAGCGAAAGCAGTAATAGGAATACCAGCGCTGCTACCGCATCCAGGTTGATATCAAACGTAAAACTGTGGCCGACATAGAATTTCGGCGAGGAGAGAATCAGCATCGCCAACGCGACAAAGAGGAGAACACGCCGCGCTGGTGTCATCTTCATCACCAGCGCCCAGAAAAAATGCTTGGCCACGCGGAACGGCCGGCGCCACGCGGGAATCGTTTTCAGTTGTTCCCAGTCCAGGTCTTTGCCGTAAAAGCCGTAGCTGGCCTGTGCGTCCGCGGTGAACTGCGACCATAGTTCGTCCACGCGGCGGCCTTCGCTGATGCGATCCCACAGACCGTCGCCCGGAGGAGGCGGCGTTCCGCGTGTGTATTCAGGAGGTGGCGCCGTGGAAGACATGGAGGAAGTATAGAGCAGAAGGACTCATTCTATTGAAACTACACGCGTCCCTCACTCTTTGTTTCGCGGGAAGCGCGGAATCTGGCCTTTTTCGTTTTCGCGCTCCGGCCTTTCGGCCAGCAGCGAGCCGCCGAACTGAATCTTCCCGAAGCCGAAACGGTCGCGCAGAAAATCGGCAGCTTTACTCAGCTTCTCCAACTTAGCCCGGCGCTGTGGATCGAGCAGATCGAGTTGTTCTTCACCGTGCGTCAACCCGCTGAACGCAACACCGAGCAGTCGCACCTTGCGGCGGTGATTGCGGTGCTCGCGAAACAGGCCGAGAAAATGCGCGAACGCATCTGCATCAAACTGGACCGGATCAGGCGGTGTCTTGGCGCGCGTATACGTATCGAACCCGGCGTAGCGAATCGTGAGCGTCAGCGTCCGCGCGGAAAGTCCGGCTTCACGGAGCCGCTTGCAGGCTTTCTGGGAAAGATGGCTCAGCACGGATTCGAGGACGGTGGTGTCAGCCGTGTCTTCTCCGAAGGTGTGATTGTGCGAGATGGATTTCGGCTCCGCATCGAGAACGAATTCGTAGGAATCGCCGCCGCGCGCTTTGCGATAGAGCGCCGTCCCCCATTGGCCGAAAATCTTCTCGAGTTTGTCCAAGCCTGCTTCGGCTAGCTGATGAACATACTCGATAGCGAGCGCACGCAGCGCGCGCTCGGTGACTTCACCGATGCCAGGGATTTTGCGAACCGGCAAGGGCGCAAGAAATTGCGCTTCCTGTCCCGCTGGAACCCAGAGCAAACCCTTGGGCTTGGCCTGATCGCTGGCCACTTTCGCAACCAAGCGTGTGGACGCGAGCCCGGCGGAGCAGGGCAGCGATGTTTCACTCGTAATCATTCGAAGTAATTTGTGCGCTGCCGAGAATGGCGCGCCGTGCAATTTTTCTGTGCCGGAAAGATCGAGATAGGCTTCATCGATCGAAACCATTTCGACGATCGGCGAAAACTTAGCAAGGATGGCCGCGACGCGGTCGCTCCACTCTCCGTATTTTTCGTGATGACCGTCCAGAAAAATTGCGTGCGGACAAAGTTTCGCGGCGGTACGTAGCGGCATCGCTGAGTGAATACCGAATTCCCTCGCCTCGTAACTGGCCGCCGAAACCACGCCGCGCTGGTCCGGCCTTCCGCCGACAACAACTGGCTTGCCGCGCAGCTCCGGCCGTTCCAGCAGTTCCACCGAGACGAAAAACGCATCCATGTCCACATGCAGGATGGTCGCTTCGGCGGGCAGCGCCAGCGCTGATGCGTTGTCATGTTTCGCCCGAAATTGCGCCAGCTTCGGCATGGCACTAACCTACCCCTCAGACAAAACCACCACAACTCTCAGTCAGGGAAACTCGGGTACTTCTGCTAATCCTCCAGGAATTTCTCCAAACACCTCACGTAATGTTTGTTCAGACAGTGGAAACCGTTTCTTCATCTCCACCAGCTTCAACATAACAGTAAGCCAGCGTCGCTGTTCTTGAGGCATGAGGTTCCGGCAGAACTCTCGGCTGTTTTTTGGCCACGTTTTGCTTGTCACTTTAAACACGGCGTTGTCTTTCGGCGGAGAGGACGCGCAGGATGCCGGCTAGGTCGTTCGTGACGCCGATGTTGGTCCAGTCGGGCGAATCAAACAGAGGCTGGACGGCGGGAAGCGAATCGTGGCCGAGCTCGAGGACGAGAATGCCGCCGGGTTTTAGATGGGCTGCGGATTGTGTGACTAGGTCGACGTAAAGTTCGTGGCCTTGTTCGCCGCCGTAGAGGGCGATATCGGGTTCATGGTCGCGGACTTCGCGGGCGAGCGAGGCGGCTTCGCGCCGGCCGATGTAGGGAGGATTGCAAGCGATGAGATCGAAAAGCAGTGACTGGTGAGTCGCGAACTGTGACTGGTGACGCGCGGTGAGGAGGTTGGATTCGTTGAAGTGGATGCGGTCCGCGAATCCGAGGTGCGTTGCGTTTCGTTGAGCTACCGCGAGTGCAGCAGGAGAAATGTCCGTGGCGTGGATTTGCGCGGTGGGGAATTCTTTAGCGAGGGCCACGGCGATGCAGCCGGAGCCGGTGCCGATGTCGGCGAGGATGAGACCTTCGCCGGTCATGTTTTGCGAATGTTTGCCGCGCAGATCGCGCAGTGCGAGGCGATCGAGAGCGACTTCGATCACGTGTTCTGTTTCGGGGCGGGGAATCAGAACATCAGGAGTGACCTCGAATTCCATGCCCCAGAATTCTTGTTTGCCGGTGAGGTGCTGGGTCGGAAGTCCTGTTGCGCGCTTTTCGAGCAGTCCGAAATAGGTTTGCGATTCAGCTTCGGTGAGCGCATCTTCCGGATGCGAGTAGAGCGAAGTACGCGAGCGGCCGGTGGCGTGGAGGAGCAGCAGTTCTGCGGCGAGCGTGTCAGAAGGAACGTGGGCATTGCGGAGTTGCGTAATGCCGAGTTTGAGTGCGGTGCGGATGTCCATGGGCGCAGAAGAAAAAGCAGATTCCTCGCTTCGCTCGGAACGACAATTATTTGTGACATTCGGCATAAAGCACGCAGCTTCTAAACGTTTACGCTTCGGCGAGTTCTTGTTTTAAGCGTTCGGCTTCGTAGTGGGTGACGAGGCCGTCGACGAGAGGAGCGAGCTTCCCGTCCATGACGTCGGTGAGCTGATGTAGCGTCAGGCCGATGCGGTGATCGGTAATGCGGTTCTGCGGGAAGTTGTAGGTACGGATTTTTTCGGAGCGGTCGCCGGTCTTGATTTGACCGCGGCGTTCAGCGCCGAGCGCGGCTTGCTGCTTTTCCAGTTCCATTTCGTAGAGGCGAGAACGCAACACGCGCATAGCCTTGGCGCGGTTTTTGATTTGTGATTTTTCGTCCTGCTGAGAGACCACCAAGCCGCTGGGAATGTGGGTTATGCGCACGGCTGAATAAGTGGTGTTTACGGACTGCCCGCCGGGACCGGAAGAGCAGAATGTGTCGATGCGCAGATCTTTCGCTTCGATTTTGATGTCGATTTCGTCGGCTTCAGGGAGCACAGCGACGGTGGCCGCAGAAGTGTGGATTCGCCCCTGGGTTTCCGTAGCGGGAACGCGCTGAACGCGGTGCACGCCGCTTTCGTATTTCAACTTGGAATAAACCTTGTTGCCGGAAATGGAAGCGACGATTTCTTTCAAGCCGCCGAGCGAAGACGGCGAGCTTTCGAGTACTTCAACTTTCCAGTTTTGTGTTTCCGCGTAGCGAGAGTACATGCGGAAGAGTTCCGCGGCAAAGAGAGCAGCTTCATCGCCGCCGGTGCCGGCGCGGATTTCCACGATGACGTTTTTCTCGTCGTTGGGATCTTTCGGCAGAAGCAGCAGCTTGAGTTCGTGCTCGACGGCTTCCTTGCGTCCGCTGAGGTGTTTTTCCTCGTCGTGCGCCATTTGTCTTATTTCGGCGTCGTCAGCTTCGAGCACCATCTGGTGCGCGCCAGCGAGATCTTTTTCAATTTGCTTGTATTCGCGGTGCTTGGAGACGATTTCGGAAAGTTCGGCGTGCTGCTTGGCGAGTTTCTGGAAGCGCGAGGAGTCGGCGACGATTTCAGCGGAGGACAGCTGCTGTGTCATCTCCTCGTAGCGCGAGTCGAGCTGATCGAGTTTTTCTGTAAGCGTAAGGACTGGCATTGCGAACCTCTAGAGCTTTCCGTTATCAGTTTTCCGTTCTCTGCAAGAGCGAAGAACGTTTTTGGCGTTTGTTTGGATTCTTGCCAG
>Ga0075424_100000997_pt1 | contig 23952 bp, 19 predicted proteins | sample SoiMethybrSBSTD3_FD_75301 | JGI IMG/M metagenome (GOLD analysis project Ga0075424, IMG submission 75301) | Bulk soil microbial communities from a Populus tree surrounding site in Tennessee, USA - Soil MetaG P. TD hybrid SBSTD3 | ecosystem: Environmental > Terrestrial > Soil > Tree plantation... | reverse complement strand
CTCGGTGACTTTGGCAGCAAGGGTTATTTGATGCACTGCAACAGCAGGGCGTGCGGCGCCCTTGCCAGCCTTGGGCGGCCTTGGGACCTTGTTTGCGGCCACGGTGCGCACTTTCAGGCGACGAGGTGACGACGGCCGGCCCACAGGTCGAGCTTGGGCAGCACGAGATCGCGTCCTTCCGATTCCAGGCTCAAAACGATGCGCTCGATGCCCGCCTCGCGATAGGCCGGCCACAGGCCGGGATCGTGCTCCACGCCGAAGGCGGTGATGGGCAGGGTGCGACCGGCTGCGCTCGCCATTTCGCGAAACTCCGGCAGCTTGTCGAGCAGGCGATAGGTCGGCCGGCGCGCGTGTGGCATCCAGCCGTCGCCGTAGGCGAGCGCCCGGCGCGCGCCGTAGGGCATGCCGCCCCCCATCAGCACGGGAGGATGCGGTTTCTGCACCGGCTTTGGCCACGTCATCATCGGTCCGAACTTGACGAAGTCGCCGTGGTACTCCGGTTTGGCTTGGGTCCAGATCGCCCGCATGGCCTCGAGCTTCTCGCGTAAAATGTCATTGCGGCGCGTGAAGTCAGTGCCGTGGTCGGCCATCTCCTCGGCATTCCAGCCCGCGCCCACGCCGAACAGGAACCTGCCCTGCGAGACCTGGTCGACGCTGGCGACCGCTTTCGCCGTCTGGATCGGATCGCGCTGCGGCACCAGACAGATACCCGTCGCCAGCTTCAGGCGCACGGTTACCGCCGCAGCCGCGCCCAGCAGCACGAATGGGTCCATCACGTCATAGTACTTCTTCGGCAGCTCGCCGCCGGCCGGGTAGGCCGACCTGCGCGAGAGGGGTATGTGGCTGTGCTCGGGGAGCCAAAGGGACTCAAAGCCGCGTTGCTCCAGTGCCGCGGCCAGCTCGGTTGGCGCCATGGAGTAGTCGGTGCAAAACATCGCAACGCCGATGTGCATGGCTTTTCTCCCAAAGACTGCAGGCGAGCAAAGCGGCGGCCGACGCTACCAGGTCGGCGGCTTGTCGAGTCGCACCACCTTGCCTTCCATGCCCGCCGTCGCCGGCGGGTAAGCTTTCGTCACGCGATGGTCGTGTCCTGGAATGATCAAGTCGCGTTCGCCCGCGAGTTGCGTGATCCGCCGGTAACCCTCGAGCATCCCGGGCAGATCGTAGAAGATGGCGAACGGGCGCTCCTCGTCAACTTCCTCGAACACGTGCACGGCATCGGAGGCGAGAATGACCCAGCCACGGGCGGTATTGACCCGCACGATGGCCTGACCGCGCGCGTGTCCCCCGACGAGGAGAAATTCGAGCCCGGGCGCCAGCGTGGCATCGCCGCTGTGAAACAGCATACGGTCTTGAAAGACCAGGTCGATCAGGGCTTTGACGTCATCGGGGTGGTAGGCGGCGCGGAACGGCGCGTGCGTCATGTCGCGCCCGCTGACGTGCAGCATCTCTGCGTCCTGGATGTGGAAGCGCGCCGTCGGGTAATCCGCCAGCGTGCCGACGTGATCGAAGTGGGCGTGCGTCAGGATCACCTCGGGCACCGTTGCCGCTTCGATGCCGAGCGTGGCCAGCGCCTCGCTTGGCCGGCAGATGAAATCGTAGGCCCGCCCCATGCGCTTGGCCTGGGGCTCGGTCATACCCGTATCGACAATCCAGGTACGGCCAGCCCCCTTGAGGGCGTAGGTGAAGAAATCGAGGCCCTGGATCAGCTTCGTCGGCTTACCGCCGAGAAACATGTGCGCCTCCGAGCGCCGGTCCTGCTTGGCATAGCGAATGGCGAAAATTTCGTATTCGGGCAGCTTGGACAATGGCTCCTCCCCGTTTGCGGCGCGGGTGCGGGCGCGCACCCGCAAGCTTGCGCCAAGTTTGCCGCCGCAGCCAGAGCGATCATCGCCCCTCCCCCTCACCCCCTACCCGGCCTCGCGCACTTGACCCGGCATGAGCGTGCGGGCGATGCTTGCCATCCTTGGCCGCGCGGCAGCGCGCTGCGCCGCGGTTGGACGCGCTCAGCGGCGCGAACTGGAGAAGCTCCCATGCAGTTTTTGTGGTTCCACCTGATGCCCTACAAGGAGCTTCCCGAGGATTTCAAGGAGAAGCACCCCTCCGTCTGGGTCGACATTCACTCCTCGCTGTTCGATCCCAAGCGTGCCCACCACATGTACAACGAGTTTCTGGACGAACTCGAGTTTGCCGCCGCCTGCGGCTTCGATGCCATCTGCTGCAACGAGCACCACTCCAACGGCTACGGTTTGATGCCGTCGCCCAACCTTATCGCCTCGGCGCTGGCGCGGCGCACGACCAATACGGCCATCTGCGTCCTCGGCAATAGCCTCGCCCTCTACAATCCGCCCACGCGGGTGGCGGAAGAATTCGCCATGATCGACTGTATTTCCGGGGGGCGGCTGATCGCCGGATTTCCGGTCGGCACGCCGATGGATACCACCTTCGCCTACGGCAGCAATCCAAGCCTGCTGCGCGAGCGCTACTATGAAGCGCACGACCTCGTGCTGCGCGCCTGGAAGGAGAAGGACACCTTCGCCTTCAACGGCCGCTTCAATCAACAGCGCTACGTGAACATTTGGCCGCGGCCCGTGCAGCAGCCGCATCCGCCGATCTGGATTCCCGGTGCTGGTTCGGTGGAAACCTGGCGCTGGGCTGCCGAGATGGATTACGTGTTCTGCTACCTCTCCTACTACGGCTACAAGATGGCGCAGAACGTCATGCAGGGCTTCTGGGAGGAAATGGCGAGGCTGGGCAAGGACCGCAATCCCTATCGCGCCGGTTTCGCGCAAGTGGTCGGCGTAGCGGAAACCCGGCAGCAGGCGCTGGATCTCTATACCGGCCCCGCCGAGTATTTCTACGGGCGCTGCCTGCATGTCGATCCGCGCTTTGCGGCGCCGCCCGGCTACGTCACCGAAGCGACCCAGCGTGCCGGCATCGAAAGCCAGGTCAGAATGGCGGCGGAAGGCAAAGCGGCGGGCGGGCCCGCTACCAACGCCTCCTCGGCAACGAAAATGCAATCCTTGGCGCGTGACATGCAAAACATCGTCGCCAATGGCTATGTCATCGTCGGCTCCCCCGACGATGTCGCCGAGCAATTGCACGAGCTTGCCACGACGCTCAACGTCGGGCAGCTGATGCTGCTCATGCAGTTCGGCAATTTGTCGAGCGAGCTCACGAAGTTCAATACCCGCCTGTTCGCCGAAAAAGTGATGCCGAAGCTCAAGGGATTGTTCTCCGAATGGGAGAACCGCTGGTGGCCGCGTCCGATGGAGTCGCGCCAGCGCGCGGCCCTGCCGGCCTTTCTGCCGCAGGCTGCTGCGCCGTGAAGCTCGAGAACCTCCACCCCATACGCCGGAGCAGGCAGCGTGAACGAGCCTGACACCTCGACCATCGACATCAACGGTTTTCCCACGCGGGTGTGGCGCCTGGGCTCCGGGCCGACGATCGGTTTTCTCGCCGGCTACGGCGGACTGCCGAAATGGATCCCCTTTCTCGACCGCTTGGCCGAGACGCGCACCGTGATCGTGCCGTCATTGCCGGGCTTTCCTGGCGGTGATCGTGGCCATACCGTCCTCGACTCCCACCTCGATTGGCTGCTGGCGGCGCGCGATCTCATCGACAAGGCCGGTCTCGCCGGCGGCGATCTGATCGGCAGTTCGGTTGGTGGCTCGTTCGCCGCCGAGCTGGCAGCGATCTGGCCGGACAAGGTCAAACGGCTGGCCCTGATCGCGCCCTTCGGCCTGTTTGATGCGCGCGAGCCGGCCGCCGATCCTTGGGCGCAAAAGCAGGAGGACATTGCCGCCCTGATGACGCGCGCGCCCGAAATCTATAAGGCGCTGAAACAGATGCCCTCGGGCGCCAATTCGATCGAATGGCCGATCGAACAGACGCGTGCGGCGGAAGCCGCAGCCCGGATTTTCTGGCCCCTTGGCAACACGCGCCTCGAGCGCCGTCTGCCGCTGATCAAGGCACCGACGCTGATTTTGTGGGGAGCCGAGGATCGGCTGCTGCCAGCGAGCTACGCCGATAGCATGGCCAGGGCTATCGGCGGGCGGGCGAAAGTTGAGTTGATCGCCGCTGCCGGGCACCTAGCTGAACTCGATAAACCCGACGAAGTCGCCGCGGCGATCCTGAGGTTCATGCCGTAACGGGCGATGCTAGGAGGGAGTTTCATGGATCTGGGGCTTGCCGGCAAACAGGTACTGATCACAGGCGGCTCGAAGGGAATTGGCTTGGCGCTGGCGCACGCGTTCGCGGCCGAAGGTGCCAATATCATCATCGTGTCGCGGGACAAGGCGACACTGGAGAGCGCGGCCGGTGAAGTGGCCCGCCGCCACAACGCGGGCACCACCGCGCACGCAGCCGACCTTGCGGACGCGGCTCAGCGCCGCCGCTTGCATGAGACCTTCCCCGACGTCGACATTCTCCTCAACAACGCCGGCGCCATTCCGGGCGGGGGTATCGCTGATATCAGCCTGGAACGATGGCAGGAGGCGTGGGCGCTCAAGGTGTTCGGCTACATCCATCTCTGCCAGCTCTACGTTGCCGGCATGAAGGCGCGCCAGTCGGGGACCATCATTAACATCATCGGCATGGGCGGACGCGCCGTGCGGCCCGACTATATCTGCGGGGCCGCGGGCAACGGCGGGCTGATCGCCTTTACCAATGCGCTCGGCGCGGAAACCCCCAGCTATAACGTGCGCGTATTTGGCATCAACCCGGCGGCCACCATGACGGATCGGATCGTGCAACTCTCTCGTCAACGCGCCAAGATGCGCTTCGGTGACGAGACGCGCTGGCAGGAGGCGCTTGGTGCCGACAAGTTGCCGTTCGGCCGCATCAAGAGTGCCGAGGAGGTCGCAGCGCTCGCCACCATGCTGGCCGCGCCGCAGGTGCATTATCTTTCGGGCACTGTCATCGACATGGATGGGGGCGGTCAGTGGCGGCACTGACGGGCGCCGGTGACGGCCGGGCGGCTGGGGCCACACCTCTTGCCTCTTTGCACCCAATGCTCCCTGCCGTGCTGCGGCGACAGCCGTACGCTCGGCCACCTCCGCGGCTCCTGCCTCTGTCGGGCTTGGCTGCCGCCTTGGGGGGGCGCCTTGCGCCTCAGGTGGGCTTGGCAGGTGCCGTGAGGTAGTCCGCGTCGCCGACGGGTTCGAGCCAGGTGGTGGCCTCGCCCGTGTCGCTGGTTTCAGAGATGGCGAGATGGGCCATCATATGGTCGGGGGCGGCGCCGTGCCAGTGGCGCGCGTGCGGTGGAATGACGACGGTATCTCCGGGCAGAAGCACCTGCACGGCTTCGCCGTCCATCTGATAGCGTCCGACCCCGGAGAGCACGTAGAGAATTTGCCCCACCGCATGCGTGTGCCAGTTGGTGCGCGCGCCAGGCGTGAACGTGACGCGGGAAGCGCGTACGCGCGAGGGCTGTTCGGGGACGAACACCTCGTCTTGCCACACGACGCCGCTGAAGCTGGCAGAGGGTGCTTTCTTGGTTGGCCTCGAGCCGGCCCGCACGATTCTCGAACGCATGTCCATGTCGCTCCTACTGACACCTCTCGGCGCCGTGACACCTCTCCGGCGCCGTCCGTCTGGCGTTCGGTCGCCTCGAGGCTGACGGGCGGAGCCGGGCCAGGGCAGCCTTGTATGGGGACTAATTTGTCAAGGTGGTGGTATCGCACTGTATCGTTTTTTCAATCGCAAGTTTCCATGTTCGACTTTTGACAGCCCGTTTCCTTGTCCCGACCCAGGCGCAAAGTACACGCCGGCGCGCGCAGGAGCCGTCAAGGCTGGCCGCCTTTACGGCGGCCACCCGGAGGGCTTGGCCTTGACGGCTTCGAGCACGACGGCAGGCTTGGGGCGTGTCGGGATGACGATAGGAGGGGAGTCCGCATTTGCGCACGAATTAATCGTGCCGCAGCCTTGTATTCGGTGGGTTCGAAGGACCCTGACCATGATGCAGCCTTGCGCATCGGCAGCGAAACTCCGAGGCGGCGGACCCATTCTAGCTTACGGCATTGAAGCCATGGCTGCTGCGGGGCCCCGCCACCTCGAACCGTCATCGGCGACCCATCGCAAGTCGAGCAGACGGGACCCTGAAACCGGCAGGTGTAGATGTTACATTCCACGCTCCCTTTAGCCTTTTACTGTGCAGGTCGGAGGACGAAGCCCTCTGGCACGACACCATCCCGCACGAACTGCCAGAGCGCGATCAGGAGCTTACGGGCTAGGGCTACAATCATTTTCTTGCGCGAACCGGGGACATTGTCTGTGCGGGCCCTGTACCAACGCGCCAGTGCGCTGTCTTTCTGGAACATCAGGAAACGCCAGGCGAGCTGGATCATGCCTCGACGCACGCGAATGTTGCCGGATCGGGCCAATCCCTTCTCGCGGCGCTTGCTGCCGCTTTCCTCGGGCGAGCCCGTCAACCCAGCGTAACGCGCGACTGCGCGTCGATCACGCAAGTTGCGCGATAAGGCTTCGTGCACGAGCATGTCCGCGGTTTCGACGCTGATCGACTTCACCCGTGCCAAGAGGCGGACCATGGCGTGTGATCCACCCCTACCCCTGGTCGCCTGTTTGAGACGCTCGAGCCGAGCGGCTTCGATTTGCCGTATCTGATGCATGACGAACCGCCGGCGCTCCATATCGCGGCGTAACTCAGACAATGTGTTGGGCGGGATCGGCTCGCCTTCGGGTGTGCGCAAGTCTTCAAGGTGGTCAGCAGCTTTTTCGAGCTTGGGGTTGAAGCCCCGAATACCGAGCCGAGCCAAGGCTGCCTTCATGCGATTGATGATCCGGTTTTGCTCACCGACGAGGCTCTCGCGCTCGCGGCTGGGTCGCCTGGCATCCTCCTCAGCGATGGTCGGGATCGCGGCCATCTTGCAATGTTCCCGCTCGCCGCGCAGCCAGCCAAGAAAGGCGCGCTTCAGGAGCTCGGTATCGAGCCGGTCGGTCTTGGCGCGCCGGTGCTCGCGCGGCACTGCCACGCTCGAGGCATGAATAACATGGGCCTCGATGCCGCGTGCCCTGAGCCACCGCGCCAGCCAGAAGCCGTCCCGGCCGGCCTCGAAGGCAACAGCGACACGTTTGATCTTGTAACCAGCCTTCTCCGCTTCCTTCCGCCATCGATCCAGCAGGCTCAATAGGGCGTTCTCGTCAGGCTCGAGCTTCTTCAAGGGCTGGCGCTCGATTCCAGGTATGATCCCGGCTACCAGCCAGGTCTTCTGGCTCAGCTCGATCACGGCGATTAAGGTCTCATTAACGTTCAATGCTGTAGGGCATCGGCTCAGGTCGTTGAGCGGTTTGCGCCGCTTCGGCTTGCGCATCGGTGGCTCCATCGTTGGCTTTGCATCAGCGCCGATGGATGCCACCGATGTCTTAACACTCCGCCGACCGGTGCATTTGCCTCGCCGCATCCCCCATAGCATCTAGCTTCGCGGCGAGCGCAAAGGAATGCCCGCGCTGCGCAAGGCAAAGCGGCGCCATCGGCAGGCAGCTGCACTGCCGAGCGGGCAAGCGCGCAACCGCGGCGCGCCCACACGCGCGTGAGCGTCGGTCACCTGATCACAAGGAAGTGGTGCGCCCGCGGCTCGCTGCGCGGGCGTTCGGGCCTTAGTTGCGGCCCGCCATGCGCGCCTTCTGCAACGCCAGTACGGCTTCGACGCGGTTTCGCACCTGCAGCTTCTGCATGATGTTGGTCATGTAGTGCTTGACCGTTTTTTCGCCGATCTTCAGTTGGATGGCGATCTCCTTGTTGGTGCGGCCTTGCGCAACATGATCCAAGATCTGCTCTTCGCGCTTGGTGAGATCGGCAAGCTCGGTCGGCTTGGCGCCGCTGCTCGACTGGCGCCGCGACAGCGTCAGCAAGCGGCCGGCCAGTCGCGGCGAGACATAGGAATCGCCGCGCGCAACCGAGCGCATGGCCGCAATCAGCTCCAAGCCGCTCGTGCCCTTGAGCAGATATCCCTGCGCTCCGGCATCCAGCGCCTGGGCAACGTGTTCCTCGCTTTCCGATACGGTCAGCATCATGGTCTTGACCACCGGACAGGCATGCGCAATGGCGCGCGCCGCCTCGATGCCACCGCCGGGCATGCTCACATCGAGCAGCACGATGTTTGGTAATTCGGCTTTGGCGATGCGAACCGCATCATCCGCAGTCGAACCTTCGCCGACAAGTTCCAGGAAGCTCGCGCCTCTCAGGGTATGCGCGACGCCTTCCCGAAATAAGGGATGGTCGTCAACGACGACTACTCGTATCCGCTCGCTCACTCTACCCCACCCGCTCTACGTTGCTAACTGGTTGATTTTCTGACAGTTCAAATTGTGCTGTCAATCGAGTTCCTCCGCCAGGCTTACTTTCGAGCTCGAACACCCCCCCGAGTGCTGCAACCCTGTCACGCATCCCCTTGAGCCCGAGCCCATGGCTCTTCGCCATCTGCTCCTCCACGGAAAAGCCGCGGCCCATGTCGCTGATCGTCACCGTGAGCCGGCCGTTGCACAGGCCGCCTTCGACGCTTTGGCCGATGCCGCCGCCATGGCGAAAGGCGTTGCTCAGAGCCTCCTGCGTTAACCGATATAGGCAGGTTTTAAGCGGGTTGGAAAGGTTGGTCGGCAGGCACGACACATCGCATTTGACCGTCGTTCCCGTGCGGCGCTCGTGGTTGCGCACCACGATCCACAAGGCGTCGGCCGGCGAAAGGTTTTCGAGCTCGGGCAGGATCAGGCCGGCCGACATGTTTCGGATCTCGGTCAGCGCGTCCGACAGGGCGCTGTGAATCCTTACATAGTCCTCCCTAGGGAGCTCCGCGTCGCTGACCTGTGCCTTGGGTTGCAAGGCATCGAGGCGCAGCAGCGCCAGGCTGATCAACTGGGCCGGACCGTCGTGCATTTCCGCGCCGACCCGGCGCAAAATGAGATCGTGGGTCTCGACCGAGCGACGGTTGATTTCATCCACCTTGCGGCGCAGGTCTTCGTTCTGGTGCAGCAACCGTGAAAGCTCCGAAATGCGCTCGCGCAGCGCCTTCTGCTGACTGGAGATCGTGGCACTCCCGGTCCGCACGATCCGAAACAGGATGCTTAACATCAAGAGCGTAACAAGCGCCACAACGAACCAGCTATAAAGCCGGGTGCGGGCCAAATTACTCTTGAGCTCGGTTCCGTTTTCGTAAAACTCGGCGATGGCGATTATCTTTTGCGTATCGCTCGAGCGGATCGGCGTGTAAATCTCAAATAGCGGCAGTCCCAGTTTGCGCTCGGCCGAATTTTCAGCCTCCCGGGTATCGAACGAGCCGACGATCCTCCCCTTCATTACCTCCTGCAGACGCCACGACGGGGGATATTTTCGCCCGATTTCCTCCTTTTTGTTGCTGAAAAGGATAACGGTATCGAGCGACCAGATTTTGATGCCGACGACTTTCCGGCGCAGCGGCGCCGTATTCAGGAGTTCGTCGAGCTTGGCCACCGTCTCGGGCCTGAGATTGGGACCTTTCGCCAGCTCCTGCACCTGCGGATCGATAAACGTATTGATGTAAAGGGCGGCGCTGCTGGCCGAGTTGTAGAGCACGCCTTCTTCAATACGGCTGCTGACCCACGCCCCGAGCAGCGTCATGCCGCAACCGAGCACGGCCAGCGAGGCGATGGTAAATCGACCAGCCAAGCTTTGGCGTGACCAGAAGGTCGCCAGGCTACGGCCAAAAACCCTGGAAAATAGGTGCGAAACGCTCGGCACCGTTTGCATGAAGGTCGGACCAAAGTCTGATCGAAGATCGGCTCGAGGTCGCATGGAGGGCGGACAATACTGCGGTAACATGCTCCCTGCGCTGAAATCGCACGTGATAGTTATTGTGTCTACCAATCTAGTGACGACGGCTTTGCACGGTGCTAAAGCGCCGCACAGATCGGTTAGATGCCGATGGCTGATCGTCGGTCGGGAGTTTTAAGTGACCACCGGTATAGAAAAAGGGATGGGCGCTGACCTGCTTGCCCTCGCGGATCCCGCCGGTGCGCCCACGGGCACATTAGGCGTACCGGCGTTTGTCTGGCTGTCCGAGCAGGGCGTGGAGGTACGATTTGGCAGCGGGCTCGGCGGCGCCGCGGGCAGCGACGGCGAGACGCTCGAGCGCGTGCTGGTCGGTCCGGGCGAGGGCAAGAGCGCCTTGCAGATCGCCGGCGCCGGTGAGGCGGTCGGCGTCGCCTGGCAAGAGGTCTCCGACAGCGGTCACAGCATCCTCAAGCTGCGCGGCGTCTCGCAAGATGCGGGCCTGCTCGGCGCGGAAATCACCATTGGCGGCGTGGCGAGCGAGTTCAGCCACCATAGCCTGGCGATGAGCGGCTATGCTCTGAACCTTGAAAACGGCGCGGACGGTCCCAGCGCGGGATTGAACCTGGTGTGGGTTGCCTCCGATGTCGGCGATGCGCCCGGGGTCGGCCGCATCATGATGCAGCGCTTTCATCTGCAAGGCGGCGAGGACGGGGCGCCTGCGCAACTGATCCCGGTCGATCAGCTCGGACCGGCCTTGCATCGCATCTCGCACGCCAGCGCGCTCGAGACGGGCCTTGGCGGCGCCGCCAACGACAATAGCGTGTGGGTTGGCGATGAGGACGGCGCCGGTGCGTTCGGCAGCCTGCCGAGCGTGGCGACGCTGGACACGGGCGATGTGCTCGTGGCGTGGATCGGCTCGGAAGGCCACGTGCACGGCAAAGTTTATGCGACAGCCGAGCCCGACCCAGCAGCCGCGCAGACCTATACGGCCATCAACGAGGCGCTCGCCGACTTAACCCCCGACTGGGGTCGCGAGGGCGACGGCCAGGGTTACGATGCCCGCCGCGTCAAGGTCGGCGATTTGGGTCCAGGCACTTTTGCCCTGGTGTGGCTGGTTGCGGCCGGCGCCGATGCGATGCTCAACGGCTCGGTGTTCTCCTTGCACGTCGATGAGAGCGCGGGCAGCGGGTCCGGCGGCGACTGGACGCAAGCGGCGATCGCCCCCGTTGCCCTGCCCGCGGGCTTTACCGGTGAGTTCAATGTGGGCGTCGCGAGTGGCCAAAGCGCCGATCTCGTGTTGAGCTATGAGGTCGCCGATAGCGCGGGGACCGTGACGCTGGCGGCGGTGACGCCCAAAATCAGCCCGGCCGACACGGTGCTGGGCGGCAAGGAGGTCGCGTCGGACGCCGGTGCGGGCGCCGACAAGGCCGACATGCCGCTCAACAAGGTTGCCTTCAATGGTGGGTCCGGCAACGCCTTCCTGGGCTCTGAACAGCACGACAGCATCAGCGTCAATACGACGAGCCTGGCCGCCGAGACCTCGGCGGCACCGGCGCATACGCAAACAACGACGGCCGACGCCGCCGGCAAGGCCTCGGACCTGATCGTGGCGGCCAACGACGATGGCATCGCCGCGGCTTGGATGGTGGCCGGCAGCGCGGACGACGAGGTCGGTGTTCGGGTCAGGATCTACAACGACGCGGACGCTTCGACTGGCGCCGAGGAGGCTGCCGTCATCGACGTCACCGACCATGCGGACGCGAACGTGGCGCCCGCCGTGGCGCGCATCGGCGGCGGTGGTGCGGTGGTCGCTTGGGTGGATAAGCCTTCCGGCGAGCTGCGGGCGCAGACCTATACCTCGCATGGCCACGCGCAAGCCACCGCCCAAGGCGTTACGGTTGCCGCGGGCGAGAAGGTCTCCGATATCGCGCTCACCTCCAACCCGGCCGGACATGCCGCCTCCGCAGCGGCCGCGGCGGGGCAGGCAGACGCCGCCGCCAGCGCCTACGACGTTGAATTCGCCTTAGCCTGGGTCGCAGGTGCCGATAGCGAGGGCTATGGCAGCATCATGCTGCAGCGCTACCTGGTCATGAGCCATGCCGCCGACGGCGTTGATCAGACCCCCGTCGCGCTGGGTCGCGACGGGCACGCCGGCGACAACGACGCGGCCGAGGCGTTCTCACTCGATGGGGAGGCCGGGCCGGTCGCCGTGATCGGTCGCGCCCCACAACTGGCGGGGCTGGCGCAGGGTCAGCTGGCGATGAGCTGGGTGGAGAACGAGGGGGCCCAGGAGACGGTCAAAGGCGCCATTCTCGAGCGCGATGGTGGCCGCGCCATCTTGAACATTGATCTCTCCGAGCAGCTCGACGCGCCCGCCGTCGTGGCCAAGGGAACCCATCCCATCCTGACGTCGGCGGCCAATGGCGACATCCTGGTGGCCTGGCTGCAGCCCGATGGCAGCGGGGGCTTCGACATCAAGGCCGCGCTCTATCAAGCGGCCGGCCCGGACGCCTGGCTGGTCCCCCACACGGTGCTCGATTTGCAGCATTTCGCCGCCGAGCCCAAAGACTTTTCGTTGGGCCTCACCGGCGACAGCGATCTTTCCATTCTGCTGACCTGGGAGAGCGACAGCGACAGCGGCACGCGAGGCCAACGGTTCGACCTCGACGGGGACGCCCTGGGCAACGGCTTCGGCATCAGGGATGGGCATGCCGACGAGACCTCCGATACGGCCTCGCTGCCCGATGGGCGCATCGTCGTCGTCTATACGGAGCAGGACAAAGACGGCAAGGTCGACATCGAATCGCACGTCGTCGTCACGGGTGACGACAGCCAGAGCGGGTCGTTGGGTGGCAGCGACAGCCAAAGCGGCGGCACCGGCAGCGACGCCAGTACGCATCTGTTCGGCGACGGCGGCTCGCTCGATGCCGGCTTGGGCGACTATGGTTCGTTAGCGAGCGCCTCCACGCTCATCAACGACAAAGACATCACTGTCGTCGAGGATGCGACCGACGGCGTGATCATCGATGTGCTGAACGATCAGGCCGATAGCAGCCTGCGCGTCGTGCAGGTGAACGGGGCCGACCTGGCGATCGGCGCGCCGTTGCGGATCGAGCACGGTTTCGTCCAGCTCCGCGACGATGGCGACCTTTTGTTCACGGCCGATGAGCACTTCCACGGCACGGTCAGTTTCGAATACACGGTCTCTACCGAGGATGATCAGCTCGCCACGGCTTCGGTGGCGATCAATGTCACCCCGGTCGAAGACGATCCCATGCCGGTCGATCTGGCGCTCGACCACAGTGGCGGCGAAAGCGGTCACACCGATGCCAGCGTCATGCCCAACGATCGGCACGACGATGGGTCAGGCTCCGGGCACGACGCCCGTGGAGAGTATGGCGAGCAGCCGCAAACCAGCGGCGGCGAAGGCAGCAGCCAGCACGCGGAGCAGGACGGCAGCGGCTCTGGCGAAAGCGAGCATCAGCAGGCCAGCGGCGAAAGCCACGAGGACGGGCACGCCGAGACCGCGGCCAACCTCTCCGGGGATGCGGCCGACACCATCGCCTTTGCCCGGCGTTATGAAAGTGGCTACCAACCCGGCAGCGTCGAGCGCCAGTGGCTCGAACTCCAGGATCCCAACCACGGCAGCAGTTCTGCGGGAGGCGATGGGCACGCGGCGGACCAGGACGGTCCCGGGCACGACAACGATACCTTCGTCTTCCATGCCGCCTTCGGCAACGAAGCGAACCTGCCCGAGATTCCCGCGCTTGAGCACGCCATCGACCTTTCCAAGTCGGGCTATCCGACCTTCCAGGCCCTGCAGGACGCGGGTGCCCTGGTGCAGGTCGGCGAGGACGTGGAAATCACCCTTAACGTCACAGACCCCTCGCATCCGGAGAAAATCCTGCTGCGCTCGGTAAGCCTGTCGACGCTGACCGCAAACGACTTCAAATTCAGCTAACGGAGACTTGACCATGTCGTAGCTACACGCGCGCGCCGTTAACGAAATGCGCGAGAATTCGGTGCGAATTAACAAGACTATTCTACAAACCGTGCGTAGGGGCCGAAGCGGTCAGGCCTGAACTGGCTGCCGCCGATAGTTGGGGACTGTAGTCGCGTGGCAAAGCAAAAGAAGAGCGAGGTCAGACGTGCGGCCGGCGTCCTTGCTCCGATCATTCCAATACTGGCGCTGATATCGTGTGTGGTGAACGTGCTCGCGCTGACGGGCTCGTTTTACATGCTGCAGATCTACGATCGCGTCCTTTCGAGCCGCAGCATCCCGACCCTGATCGCTCTGTCCGTGCTGGCCGTTTCGCTCTATCTGTTCCAGGGCGGCCTCGAGATTGTGCGCAGCCAGGTGCTCGTACGCATCGCCAGCCGGCTCGATCGCCAGCTCACGACGATGACGCACGATGCCGTCGTGCGCCTGCGCTCATTCGTCGGCTCGCAGGCCAGTCCCATGCAGCCGTTGCGCGACGTCGATGCCATCCGCAGCTTCTTGTCGGGCCAGGCACCGGTGGCCATTCTCGATATGCCGTGGATGCCGCTCTACCTCGGCTTCGTCTTCTTGCTGCATCCCGTGCTTGGCTGGGCCACGTCCGCGGGCGCCTTGTTCCTGATCTCGCTGACGCTGCTGACCGAGCGGCTGATGCGCGCGCCGTCCGAGGCTTCTTCCGGTGCCTCCAGACAACGCTGGACCTTGGCTGAGGCATCCGAGCAAAACGCCGAGGTTCTGAACGCGATGGGGTTTGCGCATCGCTTCATGCGGCGCTTTCAAAGCGCGAGCCATGACTACCTTGCTGCCAATGAACGCTTGAGCGACATCGTCGGCTGTCTGACGGTCGTCTCGCGCGTGTTCCGCCTCATGCTGCAATCGGCCCTGCTGGGCCTGGGCGCCTACCTGACAATCTCGGGCGAAATGACGGCGGGCGCGATCATCGCCTGCTCGATTGCGGCATCGCGCGCCTTGGCGCCGATCGAGGTGGCGATTGCGAACTGGCGCGGCTTCGTGGCGGCGCGCCAGGCCGCCTACCGCCTAGAGGCGATATTCGCCAGCCTGCCCAAGCGCAGCAAGCCGTTGCTGCTGCAGCCCCCGACCAGCGGGCTCAGTATCGAAGGCTTGGCGGTGGCCGTTCCCGGCACCCAGACAATCACGCTCAGCAATATCACCTTCGCGGTCAAAGCCGGCGCGGTCGTGGCCGTGATCGGTCCGAGCGCGGCCGGCAAATCGACGCTGGCGCGTGCCATCACCGGAGTTTGGCCGCTGGCGCGGGGGGCAGTGCGGCTCGATGGTGCCGCGCACTCCAGCTGGTCGCCGGAGGAACTGGGCAAGCACGTGGGCTATCTGCCGCAAGACGTGCAGCTCTTCGACGGCACCATTACCGAGAATATCTCGCGCTTCGAGGAGAATCCCGACAGCCTCAAGGTGATCACGGCCTCGCAGATGGCCTGCGTGCACGAGATGGTGCTGCGCCTTCCGAACGGCTATGAGACGCGCATTGGCACCGGCGGCTCGGTGCTGTCGGCCGGCCAGCGCCAGCGCATCGCACTTGCCCGCGCCCTCTACGGCAACCCGTTCCTGGTGGTGCTGGACGAGCCAAACTCAAACCTCGATTCGGATGGCGAAGCGGCGCTGATCAAGGCCATCGAAGGCGTCAAGGCACGCGGCGGCATTGTCATCGTGATCGCGCATCGGCCGAGCGTGCTGGGAGCCGCCGACACCGTTGCCGTGATCGGCGGTGGTCAGCTGACGGCGATCGGTCCCAAGGACGAAATTCTGCGCAAGGTCTTGCGCTATCCGGTGACCGCACCCGCCGCGCTGGCGGTCACCGCCGACGCCAAGGCACAAGGATGAAGCCCGCAATGGCACAACAGACCCCTCCCGACCTGGCAACGACGCGCAGCAGGCTCGAGCCTGCCCTGGCGCGGCGTCTGCTCCTCGGCCTGACGCTGATCACCCTCATGGTCGTCAGCGTCGGTGGTTGGGCCGCCACCACGCCAATCGGGGGCGCCGTGATCTCCTCTGGCTTTGTGGTGGTCGAGAGCAACATCAAGAAAGTCCAGCATCCGACGGGCGGCATCGTCGCCGAGATCTCGGTCAAGAACGGCAATGTGGTCAATGCCGGCGATATCGTGATCAGTCTCGATGACACGCAAGCCCGCGCCAACCTGGGCATCGTCGTGTCGCAGCTGGTGCAGCTGCGCGGTCGCAAGGCGCGCCTGGAGGCAGAGCGCGACCAAGCCGATCAAGTCCGCTTCCCCATCGGCTTCGTGGAAAGCGGTGAGGATGCCGCCGCCATCATGGATGGCGAAAAGCGTCTTTTCGAGGTGCGTCAATCCGTGAAGAACGGGCAAATCGCCCAGTTCACCGAGCGCATCGGCCAGCTCAACCAGGAAATCAAGGGCATCACGGCACAACGCGATGCCAAGGCCGAAGAAGTCGAGCTCATGCGCGACGAGCTCGAGCGCTTGGAGTTCATGCGCAAGAAGGATCTGGTCCCAACCACGCGCACGCTGCAGGCCCAGCGCGATCTGACACGCCTGCGCGGCGAGTGGGGCGCGAACGTCGCCCAGATTGCGCGCTCGCAGGGCCAGATCAGCGAAACGGAATTGCAGATCATCGGCGTAACACAAAACATGCAGACGGATGCGAGCAAGGAGCTGCGCGAGCTCGAGGCGCGCATCGCCGAGCTATTGGAACGCAAGGTGGCAGCCGAGGATCAGCTCAAGCGCATCTACCTGCGCGCGCCGCAGACCGGTTTCGTGCACGACTTGACGGTGCACACCGTCGGCGGCGTGATCGGACCCGGCGAGAACGTGATGACGATCGTGCCCACCCACGACACTCTGAGCGTGGAGTCTCGCATCGTCACCTCCGATATCGACCAGGTTGCCGTCGGCCAGCAAGCCGTGCTGCGCTTCCCCGCACTTAACCAGCGCACGACGCCGGAGATCCGGGGCACGGTAACCCGGGTTGGGGCAGACCTGACCAAGGATCCCCAAGGCAACGCGGTCTACTTCACGCTGCGCATCAGCATCTCCGACAGCGATCGGGAGGCTTTCAAGATCGTGCCGGGCATGCCGGTGGAAGCCTTCATCGCCACGCACGAGCGCACGGCCCTGTCCTATTTGATGAAGCCGCTGAGCGATCAGGTTACGCGGGCCTTCAGGGAGCGCTGAGCGCTGCCTCGGCGAGCGCCTCCCGCGGAGGGAGGCGCTTTCGACCCACCTTTCAGTTTTTTCTGGGCCCTGGCGGCGATCGGCTCGCCAGGGGCGGGCGACGCGCGTATGCTGAAGTAACCGGGCTGTTCGAATCGAGGACTCGAATCGGCTAGCGTGTTCAGAAGGCGCGACGCGATCTGCGGCGCGACCGCCGTCGAGGGGGAGAACGGACAATGCGCATGCTGGGACCGGCAGTCACCGGGGTGCTTGCGTGCTTGTCGCTTCTCGCCCTCCCCGCCGAGGCAGGTGAGGGGGGGTGGAGTTTTGGCGGAAGGATCGAGCAGCTCCCCGAGGGGCAAGGCTGCTACTGGTTTGGCGGCCACCTTTACTGCAATCGCTATTGCTATTGGGAGATCGACGGCTACCGCTACTGCCAGCGAAGGGTGGGCGCCGCGATATCGCAAGCTCCCCCCGTGCTGCTCTATGATTTCGAACCGCGGCGCTATGACCGCATTCGGCGCGGCCCGATCGTCCACGATGACGGGCCGCCGCCACCGCCGCCGCGAAAGCGGCCGATCCCGGGCCCTGGCCCCTACCAGGGCCCGCTAGGGCCAAACAAGTAGGGCCGATCAAGTAGGGCGTTGTCCGTGGCGCCGCTCAAGCCGGCCCGGCCCCGTGCGGGTTAGGTTTAGGGGTTGCTGCGCGCGAACGCGCCTGCCCAGCGGAGGCTGTGAGCCCGCCCAAGGGAGGGCGCGGCAAGCCCGGCGCATGGCCTCCGAACGCCGTGAAAATCTAGGCAAGCCTTCGCCTCCGGGGCCGTGGCGGGCAGCCCGGTCGCTGTCCTGGGTGCGGCAAAATGGCTGCAACCCCGAGGCGTGAAGGCGCTCCTGCCAAGCGCTCGCAACAGGCCGGCGCACACCCCGCCCGAGGGCTGGACCAACGGGGTCCAGCGGGCTCCCGGGGCGTCGGACTTTTGGGGTGGGCTGAGGGGGGCCTCGGTAGACCCAAGCCGCCCGCCCTTAGGAGGCAGACAGCGGCCCAGATTGGAATAGAATGGAGCCCAGAACCGTTTGCGTGATGGCAGCGACCCAGAGGCCTCAATGAGCCAAGACACTAAGATCGATCTGCAACAGCCGATCGATGAATTCCTCCTCGCTCTGGCCGAAGCGTCACTGGTCGATTTCACCCCCGAGGCGATCATGATCCTGGAGGACATCGTCGCCGAAGACCGCCCGCGGCACTTGGAGTTCGCGATCGCCGTCTACCCATCATCCCCGCGCGCGGCGAAGGTCCATTTGGCCCCGGCCGGCACCCCCCCGGCAAAGCTTAATGGGCGTCTGGCGGACGCCTAGGGTTCAGGTGCTCTCAACGCGCGCTGCGCAATGCCGCAGCGGGCCGATGCCCTCGCATTTGGCCTGTCTCGCCGCCTGAGCCGAGCCACTTGCGATTGGGATGCATTGGCACCGCCACTGCCAGTCATTGGCGCGTTTACGCCTCGCGGTTGGTGGCGAACGGCTCGGGGCGGGGCTACCTAGAGCGTGTGGCGAGCGCCCACATGCTCGCGCTTTGAGAGCTGCCCCATGAAGCGCCAGGCCGACACCGAGACGACGATCATCGTGCTAGCGCTCCTCGTGGGGTACCTCGCCTATCTGCGCATCATCGACTGGATGCCCGACCTCAGCCTGATCGGCAATCTCGCCACCACCGACGTGTCCATCCTGGGCGGGGTCGAGATCAAATACCATTCCATCCTGATGCTGTGCGCGCTGGCGATCTGTTGGGCGATCCTCCTCAAGGTCCGGCGCGCGAGCCTTGAGCGCTCCGGCCGGGATGACCTCGCGCGCCACGGCCTGTCGCGCCATTCCCTGTGACGAGCCTGGTCTCGCGCCCCACGACTATTCCGGTCATCCGCCCCATTTCGGGCCGCCAACGCCTCGCTCAGGAACGTCCGGGGCCGGGCCTGGGCGTCTCCTCCCCCAGCGCGCCTTGCTGCAAGCCACGCAGGTAGCCGATCGCCCTTGCTGCACACGCGGGCCCGTCGGGTTCGTAGACGAACGGCTCAACCGCGGCCATCCCCCGATACGCGCCCGTGCGCAAGGCGCGCAGGATGGGAGCAAAGGCGAGGCTGCCCTCGCCGGGCCCGCGCCGATTGGGATCGTTGAAGTGAACGTGAGCGATGAGGCCGGAGGGCAGCCAGTGCCGCAGCAGCTCGGGGATCGCCTGCTGCTCGGCGCGCGCCGCGGCCGAGCAATCGAGCATGGTCTTGAGGGCTGCATGCCCGACCTCCTGCACGATCGCTGCGGCCTCCGCGATGGTATTGACGAACCCCGTTTCGGTCTGCGCCAAGGGTTCGATGCAGTAGGTGACGCCGGCGCTGCCCGCGGCCTCGGCGGCCGCGGCAAAAGCGGCAATCGCGCGCTGCCGGCCCTCGGCTTGCTCGCCCACCTCGAGCTGGCGCTGGGCCGGCGAGCCATGTACGAGCACGCCTGCCCCCAGATCGGCGGCAAGATCGCACAGCCGGCGCATCACCTCGATCGTCCGCTTGTGCTGCGCACTCGCCGCGGCCGTAATCGACAGGCCGGCAGGCGCAAGCATCAGGTAGTGGAGGCTGGTGATGGCGATACCCTCGGCGGCGGCGGCAGCCCGAATGGCACTGCGCCGCGACGCCGCCAGCCGGTGGGGCTCCTCGCCGAGCGTGAAGGGGGCGATCTCAAGACCGTCGTAACCGACCGCGCGCGCGAACGCGCACTGGCGTTCGAAAGGGAGTTCGCGCACCACCTCGTTGCACAGCGCAATACGCATCTGGCCTTCCCCACACGGCTCTAGCGCTCCGACTTGCCGCGGCAGCCCGCGCGCTCGGGCCACCGGCAACGCCAGGCCATGCTAACCCATCGGGCGAGCTCGTCGAGGCACGCGTAAAGCTCACGGCACCGCGCGAACGTCAAAAAAAACTGGCCCCCAGGGTGCTTGGGAGCCAGCCTTTGACGTGGCAGTCAAGGTGCCCGCGGTGCGGGGTAAGTGCAAGCACCGGAGAGTGCCAGCAACGGCATCATTTGCGATTTCCGCGGCGAAGACCAGCGCCGAACCCGTGTGCGCAACAGATAGCTGCAACTGTGCCGGGTTTCTGCGCAATTGCGAGGCAGTGGCAGATGTGGCCGGACCTTGGCGCACTGGGCTCAAGCGCGGTCCCCGAGCGCGCGGACCCTGCTCGTTCACAAATAAGAGAGCCCCGGCGCCACCTGCGGCCGTCGCTGCAAACGCCAGTTGCCGCAACATTGCCTGCAAAAAGTCTCAATGCGTCCCATGCTCTGTCGCTGCGGGCTTTGCCGCGTCGCTGGGCGGCTGAGCCGCCTCAGTGCGCCGAGGGCTCCATCGTTCCATTCCAGGCCGCTGCAAAGGCGCTCTCGATCGCGCGCGCCGATTTGCCGGGTTCTGCCGCATCGCCGATGACGACGACCTCGGCGCCGGCCGGAGCCAAACGGGCGATGGCCGCGCCCGACGGGCGGCGCGCACGGTAGTAAAGAAGATCGAGCAACCATGGTCGTGCAAATAGTCCGCGCACGCCAGGCCAGCGCGCCACACCCCAGCGCAACAGCGCCCGAACGGGCCGGCCGAGGCCCAATCGATAGTCCGCGCCGGTCGCCACCACCACCCGATCGAAGCCCGCCAGCACCGCCGGGCGTTGGGCGACGTTGACGCCGTAGCGAAGCCGCACGCCGGCGTGGGCGCATGCCGCCTCCAGGCTCGCAATATAGCGCGCGAGGGACGCCCGCGATGCCGCCACGCCTTGAAAGCGCGGTGCCCAGCCAGCATCGCGCAGGCTGCCCCCTGGCCAGGCGTCGCGCTCGAACACGACGACCTCATTCAAGCCGCCGACGAGAGAGGCGTAGGTCAGGCCGGCCGGGCCGGCACCGACGACGGCGATGCGCTTGCCCCGTGGGGACACGCGCCCGGCAAAAGCGGCCTCTCGGCCGGTTTCGGCATTGACGAGGCAATGCAGCGCCCCACCGCCGCGCATACCGCTGATGCAGGTATTGCAGGCGAGGCAGGCACGCACGGGCACCCCGGTTCTGACCTTTCGCGCCCACTCGGCATCGGCGAGCAAGCCGCGGCCAAGCGCCACGAAATCGCAGGCACCTCGACGCAGCGCCGCCGCGGCGGTCGCCGGATCCCCCAGCCGGCCCACGGCAATCACGGGCAATGACACGCGCGGTTTCAGGGCGGCCGCAAATCTCAGAAAGGGCGCGTCCGGCCACGCCATGGGCGGGATCATGCCGGGCGTACCCGGCAGCGAACGGTAGTGGCCCGCGGCAATATGCAGAGCATCGGCGCCGCTCCGCTGAGCCCACTCGGCGATGCTGAGCCCCTCCTCGAGTTGGAGCCCTGCCGGGAAGAAGTCATCGACCGTCAAGCGATAGATGACGCCGAGCTCGGCGACGGCGGATTTCACCCGCCGTGTCAGCTCGAGACCGAAGCGGGCGCGGTTCTGCAAGCTGCCGCCATACTCGTCGCTGCGCCGATTCTCGAACGGGGTGTGGAATTGGGAGATGAGATAGCCGTGCGCGGCGTGGATCTCGACGCAATCGAAACCCGCCGCGCCGGCGCGCCGAGCCGCGGCAACGAAGTGGGCCGTCGTCTCTTCGATGCGCTCCTTGCTCATCGTCTCGGGGATGATGGTCTCGGTGGTGACCTCCTCGACCACGTGGGCAATGGCGGAGGGCGCGATCGGCGGTTCGCCGCAGATATCGGGGCGCGTATGGCCGCCCGCGTGTCCAAGTTGTATGGAGGCTTTGGCCCCCTCGGCGCGGATCGCGCTCGCCAGCCGCGCCAGGCCCGGCAGGAAGCGATCGTCGAAAATGCCGAGCTCGTGCTGGCGATGGCGCCCGCAGCGTTCGGGCGAGGCCATCTCAACGGTAATCAGGCCAACGCCGCCGCGCGCACGGGCGCTGTAGTAAGCGAGGGTTTGCGCCGTGACGAACCCGTCTCGATCGGCGGCCCGCGTCGTCATCGGCGCCATCACGATACGGTTTGGCACTTGCACGGGGCCAATGCGGCCCGGCTCGAACAGGGACGTCATAGGCTTGGGCCCGTCACGTCATCCAATGGCCGCCGGACACGTCATAGGCCGCGCCCGTCACGTAGGCGGCCGCTTCGGAGGCCAAAAATACCACGACCTTGGCGACGTCGTCCGGAGTACCCGCGCGCCCCAAGGGAATGGCCTTGACGCGCTCCTCGGTCGGAGGCAGGCCCGCGGCTGCGCCTGCCTGTTCGAGGGCCAAGCGCATGGGCGTATCGGCGATGATGCCGGGGCACACGGCGTTGACCCGCACACCGCACGGCGCCACCTCTACCGCCAAGGACTGCGTCAACCCGATCACGGCGAACTTCGAGGCGGCATAGGCGCCGAATAACGCGTTGCCGCGGCGGCCGAGCCAAGATGCCAGATTGACCACCGCGCCACGCCGGCGCGCCACCATGCCGGGCACGACCGCGCGCGTGGCGTGGAACATGCCGTCCACGTTGACGGCAAAGGTGTCGCGCCAATCCTGGTCGCTGATGCTCAGGAGCGAACCGAGGCGGGCGATCCCGGCGTTGTTAACGAGGATGTCGAGCGGTTCTCCGCTCGCCTCGAAAGCGCTCACGGCCGCCCTGACGGCGGCCGCGTCCGACACATCGGCCACGGCGACGGCAACGGCGCAGCCGGTTGAGCGCAGCTGCGCTGCCGTCGCTTCGGTGGCGGGGCCGTCGATGTCGACGAGCGCAAGCGCTGCTCCCTGCCGCGCCAGCTCGAAGGCGATGGCCCGGCCTATGCCATTGCCCGCACCGGTGATCAGCGCGCGTTTGCCTGCGAGCCCTTGCATCGCCGCCCCCTTCATGAGTTGCCGACGGCCGGCAGCGACCTAGCGGATGGCTGCTCCAGTGCTGCCCTCGAAAATGTGCAAGCTTTCGATCGGCACCACCAGATCGATCCGGGTCCCCGTTGTCAGGGCGAGCTCGGGATCGACACCGGAAACGCGCAGATCGCCGCTGCCGATGCGCACCGCCAGCAGCTGCTCGTCCCCGAGCTGCTCGGTGACCATCAGGTTGCCGCTGAAGGCGACCTGGGCGCCATTGCCCGCACTGCCCAGGCGCAGGTGCTGTGGCCGCAGCCCAAGCGTCACGCTCCGCCCCACCTGCGCGCCCAGACGGGGGAAGCGCAGCTGCGGCAGCTCGATGGCCACGCCCTCGGCCGTTAGCCGGAATGTGTCGGCCTGCGCCGCCACCGCCATATCGAGAAAATTCATGGCCGGCGAGCCGATGAAGCTCGCCACGAAGCGATTGATCGGGTGGCGAAAGAGGGCAAGCGGGCTGCCGACCTGCTGCACCAGGCCATCCTTCATGACCACGATGCGGTCACCCAGCGTCATGGCCTCGACCTGATCGTGGGTCACGAACACCGAGGTGGTCGGCACGCGCTGGCGCAGCTCTTTTAGCTCCAGGCGCATCTGCGCTCGCAATTGCGCGTCGAGGTTCGACAACGGCTCGTCGAACAGAAAGACCTTCGGGTTGCGCACGATGCAGCGGCCCAGCGCGACGCGTTGCTGCTGGCCGCCCGAAAGCTGGCGCGGCCGCCGCTCGAGCAGTGGTTCGATGGACAGGATCTTGGCCGCCCCACGCACCGCGACGTCGATGTCGGCCTCTTTCGCCCGGCGATTGCGCAAGCCGAAGGCCAAGTTGTCGTACACGCTCATGTGCTGATAGAGCGCGTAGTTTTGGAACACCATGGCGATGTCGCGATCCTTCGGCTGCAGGCCATTGACGATGCGATTGCCGATGGCGATGGTGCCCCCGCTGATGTCCTCCAACCCCGCCACCATGCGCAGCGTTGTGGACTTGCCGCAGCCCGACGGTCCCACCAAGACGACGAATTCATGGTCGGCGATGTGCAGGTTGAAATCCTTCACGGCGGCGACGCCGCCCGGATAGGTCTTGCGCACATTGCTGAGCGTGACTTCGGCCATGTTTTAGATCTTTAAGCCTCGAAT
>Ga0075424_100000995_pt1 | contig 23972 bp, 22 predicted proteins | sample SoiMethybrSBSTD3_FD_75301 | JGI IMG/M metagenome (GOLD analysis project Ga0075424, IMG submission 75301) | Bulk soil microbial communities from a Populus tree surrounding site in Tennessee, USA - Soil MetaG P. TD hybrid SBSTD3 | ecosystem: Environmental > Terrestrial > Soil > Tree plantation... | reverse complement strand
ACCGGCTCCACGACATCCGCGAGCACCCGCAAAGCCGATACATCATCTGAATTTGCCATGCGCTGCAGCATCTGAATCTTGCCGGACTCGTGCGTCAGCCCAATCGTGGTCAAGCGCCAGCTTACTTTGCCAAGTCGTTCGTACATCGACGCCACATCTTTGATCTCGGCCGGGGACCACAAGCGTTCCGCAATGGCGGCGCTTCTCGGCCATACGCGTGAATCGATGTTCTCTGCCGTAACCCACTCTGTCCACATGCAGGCTTCGCCGCCTAGAATGCGAGCCTTCTCGTCAGTGTTCAACGTCGATGCATCGCCGCTCATCGGATCCACTTCATAGTGCCTCCAGGCAGGCCACATCAAGTCGATGTAATAGCCGAAAGACAACAACCCGCGGTATCCCTGCCGCGCAGCTGCCGCCAGTGACTGCTGTCCGCGCCATGACTGCACGACCACGCTCCTGGGCAGATCCGGATGCAGCACCTCATCCCAACCCACCATGATCTTGTGGTGCTTGTCCAGAATCTTCAGCAGACGCTGATTGAAATACGCCTGCAGATCCTGATTGTTCTTCATTCCATGTGCGTGGATGTATTCCTGAATCTTCGGATTCGTGTCCCAAGGCTTGCCGCTAACCTCGTCACCCCCGATGTGGAAATAGGCGTCAGGAAAGAGCTTGCCCATTTCCTCGACAAACTTGTCGAGAAACTTGTAGGTCTCCTCGCGTGTTGCGTCGATAACCGCGTCCGGTCCGGCGTCGACCGGATCGATCTTGTAAGGCCCCGGGCTGCTCGCCAAGTCGGGATACGCCACCAGCCACGACCGGCTGTGCCCCGGCATATCAAACTCCGGCACGACGCGAATACCGCGGTCATGCGCGTAGTCGAGAAACTCACGCAGTTCAACCTGCGTGTAGTACTGCCCGTCAGATCCTTCTGTATGCAGTTTGGGAAACCGCTTGCTCTCGACGCGGAATCCCTGATCGTCCGACAGATGAAAGTGCAGCACATTCATCTTGACCGCGGCCATACCATCCAGATTGCGTTTGAGGACGTCGAGCGGAATAAAGTGGCGGCTGGCGTCAATCAGCAGTCCTCTCCACGCAAAACGAGGCTGATCCTTGATCGTCACCGCCGGTACAGCAAATCCACTTGGAGTGGCTTCCACCAATTGCAGAAATGTCTGCAATCCATACAAAGCTCCTAGCGGCGTGGCCGCCGAAAGCTGTGCGCCGGACTCGTTTACAGTCAGCTGATACGACTCATCCTCGCCCAGTTTCTGAGTTTCCTCGCGCCCGTGCTCCGTACGAATCTGGAGAGTCGCATGTGCCGCATCGCTTCCTCTCTGCAGGAAGCGAATACCCGTAAGCCGCGACAACTGAGCTAGAAATCGTTGTTGGCCGCGCTCGAGGCTCGCGTCTTTGGAACCTGACGCAGCTATCCAAAATGACTGATTGATTAACAACGGCCCAGTTCCCAACTGCACGCTGGAGGGCATGGGCACAAGGTTGAGATGGCGTTCGGTTTGTGCGGATGCGGAAATAACGAATACCAAGAAGGCGTGGCAGATCAGTAAGGTTCGCATAGGTCTCCATTCTGGAAACGATATATACTACGCGCCACGCATGGACCTCGGTGATTTTTGGACATCTTCCTTTCGGAGGACTCGCATGCATTGGCTTTGGGTCATCTTGATTGGTCTCGTTGTCGGTGCGGTCGCCAAGCTCGTCATGCCGGGAAAGGATCCCGGCGGGTTCATCGTAACGATTCTCCTTGGCATCGCTGGTTCACTCGTTGCAACTTGGCTGGGACGCGTCGTGGGGTGGTATCACGAAGGACAGTCCGCCGGCTTCATCATGTCGGTGGTCGGCGCGATCCTCCTTCTTGCCATCTATCACGCTGTGCGTAAGCGTTCCGCTGCTTGATACGAATGTGAACGTTGCAGTCTTCAGTTTGCTGAGGACACGGGGAATTTCCTTTGTCTTGAAGAACTCTTGCCTTCTACTCAACCCAACGACCTGATTCAAGGTACGTCAATAATTGTGTCTCCTCGCTGGACTTCAGCTCCCGGCGGGCACACAATAAACGTATGTGGGCAGGCACTACGGCAGATCTTCTCTGGGAGGCGGCGAAATCCTGGAGATCTCGGGCAAGACTTGTGGGAGTGCTTTTCCTGGTCACGTTCTCTTTCACCTTGGCTGCGGCTCAGACATCCGATTCCTCCGACCAATCCTGGACCTCCACATCCGATTCGCAGGATGCTTCAGTCGGCAGCCGTACGCGCAAAACTGAAAGCCACACCACCGATGGCAACCGCACCATCGACAAGCAATCGGTTCAGATCTTGCGTTCCGGCAGTTATGAGCCTTACCAGGACATCGAACGAGAATCTGTAAAGGTCAACGCCAATACGACGCGCACCGTAGTTCGCACCTATGGTCGTGACAGCAGCGGGCGCCGAGTTCTGACGCAAACGACAGAAGAGGAAACGCAGGCGCTTCCCGATGGTAGCGGGAAGGTGGTTCGGTCCACTTCCAATCCCGATGCGAATGGGCGTCTCCAAGTCGTTCAGCGTGAAGTACAAGAAACCAAGAAGTTGAGTGCAACCGTTCAGGAGACCAGCACAACGGTGATGCTGCCCGATTCTAATGGCGGATTGGCGCCAAAAATGAAAACACAGGAACGCCAGGAGCGCACCGGCGAACACACCGTGCAGGTGCAAACGTCCACGCTCCTTCCCGACCTCGAGGGCCGCTGGCAAACCGGCGAAGTCCGGCAAAGCACCATCACGGACGATGGCAAGAACCGCAGCAGTGAAGAGCATGTCCTGCGCTCGGACGGTGCTGGACCGTTGACGGAAGTATCTAGAACCCTGAGCAAAGAATCGCAAGATGCTTCCGGTGAATCGCAGGGCACGGTTGAAACCTATTCGAGGGACGTTCCTGGGTCCTCGTCGGACGGCAGTATGCACTTGGTGCAACGAATGACCACCAACGCGCGAAACAACACAAGCGGTGGCCGCACGACGCAGAAGCAGATCGAGCAGGTCAATCCCGGCGATACCCATGCCGGCCTGCAAGTAACAATTCAGTCCACCGACTCGCAGAGTCAGGGCTCCGCGGGAATGCAGCAGGCCCGCACTGTTGAAATCCGCGGCAGCAATGGTGCGCTGAACGTCGTTTCCGTAGACATGACGAAATCAGACAAGGCCCCCGCTGTGCAGGTGCAAGTTGCACCCGCACCCAAGCCAAAGTAGTTCATCCCCCGAGAATCGCGGAATAGTGCACCACGATCGCGTCGACCTAACAATCTGTGCACTAATCATCACAGAATGTGCGTTTGACGCCTCACAATTGTGATGCCCACTCCAGAGACTGTGATCCCCGAGCGGAGAGGCAGCATCCGAACCCAGTTGAGGGACCTCGTGTTTTTCCTCCGCGTCTACCGGGCACGAGCAATCGTGCGAAAGCTGTTACAGTGCTATCGACCTTTGATTTTATGGAGTCCTCATCCCATCGCCCGACGTGGAAGACTCTCCTGGCCTTCGCCGTCATCTACTTCGTCTGGGGATCCACGTTCCTCGCCATTCGCGTAGGTGTGCGCGACGTTCCTCCGTTTCTGCTGGCTGCGATGCGCTTCCTGATCGCGGGTCTCGTCCTATTTGGATGGACAACTGCACGCGGCGAGCGCACGCCCACCCGTCGCCAATGGATCTCGGCCTCGTTACTTGCTTTCCTTATCTTCGTCCTGGACTACGGATTGTTGTTTTGGGCTGAGCAACATGTCCCTTCCGGCATTGCGGCGGTGATGTTGGCCATCATCCCGGTCTTCATGGCAGCGTCGGAAATCATTTTTCTGCGGACGCGCAAATTTACGCTCCCGCTCGCATTCGCTTTGTTGGTTGGAATCGGTGGGGTCGCGGTGTTGATGAGCCACTCACTGGATCTCGGTGGTGCGCCCATCGACCGCAAAGGTGCTGTCGCACTGATCATTGCTGCAATGAGTTGGTCGGTGGCGTCGGTGTTAACGCGAAAACTTCCGCTGCCTCCCTCCAAGGTAATGAGCTCTGGAGCACAAATGCTCGTGGGCGGTGCCTTTCTGGCCGTGACTGCCGCGGTGCTTGGGGAATTTCGCGGCTTTCATCCTCAAGCCGTCTCGCTCGGCGGGTGGCTTTCGCTTCTCTATTTGATAGTCGCCGGCTCGATCATCGGCTTCACCGCGTACGTGTGGCTCATTCATCACGAATCGCCTACCAAAGTCGGGACCTACGCCTACGTGAACCCGGTCGTTGCGGTTTTGCTGGGATACTTCCTGGGTGGAGAAGCCCTTGATCGCCGGACAATCATTGGAACGTTGTTGGTTCTCATTAGTGTTGTGGTGATCACCACGATGCCGGCAAGAAAGCCCATGGCTATCGTCGCCGTAGAAGATGCTGCGTGACCCGGGCGGGATTTCCCCCCAAACAAGAGTCGTTGCATCTGCTCCAAGCATCTGTTTGGGGGTTCGCGTCCCAAGGAGCAAGCATGATTGCCATTCCTGGGTGGTTCGACCGCCAGTTCGATTTCACGTTCCCACCGGAGCAGCACCCCAACTTGTGCGTCCGATTGCGAGGCACGCCTGCTCGTCTGGAGGAGATGATCCGCGCTTGCGCTCATGAAATCCTGGTCCACAAACCGCAGGAGAAATGGTCCGCGCAAGAACATGCCGGACATTTGCTCGATCTCGAGTCTCTCTGGATGCAACGTGTTGAGGATTTTCTCCGCGGTGGAACTGAACTCACCGCTGCCGATCTTAAAAACCGCAAGACCCACGAAGCCAACCACAATGCGCGTGCGATCGAGAAGATCCTGGCGGATCTCCGATCAGCCCGCACCCAACTGGTCGATCGAGTGGAAACGATCGAGCCTGCTTTGCTTCGCCGTTCGATGTTGCACCCGCGGCTCAAAAAACCCATGCGGGTCGTCGATCATCTCTACTTCGCAGCCGAACACGACGACCATCATCTCGCGCACATTTGGCAACTGATTCACGCGCCTAGGCGAAAGGAGGAGTAGACTGCCAGCAACCATTTCGCCCGCTTTCCCCGCTTTGAGGAGGTCTCCATGCCCAAGGTCAAAGCGAACAACATCAACATAAACTATGAGCAGCAGGGATCCGGCGACCCGCTCATTATGATTCCCTTCCTCACCGCCGATCACGCTTGCTACGCTTTTCAGGTCGCTGAGTATTCCAAACACTTCACCTGCATTTCGCTGGATCTGCGAGGGACGGGTGAGACCGACAAGCCAGAGGGCGCCTACTCTACCGAAGTTCTTGCCGATGATGTAGCCGCTTTCATGCGTGCCCTCGGCATTCCGAAAGCACACGTGTCAGGGCTATCTCTAGGCGCAGTCATTGGTATGTGGATGGCCGCGAAGTATCCCGGGCTGGTCAGGACGGTATCCGCCCACAGTGCTTGGCCAAAAACGGATGCTTTCGTAAAGACGGCGATTGAATGTTTCCAGATCGTGGCCAAGGCACTGGAGAGCGTCCCGGAAATGGTGATATGTGCTCTTTTCCCCTGGTGTCTTACCCCCGAACTTTATGCAGCCAAGCCAGATTACATTCAGTCTTTGGGAGATTTTGTCCGTAGCCGGCCCGCGCAATCATTGACGTCCTTCCTGCAGCAGTCCAATGCAGTACTCGCTCACGACGTGGAAGCGCAACTCGGACGCATCACTGTCCCCACGCAAATCACCTTCGGACAGCGCGACTTGTTGACGTCGACTCGCTTTGCCGATCGGCTTAAGAATGGCATCCGTAATTCCGAGCTTGTGATCTTCGAAGGCTGTGCTCACGCGGCGATTTATGAGAAGGTCGAAGAGTTCAACAGCAGAACGCTGGAGTTTTTGAAAAGCCACTGAAAACCGCTGGCGTCTTTGCCCGTTCGAAGCAGCGCTTACGGTACCAGATTGCTGGCGCGCTCTTCGCTCACCTTGCAGTCACAGTTTCCTTCCATCATTGCCAGGGAACACCAGAAGCTATCCCTGGGGTTGGTCGACTTTTGGATGACCAGCGGCGACCCGGGCGCTGCAACGGGCTCCGGTTCTTTCAAGCTCGTCTTCACGACTAGTGGTTTTGCCAGCCCCGATACGTTCGAGCGGGACGCTCTCCAACTCTTCCGGGGAGTAATGACAGCGGCCGTGGGCTTGGTTTCCGGCTCGTTCACCGGTGCGGGTGGTTTGACTGCGGGGGTACCAACTGCGGCTCGATGGATTGGCCGTGTGGTCCGAAATCCATGCGGTCTCCACACGATGTACAGGAGAACAAGCTCGACAACAATGATCGAAATCCAGAAGAGGCGCTTGTCGCTCACAGCCGTTCTCCGCCGGGGGAGCGTAAATAACTGCCGCAACATCGAAGCATGGCTCGGTACTTTGCCGGCGCGACTTCAAGTCCCTACTTGTAGGAGCGCGCCTGCCGTTAAGACCCGCGGCCAGTCGAGTCGCGTGAAGGCGAAAATTAGGCCCAAGGCGTCCTCCCCCGAAGACCCTTGGGCGAAATTGCCGGCTTCCCAAAAGCGCCGGCCAAACATTCTGTCCGAGGCGGAGGTTAAGCTAGCGCGGACACCTCCGCAATGGCACCGAGGCATCACCGTTATGGCACGAATGGGTGGGGAACATTTCAGGACAAACAGACAAACAGCGGACCGCAACCTATCGGGCTCGCTCCACCGCTCTCTGATAGTCCGCTGCGGTTGTGCGGTAGCATGGCAGCTTGCTGTTCTTGTCGCTCTCGGCAAATAGATCGTGATTATCGGAGTCTCCCGTCGACTGATCCGTCTCAGACCACGTCATCTGCATGAGTGATTCGTCGCAGGCTGGGTCGCGCAGGACCCGCAGCGTATACACTCGCGCGTTGCTCTGCACGTACTCCGACAAGCGCTTCTGATACGGCAGAAATTCGTAGACCAGCTTGATCAGTTCCGTCGTGCCCTTCTTCACGCGCCGCTCAGCGATGTAGACCTCGAAGTTCGAGAAAAAGGAGGAACCCGCCTTTGGCATCACTGGGCTCAATAGCCGAAGCGGCACGTCTTCCCCGGGAGTCTCTTGCGGAACCGCGGCCGGTTGACCGGGAGTCGGGGCGTCAGTCGGAAGTGCATCCATTGGCGCTAGAGGCCCAGTCGAACCTGGGTAGAGTGCGCTGCCTGAACCGGATGGGGGTGCGGCACCGTTTCCTAATCCGCCAGGCGGGCCCGCCCGGCCGCCTCCGTTGCCTTCCATCCCTCCGACCGAAGGAGGTGGAGGCACTACGCCGCTTCCGCCGCCCAGTGACCCGAGTCGATGGCCGCTTCCACCATTTCCAGCGACCTGCACTGCCGGGGGCGGCGGTACGACTTGCGAACCGGTCCCGGCCAAGGAGCCAATACCTCGTCCGTTTCCTCCGTTGCCCACGCCATTGCCCGTACCTTGCAAGGACGGCGGAGGCGGCACGACGCCGTTACCAGCCGACGATCCAAAACCTCGCCCGCTTCCCCCACCTCCTGCTCCACCGCCCGTTCCTGTCCCCTGCATGGATGGCGGCGGTGGAACCACCGGCAAGCCTCCTCCCGCGAGCGTACCCAGCCGTCCAGTGCCCCCGTGACCTGTGCCTTGAATCGATGGTGGCGGTGGCACGACCGACGAGCCTCCACCCCCCAACGCGCCGAGACGACCGCCTCCGCCGTGTCCGGTACCTTGCATCGAAGGGGGTGGCGCCACGACCGGAGAGCCTCCGCTGGCAAGCGTTCCCACTCCGCGTCCGCCTCCGCCGTTCCCAATTCCCTGCACCGAGGGTGGAGGTGGAACAATGGGTGACCCACCTCCTGAGAGGGACGACAACCGTCCCGCTCCGCCGTTCCCTGCACCTTGTATCGACGGAGGCGGCGGCACAACCTGCGATCCTCCACCTGCCAGTGCCCCGAGTCTCCCCGCTCCGCCACGGCCTTCGCCCAGGACTGAAGGCGGAGGCGGGACGACCGACCCACCCGCTCCTGGCAGCGAATTCAAGCCTCGGCCACCTCCATCCGTCCCCTGCATGCTCGGAGGCGGAGGGACGACGCCCGCGGCCATAGAACCCGCGCGCCCATCGCCAAACGGACTGCTGTCTCCACGTAGTGAATCTTTTGCGTTGGGAGGCGGCTCAATCACACCACCACCCCAGCTATTGATCGCGCGTCCTCCGGAATCGCCCGTCACGTCAGGGGGCGGCTCCACCACAGAAGTCTGCCCCAGACCACCACGACGCCCATTGGCGCGGCTGAGGTCCGGTGGTGGCGCAACCACGGAAGTCCAGTCCGAGGGCAACGTGAGTTTCGCGCGCCCCGTGGCTGCCAAGGGCGCTGATGGCATCGCAGGATTCCCGGAAGCAAGCTTGGGTGTGCGCGCCTGACCTGCGATCCTTGCATCGGGTGCCGCGACCGCACTCGATCCCCGTCGCTGCTCCCGCGCCACGCGCATGGCCGCCTGGCGTGGTGACTCGTGCCGTGCCCGCGCCGGCCTCGGAGGAGCGCTGCTCCGCGCGGAAAATGTCTTGGAAGGTGGATAGTAATAAAGGCTTGACCTCGAATAAGCCTGCTTGTTTGTCGCTGGCCTCGGTAGTGTGCTCGTCGACGATACGGCCCAGACCATGACCACGGCCACCATGTGCCACGCTATCGACTCGACGAAGGACCCCCACGAAATGGGTGCATGCACAAACACATCGCGCCAGAAAACTCCAGGCGGCGTAGTGGTTACAAAGGGCGGGTTCTTTCGGAAGAGAGCGGCAAGGTTGGCGAGAAAGCCACGATAGCGGGGTTCCAGTTCGATAAGCAGGCGAGGTTCAGCCACAGGGTAAGCGCTGGCATTCGGTGTTAAGAGCCCCGTAGCTTGTTCCATGGATCCACGCCGGAAGGGGGAAAACTTGGCCCATTATAGCCCACCTTTCCCCCACTTCGCCCCGAATCGACGTGCACGATAGTGCACCGGCACAAGGGTTTAGGAGCTTTGCAAATTTGAACTGACACGGGAGTGTCTTTCGGACGAAGTGGGCTTAGCCTCGTCCGGTTTATGTTGAAGAAGACGCTCTATGAAATTGAAGAGATGGTGCTGCACCCGCTCGACGCGCCATTCTTCGTAGGCGAGTTATCTGGCTCGATGCCATCCCAGGAACTCTGCCAGCGAACCGGCCACGAGTTCAACATCACTACCATCATGGTGGCAGATCATCACCGGGCATCGGCTTGAATTCCCCGCTTGTAGGTCGACGTAGTAACAGTCGTCGAAGAAATCCCGGGCAAAAGGAAGATTCCTGGATTTCCTCACATCTGGCCAAGTTTCCTCCAGTGATTCCAAGTCTGCTGGGAAGAACTCTGCAATGTGCCACTCTCTATCGTTCTTTTCACGAAAGATGACGTCACGTTCGATGAGAAGTCCGGTCTGCTGATAGAGGTTCTTTATGGCCTCGGGAATCGCTGTTCCGAAATGCTCCTCGAGTTCCTTCCAACGTGGATTCCGTAATCTCTCTCGATATGTTTGAAGGGATCGCGTTGATGACGACCTGGGTCGTCTGAAATGTGCCCAAAGCCAATTGCCTCCGATGAGTAGGCCAAAAATCACGATGAGAAAAACAAATCCTCCCAAGACGACGATGAGAATCAATTGCATAGATGAGTAGAAAACAGCGCGGTGCCCCATCTTTGCGCGTTCTGTGCGCAAAGATGGGACTCCTCACCTGCGTCGTGCCTAGGATTCTGGTGTTCGTCACTTAGCTATCGAAGAGATTCCTGTGAATAATCCCCTTGGCGTCGATTGCGCCGTTCGCTGCTAGATGGGTAGTACGGTCCCTGAGGCGGTCTGGAGCATGTTTGGTGTACAGAAAAACAATCAGTCTGTTAAGGCTAACACCGCGCAGCCGGATCCGACCATAAGGACAGCCCAACGCCAACTCCCGTGCCAAATACCTTGCTCAGACCATAAATTGAGGCTATCCAGAGGGCCGAGTCCGCCAGGGTGTTGATCAGTGATCTTAGAGAAATCCGCATTTTCGTGACGTTTAACAGCGGGATCGCCCTGAGTATACCGCGGGTATCCACCTTCGAAATTGAAGGGTCGATGCGCCGTTGCTCACGTTCGCGCGCTTGCGCAAAGTTGGGATTCTACGCCTGCTTCCTCTCTAAGATCGAGCGATCAACGCGACATCACCGATCGCGCGGAGCCAAATACAGATTCCCCCAATCACTTTCCGCAAAAACATACCAGCCGACACTGCGTCCGTCCCACGCCGTAAAACTGTCGGTGTGAGCCGCAGGCTCGCTGCGCACGTAGCTGAGACCTCCATTGTCGTCGTCGCCAACGGCTACATTGAACCCGATGATGTCGCCGGGTTGTGGGCGCCGAGAACCAGTCCCCGGAAAGAAAGTAGTAAACCAACTGGTGTCGATGGTGTTGATGGAATCGAGAGGAACCCGGAACTCAGCCACGAAACCGTGCGGCCGCGCTCCAGTCTTCGAGTCCCACACGATAGCTGGATTGTTGGACGGATCCGTCAACGTATCGCCACACGCTGAGGTCGTCAGCTTGAACCCTTCGTTATTTACCACAGGATTCGGGCAGTCGGGATTACCGGCGCCACAGACCAGCGCCATGTGGACATCGCCGGGCTGGCGGTCGCCGTCGATCATGACCTCAACATCATCGTCAAGAAAAGGCACGGGGCCGTCACAAATCACAATGTCATCGGCCACGTCGACTGCGACGTAGAGATTGGTGTTGTCGTACAACGCGTAAATCGTGAAGCTCGAGTCGGCTGGGCTATCGGGTGGAAACAGAAACGGCAAGCCGATGCTGGGCACAACTCCCGGCGCAGTTGCAGGAGTACTTCCAGTAACGTGAACGGGAATCGCACCACGCCATTCTCCCGGACTGAATACGCCGTCGATCACCGGAGGCGTGCTCGTGTATCTGGCAACCATGAACTGCTTTCCCGGTATTTTGGTTTCATGTTGCGCGAGGGCGCTGGAGGAACGAAGCACGAACAATCCCAGCACCAGCAGACTTGCAGTACGACATAGGCCCATGGGTGATGCCATACGAGTCTCCTTCCGCAGGTCTTTTTGAAGTGGGTCGTTTGGTTCAAAGGCGAGGCATTCTACACCGCTTTCCTCGCGTCGCCTCTGAAGCGACTGATCGCAGCCACGTCGCCACGCCCTATCTTTCGATAACGCGCGAACCCACCGTTGCGGGTCCTGTGCGCAAACGCGGGATTCTTCTACCTGGGTCGGGCGTCTCTGAAACGCAGACCGTCTGCCTGCATCATATGGATTGTGGCTTTGGCGTCCGCCCCGTTTCCAGCCTTTCAACCGATTGCCAAAAAACACTAACTTGTTTCCTTTTGTTTCACTTAGCTCCTGAGAACAAGATGTTCCCCAGTTGATTGTTGGTGAATCGACAAAAGCCCACGACTGCACAAAGCTGCTCGCGATTTCAGACCTGCCGTTGGGGGTGTTTCACGCATTCGGGTCTGGCGGGTCCGAGTCAACCAACACAACTTGAGGAGAGAACATTATGCGAGCAATCGGGATTGTTGCCGTTTCGTTACTCACCCTGGCGCTGCCTCTCATGGCGCAAGAGGCGTCTCCTAAGATGGAGTTCTTTGGCGGATATCAATTCACACATCTCAATCCGTCTCTGAACACCAACGGCTGGAACGTCGCTGTTAACGGAAACTTTAACCGCTGGTTTGCGGTCACCGGCGACTTCAGTGGGTCGTACAAGAATGGAGGACACATGTACACCTACATGTTTGGTCCAACATTCACGGCGCGCACGAAACGAGTCACACCGTTTGTTCACGCTCTGTTCGGTGGCGCGAACATTGGCGGTGGAGGAGACTCGGGCGGCGCTTTTTCCATGGCATTAGGCGGCGGTCTAGATGTGAATGCCGGAAGTCACGTCGCCCTGCGCGCGGTGCAGGCGGATTGGTTGATGTTGCATTCCGGAGGTGACACGCTCAGCAAGAACGTCCGAGTCTCAACCGGACTTGTCGTGCGGTTCTGACATGGAAGTCGGACCGGGGGGTGCCCCACCTTTGCGCGTTCTTTGCGCAAAGGTGGGGATTCCACTATGGGTCGGGTGTGCGGCTTGGCCTCGACTGGTAATCAGCACGACCGATGTTACCCTTTACGTTGTCGCCTGATCTTCGTCCCAGCTGTCCATCTTTCTCTGTCGCAGTGAGGCCATGAGTAACGAAGACAACGAAGATCCGGAGCGCGATGTCCGCAAACGCATCGTGAGGTTGATTCAAGCAACCGGGCAGGTACGCAAGAAGCAGCTCACCGAAGAAGAGTTGCAAGAGCTTAAGACAGTGGCGAGCCGCCTCGATCAGATGTTGAACGCCGCCGCGGACGAAGACCGCCAAGCCCTCAGAAGCGCAGCCGCGCGACTCGATCAGTTATTGGCAGACCTCGGCACCGGGAAAGATGTCACTCGTGACTTCAAGCGGAGACGAGTCTCGCACGGCAGAGAGGAATAAAGTCGCGACGCGCTAAAAAATGGCTGAGCAGTCCGTTGATTGCGGTTCGTAATGAAACTCAGCGACCTGAGGAACCAGCCGACGGCGTTGAGGGAGCCTCCGACAGAGTGGTCGCCGCTGGCAATTGCTCCCGGATCAGCCCTTCAATCTGCCCCCACACCTTCGGATCGCACTCGATCTCGGTATGCGTGCGCGTGAACAGCAGGTCGTACCAGGGATACCCATTGCAATCCACCGTATCCTTTTTGTAGGTGAACCGGTAATTTCCCAGAATCTGCGTGCGGTTGGGGTCAGCGGCGGTAATTTTCGCGCGCCCATGAATGAGCCCATTTGGCTGGTAGAAATTCACTGCCTGCCGGACGTTGGAGGGAATTACTGAATCGTTCTGGCCCCACTTGGCGACGCTGTCTACCTGTGCCGTAAGCAACACAGGAATGCCGTCCCGCTCCAGCCGCCGCGCCAACGACACCAGCGCCGAGGCTCCCCAGCTATGCCCGAACAGCAGGATGCGCGCACTCTGCTTCTCTTCCGCTGAAAGCGAGCCATCACGGTTTGCGTCGAGCCGTTGGCGGATCAGCTTGTAAGCCTCGCCATGGCGACGGTTGCGAAAGACACGCCCCTCAATCTCATTAGGATGCTCTTCCCGCAGCCGCTGAATCAGCCGGACCTCCGCGTGCCGCGTATCGTCGGCATGCACAAATCCCCCCACGAAGGCAAAAACAAAGGTGGGAGGAGCGGAACTCGGACGAGCTTCGATCGCCCCATCCCCAGCCACCGCCGTGCGGGAACAAAGCCCCGTCAGGAGCAGGACTGTGCCGTACCGCGCGACTGCTGGGAGCCATCGCCGCATATCCGCTGTAAAGATACACCCGATTCAATGTTCCGAAAACAAGAGAGTTGCTGAAGACTGGCGTCCAGCAGGCGGTTTGGTGCATTTCGATCAAGCAAGGCAGCGCCTCGACTGGGAGTGGCAGGTCACTCCCAGGGCGACGGGAGTAGAGGACACGCCTTGCGAGCAAGAGTCCACTGGTTGCTGCCAGACCTGCTCAAGCCGGGCGCGCTGCACGATTTACCAGTTCTAAGAACTTGTCTGATAAACGATTTAGGGAAGGGCACGGCTTCCAGCCGTGCCGCTGGAAGCAAACAAATACGCCGGCTTCAGCCCCTGAGGTCTGCTCCCTTCTGCCCCACTGTTTATGAGATGTGTTGTGCTCTAGTTCCCCAGGGCCTTCTCGATGGCCGCAACGACCTGAGCCGAATCCGGTGTCACCTCGGGCTCGAAACGCGCCACGACATTTCCCTGGCGATCGAAGAGGAATTTGGTGAAGTTCCACTTAATCTCTCCGCCGGTCTTCGGGTTCACCGACGAATCCGTCAGATACTGGTAGAGCGGAGTGATGTCGGTTCCCTTCACCGAGACCTTCGACATCATGGGAAATTGCACGTTATATTTTCGCGTGCAGAAAGTCTTGATCTCCTGGTTTGTGCCAGGTTCCTGTGCGCCAAAGTTGTTGGCGGGCACTCCGACGATCACAAGGCCACGGTCCTTGTACTTCTCGTAGACCGATTCAAGCGCCGAGTATTGCGGCGTGTAGCCGCAGCGGCTGGCGACGTTGACCACCATCAGCACCTTACCTTTGTAAGCACCGAGCGGTGCAGTCGGCCCATCGATGGAGTTCAATGTGAAGTCGTATACGGATTTACCAGCGGCGAATGCCATGGCCACGCTCAGCAAGAGAAAACCTGCGAGTTTGCGCAAAGGTCCTCCATTTCGGATGAAATTTGGAACACACCGGATGACGCAAGACTGGAGCCGACGATCGGACTTGAACCGATGACCTGTCGATTACGAATCGACTGCTCTACCAACTGAGCTACGTCGGCGTTCCGTTTGATTGCTTTAGTCTACCATTTCGGAAGCGCGCATCCGCTGCACAAGAGCTACCCTGCGAAGGCTCGGGCAGCGATGTTGGCCTGTACGGTGTAGCGGGTATCGATGTTGCGACGGGTGTCCCCGCCGCCGGAAGGGCGAGACGCCCGTCCCTCCATCAAGATTGCGCGCCGTGTACGCGTTCCCTATCTTCAGTAGTCCTTTTGTCGAAGCAGTTCGCTGCAAGGCCGAGCCTCAAAATTTTTCTCTTTCCTGAAATCTGTTCTGCCAGTTCCGTCCGTACTTGGGAATGTAGACGGAGCCGGTCGTAACCCGTGGGGCGTGGCGCCGCGCCTCCATCCAAGCCCACGATGGGCGACGTCCACTCACTTCACTCCAAAAGGAAATTCGTATGAAGAGACTGAAAGCAATGGTGGCCTTCGCCATGACGCTGTTCCTGCTGGCTCCAACCGGCATGTTCGCTTCCAGCCATCGCGAAGCGCCCATTTCGGCGCTCGATCACACTGCGGACGTGACGGACTGGTATGCCTTCGTCAGCTACGACCATCCCGACCGCGTAACCATGATTCTTAACGTCGACGGATTCCTTGAGCCGTCGAATGGACCCAACTACTTCCCGTTCGATCCCAATGTTCTGTATGAAATGAAAATCGACAACGACCGGGATGGAAAGGAAGACGTCACATTCCAGTTCCGGTTCAAGACGGAGATCCGCCTGCCCGGAGTTTTCACGGGATTCGTCGGCGGAATCGCCGGAATTCCACCCATCACCTCGCTCTCCGGTCCGGGTTCGGCGGGGCTGAGCCTGCGGCAAACCTACACCGTCACAATGGTGAACGATGGTCGTTCGACGGAATTGAGCGATGGAAGAACACTGTACGCCGTGCCTTCCAACGTTGGCCCACTGACCATGCCAAAGTACCGCGACCTGTTCAACCAGGGAACTTATGAACTCGAGGATGGGGTGCGTGTGTTCGCGGGCACGGTCGACGATCCGTTCTACATCGACTTGGGAGCGGCGTTTGACTCGTTGAACTTCCGGATGGGCGTTGGCGGAATTCTCTCGCCGAGAAAGGACGCTGACGACACCCATAACTATGCTCCTGACGCAGTAGCAGGTTTCAACGTCAACTCCATCGTGCTTGAGGTTCCAATCACCATGCTGACGGTCGATGGACAACTTCATGGTGCAGGCGACAAGAACGCAGTCATCGGCACCTATGGAGCGACCTCGCGGCGTCGGATCACGGTTCGCCGAGCGAGCGGCAAACTGGACACGGATGGACCGTGGCGGCAGGTCAACCGGGAAGGCAATTCGTTGATCAACGAATTGATTATCGGGACTGGCGCGAAAGACCGCTTTAGCGTGGATGATCCAAACAACGATGCACAGTTTGCGAACTTCTTTCTCGATCCTCTTCTTGCACAGCTGTTCTCCTCGATCCTCAACATCCCGGTTCCCGCCGCACCTCGCACAGATCTGCTGCCACTAGTCCAGTACACGGCTCCAATTTGTCCGGGTTGTGGACCAAACGATGCGGGGCCGGTGGCTGATCTGCTTCGTCTCAACACCGGCATACCTCCGACTCCAGTCGGTAGCCAGAAGCGCCTGGGATTCCTGGCGGGGGATCTGGCGGGCTTCCCGCAGGGACGCCGTCCGGTTGATGACGTCGTCGATATCGCTTCTCGGGCGGTCGCGGGAATCTTGAAGGACCCGATGAAGTACGGCGCCCGCATCGGCGATGGAGTCAACGTTAACGAAGACGGCTATGCGCCAACGTTCCCGTACGTGACGCCAGCGCACAGCGGCCGCAACAGCCACCACACCGGGCCGGGGCAGAGGGGTTGCAGCGGTCAGCCCAGTGGCATTTGTCCGGTGAAGTAAATCCTGCTTCGTGGTCGCCTGCGAACGCGGGCGGCCACGATATTTTTCTGGCGCGAGGACATCATGAGACGAACTGCTGCCGTTCTTTTGCTTACATTGATCTGCACAACTGTGCGGGCCCAAAGCTCGAAGCCTCTTTCCCAAGTGCAACTGTCGCCCGCCGAGCGAAGCATTGCGCAGGCGAAAAATCTGATCGACAAGAACCCGAAGGATTACGAAGCTTACAACGCGTTAGCACTCGCATTGTCACGGCGCGCGCGCGAGACGTCCGACGCGCGTTTCTACGTGCAAGGAGAAGAGGCGCTGCAAAAATCCTTCTCGATTTCCCCGGATAATTTCGACGCAAAACGGATCCAGACTTGGCTGCTACTGGGCAAGCATGAATTTGCGGCCGCGTTGGACGCGGCGCAGAAGCTTAATAAGGCGATGCCGGACGATGTAATGACGTACGGTTTTCTCACCGACGCCAACATCGAACTCGGCAACTACGACGATGCGGAAAAAGCTGTGCAATGGATGCTTGATCTGAAGCCGGGAAACATGCCGGGATTGACGCGGGCGGCATATCTGCGCGAATTGTTTGGCGAGATCGATGGTTCCCTGGATCTCATGAAGATGGCGTATGAATCCACGCCACCGAATGAAGTCGAGGACCGGGCCTGGATTCTGACCCAGATGTCTCATCTCGATCTCGTGGTTGGAAGACTAGAAGAAGCTGAAAAACTCGCGCAACAGGCACTGACTTTGTTTCCTGGATATCACTATGCTCTCGGAAACCTGGCCAAGGTGAGGATCGGGCAGAAACGCTATACAGAAGCTGTGGAATTGCTACAGCAACGTTTCCAGAGCGCGCCTCAAGCGGAAAATCTCTTCGAACTGGCGCAGGCGCAGCAATGGTCGGGTCAAACGGCGGAAGCGAATCGCGCGTTTGCTGAATTCGAAGAGAAGTCATTGCAGGAGACCAACCGAGCCGACAATTCCAATCACGAACTCACCTTCTATTATGCCGATTACGCCCATCAGCCAGCGAAGGCATTGCAGGTTGCGCAACGCGAGTTCGCGCGTAGACATGACGTATTCACTTTGGACGCGTACGCCTGGGCTCTCTGCGCGAACGGGCAGTTCGCGGAAGCGCGAAAACAGATCGAAAGCGCACTTGCGGTCGGAATCCACGATGCTAAATTTCTTCGTCATGCCGCAGAGATCGCGATGAAGTGTGGAGACCGGGCTGCTGCCCAACGCTATCTCCAGAAGTTGGCGGCACTAAACGCGCCGGACTCCGAACAGGCCGAGGCTGCGCTGGCGGCCTCGGGACAAAACGCAGACACTGCTGCAGCGCACTAGGGAAGGTTGAGCACATGTCGGTCTCCATGTTCTGTCGGGGTCAAGTGTTGTCTCTTCTCCTAGTCGTGCAGGGCTGCGCCGGGTTGTGGGCGCAGGCGCCGGCACTCCGGGAGGTTTCCGGTACCGTTCTTTCGGAGAAGGATGAGCTGGTAGCAGGCGCTTCCGTTGTCGCCTCAGGTTCATTCGGCGAAGTCGAGACGATCACAAACAGCCAGGGCCATTTCACAATTCAGGCGGGAACGGGTCCAATACGGCTTGCGGTGAGCGGATCGTTCCTCGCACAAACTGAGCGACTGGTCTCTGAACGTGAACCCGCCGACAATCTGGAGGTCCACATCCACTATACGATCGCACCCGTGCACGAAAACCTCGTGATTACGGCGACCGCGCTGAATCCGACGATTGAGCAGCGCAACGAAAATGTCTACAAAAGCACGCTGTTCTCCCGTGACGATCAAATTTTCGATACGCTCGCCGCGGGCATTAATGCCGGCCAGCATGAAGGCGGAGGAAAATCGCTGGAGGTTCGGCGCTTCGGTTTCAACCTAGACCACGGCGGCGTGAATGGTGGTCTCAAAGTTCTGGTTGATGATGTCCAGCAAAACCAGAGCACACAGGCGCATGGTCAAGGCTACCTGGGAGCGCTGAAGAGCTTAACTCCTGAACTGGTTGATGACGTCGATATTCTGAATGGACCCTTCAGCGCCGAGTATGGCGACTTCTCGGGGCTTGGAGTCGTGCACATACGGCTCAAGGAAAGCTTGGACAACCTGTTCACCGTCCGGTTGCAGGGTGGTTCTTTTGGAGCATTTCGTACCTTCGTCGGCTACAGTCCACAACTCGACAAAGCCGTCGCTTTCCTCGCATACGAGGGTGTGCATACCGATGGCCCCTTCCTCAATCCGGGTCGCTACAACCGCAACAATGTCACAGGGAACTACACGCGCCATTTAAGCAACAAGGAGTCTCTCGGCTTCAAACTGAACTTCGGAACGAACGATTTCTACTCGTCGGGACAGATTCCGCTCGATCTGGTAGCCGAACGCCAGCTTGACCGCTTCGGGTTCATCGACCCGTTGGACGGAGGCCGTGTTCGCCTGGGCACCCTCGGCGCCTATTACAAGCGGAACCTCGGCAACGACGATATCCTGAAGCTGGACGGATTTCTGTCGCGCTCGCTCTTTGATCTGTATTCGAACTTCACGTTCTTCCTTACCGACCCACTCCACGGCGACGAAATTCAACAGCACGATTCGCGTTTACAACAAGGCGTTAACGCACAATACCTCCACCCCTACCAGTTGTTTGGTCACACGGCGCTGCTGACCGTGGGCTCCAATTTTCATGACAATCAGATCAATGTCGGCCTGTTACACACTAAGCAGCGGGAAGTTCTGGACCTCACGACCAGCGCGCATGCGCATGTGACGAATTTGGCCAGCTATTTCCAGCAGGGCGTGGAACTCTGGCGACAACGACTGCATGTTGACGCTGGTCTTCGTTTGGATTATTTCCGCTTTGATGTCGATGATCGAATCGACAGTTCTCATTCGGGACTTCAGGGCGCCTCGCGTTTCCAGCCGAAGGCGAATGTGTCCTTCACTCCATCGAATCGAATCCCGGTCACGCTGTATGGCAGCTATGGCCGCGGAATCTCCAGCCAGGACGCTCGCGGGGTCGTGCAGCGGCCGGATGCACCCAAGGTTTCGACGACTGATTTTTACCAACTCGGAACATCCCACAATCTGCGGTGGATCTCTCTCAGCACAGACGTCTTTCTCATCGATCGCTCGAATGAGCAGGTCTACATTCCCGATGATGGCACGTTCGAATTCAAAGGCCCGAGCCGCTCTTATGGATGGGAAGGAAAGACGTCTCTGCAACTCGGCCGCTATCTGATTCTGAACGGCGGTTTCACGCAGGTATCCAACTCCTTTTACCGGGCAACCTCGCCGCGGGTGTATGTGGACAGTGCACCGCACTCAGTAGCGAATTCCGGCCTGACGGTTGTAGGCTGGCGAGGATTTAACGGGTCTTTGCGCTATCGCCACATCAGCAGCTACATCCTCGACGGAGCAGGCCCTGCTGTTCCACGAGCACGAGGGCTGGACGTTGTCGATCTGAGCGTGTCGAAGCGGATTCGGCACGGCATTGACTTCAATTTCGCGATCGACAACTTGAATAACAAGCGTTACTGGGAGACGCAGAACTATTTCGTTTCGCGCCTTGAGAACGAGCCCGTGGACGGAATCGCTCGCGTGCACGGCACACCCGGCTTCCCGATCGGACTTACACTCGGAATGACATTTCGTTTCGGAGAACGATAAGTGAACCCCTCATAAGACGGCCGATGTAAGGCAACGCGACTCAATCAGATAAGAACATATCTTCGTCAGATTAAACGCTTAGCGGGCAACCGACCAGTCGAGAATCAAGCGATCACATTTCCTGAAATGGCACGAAAGTGGCGATTCATGCGGGTTTCTCCACTTTTGTGCCATAGACCGACGCAGCCATCTGATTCACAATCGCGATGGAGTCCTTCGATGTATCTGTGGCTGGTGAATGCAGTAGAGACCCTAGGGCGCGACGAAGGTCAGGGCGTGAGTGAATATGCCATGATCTTGGTGCTGATTGTGTTGATCGTCGTATCGGTTGTACATGCGATCGGATCGAACGCGCAGCAGGTCATCGACAGGGTTAACGCCGCGCTGCATATTGGGTAGACGCTTTTCCCCGCCTTACGGATCTCAGCCTTAACATTTTTCAGAACTCGACCCGAATGTGGTCGCCTGGATGTATGGTACCTTGCACCCTCGCTGGACCGCAGCACCACAAGTCTAGTCACCGCTGAGGCCAGGCTGCTTAGCTATTGCAAGCAGTCCCGTCAAACAGTTGACTCCGAGAGATCTGTTCCCCTGGTGTGCGCTACATGCCTGGACTGCCAGGCCTTTCCGCGCTTTGGCAGGTTCGTCGGTTATCCAGCTGCAAGCGTTCTCGTATTCCCACTCATGCAACTTCGTTCGATCGCTCGGAACTTGTGACCCGCACAACATTTCGATGGTGAAAGGGTGAGTTAATTAGCGAACTGCTCTTGAGGGAAAAGAGCTCGAATGTGCACAGAACAACTTGCACAAAGAGTTGATCGGAATTTTCAAGTAGAACCCGCCAGCGGGAACGCGAGCGGCTTTTGGAGGTTATCTTTCGGCCAAATGCCATAGGGGCAGTTCCGCGCAGATTACAATTGGGTGAAAATTACAATGAGAAAATGAAGGATCCACTTTCCATCTTCGCGCCAGCCAACCGCGTCCGGCTCTTGACGCTGGCTGCGGTGATGGCCACCGTCATCGCAGTGGTCGATTGGTGGATAAAACCCTATGTCTCGTTGGGCTTTCTCTACCTGTTTCCAATCATGATCGTAGGAGGATTTCTATCCCGCACGCAGATTGTGATCATCGCGCTGATATTCTCGGTGCTCGATTTCAGAAACTTTCCTGGGGATGCGACGGTCGTTCACATTCTGTTCAGTTCTGCCGGACTGATGGGAACAGGTTTGTTCGTCTCGGAATTGGTCCGGGGGCGACGTGTGGTACTGCGGCACATGGAGGAATTGCAGGAACAGGTTAATCTGCGGGCCGATGCGGAAGGCCAGTTGCAGGTTCTGGTTGACAGCAGCCCGGCGGCGATTGTCACCATCGATGTGAATGGGAAGATCCTGCTGGCAAACCAGGCCGCACAGCAGCTCCTGGCGCTGGATGCGCAGCCCTTGCAGGCACAACCGATCAGTTCGTACCTCCCCGCGTTACAGACTGTTGTGCAGGACGAGACGCAGCGCGCATTTCGAACGGCGCTGCAATGTACGGCAAGCCGAACTAATGGGGAGGTTTTTCTTGCAGGTGTCTGGTTCTCCACGTATACGACAATGTCGGGCCGTCGGCTGGCCGCGATCATCGTGGATCTCTCGGAAGATCTGCGCAACCGGGAAGACTTGAGTCTTAGTCATTTGCTCAAGAACAGCCGAATTCTGATTGGCGCAGTGGCTCACGAAGTACGAAACCTGTGCAGCGCCATGCTGGTCGTCCATAAAAACCTGTCCGGTGTTAAAGAACTCGAGAACAACGAGGACTTTCGTACGTTGAGTCTGTTGATTCAGAGCCTGGAACACATGTCGTTGCTGGAATTGGGGTCATCGGCAGTGCAGAACGCAGCGATCACCGATCTGACCTCGGTGCTCGATGAATCGCGCGTACTGATTGATAACGCGTATCGTGAATCGGAGATGAAGGTACAGTGGGAGGTTTCGGATCGCCTGCCACTGGTATGGGCGGACCGCTATGGATTGGTGCAGGTGTTTCTGAATCTGGCCAAGAATAGTCAGCGGGCTATGCAAACGACCGAAACAAAGCGCCTGACCGTGACTGCCAAAGCCGAGGACCATAGCGTCATGATTCGTTTTCACGACACGGGCGTTGGAATCGCGAATCCGCGCAATCTATTCCGTCCGTTTCAAAGCGGGTCCGACGCAAGTGGGCTCGGACTTTATATGTCGCGCGCCATCATGAAGAGTTTTGGAGGAGATCTGCGATTTGAAGAGAGCCAGGAGGGCTGCTGCTTCGCCATCGTTCTTCATTCGCCGGAGGGAGAGGAGACACTAAGTGACTGACACAATGGAGAAGACCATCACAATTTTGTTGGTGGATGATCACGCACTCTTCCGGGAAAGCGTGGCACGGCTTCTGAGTGCCGAGCCCGGGTTCGAGGTCATCCCGCCCTGCGGAACCGCCGAGGAAGCTCTCGAGGTTCTGCGAAAAGCGCATGTCGATATCGTTCTGCTCGACTACGACCTTGGGCAGCACGACGGCATCGAGTTCATGCAGGCCGCAAAACAGGTGGGGTTTACTGGCCGGGTGCTTGTCGTTACGGCGGGAGTCGAGGAGAGCAAAGTTGCGCAGTTGATCCATACCGGGATCTCCGGCATTTTCATGAAGCACAACTCGGCGGGCTTGCTATCCCAGGGCATTCGCGACGTGATGGCTGGCAAGGTATGGTTCGACCAGCAGCTTCTGCAAGACGCAATTTCAGCCAGCAACAAACGCCGAGCGATCTCGAAGTTCACGCAGCGGGAGCGCCAGGTGCTGTCATTCGTCTTCGAAGGACTAGCCAACAAGGAAATCGCGGAGCGGATCGGCGTTTCGGAGAGCTCGGTGAAGGCGACGCTTCAGCAACTGTTCTCGAAAACCGGCGTGCACACGCGAAGTCAGCTGGTGCGGATTGCGCTTGAGCAGTATAAGGGTGTTTTTTAGGACGTTTAAACGAATTCGAAGCGGTCTGGTAGGCGCGGCAGGAATCGAACCTGCAACCCTCGGATTAGAAATCCGATGCTCTATCCGTTTGAGCTACGCGCCCGTATTGAATCTATTGGACTTGCTTCCTATCGGCCCTGCCTGAATCGCTCGATTGTACAGGAATTGTACAGGTTGCTTGCTCCAGCGCTTTCAAAGCTGCCAGCTGATCCTGGCGGTCACAAATTCCGTATCTTGCAAACATCGCCTCATTTTTCCAACCCATCTGATCGCAGATCACGGTAGTCGGTACGCCGGCGCTCCGTTTATCGCGGGCTGAACTCCTGCGAAAGTCGTGAATGTTTGCGTCCTCGACCTTCGCGGCTTTGCACATCCGCGCCCAAGCCTTCCGCAATATCCACACTCGCGGGAAAAGGAAATCATCGGGCGCGCGTTGTGACAGCAGCGGCTTCAAAAACGCAACAAGGGTAGACGTCAACGCGGCTTCCCGCGGATCTCCGTTCTTTGTCCGATCGATTCGCAGACTGGCGCCAAGCATGTCCACATTGCTGACTCGTAACTTGAGCAATTCGCCCCTACGCCATCCGAGATTGTATGAAAGCTCCACGTATGCCCGCGCCCACGGTCCCTCTCCGTCAGCTGCCAGCCTTAAACGCGCAATCTCCTCCGCGGTATAGAAGCGCTTCCTGGCGTTATCTTCTGGCGCAAAGTCGAAATGCGGGATGCGGTCCACCTTGCGTGGCGTGTCCTTATATCCAAGTCGGTAGGCGCGGCGTAGCGCTTGCAGTTCCCGGTTAACTGTCGTGTCCGTCGCGTTCTCGGCCTTCCGTGGTGCCCTATACGTCCGCGTGTCGTCTGTCGTCAACGCGGCAGCCCGCATATTGCCGAAATGCCCCTTTAGATGGTTGTCCCACTGTGAGCGGACAGCTTTGGCGTACACGGTTCGCCCCTTTGCCTCGAAATGCGAGATGGCGGATTCAATCAGCGAGTCAATCGTTACCTTCCGCATTTTGGGCGCTA
>Ga0075424_100000994_pt1 | contig 23987 bp, 15 predicted proteins | sample SoiMethybrSBSTD3_FD_75301 | JGI IMG/M metagenome (GOLD analysis project Ga0075424, IMG submission 75301) | Bulk soil microbial communities from a Populus tree surrounding site in Tennessee, USA - Soil MetaG P. TD hybrid SBSTD3 | ecosystem: Environmental > Terrestrial > Soil > Tree plantation... | reverse complement strand
GCGCTATCAGCTATCAGCTATCAGCTATCAGCTATCAGCTATCAGCATGGCCGATAGCCGATAGCCGATAGCGTATTCGAGCCGGAGACACGATGGGACGCTTAGAGGGCAAAGTCGCCGTGATCACAGGATCGGGTGCCGGGCTGGGCGCCGAGGCCGCACGCCTCTTCGCCAAAGAGGGCGCCGCCGTCGTCGTCAACGACGTGAATGCCGAGGCTGGGGAAGGGGTCGCAGCCGCGATTCGCGCCGCGGGCGGCAAGGCCCAGTTTATCCCGGGCGACGTCCGCTCCACGGACCAAGTTGAGCGGCTCTATGCGGAGGCCAAGCGCGCGTTCGGGCGGATCACGACGCTCTACAACAATGCGGGCGTGTCTCCCGGAGAAGACGACGGGGTCGTCAACACAAGCGACGGGACGTGGGATCTGGTTCTGGACATCAACGTGAAAGGAGTCGCGCGCTGCTGCCGCGCCGGCATTCCGTATCTGCGGGAAGCGGGCGGCGGATCCATCATCAACGTGGCCAGCTTCGTGGCGAGCGTGGGCGCGGCCACGCCGCAGATCGCCTATACGGCGTCGAAGGGGGCGGTGCTCGCGATGACGCGGGAGATCGCGGTGATCCACGCGCGGGAGAACATCCGCGCCAATGCGCTGTCCCCCGGTCCCGTGCGGACCGCGCTGCTCGAGAAGTTTCTCTCGACCGAGGAGAAACGGCAGCGCCGCCTGGTGCACATCCCCATGGGCCGGTTCGGCGAGGCCCGGGAGATCGCGCAGGCGGCGCTGTTTCTCGCGTCCGACGACTCGTCCTACATCACGGGGGCGGACTTCCGCGTGGACGGCGGGATTACGGCGGCGTATGTGACGCCGGAAGGAGAGCCAAAATGATGAATGTAGAATGTCCAATGTAGAATGTTCAATGTAGAAATGGAGAGACTTCTACATTGAACATTGGAAATTCTACATTCGGTCTTCGCTTACGCTGCTAGAACCCTGAGGCGATTTTTTGCTGGTCGTTCAACCGGCATCTGACGCACCTCCCACGGCATCCCGGCCAGGGGCAGACGGTCGAGGAACGGATCCGGGTTGAACTGCTCCGGCGACATGACGCCGGCGCCCCGCCATTCTCCCTCCGCGATCAGCTCGGCGGCCACGACCGGGGGAATCCCCGTCTGGTACGCCGTCGCCTGGACACCCATCTCGTCATAGGCCCGCTCGTGGTCGGCGATCGAGTAGACGTAGAAGGCTTTCAGCTCGTCGTTCTGGTATCCCTTGCCCAGCGTCCCGACGCAGCTGCGGCCGCGCAGCTTGCCGGCCAGATCGGCGGGCTTGGGCATCAGCGCCACTACGAGGTTCCGTGGCACGATCTCCAGTCCGTCGACTTTGATGGCGGACTTCCGCGACAGCCCGAGCTGGTGAAGGACTCTCAGGGTCGCGACCGTGTCTTCTCCCAACGTGAACTTGAAGTCGGCGTTTCTCACTGATCCAAAGAAACGCGGCAGCGTCGTGGTTTCCTCGTGATCCACATTGAAGCATGTCAGCTTGCCGATCTGCGGAAAATCGAAAACCTCTGATCCGGACAGGGGTTCGGCGAAGCCAAACTTCCCGTCACGGTAGACCGTGGCGGGGCACAGGCATTCATCGATGAAGACCCAGGGACTGAAGGCCGCCACCATGCCGCCCGGTCCCTCGCACACGGAATTGTCGCCGTCCCGCACGTGGAACGCCGTCACCTCTTCGAGCAGATGCTTGGCGATGTGGGCGGCGTACACGTTCGAGGTCCCCGGATCCGCGCCCATGCCGAGCAGCGCGAGGCGCCCGCGGGACAGGTAGTCGGCTTCCAGGGCGAACTGATCTTCCAGCTTGGGGATGCCGTCGGCCTCCGTCCCGCCCGAGGCCAGGTCGATGTAGTCGACGCCCGCCGCGAGGCAGGCCCGCATGACGACGAGGTTGGTCGCGGGGAGCGCGGAGTTGAGTACCAGGGTGGTCCCGGTCTCCCGAATCGCCTGGACGATCGAGGCTTCCTGGGAAGCGTCCAGCGTGAAGCCCCGGACATGGGGCCGGTCGATGCGGCCGGCCAACGCCTGGGCGCGTCCAGGGACGGCGTCAGCGATGACCACCTGAGAGAAGATGGGACGGCGGGCAAACCTGAGTGCGGACACGGTCCCCACCGCGCCGGCACCGAGCACGAGGACTTTCATTAGAGACCTCAAAAGGCTGTCAGCGGCTCACAGTCCGGTCACCTGGCTTCTGGAGCCCAGGCTCCCTGGCCCCCGGCCACAGTTTGGGGGTGGCGACTCAAGGGGATGGTCAGTCGCCAGGACGCCCGCCCGTGGGAAGTTGGGGGGCTGGGCAAAGCTAGCCTGGGGGGTGACGCCTGAAGCAACCCTCAAATTGATAGTGCTATGAGGGAATACGACTTACGTTTTTTCCGCTCCGTCCCCTAAGGCTCCGGACACTCGCGCTTTGGGAAAGCAATTGTGGTGCCCGCCGACTCGGGTCGTGTTGCGTAGTGACTTACCGTCGCAACCCCACCGAAAACCCGAACGAAGTGTTGGAAAACGCTGGACACGAACGCAACGGTTTTGTCGCGTGTGCACGACACTCATGTATGCGCATCCCCAGATTTTTCAGGAGCTTAGCCGCGACTGATGGGCATGGATTCTGCTGGACTCTGCGAAGCACTCCTCATCTCGATTGCGCGTGCCCCAACTGTTTGCAGTGGAAGTCCGTTTCTCGTCGTGGCTCCGTGCCTTCGCTCTACTCAGGCACGGCGCGGTCGCGTTGCTGGCGATCTCGGTAGCCACATGTAGTGGCGCCGACACATCAGGGCCGCCACCGGTCGCGTCGCAGTTGTCATTCAAAGTCGATCCCACCATCACGACAGCCGGTGCCACCATCGCTCCGGTAGTCGTCGAAGCGCGCGATGCGTCAAACAAGCTGGTCCCGAGCTTCGCCGATAGCGTGACCGTGACGATCTCGCGCAACCCCGGGAACGGGACGCTGACCGGGACCAGGACGGTTTTGGCAATCGGGGGGAAGGCGACGTTCAGCGATCTCAGCATCGACCGCTCAGGGACCGGGTACCGGCTGCAGGCCACCGCGGGTGCACTGCTGTCCGGACCGAGCGCCCGATTCGATGTCTCGCCCGGACCTCCAACGCAGCTGCTGTTCACGGTTCAACCGGGAACCGCCGCTGCAGGAACAGCGATGGCGCCCGCGCTCCAGGTCTCGGCCCAGGATGTCCTGGGCAACGTCGCGACCAGCTTCGCCGGCAACGTGACGTTGTCGATCACCGGTGGCACCGGTACCGCGGGCGCGAGTCTGTCGGGTCAGACGACGCTCGCCGCGGCGAACGGCGTCGCCACCTTCGCGAACGTCAGCATCGACAAAGCCGGCACCGGGTACACGCTCTCCGCCGCGACGTCGGGCCTGCCGCAAACCGCGTCCGCCGTTTTCGACGTCATCCCCGGTATCGCGGCACAGCTCGTGTTCACCACACAACCGAGCACCACCGTTGCCGGGACGACCATCCCCACCGTCCAGGTCACGGCGCTCGACAACCTCGGCAACACGGCGACGACTTTCCATAATACGGTCACCGTTTCGATCACGGCCGGGACCGGCACCTTTGGCGCCGCGCTCTCGGGGACCAAGACCGTGCTGGCGGTGGCGGGCGTGGCGACGCTGTCCGACCTCGCCATCAACAAGAGCGGGACCGGTTACACCCTCTCCGCCGACGCCGCGGGGCTGGTTGGGGCGATCAGCGCTCCCTTCGACATCACCGCCGGTACGGTCACCCAGATCACGTTCACGACGCAGCCCACCACGACCGAGGCCGGCACGGCGATCGCGCCCGCCGTGCAGGTCTCGGCGCGGGACGCCGCGGGCAACACGGTGCCCAGCTTCACCGACACGGTCACCCTGACGCTCGGGGTCAACCCTGGAGCTGGGGCACTCACCGGGACACTGAAGGTGGCGGCCGTTGCCGGCGTGGCGAGCTTCGCGGACCTGCGTATCGACAAGGTCGCCGTCGGGTACCGGCTCCAGGCCACCGCCGGAGCGTTTAACGCTTCGAGCGGCGCATTCAGCATCACGCCCGGGCCGGCCACCCAACTGGTGTTCACGGTGCAGCCCGTGACGACGGGAGCGGGAGCGCCTATCACTCCACCGGTGCAGGTCGAAGCGCGCGATTCGTTGGGAAATGCCGCGACCGGCTTTGCCGGTGTGGTGAACGTCGCGATCGGGACCAACCCGGGCGGCGGGACGCTGACGGGGACCACGACGGCGACCGCCGCGGGAGGGATCGCCATCTTCACGACGCTCCTCATCGACAAGCTCGGCGCCGGGTACACGCTGACGGCGACCGCGTCGGCCGGTGGCATCACCGGCGCAACGAGCTCTCCCTTCGACATCATCCCGGGCGCCGCCACCCAGCTCGCCTTCACGGTTCAGCCGTCGACCACCATCGCCGGGACGGCGATCACGCCGGCCGTACAGGTGACGGCGCGCGACGCCCTCGGCAACCCGGCGACGAGCTTTTCGGGGAGCATCACGGTGGCGATCGGGACGAATCCGGGCGGTGGCGGGTTGACGGGCACCAAGATCGTGACGGCCGTGGCGGGGGCCGCCGCCTTCTCCGATTTGAGCATCGCGCGCGCCGGGTCCGGTTACACGCTGACGGCGTCTGCTACCGGGCTTTCTGGGGCCACCAGCACTGCGTTTGACATTCTCATCGGGCCGGTCTCGCGGCTGGTATTCACGGTACAACCGGCATCGTCACCGGCTGGCGTGACGATCGCCCCGCCGATACAGGTCTCGGCGCAGGACGCAGCCGGCAATACGGTCGCCGGTTTCACCGACACGGTGACCATGACGATCGGAGTCAATCCGGGCAGCGGGATCCTTTCGGGCACGACCAAGGTCGCAGCGATCGCGGGAGTCGCGACGTTCAGCGATCTGAGCATCGACAAGGTCGGCGTCGGATTTCGGCTTGCGGCCGCGTCCGGCGCCCTGAGCATCACGAGCTCGGCCTTCAGCATCACCGCGGGCGCCGCCACCCATCTGGTCTTCAGCACGCAACCGACCAGCACGGGCTCCGGCGCGACGATCACGCCACCGGTCCAGGTCACGGCACAGGACGCGCTCGGAAACACCGCGGTCAGTTTCACCGGCTCGGTCGTGGTGGCCATCGGCTCGAATCCCGGCGGCGGCCTTCTGGCCGGGACTACCACGGTGACCGCGTCGGCCGGCGTTGCCACGTTCTCCACCCTCAGTATCGACAAGATGGGCATCGGCTACACGCTCACCGCGTCGGCTTCGGGATTGACCGGTGCAACGAGCGGCCTCTTCGACATCACGGCCGGCGGCGCGACCCAGCTTGTGTTCACCGTCCAGCCGTCCATTACGACCGCCGGCTCGGCGATCACGCCGGCCGTCCAGGTGACCGCCAAGGACGCGTTGGGAAACACGGCCACCGGTTTCACGGGCAGCATCACGGTGGCGATCGGTAACAACCCGGTGGCCGGGACGCTGTCCGGCACCAAGACGATCACGGCGGTGGCGGGCGTCGCCAACTTCACCGACCTGAGCATCAACCGTAACGGTGCGGGCTACACCCTGACGGCCAAGACGTCCGCCCTGCCCACGGCCACCAGCAATGCGTTCGACATTCTGCTTGGCCCGGTGTCGCAGCTCGTCTTCAGCGTGCAGCCGACCACGACGGGCGCGGGCACGGTCATCGCGCCGCAGATCCAGGTTGCGGCGCAGGACGCCGCTGGAAACACGGTGCCGAGCTTCACCAGTGCCGTGACCATGACGATCGGGGTCAACCCCGGCACAGGCACATTGTCGGGCACGACGACCGTATCGGCCGTCGCCGGCGTGGCGACGTTCAACGACTTGAGCATCGATAAGGTTGGTACCGGATATCGGCTGCTCGCCACCGCTGGGGCGATCAGCAATACGAGCGGGGCGTTCAGCATCACGGCCGGGACGGCCACACAGCTCGTCTTCACGGTACAGCCGAGTACGACGGCGGCAGGCCAGGTCATTGTGCCGGCGGTCAAGGTGACGGCGCAGGATGCCTTCGGCAATACGGCCACGAGCTTCTCCGGCAGTATCGCCATGGCGATCTCGACCAATCCGAGTGGCGGCAACCTCGGTGGCACGACGACCCTGACCGCGGTCCTGGGCGTGGCCACGTTCTCCAACCTGAGCATCGACAAGGTGGGCAGCGGCTACAAGCTCAGAGCCAGCTCCTCGGGGTTCTCCAACATCACGAGCGTCGCGTTCGACATCATCCCCGCGCCGGCGACCCAACTCGCGTTCACCGTGCAGCCCTCAACGACGACGGCGGGCGCGGCGATCACGCCTGCCGTCAAGGTGACGGCGCAGGATGCACTGGGGAACCCGGTGCCCGGGTTCTCGGGCAGCGTGACGGTCGCGATCGGCATCAATCCCACCGGCGGGACGCTATCGGGCACCAAGACCGTCTTCGCGGTGGCCGGTGTGGCGACGTTCTCCGACTTGAACATCAATCGCAACGGTGCGGGCTACACGCTCACCGCGTCCTCCAGCGGTCTCACCGGAGCGACGAGCGCTGCCTTCAATATCCTCGTGGGTCCGGTGTCGCAGCTCGTGTTCGCCCAGCAGCCGCTCACGACGGCGGCCACCTCAACGATCACGCCGGCGGTAATGGTGGCGGCGCGGGATGCGGCGGGGAACACGGTGACGACCTTCACCAGCAACGTGACGGTGTCGATCGCGGTGAATCCCTCCGGGACGGCGGTCCTGTCCGGCACCCAGACCGTGGCGGCGGCCTCCGGTGTGGCGACGTTCAACAACCTGAGCATCGACAAGGTCGGGACCGGGTACCGGCTGGGCGCGGCCTCGGGCGCTCTCAGTGTCACGAGCAACGCGTTCAGCATCACGCCGGGGAACGCGACCAAGCTCGCCTTCACCGTGCAGCCCATGGCGACGGCCGCCGGGGCGGTGATCACTCCGGCGGTGGAGGTCACCGCGCTCGATGCCGGCAACAACACGGCGACCGGCTTCAGCGGCAGCGTCACGATGGCGATCGGAACGAACCCGGGCAGTGGCACGCTGTCGGGCACCAAGACGGTGACGGCGTCCGCCGGTGTGGCGACCTTCAGCACGCTGAGCATCAACAACCTGGGGACGGGCTATACGCTCCGGGCCACGTCCACGGGGCTCACGCAGGCCACGAGCGCGCCGTTCGACATCGTCGTCGGGGGCGCGAGCCAGCTGGCGTTTACCGTGCAGCCCGCGACCACGACGGCGGGGGCCACGATTACGCCCGCGGTGAAAGTGACGGCGAAGGATGCGGCCGGGAACACGGTCACGGCGTTCACTGGGAACATCACGGTCGCGATCGGGACCAACCCGAGCGGCGGGTCGCTCGCGGGAACCAAGACCATTGCGGCGGTGTCGGGCGTAGCGACCTTCTCCGACTTGAGCATCAACCGCAACGGGACCGGCTACACGCTGACGGCGGCCTCGAGCGGACTCACCGGCGCGACCAGCAGTGCCTTCAATATTCTGGTCGGTCCAGTGGTGCAGCTCGCGTTTTCCTCCCAGCCGCTGACCACCACTGCGACGACGGTGCTCTCCCCGCCGGTTCAGGTCACGGCCCGGGACTCGGTGGGCAACACCGTGACGAGCTTCACCAGCAACGTGACGATGTCGATCGCGGTCAACCCGAGTACGGGGACCCTGGCCGGCACCAAGATTGTGGCGGCGGTGGCGGGCGTGGCGACGTTCAGTACTCTGAGCATCGACAAAGTCGGGACTGGGTACCGGCTGGGAGCGACGTCCGGCGTCCTGACCGGGACGAGTCAGGCATTCAGCATCACGCCGGGGGCCGCGACCCACCTCATCTTCTCGGTACAGCCGAGCAGTACGGGCGCGGGGGCGTTCATCACGCCGGCGGTGGAGGTGACCGCACTCGATGCCGGGAACAACACGGCGACGGGCTTTGTCGGCAACGTCACCATGGCAATCGGAACGAACCCGGCCAGTGGGACGCTGTCGGGCACGAAGGTCATCGCGGCGACCGCGGGCGTGGCGACGTTCGGCGACTTGAGCATCAACAACGTGGGGACGGGTTACACGCTGCGGGCGACGGCGACGGGTCTCACGCAAGCGACGAGCACCGCGTTCAACATCGTGGTTGGATCCGCGACGCAGCTGGCGTTCACCGTGCAGCCGGTCGCGACGACCGCCGGCGTCGCCATCACGCCGGCGGTGAAGGTGACCGCCCGCGATGCGATCGGGAATCCCGCGACGTCGTTCACGGGGAATATTACGGTCGCGATCGGGACCAATCCCGTTGGCGGCACCCTTTCGGGAACCAAGACGGTGGCGGCGGTGGCGGGCGTGGCCACGTTCTCCGATCTGCGCATCGACCGGAACGGCACCGGCTACACGCTCACCGCGGCGTCCACCGGTCTCACCGGGGCGACGAGCAACGCGTTCAACATCAACACCGCGCCGCTCGACACGCTGATCTTCACCGTGCAGCCCCAGACGACGACGGCCATGACGGTCTTCTCTCCGGTCCAGGTGACCGCGCGGGATTCCGTCGGGAACACGATCACGAGCTTCACGGGCAATGTGACGATGTCGATCAGCGCGAATCCTGGCAGCGGGACCCTGAGCGGCACGTTGACGGTGGCGGCGGTCGCGGGCGTGGCGAGCTTCAGCAACCTGAAGATCGACAAGGTCGGGGTCGGCTACCGGCTGGGCGCAACGGGCGGCGCGGTATTCGGAACGAGCCAGGCGTTCAGCATCACGGCGGGGACGGCGACCCACCTCATCTTTACGGTGCAGCCCGCGAACACGGCGGCGGGTGCGACCATCACGCCGGCCGTCGAGGTCACGGCGCTCGACGCGGGGAACAACGTGGCGACGGCTTTCACCGGCAGCATCACCGTGGCGATCGGCACGAACCCGGGGGGTCCCAGCACGGTCCTTTCGGGCACCAAGATCGTGTCCGCCGTCGCCGGCGTGGCGACGTTCTCCACTCTCAGCATCAACAATCTGGGCGTGGGATACACACTCACGGCCAATGGCACCGGACTGACCGGTGCCACCAGCGCGGCGTTCAACATCAACTGACGGCTGCGGTGATACCTCGACGACTCAGCCGCTACATCAGTCCGATCTGCTTGTAGAACCCCAGGGCATCATACGAATCGAATTGGGAGGTCACCTTCCCGCGGCTGATTCGTATCAGGGTGAGTCCGCTGATCGTAAACGTCTTTCCCGTCGCCTTGGTGCCGTCGGCCCAGTCGCCCGTATTGGTGCCCGCGAAGGTCCATTCGAATGCGATGGCGTCGCCCGTGGCGTTCACGACCGGGTCGCCCACCCGGGTCCAGCGGCAGTCGGGGACGGCTTTCATAAACGCTTCGATCACGTTGTGTTGGGCATTGGCTCGCCCGACCTCGGGCTTGCCGACACTCGCGTCCAGGTACACGCCGCTGTCGGCGAAAAAGGACGCGGCCTTCGTGGCGTCGTGGGCGTTCCACGCGGCCATGTACTGGTCCACCAGCTGGACGGCCGCGGTCGACTGGCTCCAACCTGCGGCGGGCCACGACAGCAGCAGCGCCGCGACGGCGCCCAGGCTACGGATGCGGTGCATCATGAGACCCCCCCTCAGTTGTACCAACCGATCGGCTTCTCGTCGAGGTTGATGTAGACCTGCTTGGTTTCCAGGTATTCCTCCACGCCCCATTTGCCCAGCTCGCGCCCGAAGCCTGACATCTTGTAGCCGCCCCAGGGCGCTTCGACGTAGGTCGGCTGCATGTGGTTGACCCAGATGATTCCGGCCTCGAGGCTCTTCACCACGCGCATCGCCTTGAAGATGTCCCGGGTCCACACGGCGGCCGCGAGCCCATAGCTCGTATCGTTCGCGATCCGGATCGCGTCCGCTTCGTCCTGGAAGGGAATGACGCTCATCACGGGACCGAAGATCTCCTCGCGGGCGATCGCGGCATTGTTGTCGACGTCGTAGAACACCGTGGGCTGCACGTAGAAGCCCTTCCCGTACTCCGTGACGGCCGCGCCGCCCGCGGCCACCTTCGCTTCCTTCTTGCCGACGGACTGGTAGCTCACGACCCGGTCGTACTGCTCCTTGGAGACGAGCGGTCCCATGTTGTACTGCCGGTCCAGGCCGGGCCCGACGCGGATCTTCTTCGCCTTCTCGGCCGTGGCGTCGACGAACTTCTTGTAAATCGAGCGCTCGACCAGGACGCGGCTGCCCGCCGAGCACACTTCTCCCTGATTGATGAAGCACCCGAACAGGGCGCCGTCCACCGCGTTCTCGAAGTCCGAGTCGGCGAAAAAGATGTTGGGGGACTTGCCGCCCAGCTCGAGCGTGACGCGTTTCAACGTATCGGCCGCGTTCCGCATGATCAGCTTGCCGACCGCCTGGCTGCCCGTGAAGGCGATCTTGTTGACGTCGGCATGGCTCACGAGCGGGCCGCCCGCTTCGGGCCCGTCGCCCGTGATGATGCTGACCACGCCCTTCGGGATGCCCACGTCCTCGAAATCCTTCGCCAAGGCGAGGATCGAGAGCGGAGTCTGCTCGGCCGGCTTCAGGACGCAGGCGCATCCGGCCGCCAGGGCGGGGGCGAGCTTCCAGGCGGCCATCAGGAGCGGGTAATTCCAGGGAATGATCTGGCCCGCCACCCCCACCGGCTCGCGCAGCGCCATGGCGAGCGCGGGTGCCGGGACCGGCAGCACTTCCCCGTGGATCTTGGTGGCAAGCCCGCCGTAGTACTCGAAGCACGTCGCGGTGTCGTCGATGTCGTACTCCGATTCGACGATCGGCTTGCCGTTGTTGCGCGTCTCGATCTCGGCCAGCTCCGCCTTGCGGGCGCGGATGCGCTCGGCCAGCCGCAGCAGCACGCGGCCGCGCTCCTGCGCCGTGGCCTCCTTCCAGCCGCCCTGAAACGCCGCCCGCGCCGCCTTCACCGCCCGGTCCACGTCCGCCGCGCCCGCCGCCGGAACCTTGGCGATCACCTGCTCGCTGGACGGATCGATCACGTCCATCGTGCGGCCCGAGGCCGCGGCCACCCATTGGCCGCCGATGTACATCGTGGTCGTTTGCACACTCATGTGTTGGCTCCTTCAGGGTCGTGCATCAGTCGCGCCCACACCACGATCACGATGACGGACACGAGGAAGATGAGCGTCGAGATCGCGTTGACCTCGGGTGTGATGCCGCGTCGCAGCAGCCCCCAGATCTGCAGCGGGATGGTATTCTGCCGGCCGATCAGGAAAAACGTCACCGCAATTTCGTCGAGACTGAGCGTGAACACCAGCAGCGCGGCGCCGAGCAGGGCGGTGCGGATATTGGGGAGCGTCACGTGCCAGAACGTCCACCACCCGTTGGCATACAAGTCCATCGACGCCTCCTCCTGGAAGCGATCGAGCCGTTGCAGCCGGGCGAAGACCTGGGTCACGACCACCGAGACGAGGGCGGTGCCGTGCCCGAGCACCACGGGCCACCCCGGGATGGCGGGAAATCCGGAGGACAGCGGCAGCCCGATGAACGTGAAAAAGGTGAGCAACGAAACGCCGGTGATGATGCCCGGCAGAATGAGCGGCATCAACACCAGGCGTTGAAACAGGGTCTTGCCTGGAAACTCGTGCCGGTCCAGCAGAAACGCGCCCGGGACGCCCACGCCGAGGGAGATCACGACGGCGAGGGCCGCGAGCTTGAGGCTCGCGGCGACGGCGTCGAGCATGCCGCGATCCTGGAACAACACGCCGTACCACTGGAAGGTGCCGAGTTGCAGTGGCCACGCGATGATGCGGGAGTCGTGGAACGAGTACAGGACGACGACCAGCAGCGGGGCGTAAATGAAGATAAACACCCCGATGCCGACGCTCCACAAGAACCGGTTCACGCCCGGGCCTCGGTGGCGATGGCGGCCAGGGCGTCCGTCTTTCGCGCGGCGGCCGTCTCGCCCCGGTAGTTGAAGCGGCGCTCGAGGCGGTTGGCGAGCGTCAACAGGCTGACCACGATGACCAGCATGACGACGGATACGGCCGCGCCCAGCGGCCAGTTGTAGGCGACGCCGAACAGGCTCACCACGACGTTCGAGACCATGAGGGCGCTGTCGTTCCCGCCCAGCAGCTGCGGCGCGATGAAGTCACCCATGGACAGGACGAAGGCGAACGTGCAGCCCGCGAGCACGCCGGGGAGCGACAACGGCAGGATCACGTGCCGGAACGTATTCCACCGTCCCGCATAGAGGTCCTGCGATGCCTCCTTCAGGCTGTTCGGGATCGCCTCGAGCACGGCATAGATCGGCATCAGGGTGAAGGGGGTGTAGATGTGCGTGAGGGCGATGATGACCGCCCATTTGCTGTACAGCAGGAATTCGAGCGGACGGTGAATGAGGCCGGCTTGAGCCAGCAGCCCGTTCAGAATCCCTTCCTGCCCCAGAATGATTTTCCAGGCGTACGCCCGCACCAGATAGCTGACCCACAGCGGGATGATCACCGCCATGTACATCAGGTTCTTGTGGCGTTTCACCTTGAAGGCGAGCAGGTAGGCGAGGGGAAACGCCAGGAATAGCGACAGCAGCGTCACCGACAGCGCGATCTTGGCCGAGAACCAGATCGTCGAGGGGTACACCGCCGTCGTGAACAGCCGGCGATAGGATGCCAGCGTCCACTGATGCACGATCATCTGGTTGTCGTCCAGCTTCCACAACGAATGCATCAGGAGCAGCAGATACGGGAGGAACAGGAACGTGGTGACCCAACCCACCGGCAGCGCGGCGGCGAGGGCGGTGCGCACGCGCGGCTTGCTGCGGAAGCGATCGAGCCAGGTCGCGCCGGCGGTCATCGTCGCTACCCGACCAGACAGACGCCGTGGTCGACCGGCCAGGCGACGCGGGCCGTGCGTCCCACGGGCACGGCGTGGTCGCTGGGCCCGAGGTGCAGCACGAGCGTCGCCCCGTCCTTCAGCCGCAGCCGCAGCTTGGTGAGCGACCCGGCGTAGATCCCCTCTTCCACGGTGCCGTCGAGCACGTTGTGGTCCCCGGGGGTGGCGCCATTCACCAACGACATCCCTTCGGGCCGGACGGACAGCCAAACCTCCTGACCGGCGCTCGTGGCGGAGGCTGGGGCGGGGGCCAGCAACGGCTGACCGTCGACGATCAGCGTCACTCGGCCGCTCCCCGCGGGAACGGGCGACGCCACGCGGGCGGGCAACAGGTTCGTTTCCCCGATGAAGTCGGCGACGTAGCGAGTCGCGGGGCGGTCGTAAATGTCCTGCGGCGACCCGAGCTGCTCGATCCGTCCGGCGCGCATCAGGGCGATCCGGTTGGACATCGTCAGCGCTTCTTCCTGGTCGTGCGTGACGTAGACGAACGTGATCCCCACCTGCGTCTGGAGATGCTTCAGCTCGAGCTGCATTTCCTTGCGGAGCTTGAGATCGAGCGCGCCGAGCGGCTCGTCCAGGAGCAGCACCTTGGGCCGGTTGACCAGCGCGCGCGCCAGCGCGACCCGCTGCTGTTGGCCGCCCGAGAGCTGGCGCGGGGCGCGCCGGGCCAGCTGTTCGAGATGCACCATCTCCAGCACCTGGCCCACGCGCTCGGTGATCTCCGGTTTGGCGACGTGCCGCATTCGCAGACCATACGACACGTTGTCCCACACGCTCATGTGCGGAAACAGGGCGTAGTTCTGGAACACGGTGTTGATATTGCGCTTGTAGGGCGGCAGGAAATGGATCGGCCGCCCGTCCATCCAGATCTCGCCGGCCGTGGGCTGCTCGAATCCCGCGATCATGCGCAGCGTCGTCGTCTTGCCGGAGCCGGAGGCGCCCAGCAGGGTGAGGAACTCGCCCGCGCCGATGTGCAGCGACACGTCGTCGATCGCGACGAAATCGCCGAAGCGTTTGGTGAGAGAGCGGAGCTCGACGAGCGAGTCGGTCACGAGCGGGGGAGATTCAAACAGTGTGGGGAGCAGTGTGTGGTACACGACGGTGCGCCACGCAGGGACGGCGTCGCACCATCACGTATCACGCTCCACTCCCCACACCGTGAAAGTGGGTCGGCTTATTGTCCTGCCTTCACCTGGTTCCAGATCTCCTGATACTTATCGCGTTTCGTGCCCCATTGCCAGAAATTCACGCTGGTGCCGTAATCGGCGATGTCCCGCTGCTGGGCGGCCGCGTCGGCCGTCATGTAGTGTTTGGCGCCCGGGTTGGCCACGTAATAGGCCGTCACGTCGGCCATCAGCTTCTGGGTAAATGGCTGCGCCGTGTACTCGAGCCAGGCGTAGGCGGCACGGAGGTTCTTCGCGCCGCGGGTCATCACCCAGTGATCGGCCCACGCGGTCGTACCTTCCTTCGGGATCACCTGTCCGGCCGGGAACCCTTCCGCCTGCAGCTGTGCGACCATCAGCGGCCAGCCCTCGCCCATCACGATTTCGTGGCTCTTGAACAGCTGCGTCATGTCGCCCGCCGTCGCCCAGTACTTCCGGATCTGCGGCCGCAGCGCGAGCGCGCGGGCGTGCACCTTGTTCAGGTCGTCGTCGGACAGGCTGTACAGATGGCTGCGATCGGCCGGGTCGTCCATCCCCATCAGCTGGGCGACCATCCACAGGGTGGAGATGTCGTCCTGCATGGAGATCTTGCCACGATACTTGGGGTCGTACAGGACCGACCAGGACGTCGGGGCCGGTTTGACGACGGTGGTGTCGTAGACCAGCGGGTTCGGTCCGAACGCCCAGGGCACGCCGAACACGCTGTCGCCGCGATGGACGAGCGAGAGCGTGCGGAACGAAGCCATCAGGTCCATGTAGCTCGGGATCCTGGTCAGATCGAGCGGCGCCGCGAGCCCGACGGTGATGATTTGCGTGACCGCGTCGGAGGAGGGGGAGATCAGGTCGATCGTTTCCGAGCCGCCGGCGCGCAGCTTGGAGACCAGCTCGTCCGAGGTGCCCATGTAGGTGGAGTTGAGCTTGACGCCGCACTGCTCCTCGAACGGTTTGGCGAACAGCGTGTCGGTGTAGCCCTCCCACACCATGAAGTTCAGCTCGCCGCCGATCGGCTGCGGGCACAGCTGCGCCAGAAAGGTCCGCGCGTCCGCCCGGGCATCATTGGTCGGCGTGATGGTGATCTTCGCGACGGCGCCACCCCCCGCGCCGCCTTCTTTTCCCTTGCAACCCACGACGGTGCCCAACGTCCCCGCAACAACGAGCGCGATGCCACCGCGCCAACGCCCACCGGTCATGGCGTGCCTCCCGTAAAGTTCTTTCCGTTTCGGACCGCCGAATCGGGATATGGTACACGCCATGCGACCTTTCGCAATGCGGGTGGCGGGCTAGTTTCCTGCCGCGATGGGCGTCATTCGTCTCACGACAGAAATTCCCGGACCCAGGAGCCGGGCGTTGATCGAGCGCCGTCAGCGCGCGGTCCCGCGCGGCGTGCCGTTGGCGGCACCGGTCGCCATCGCGTCCGGTGAGAACGCCGTCGTGACCGACGCCGACGGGAACCGCTTCATCGACTTCGCCGGAGGCATCGGGACCCTCAACACCGGTCATCGCCATCCCGCGGTGGTCGCCGCCGCGAAGGCGCAGCTCGATCGCCTGATCCACACCAGCTTCCAGGTCGCCGCCTACGAGCCGTACCTCGATGCGGCCGAGCGGCTCAATGCGATGACGCCCGGGGATTTCCCGAAGAAGACGATGTTCGTGAATTCCGGGGCGGAGGCGGTCGAGAACGCGATCAAGATCGCGCGCATCCACACCGGACGTCCCGCGGTCCTGTGCTTCGAGCATGCGTTTCACGGTCGGACGCTGCTCACGATGACGCTCACCGCCAAGGTGATGCCGTACAAGAAAGGGTTCGGGCCGTTCGCGCCCGAGGTGTACCGGGTCCCGTATCCCTACTGTTATCGCTGCGACGAGCCCCGCGGAGGGGGAGGGGTGTGCTGTCGGGCGTCGCGGGATCGCTTCGAGGCGCTGGTCGCCGGCATCGTCGATGCGGACGCCGTGGCGGCGGTGATCATCGAGCTGCAGCTCGGCGAAGGGGGCTTCGTCCCCGCGCCCCCGGAGTTTGTCTCCATGCTCGCGCAATTCTGCCGCGACCACGGCATCGTCCTGATCGACGACGAGATCCAGACGGGGTTCGGGCGCACCGGACGGATGTTCGCGGCCGGGCACTACGATCTCACCCCCGACCTGCTGGTTTCCGCCAAGTCGTTGGCGGGTGGACTGCCGCTCGGCGCGATCACGGGTCGCGCCGAGATCATGGATACGGCGCACGTGGGCGGACTGGGCGGGACGTTCGCCGGGAATCCGGTGGCGCTGGCCGCCGCGGTTGCCGTGCTCGACATCCTGAAACAGGACGACGTGGCCGCGAAGGCCGTCCGCCTCGGTGACCGGCTGCGCGGGCGCCTCGCAACGTGGGCGGCGCGCTGCTCCGCGATCGGAGACGTCCGCGGGCTGGGGGCCATGGTGGCCATGGAGCTCGTGATTGATCGCGTGACCAAGCAACCCGCGAAGGAGCTGGCGGGCAAGTTGCAGGCGCTGGCGCTCGCGCGCGGCCTGCTGCTCTTGACCGCGGGCACGTACGGCAACGTGATCCGGATCCTCGTGCCCCTCACCGTGGAAGACGCCGTGGTGGACGAGGGTCTGGACGTGCTCGAACGGGCCCTGATTGAGCTCACCGCCTAGCTATCTTCCCGCTCATGCCCGACCCCAGATTATCCGCCAACCAGCAGCGCCGCGTCGAGGAAATCGAGGGTTTCCTGCGAACGGTCGCCCTCGTGAGGAAGCTGGTAGGCGACCTCGAATCGAACCGCGCCGCCCGGCCGCAGATCCTCACCGACATCTCGATGCGGATCTCGCGCGAGCTGTTCAGGCTGCGCCAGCGCGCGATCGCGGCGAACGTCGGAACGGTAGCCGACGTGGCCGGTAACCTCGCGACCCTGGCGAAACGGTCCCAGGGACTGGCGATGCGGATCCGCGGCCTGAACGACGGCGTCGCCAGTCTCAGGCTCCAGCTCGACCGGGCCTTGGCCATCGCCCAGACGGTCGAGGACTCACCCAAAGAATGACAGCGCCGCCGCGCCCGCCGGCGATTCATTGCGCCGGGCTGGTGAAGCGCTACGGCGACGTGACCGCCGTCGCCGGCCTCGATCTCACGGTCCCGGCCGGTGAGTGCTTCGGCCTGCTCGGCCCCAATGGCGCGGGGAAGACCACCACGATCGAGATCCTCGAGGGCTTGACGCCAGGGGATGCCGGCGTGGTTCAAGTATTGGGCCATTCCTGGAGCGGCGGCTCCGCCGACCGGCTGCTGCGCGAGCGGCTGGGAATCCAGCTGCAGGAAACGAAGCTGCCGGAAAAACTCTCCGTCGAAGAGACGATCCGACTGTTCGCGAGCTTCTATCCGCGGGCGCAGCCGTTGGAGAGTGTCCTGGCGCTCGTGGAGCTGGGCGAGAAGCGGGGGGCGTGGTACGGCAAGCTCTCGGGCGGGCAGAAGCAGCGGCTCGCGGTGGCGTGCGCGCTCGTGAACCGGCCCGAGCTGCTGTTCCTGGACGAGCCCACCACGGGACTCGATCCGCAATCGCGCCGGCAGCTGTGGGACGTGATCGCCCGATTCCGGGCCGACGGCAACACGGTGCTGCTCACGACGCACTATATGGAAGAGGCCGAGCGGCTGTGTGACCGCGTGGCGATCATGGATCACGGGAAAGTGATCGCCCTCGGGACGCCGCGCGAGCTGATTGCTTCCCTCGGCGCCGAGCACGTGGTGGAATTCTCGCTCACCGCCGGCGCGGGGGAGGACGGGTTGGAGGCCGATCTGCGCGGGCTCCCCGGTGTGCGCGCGGTCCGGTCGGCGGACGGCACGATCGCCCTGACCGCGTCGGCGCTCCACGTCACCTTGCCCGCGCTGACGGGACTGCTGGAACGCCGCGGGCACGCCCTGGCGTCGCTCACCACCCACCACGCGTCGCTCGACGACGTATTCGTCGCGATGACGGGCCGGCGCATTCGCGATGAGTGATCGCCCGCTGATCCAGTTGACGCTCGCCTGGATTCGCGGGTTCTATCGCGAGCCCGAGGCGATCTTCTGGGTCTTCGGGTTCCCGATCGTACTGGCGTTCGCCCTCGGCATCGCGTTCAAGAACCGTGGGCCGGGGGAGCTGCACGTCGGCGTGCTGCGGGGCCGGTGGGACAGCTCCGCGGTCCTGGTGGTGGATGCGAGTCCCGCGCTCTCCGCCTCGATCCTGGACACCGCGGTGGCCTTGAACCAGCTCCGGACCGGGCGGATCGCCCTGCTCGTGATCCCGGGCAACCCCATCGTGTATCGCTACGACTCGACCCGGACCGAAAGCCGGCTGGCGCGCCTCGAAGTCGATGACGCCCTGCAACGGGCCGGGGGTCGCGCCGACGCCGCCATGACGCGTGACGATCGGGTGACCGAGCCGGGCTCCCGCTACATCGATTTTCTCATCCCCGGATTGCTGGGGATGAACCTGATGGGGAGTGGGTTGTGGGGGGTGGGATTCTCCGTGGTTCAGGCGCGCACCAAAGGGCTGCTGAAACGCTTCCTCGCAACCCCGATGCGGAAGAGCGAATACCTCTTCTCGTACATGCTGTCCCGGCTGCTGTTTCTGGTGATCGAGGTGGGCGCGCTGGTCGGGTTTGGCTGGTGGGTCTTTCATGTGGGCGTGCACGGTACCATTGCGGCGCTGGCGGTGTGCACCGTGGTCGGCGCGTTTTCGTTCGCCGGCATCGGACTGCTGGTGGCGAGCCGCGCCAAGACCGTGGAAGCGGTCTCCGGCCTGATGAACCTCGTGATGCTGCCGATGTGGATCCTGTCCGGGGTGTTTTTCTCGTACGCGAGGTTCCCCGAGGCGATGCAGCCGTTCGTTCGGGCGCTGCCGCTCACGGCGTTGAATGACGCGCTCCGGGGCGTGATGGTGGATGGCGCGTCCCTGACGGGTATCGCGACGCCGCTGGCGGTAGTGGTCGGGTGGGGGGCGACGAGCTTTCTCGTGGCGGTGAAGATCTTCAGGTGGCGGTAGGTCCCTTGACGCGCGACTGCGGACGCGCCATACGTGGCAGAGGACTCACCTGGGGGCAGCCATGGCCGACACCGTCACGATGGTGGACTACTACTACGCGACCGTTCCCGACAAACCCGGCGAGGGATCGAGGATACTCGGGATTCTTCGAGATGCCGGTGTGAACCTGCTGGCCTTTTCGGGATTCCCGGAGGGCCGGCGCTCGCAGCTCGATTTCATACCCGTCGACGGGCCCGCCCTCCTCGGCACCGCCAAGGCGGCGAAGGTCAAACTCAGTCGCCCCAAGAAGGTGTTTCTGGTCAGCGGCGACGATCGCATCGGCGCGATCGCCGACGTGTGCGGCAAGCTCGCGGCCGCGAAGGTCAATATCACGGCCGTGGACGCGGTGTGCGCGGGCGCTGGGCGCTTTGGGGCGATCCTGTGGGTGAAGCCGCGAGACGTGAAGAAGGCGGCGGCGGTGCTGGGCGTGATGTAACGCGACGATTGAGGGCGGCCCAATCGAGGTCGCTGCGGACACCGGTCCATACCCGCAGCGGCCCGACCAGCATCCGGTTGCCAACAGAGTTGCCGTCCACCACGACCCAATACCGGTCCGACGGAGGTATCGTCGTGTGGGAGATCATTAACGGTTTGCCCTCCACGGCGACACCGCAACGGCCATCAGGGAAGATCTGAGCTACAACGGAGTACCATTTCCCCGAGTCCACCCATTTGGGGAGGGGTAGCGTGTCACCGCCCCAAATCGTAGCAGGCGGCTTCAGAAAGACATCCCCCGGTGCGTACTGGAAATCACATTCTCGAGCCAACACGCCCACCTGAGGGAGAGGACCCGTTCGGTGGTCCCATTGCGCGAGGGCAGCGGAGTCGAGATTCGAAGCGAGGTGAAGACGGATGAATTGCTGTCGTGGCCCGGTGACGGGTGTCGAGAACTGGGCTTCCACACCGAGGCCGCCCTGGGCTGATATCCGCCGACGGGAATACACGCCGCTGTTGTACCAGCCCTCACCTTTGTTCCAGAAAGCACGTTTCCGCTCTGGCCCCTCCGTGGTTTCGGGCCATGGATCGCCGAACGGGACCCACTGAGTTTCTATAGACCCGGACCAGTCTTCCTGGAAGACCGTCCGGGTCGGTGGTGGCGTCACGACCGCCAGGGCGAACGCCGCCTCGCGCCATCCACCTGCCGACGCACGAATGGTTACCGTTCCCAACCGTTGCGCACGCACCATGCCGCTCGATTCTCCCACGCTCGCAATTGAGGGATCGTCCGAGCGCCACGACAAGGTGGTCAGCGGGATCGGTGAGCCGTTCGAGTCGAATCCTCGGACCGCGAGCTGGTCGTCCGCCCCGACCGCTGCGGTGTCGAAGCCGGCAGATATCTCCAACCGATCCAGGTAACTGGGGCGGATTGCGGCGGGAAGCCAACGCAACGTGAGACGGTCCGAAGAGTCGGCACCGAACACCACTCGCCGCGCTTGATCTGGTCGATCGCTCGGATACACGTACCAATCCGCTCTGGCCAAGCCGGATCGGGTACACCAGCATGCTACCCACTGTGCGTCGGGGCTGAAGACTGAGGCCCCGTTCCAGACATCATCGAGAATCACCCTGTTACCGGTGCTCAGGTTCAAGCGAACTGTCCGGTGAGCACCACCGGAATCCATTGAAAGCAGAAGTTGGTCGGCATCGTACCAGCCTAGCAAGCCATAGAAAGGCGGGTACGAACACGTTTGCGTGCGACCATCCAGCGTCACGATGCAGATGTGACCAGGACCGCCTCCGCGGCTATCCCTTGCAGAGTGTGTATAGCCGATGCGAGCGCCATCGGGACTCCAGTGGGGCGCTCCATCTCCCGGCTCGCCGTGGGTCAGTTCAGTGATACGACCGGTCGCGAGCTCTAAGAGCGCCAGGTGCGCGTAGCGATCAGCGTTTCCCCTCGTGGTGGCGAAGACCAGAGCGCGGCCGTCCGGCGACCAGGATGGGTTGTAGTCATCGCCAGGAAAAAAGGTGAGGCGGCGAATGGCACCGGTCGGCGACGTCATGAAGAGGTCGATGTCTCCTGAATCGCCTGACAGCTTGGCGAACGCCCACGCACCGCCGTCGTATCGTGGCACCCAAGACATCAAGTCGTTCTGGGCGGCACTCAGCGCAGGGTTGGGGGTCGCCAGCCGTTGCAAATCGATGGTTGTTCCTGCTTCCCAACCCTCCCGCCGAATCGGCACGACGTGCGCCTCGAGTGAATCGCGCCCTGGTCGGATTACCACAAGATTGATGTCCGGTGGCGGCGGAGCGGAGTGGAGCATCCAGGCGGCTGCGGCGGCGCCCATGGCCAACGCACTTGCCGCCGCCATCGCGATACGTCGTGGCGTGACAAGACCAAGGCGCACATAAATCGGCAACGATCGCACGAGGCGATGGATCCGAGCGGGCGCCGCGCCGTTGCCGAGGAGGTCCGTGGCGAGCGCGCGGGCCGGGCGCCGCTCGCCCCAGCGCCGCTGCAAGAACACGCGACGCCGGAACACTCGCCTGAGCTCACGATCCTCGCCCGCATTGGCGAGGTGTCGCCCTGCGCGATGCAGCATTCCAGGGTCATCCCGTCCGAGGGCGGCCAGCTGGCGGCCTAGGGCGGCGTTGGCGGCGCGGCGCGCGTCTGGAGTGGCTAACTCCAGCGCTCGGGCCGCGATCTCGTCGTGAGCCGCCTGCCACTCGGTGCCGTCATGCGTCGCGAGCCCGCGCAAGTCGAGTGCCTGCAGGTCGGACTGGACCGCCTCAACGTCCCGGTCTGCGGCGCGAGCCAGGACGTGAGCGGAAAGCGGAGCGCCCGCAGTGGCGAGGACGAGCAGCAGCCACGTCGGCGCCCGTTCCAGCTCCCGGATGCGTCGCACCAGCGCGGCGCCTTTGGCGAGCTCGGTTTCAAGTGCCGTGGGATCTGGGCTGAACCAGCTCCCTTCGTTCAAAGCCAGACAATCCAGCTCAATCACGAGGTGCAGCGTCTCGAGGATCAAGAGCGGGGAGCCCCGAGTTGCTCGGTGCAGCGCCATGGGCAGTCGTACAGCCCAGGATTCGTCCGGCAGGCGCCCGAGACTCACGAGTAGCGCGCCCGTTTCTTCGGGTGACAGCGGGCGCAAGACGAGACGAATTCCGGATGACGTGGGCTCACCCTCGGGGCCTGGGCGCGCACAGGTGACGATTAGAATGCGGCGACCGATAAGTTTTCCGACGACTCCTTGGACAAGTTGTCGGCTCAGCGAGTCGCTCCAGTGCACGTCGTCCATCAGCACTGCGACGGGTTGCTCCTCGGCCACGGTGAGCAGCAATTCGATCAGTGCTGTTTCTCGCCGCCGCAGGGCCTCGAGGTCGCCAGCGTGGTCAGCGGGAACCGCGTAGCGCGCGGAAAGACTGGGGTTCAGCGCAACTAGCGCGCCCGCTGAGGCGGGTGAGATCGCCGCCGATCCCGGGAGGGCCGCGAGGCAGGCCGAGAGCTCAGAAGCGAACGCGTAGGGAATGTGCCGCTCACCGGCATTCGCTCTGACCAACACCGCCCGCGCGCTGCTGGCTCGCAGCCGCGCTTGCACCTCACCGAGCAGGCGTGTCTTGCCGAGTCCCGCCGGGCTGGTCACGTGGACGTGCTGTCCCGTTCCGCCCCGGGCCGTATCCCAGGCGGTGAGAATCGCGGCGAACTCAGTTTCGCGGCCGATGAGCTCAGCCGTGAGGGTCTGTTTCGTCGGCGTCGAGAACTCCGGCGACGTTTGCCGTATCAAGGCGAGGAGGGATGCGGTCGCCGGTTCGGGAGGTCGCTCGGCGCGGGCGATGGTCTCTTCGAGCCGCTGCGCCTCGAGCTCTGCGCCGACACGGTCGTTGGCGGCCAGGAGCGTCTCGAGCACGAGGCGCGAGCTGCTTTCGGCTTCAGGAGCGGCGTCCCGTAGTCGAATGGCCAGCTCCTTTGCTTTGCGCAGTCGCCCCTTGGTCATCCAGTCGCGCACGAGCGCCTCGCCTGCGCGACGGAACAGCCGCCTTAGCCGCAGCCGCTCGAGGTCGGCCCACTGCTCGAATTCGGCGCCGCCCGGGGCGGCGAAACCAGGCAGGAAATCGCCGCGGTAAAGCTCGACCGCGCGCTCGAAGTCGACCCGTTCGATCGCCTCGAGGAACGCGTTGTGATCCGAGTCCACCACTGCGGACAAGCTCACCTTTCCTTCGCTCGTCAAGACTACGGTCTCACCCAGGCGCTGTCGCAGGTACCAGACGGCCTGGCGGACCGAATGGCGCGCGGCCTCGATGTCCAGGTCGGCCCAGAGGAGATCCATCAGGTGCTCGCGGCTGGTCGAGCGGGCGGAGAAGCAAGCCAGATAAACGAAAAGGCCGAGCGGTTTGCCGGAGGGAAGCACTTCACGCCGCTCCCCGGAATCATCCACGAACTCCAAGACCGCTCGTCCCAGTGTCGTGAGGACGAGCCGGCCGTTGGAGGTATTTGGAACTGACTGCCCGTTCGGCATTTGACGCCCAATAGACGATCGGGTCAACAACGTTAAGCGGGTCTCGAATGACCGCCCCTCGGTCACCTGTCGTCTATCAGAGCTTCGATCGTGGTAGGGAGAAGCTACGGTGGGCTGGTGGGTCTGCAAGCCGCTGCGAGGTGAGGTCAGGGGAGTTGGTGACTTGAAGCCGGCCGCCCAGGGGTGGCGTTGGAAGAGTCACCCGAAACGCGCACGAGGAGGACACGTGAGATCGGTGACTCGAGTGTCGGTGATGGTTGTGTTCGCCATGTTTGGCCTTTCGTGCGGCGACCAAAATCTTCCGTTTCAGTCGAACGATGCACGGCCAGTGTTCGAGATCCAGGATGGCGTGCACGGCAGCGGGAATGGTCACTTCTTCTTTCTCCCACCCGTCGTGCCGCAGTCAAAGTTCAACGGGACCTTCGATGGGA
>Ga0075424_100000993_pt1 | contig 23994 bp, 25 predicted proteins | sample SoiMethybrSBSTD3_FD_75301 | JGI IMG/M metagenome (GOLD analysis project Ga0075424, IMG submission 75301) | Bulk soil microbial communities from a Populus tree surrounding site in Tennessee, USA - Soil MetaG P. TD hybrid SBSTD3 | ecosystem: Environmental > Terrestrial > Soil > Tree plantation... | reverse complement strand
CTCGTCGCCGTCTTCTGGCCGACCCAGCAGCGCGTCGTGACTCTCTGGCCTCGCGCAAGCGATTGGCCGTCGCTGGCGTCGGTCGAGCGCGGGCTCCGGCTCACCGACCTCTGGACCGCGCTCCGCGAGGCCCCTCCCGGACGCGTGCTGTTCGTGCGCTCGTCCATCCCGCTGGCCTACGGAAGCGGCGAGCGGCATGAATGGTATCGGCCGCACACCCACGTGACCGCGCTGGCGCCCGTGTTCGCCGGGCGGGCGATCGTCAACGGAACCTTCACGCATCCCTCGCCGATCGCCGCGCTGGTGTACCGCGGCGACGCGAGGTCGGGAGCCATTACCCGCCTGGTCGAGCAGCTCGACGGTATGTCGCTCTTCGGCCGGGCACTCGGCGCGCTCGATCCCGACACGTTCAACCGCTACGCCGACCGGCTCGGCGTCGGCGTGGTCGTGGCGATCGACGAGGACGCCGGCCATCTGCGAGCGCTCGACGACAATCTCGTCTTCGCCAGGCGGGTGTCACCGTCGCCGTTTCTGATCTACGAGCGCCGACAGCCGGTGGAGCCGCCGCGTGCGGTGGGTGCGGGGCGCCTCACGATCACGCTCGCCGGCGCGGCAGACGGCTGGGTGTCGACGCGCACCGCGTACTATCCGCTCTGGCGCGCGCGCGTCGATGGCGCACCCGTCGAGACGCGACGCGGGAGCGTCGGCGATCTCGAGGTGCGACTCGATCCGGCCGCCGGCGCCCGCGCCGTCGAGCTCGACTACGGGCCGGGTACCGCGGAGATCGCGGGAATCGTCGTGAGCGTCGTGGGCGTCATCGGCCTGGCGGTCTTCGGGCGGCCGGCCAAGGCGGCGTAGGCGCGGCGCCCGTGGACGGCCTGTCCGCGCTTCTGCTCTTTGCCGCCGGACTCGCGGGCGGCGTCGTCACCGCGATGGTCGGCGGCGCGTCGCTGATCACGTTCCCCGCGCTGCTCGCGGCCGGGCTGCCGGCGATCGTGGCCAATGCGTCGAACACGGTGGCGCTGACGCCGGGTAATCTCGCCGCCGGGCTCGCCGACCTCGAGCGAACGCCGCGCTGGGATCGCTCGTTCGCCGGTCTGGCGGCGGTGTCGGTCGCGGGAAGCGTGGCCGGAGCGACCCTGTTGCTCGCGACGCCGGAGAGGGCCTTCACCGCCGTCGTCCCGGCGCTGATCGGGTGCGCGACGCTCCTCTTCGCACTGTCCGGCCGGATCAGGCTGTGGATCGCGTCGCGCGCCGCGGGCGTCCCGAGCTCGACCGGGTGGAACGCGCTCCTGTTCGCGCCGATCGCCGTCTACGGCGGCTACTTCGGAGCGGGCATGAGCGTGATGATCCTGGCGATCCTCTCGGTGAGCCGCGCCGACGATTTCCGCACGGCCAACGTGATCAAGAATCTCTTGTCGGCGCTGACGAGCTTCGTCGCGGTGGTCGTGTTCGTGGTCCAGGGCATCGTGGCGTGGCCGCCGACGGTCGTCGTGATGGCGGGCGCGGTGATCGGCGGCTTCCTCGGCGGCAGACTGGCGCGCGTGCTCCCGGCCGAGACGATGCGCTGGATCGTCATCACCGTCGGCACCGCGCTGACCCTGATCTACGCTCGGCGCTACTGGTTCTCCTGACCGACTCGGTCGGCGCTACGCGCCGCCCACCGCCGCGGCGCCGGCGTCGGCGCACTCCTGATCCTGCTCGCCCGTGCCGCCGCCGCAGCCGATCGCGCCGATGCATCGGCCTCCGCGCATGATCGGCGTCCCGCCGAGCGTCGGCAGGATCTGTCCCTGCAAGACCGTGGGCGCGATCGACCAGAAGCCGCCCTTGGCGACCATGTCGGCCAGATCGGCCGTGCGCTTCTTGAAGGAAGCCGCCGCCATCGCCTTGGCCCGCGAGGTCTCGGTGCTGAAGAACCCGGTGCCGTCGCCCCGGGCGCTCAGCACCAGGCGGCCGGACTCGTCGACCACCGTGATCGTCATCGGCGCCTTGAGCGCACGCGCCTTGGCCTGCGCGGCCTTCATCGCGATTTCCGCCGTCTCGAGCGTAAGGTCGATCATTGGCTCTCTCCCGCCGTGCTCAGACCAGGGGATCGTAATTGAAATACTGCCCCGAGGTGACGCAGGGCACCAGATGGTGCTGGAGCGTGCCCGGGAAAATCTCGGCGAAGCTCTCGGGCGTCCAGCCCTCGGAGTTGTGCACACGCATGATCGGGCGCTCGTGGCTGAACAGCATGATCTCCTTGCCGCGCACGCCGAAGACCTGCCCGGTCACGTCGCGCGCCGCGTCGCTGGCCAGGAACACCGCCACCGGCGCGATGTGCGCCGGCGAGAGCTTCTTGATCTTCTCGACCCGCGCCTTCTGCGCCTCGGTCTCGGTCGGGATCGTGCCGATCATCCGCGTCCAGGCGAACGGCGAGATGCAGTTCGCGGTCACGTTGTAGCGTCCCATGTCGAGCGCGGTCGCCTTGGTGAGGCCGAAGATGCCGAGCTTGGCGGCGGCGTAGTTGGCCTGGCCGACGTTGCCGATCAGGCCCGAGGTCGAGGTCATGTTGATGATGCGCCCCCACTTCTGCTCGCGCATCAGCGGCGCCGCCGCGCGGGTCACCGCGAAGCTGCCCTTGAGATGGGTATCGATGACGGCGTCCCACTCCTCCTCGGTCATGTTGAAGATCATCCGGTCGCGGAGGATCCCGGCGTTGTTGACGACGATATCGACGCGCCCGAAGGTGTCGATCGCCTTCTTGATGATGGCCTGCCCGCCGGCCATGGAGGCGACCGAGTCGTAGCTGGCGGTGGCCTTGCCGCCGTTCTTCGTGATCTCGCTCACCACCTCGTCGGCCGGCGCGCTCTCGGCGCCGCTGCCGGCCGCCGAGCCGCCGTAGTCGTTGACCACGACCTGGGCGCCGTGGCGCGCCATCAGCATGGCGATCTCGCGGCCGATGCCGCGCCCGGCCCCCGTCACCACCGCGATCTTTCCCTTGAGCATCATGAGCGTGCCCTCCACTGCGGAGTCAGAAGCCCGACGACGATAACACAGTCGCCGGTCAGCGCCGGCGCGAGTCGAGGGCCGCGACGAAGGCCGCGGAGAGCACGAAGACGATCGCCGAGTAGTAGACGAACATCGCGAAGGCGATCAGCACGGCCAGCGGGCCGTAGATCTCGTTGTACAGGCTGACCCGCTGGATGTAGAGGCGGAAGAGCTGCTTGGCGACTTCCCAGAGCACGCTGGCGAGGATGGCCCCCGCCAGCGCCGGCACCACCCTGACCTGCCGGCGGGGCACGTACCGATACGCGCAATAGAACATGATGGTCGACAGCGCGAGGCTCAACGGCAGGGCCGCCAGCGCGAACCAGCGCGGCGGGACCGGCAGCGAGTTCATCGCGAGCACGCGAAAGCCGTGGTAGAGCCACGTCATCGTGCTGACCGTGAACAGCAGGAGGCTCAGCAGCAGTGCCATCCAGGCGTCGCGGACCAGATTGCGCAGGAAGCCGCCATCGCTCTTGATGCCCAGCAGGCGATGCAGGATCAGCCGCGCCGCGCTCATCAGCGGCGTCGAGAACATCACCAGCGCGCCCGTGCCGACCAGCCCCGAGGCGGTGCGCGTCTCCACGATGCGCAGCAGCACGCGGGTGATCTGAGCCTGGTAGACCGGAAACTGCTGAGCGAGCTGACCGACCACGTGGCGCGCCGCTTCCTCGCCCGACAGCACGAACCCGACCATCGAGACGCCGAGCAGGACCAGCGGGATCAGGCTCATCAGGAAGAAGAACGCGAGGCCGGCGCTCAAGAAGAAGCCGTCGGCGGCGATGAAGCGCGAGACAGCCCCTCGCGGGGATCCCGTCACAACTGGCGGAAGAAGTGGGCGCGATCGCCCCCCTTCACCTCGAATCGACGCATCTTCCTGTCGCGCATCACCTCGAGCGTGAGCGCCTCGCCCGGCTCGTGGCGCCAGAGGCTCATATACAGATCGCGACGGCTCGCGACCTCCTCGGCGTTGAGTGACACGATCACGTCGCCGTCCTGGAGCCCGCCGCGATCGCCCGGACCGTCCGGGACGACGCCGGCCACCACCACGCCTTCCTCGACCACGTGGGCGAAGATGCCGAGCCAGGCGCGGCGCGGCCGGCTGACAACGCGCCCGTACCGCATCATCTCGTCGCGGTGCGTGTGGTAGAAGTCGCTCGGGATCGCCAGCGAGCTGCGCGCGATCTCGGTGAGGCTCAGCGACACGGTGCCGGCGAGGCGGCCCGTCATCGTGAAGAGCCCGCCGCCGCCGTAGCCCGGATTCGGGGCGTTGGTGATGATGGCGCGGTCGAGCAGGTACTCCCAGTAGCCCTCGAACTCGCCCATGTACGTGACGAGCCCTCCGGTGGCGCGCCGCTCGTCGGGCCGCGAGCCGGTCGCGCCGAGCAGCACGACTTCGTCGCAGCGGTCGACGACGTCGCCGGTCCCCACCTCGGCCGCGACGAGACCCTGCCGGTTCACCTTGATCAGCGCCAGGCCGATCTCGAAATCCTGCGCGATGAGCTCGGCCTTCGCGCGGCGGCCTTTCTGGAATCCGACGGAGATGGTCTGGCCGCCCATGACCACATAGTTCACCGTGAGGATCAGACCGGAGGCGTCGACCACGACGCCGCTGCCCAGGCGCTCGTTGCCGAGGATGCGCGTCGAGGGGTGATCGCGCGAGACCGTCGTGTGAATGTACACGACGCTCTGGAGGAGATGGCGCACGAGCTCGACGGAGCTGTCCATGATCGAGGGCTACTTGCCTTTCAGATGATAGCCGAAGAATTCGGCGACCCGCCGACGCGAGTCGGCGAACGCGCCCGCGTCGAAGGCCACGGTGGCCCCGCAACACTCGTTCGGCTTGTTGTGGTTCGCGACGTCGGCCAGGTAGGTCCGCGGCTGGCCGATCACGTCGAAATAGTGATATGCGCGCGGGTAGAGCACGATCCGCGCGTCGGCGCCGCGACGCCGCATGGCTTCGACCATCTCGACGCACGGGCCCGGATTGGTCCAATCGTCGGCGTCGCCAATCATCACCAGGAGCGGCCGCATCACCAGCTCGTGGACCAGTGAATAGCAGCCGCCCGGGTAGAACGCGATCGACGCGCGAAACCCGGGCTCGGGCAGGACCACGCCGCGCTGCCGGGCGCGCTCGAGGCTCGGCGCGTTGACCACGGCGAGCGCGAACACGCCGCCGTTCGACCAGCCGACCACACCAACGCGCGCGCGATCGACGTAGGGCTTCGCCTGCAAGAACCGGAGCGCGCCGATCGCGTCGTCGAACCGCTCCGTGTTGGGCACGTCCGGCAAGCTCGGAGAACACGACGTGCCCTCGTGCCGCGGTGTCCAGCTGTCGACGAGCAGCGCGACGTAGCCCTGATCGCGGAACCAGCGCGACCATTCGTGATTGGACTCCGAGATGCCGGCGCACCCGTGCAAGAGCACGACGGCCGGAAACGGGCCGGCGCCCTTGGGCCTGAGCTCCCACGCCGGCACGGCAAGCGGCTTGCCGGGCGTCGCGTTGGGAAACGAAAGATTCGAAGCGCAGCCGGCGAGCAGGATCGAAGCACAAAGCACCGACAGCGAACGTCGGAGCATGAATCGAGCATACACCGCGCCCCAACGCGGGGCGAAAAGCGGTGGGGCCGCGCGCCGGGCGCGCAGCACAAATTACTCGGTGATTGGCGCCCAGGGTCGCTACGATTCTGAAGAGAGCGCTCTACACTGCCGAAGCGATCGATGGCGGAGGGCAGATTGGACGATCTCGACGGCGCGCGCGGCATTCTGAATGCGACGGCGTTGTCGGTCCCGCTCTGGGGACTCATTCTGGCGTGCTGGCAGCTGCTCGGGGGTTGAGCGGGCGAGCGCCCCCGAGTATCCTGGCGGCATGACGCGGCGATCGCAGCGCGTCGTCCTCCAGGAGCGTTCGGCCTAGCGCGTGCTCACCATCGAGCACGCGCCGCTGCTCTTCGGACGAGACCCGAGCCCGGGGCTCGTCGCCTTCGATCTCGCCGAGGGCGGCCGTGCGATCCGTCTCTACCGGCGCGCGGGCCCGGCGACCGTCACCGAGACCGTGCCGTTCTCGCCGTTCTTGCTGCTCGCCGACCGTGATCTCGTGAAGAACGCCGCGGGAGTCTGCCGCGTCGACGCGCTCGAGGGGCCGGGCGCGCTCCGGTGGCGCGTGTGCTTCGGCTCCTGGGGCGAGGCGGTCGCCGCGCGAGACCGCTGCCGTGATCAGTCGGGCCAGCTCTGGAACGTGCCCGGCGCGCCGTACCTCTTTCTGGCCGACTCGGTGCACCAGTACCTGCTCCAGAGCGGCCGGACCTCGTTCGGCGGGCTCGTCTTCACCGACCTGCGCCGGCTCGCGCTCGACATCGAGGTCATGACCACCGAAGGGCACGAGTTTCCGAGCGCGGCGCGCCCGGGCGACCGGATCATCGCGGTCGCGCTCGCCGACACGACTGGCTTCCGCCACGTCGTGCGCGGCGACCGGCTCGACGAGCGCGCGCTCCTGGAGGAGTGCTCGCGGATCATCCGCGAGCGCGACCCGGACGTGATCGAGGGCCACAACATCTTCCGCTTCGACCTGGAGTACCTCGAGGCGCGGGCGCGCTTGCACCGCGTGATGCTCGGCTGGGGGCGCGCCGGCGAAAGCCTCCGGAGCCGGGTCGCGCGCCTGCAGATCGCCGAGCGCACGATCGGCTACCGGCGCTACGAAGTGCCCGGCCGCCACGTGATCGACACGTGGATCCTGGCGCAGCTGCACGATGCGGGCACGCGCGATCTGCCGGGCTTCGGCCTGAAGGACCTGGCCCGCCACTTCGGCGTCGCCGCGGCGGGGCGCACGTATGTCGACGCCGCGCGGATCACCCGCGAGTTCAGCGAGGCGCCCGAGCGCCTGATGGCATACGCCGCCGACGACGCCGTCGAGACGCTCGCCATCGCCGCGATCCTGGCGCCGCCGTATTTCGCCCAGGCCCAGACCGTCCCGTTCGACTACCAATCGTGCACGCTGCGCGGGGCGGCGGCCAAGATCGACGCGCTCGTGCTCCGGGAATATCTCGCGCGCGGCCAGGCCGTGCCCCTGCCCGGGCCGGTCGGGCCGGTCGGCGGCGGCTACACCGCGATCTGCCAGGAAGGCGTCGCGCGCCCCGTCCTGCACGTCGATGTCACCTCGCTCTATCCCTCGCTGATGCTCGCCAAGACGCTCGCGCCGGCGTCGGACACGCTCGGCGTGTTCCCCGAGCTCTTGCAGCACCTGCGCGACTTCCGCGTACGGGCCAAGCGGCTGGCGCGTCAGGCTCGCGAGCCGGCGGAGCGGGCGCACCTCGGGGCGCTCCAGCAGTCGTTCAAGATCTTGATCAACGCGTTCTACGGCTATCTGGCGTTCAGTGGCGGACACTGGAACGACTTCGACGTGGCCGACCGGGTCACGGCCGAAGGCCGCGCGGTCGTCACCGCGATCCTCGCCGCGCTGGAGAAGCTCGGCGCGGTCCCGGTCGAGGCCGACACCGACGGCGTCTACTTCGTTCCGCCGCCCGACCACTCCACCGCGGATGACGAGCGACTCCTGGAGCGGCTCACCGAGAGCTTGCCGTCGGGAATCCAGCTCGAGCTCGACGGCCGGTACGCGGCGATGTTCAGTTACAAGATGAAGACGTACGCGCTGCTCGACGATCGCGGGCGCCTGAGCCTCAAGGGCTCGGCCTTCCGCTCGCGCGGCCTCGAGCCCTTCCAGCGCCAGATCATCGGTGAGATCGTCCGCGGCCTGGTCGAAGGCCGGCGCGCCCAGACGCGCGCGATCATCGACCGGTGGCTGGGCGATTTCGCGGGTCACCGGGTCGAGCTTCGCGGCTTTGCCCGGACCGAGACCCTGCAGGAGTCGATCGAGGCGTATCGCGAGAAGGTGCGGGTGGGCGCGCGCGCGGTGTCGGCGGCCTACGAGCTGGCCGGCGCGTCCGGGCGCGCGGTGCAGCCCGGCGATCAGGTCTCGTACTACGTCGCCGGCCGCGGCGCGAACGTGACGGTCAACGAGTACGCGAAGCTGGCGAGCCTGTGGGACCCGGCGCGCCCGGACGAGAACGTCGACTACTACCAGGCCAAGGTGCTCGAGATCTGGGACCGGTTCCGCGCCTTCGCCGACTTCGACGGCCTCAGGCCTCCGACGATCGAGACCGAGTCGAGTGCCCAGCTCTCGCTGTTTTGACCGCGCCCTCTACCAGACCAGGCTGAGCTGACGCGGGGAGCGCTGGTCGGGGCGATCGGCGCGACGCCGCGCGCTGAGCCCGACCTCGTCGGCCAGGCGGCGTACCCGCGCCTCGACCTGGCGCACGTACTCCGGCGGCGCGTAGGCGGATCCGCGATAGAGACGCTCGTACTCCGGCACCAGCCGAGGGAAATCGATCGCGAGGAACTCGAAGAACACCTCGCGCGTCCCGGGCCGCAGGAACAGCACGTTGGACTCGGCACCGATGGCGCCGGCGTCCCGCGCCGTGGCCAGCAGGGCGCGCAGATTGGCCTCGTGGTCGGTGAGACGCGGCAGGATCGGCATGACGAACAGCCGCGCGTCGACGCCGGCCTCGGACAGCGCCTTCATCGCCGCGAATCGCAGATCGGGCCGCGGCGCCCGGGGCTCGAGACGCCGTGCGAGCGCGGCGTCGGCGGTGGTGATCGAGAGATTCACCGTGACGGCTGACCCGGCGGCGATCTCGCGGAGGAGCGCCGCGTCTCGGCTAACCAGCGTGGACTTGGTCGTGATCGAGAGCTGCAGACCGGGGACCGAGCGGGCGGCCTCGAGGATCCGGCGTGTGACCTCGAATCGGCCCTCGGCCGGCTGATACGGATCGGTCGCCGTCCCCATCGCGACGATCTGGCCGCTTCGCCGTGCGCGCTTGAGCTCGGCGACGAGCCGGCCGTGATCCGCCTGCTTCACGTAGATCGTCCGCTCGAACGCCGTGGGATCGTTGAGACCGAGGAAGTCGTGCGTGTAGCGGGCAAAGCAATAGCGGCACGCCATCTCGCAGCCGCGATACGGGTTCACCGTCCAGCCGAACGGCATCGGCCGACCGTTGAACTTGTTCAGGAGATCTCGCGAACGAAGCTCGTGATATTCCACGCCGCGCCGATCGTCGATCGTGTCGCCGAGCCTCTCCGCCATTCCCGGCGAGGCCACTCCGGGCTTTATAGTCTGTGATCTCTTGTAGATCGTCATATGTTGAGTCTTCACGGTAACAGAAAAACCCGGGGACCGCTCGTGATCCCCGGGCTCTTTTCTACGTCGGGTCTACCTGCGCCAACCTCCGCCGCCGCCCCCTCCGGGCCTGGGGCCACGATCGCCTCGTGGTCCGCCGGCACCCGTCCGCTGCGGCTGTGGCCGCGCCTCGTCCACGACGAGGTTTCTGTCTCTGAAGAGCCGACCGTTGAGCATTTCGACTGCCTTGCCAGCCTCTTCCTTGGTCGCCATCTCGACGAACCCGAATCCACGCGGCCGTCCAGTGAACTGGTCCGTGATGATCCGAACCGTCTCGACGGTTCCGGCCTGCTGGAAGAGCTCGCGAAGGTCCTCCTCGGTGGCCTGGAAAGAAAGGTTCCCGACAAACAGCTTTGCGGCCATCGCTCGACCTCCTAGCCCTAGCGAAAGCGGCGGAATTAGGACGTTACTTCGGGCTACCCCGTGCTGGCGCACAGGTATATGACAACAGGTGACGCATGTCAAGTTGATCGGGAAACGAAAGAATCAGAGGTAGACGCCCCGCGTAGCGCCACCGTCGACGGTGATACACACGCCGGTAATGAAGGACGCTCGAGCGGATACCAGAAAGCAGACGAGATCGGCAATGTCCTCGGGCGTCGCGATGCGCTTGAGCGGATACTGGCTCGCCGCTTCGGCGCGCGCGGCCTCGATCGTCTTGCCCGATGAGGCGGCTTGCTGCGCCAGCAGGGTTTCCCAGCGCGCGGTTGCGGTCGCGGCCGGCGACACGGCGGTGACGAGAATGTTCGACGGGGCGCCGAGGTCCGCGAGCCCCTTCGAGAAGTTTATGAGCCCGGAATTCGCGATGCCGCCGGTCAAATATCCCGGAGTCGGGTTACGCGCGGCGGCGCCGACCACGTTGACGATGCGCCCACCGCCCTGCGTCTGCATCATCGGAAACACCGCGCGAGCCATCCGCACGTACCCGAGAATCTTCAGACTCCAATCGCCGGCCCACTGCTCGTCAGGAATCTTGAGGAAGTCGCCGCCGCGGATCGCGCCCGCGTTGTTGATCAGGATGTCGATCCGACCCAGGCGCTCCTTCACGGTGGCGGCGACCCGGTTCACCTCGTCGAGCCGGCTCAGATCGCCCGGGACGACGAGCACCTCGGCGCTCGACTGCGCCTTGATCTCCTGCGCTGTCTGCTCCAGGCGCGACTTGTCGCGCGCGCAAATGGCCACCCGGGCACCCTCCGCGCCGAGGCCAAACGCGATGGCCCGGCCGATTCCTTGACTTCCTCCGGTCACGAGCGCGGTCTTTCCGGTCAATTCGAGATTCACGACGTCTCCTTTCCGGCACCGCCGGACGGTCTTGGGAATGCCGGGACGGTGTCCCAGTCGATCTGGAAGAGCCGCTCGAGCGATCGCGCGACGCCCAGGTCGAAGGCTTCGAGCCCGATCCCCTCGAGCGTACGCCCCTCGATGCGTCGGCGCCCCTCGTCGAGCAGCGCGCGGGCGCCCGCGAAGTTGCCGTTGGCCAGGTGCTGATAGCCGACCGCGATCTGGATAAGCCCCTGCAGCGCCTCGCGTTCGTCACCCGCCGCCGCGCGCCAGGACGGCTCGAGCAGCTCGTGCACCTCGAAGTAAAGGTGCCTGTCGAAGAGCGCCCCGGCCGCGTCGAGAAGCTCGGCCCTAGAGCGGATCGGCGCCGCAGGTCGCGCGGCCAGCGCCGCCGCCGCGGCGAGCGCGCGGCTACGGAGCAGTGGCCGGCACGCGAGATCGTCGCCCTCGAGCCAGGCCGGCGACGTGTCGGCCTCGCCGAGCGCCGCCAGCTCGCGGCGCGCTTCGGGCTTTTCGAGCGCGGCGAGGATGATCTCGGCGAGCCGGTTGCGAGCCCGGAGCGGTGCGGTCGGTATCACACGACGCCCGCGGCGGCCGCGCCGGGCGGCGTGTCGACCGGCGCGGGCACCACGGGCTCGGGCGCGCTCGAGCGCTCGACTCGCGTGCCGGCGATCAGATCGTGCAGGGCGCGCTTGTCGGCGCGAAGCCCCGCCATGACGAAGCCGAGCGTGAACGGCGCCGCCGAGACGAAGTATGCGCCGAAGCGCAGCAGCGCAGCGCCGAACGGCGGCGGCCCGCCGTCGCCGACGACGACCCGTACGCCGACGAGCATCTTGCCGATCGTCTGGCCCGCGAGGTTGTGCAGCACGGTCGTGTAGACCCCGGCGAACACCACGGTGAAGAACGAGGCCACCGGCTTGATGGACGTGTACTCCGCGTCGACGCCCAGGATCCGGCCGCCGATGAGCCGGAACGAGAGGTGTACGACGAAAAACACGACAAAATCGAGGACTGCGGCGACCGCGCGGATCCAGAAGCCCGCGGGGCGGGGCTGCATCATGCCGCGTATAATATCGCCATGATTTCGGTGCAGGACGGCCAAAATCAGATCCTCCGTCAGCTCGCCGATCCGACTCCGCCCGAGGTGATCGCCGTCACGCGGGCGCGCCAACGCGTGCTGGCCGAGGACCTGCTCGCGCCGTTCGACGTGCCGCCGGCCGACAACTCCGCCGTCGACGGCTACGCGGTCGCGAGCGACGACGTTCCGGCCGCCGACGTGCGCGAGCTCGACGTGGTGGCCGAGCTCGCCGCCGGCGCGGTGTTCGACGGCGCGGTGGCCTCAGGACAGACGGTGCGCATCATGACCGGGGCGCCGATGCCGCGCGGCGCCGACACGGTCTATCCCCAGGAGGTCGTCGAGCGCCGCGGCGACCGGCTGAAGGTCGGCCCGATCCCGAAGGGGACGAATGTCCGCAAGCGCGGCGAGGACATCCGCGCGGGCACGATCGCGATCGAGCGCGGCACGGTCTTGAGGGCCCAGGAGCTCGGGATCGTCACCTCGCTCGGCCAGTGGCAAGTGCTCGTGCACCGCCGGCCGCGAGTGGCGCTTCTGTCGACCGGCGACGAGGTGGTCGAGCCCGGCACCCCGCGCAAGCCCGGCCAGATCTACGACGCCAATCGCTTCACCCTGCGCGGCTCGATCGAGCAATGCGGCGGCGAGGTCGTCGATCTCGGCATCGTGGCCGACGAGCGCGACGAGCTCAGGGCGAAGCTGCTCGACGCCGCCGGCGTCGGCGACATCGTGGTCACCTCCGGCGGCGTCTCCGTCGGTGTCCTCGACCTCGTCAAAGAGGTACTCGACGAAATCGGCGCGATCGACTTCTGGCAGGTCGCAATGCAGCCCGGACGCCCGCTGGCGTTCGGACGCATCGGCTCCGCGCACTTCTTCGGGCTCCCCGGCAATCCGGTGGCCTCGATGCTCGCGTTCATGCTCTTCGTCCGGCCGGCACTCTACAAGCTGGCCGGCCGCCGCCGCCTGTTCCCGGACACCGCCGAGGCGACCGCGGTGGAAGCGATGAGCAAGAAGAAGGGCCGCCGCGAGTTCAAGCGGGGCATCGTGCAGTGGAAGAACGGGCGCTGGGAAGCGCGGACGACCGGGCCGCAGGGGTCCGGCATCCTCTCGTCGATGGCCGCCGGCAACTGTCTCATCGTGCTCGAAGAAGAGCGCGGCGACGTGAAGGCCGGCGAAACCGTCATGGTCGAGCCCTTCTGATGGCGCGCGTCTCCGTCGAGCTCATCGACACCCTGGCACCCATGGTCGAGACGCGCGTGCGCGAGGCGGCGCGGCACCTCCCTCACCTGCGCTACGCCGACGTGCGGCTCGAGGTCACCGAGGGCAAGGGCGCCGGGGCCGAGAACGGCACGCCGAAGTACTCCGGCGACGACTACGGCTTCGCGCTCGGCGCTCGCGTGCTGGCCGGCGAGCGGATGATCGCGCCGGGTTACGTCGGCCAGACGCTCGGCACGGCCGATCTCGACGACCTCGACCGGATCGTGCGCGACGCGCTCGAGCGTGCTTACCGGCGGGCGATGGTGAACGGCGAGATGAAGGCCGACGCGCGCGAGAAGTACGGGCCGCTCGGCGAGTCGCTGGCCGACACGCGCCTGCACCCGATCGAGGTGCGCCAGGACACGGTCGCCGCCGTCTACCGCGTCGACCCACGCACGATGGTGCTCGCCGACATGGTGCGCTACGCCACCGACGTGTCGCGTCAGGTGGCGGCGGTCGCCTCCGGCGTCAAGTACAACTACGTCGGCACGATGACCGAGCTCTCGCGCGAGCTCTTCGTCTCGAGCGAAGGTGCCCGGATTGACCAGTCGTTCGCGCTGACCATGGGCACCTGCTCGATCGTCACCGTCGATGGCGAAGTCAGCCAGGACCTCTACGACTCGATCGGGCATCAGCGCGGCTGGGAAATTCTAATCGACGGCGTCGACGAGCCGGTGCTGCGCTTTCCGACCTTCGTCGACTTCTCGCTGAGTCTCGCGCGCGAGGGCGTGGCGCTCGCGGCCGCGCCGGTGCTGCCGACCTCGGACCGCGAGGTCGTGTGCGTCACCGACCCGCACTACAACACGCTCGTGTCGCACGAGATCATCGGCCACCCGGTCGAGCTCGACCGTGCCCTGAAGATGGAGACGGCCTACGCCGGGCGCTCGTGGCTCCTGGGCGGGCTCACCGAGCACCAGCTGGGTCGGCGTGTGGCCTCGCCGCTCGTGACCGCATACTCCGATCCGGCGCTGCCCGGCTTCGGCCACTACAAGTACGACCACGAGGGCACGCCCGCCCGGCGCGTCGTCCACATCGACCGCGGCATCTTCCGGGGCTTCATGAACAGCCGGCAGACCGCGGCGATCTTCGGCGGCGAGCCCAACGGCCACTGGAAGGCCACCGATGCCTCCCTGGTGCCGCTGATCCGCATGTCGAACACGGTCTTCGACGTCGGCACGCGCCCGGCGGACGACATCGTGAAGGAGATCGACCACGGCTATTACCTGTCCGGCCACCGCACGCCGTCGATCGCCGAGAGCCGCGAGAATTTCCGCATCTCCGCGCGCGGGGTCTACGAGATCCGGAACGGGCAGCTCGGCCAGCTCTACCGCGACGGCGGGATCGCCGCGGACTCGCGCGACTACCTGATGAACGTCGACGCCGTCGGCACGGACTTTCGCCTGTACCCGATCCCGAACTGCGGCAAGGGGCAGCCGATGCAGACCAAGCGGCTGGGCAACGGCGGTCCCACCATGCGGACCCGCGCGCGGGTGCTCGGGGGGTAGAGGTGCGTCCCGCGCTGATCGTCCTCGTGGCTACCGCCACCTTGTTCGCCACCGCCGCCCCCGCGGCGCCGCCCGAGTACCCGGTCAACTTCATCAAGGTCGACGAGCTCAAGGCGCTCCTCCATCGCGGCACCAGGGCCGACATCATCGACGTGCGCCACTGGGAGGCCTACCAGGAGAGTCACATCAAGGGCGCGCGCTCGATGCCGCTCAGAGTCGTCGCCGAGCGTGCCTCAGAAATCTCCAAGACAGGGCTGGTAGTCTTCTATTGAACGTGCCCGCACGCGCTGTCCCGGGGGGCCAGCGACATTCTGTACAAGCTCGGGTGGCGCAATCAGCGCGTGCTCGAGGAGGGGCTGCCCGGCTGGATGGACAAAGGCTATCCCGTCGCCGGGCGGAATCCCAAGGCGCCGCCCGGGCACTGAATAGACGATGAGAACAATCGACGAGCTGGCGAAGGCAAGCGAGACGGCGCTGGCGCTCGTCCTCCAGCAGAAGGACGTTCGCGAGGCCGAGGTGTTCGTGTCCGCGAACTCGGCCGTGCTGACACGCCTCAACTACACCTCGCACATCCCGTGCAACGGCGTCGAGGAGCCCAAGTCGACCGAGTCGTATGGCCTCGGGATCCAGGCGGTGTTCGACACGTCGGACGGTCGCCTGATCGGCTTCGGCAGCGAGCCGAGCGACCTGTCGCTCGCCGGCGCCGAGCGCGCGCTGGTGAAGGCGCGGCGCGCCGCGGTCGCGGATCCCGAGTTCGTCTCGCTCCCCGCGCCCACGGGCGCCAGGCGCACGCTCGCGGACTACCACGACCCCAGGCTGATGGCGCTCGACGACGCCGGGCTCGTCGAGGCCGGCTGGAAGATCACCGGCGGCGCGCTCCGGACGTTCAGCGCCTCGAGTCGGCTGGCCGAGCTCGCTCCGGACGACGCGGAGCTCCGGCGGCTCGGCCTCATCCTCGGCGGCGACGTGACCATCTTGAGAGAGCGCATCGCGATCGCCTCGACCACGATGCCGCGCGCGCAGACCGACGAGACCTCGCTGATCACCGCGTTCGCGACGGCCATGGTCGAGACGCGCGGGGCCAAGGGCTCCGGCGCGTCCACCGGCACGCGGCTCGATGACTTCACCGACGAGGCCGGCGTGGAAGCGGCGCAGAACGCGATCGGCGCGATCGGCGGCGAGCGCGTGCCGTCCGGTACCTACACCGTGATCTTCGGACGCCAGCCCGTGGCCGATCTCCTCAACAACATCGTGATTCCGTCCTGCTCCGCGAGCGCGTTCTACTCATCGAGCACGCCGTTTCTCGGCAAGCTCGGCCGCGCCGTCGCGTCCGCGAGCCTGAACCTCTGCGACGACGGCTCGAGGGCTGGGCTGATGGGCTCGAAGGGCATCACCTGCGAGGGGCTGCCCACCGGCCGCACCGACCTGATCCGCAACGGCGTCCTGGTCGGCTGTCTCTCGAACTGGTACGAGACGCAGCGCCTGCTGCGCGATCCGGCCCTCGTCGAGAAGCTCGGTGCCGACGGCGCCGCCGCCCAGGCGGCGCTCGCCCCGCGCAACGGCTTTCGCTTCGGCGCCGGCGGAGGGCGACAGTTCGACAGCGCGCCGGGCGTGGCGGCCTCGAACGTCGTGCTCGAGGGCGCCGATCCGGTTTCGCTCGACGAGCTCGTGCGTCGCGTCGGCGACGGCCTCTACGTCGGCCGCATCTGGTACACCTACCCGATCAACGGCCTGCGCGCGGGTGATTTCACCTGTACGGTCGTCGCCGACTCCTATATCATCCGCAACGGGCGAATCGCGGCGCCGCTCAAGGCCAACGCGATCCGGATCAACGACAACATCGCCACCTTCCTCAACAACGTCGCCGGCGTCACCAGGGACGTGAAGGGCACGATCGTCTGGGCCGCGGACGAGGTCGTGTACGCGCCCGAGGTCGCCGTCACCGGCGTCCGAGTCGACGAAATCGCGGGATTCATGGAGGAGCTCGACTGATGGCTGAAGTGCGTCTCGCGTCGATCGCGCGCGAGTGCCGGGTTCAGATCCTTCGCATGCTCGCCCACGCGGGCTCCGGGCACCCCGGCGGCTCGCTCTCGGTGATCGACATCCTCACCACGCTCTACTTCGGGCGCCTGCGCTACGACGCCAAGCGTCCCGACTGGCCCGAGCGCGACCGGGTCGTGCTCTCGAAGGGTCACGCGGTGCCCGCGCTCTACGCGGTGCTCGCGAAGGCCGGCTACTTCCCGGAGAAGCAGCTGATCACCTTGCGCAAGCTCGGCTCGCCGCTCCAGGGTCATCCGGACCGGACGGCGCTGCCGGGGATCGAGGCGGCGACGGGCTCGCTCGGCCAGGGGCTCTCGATCTCGCTGGGCCTCGCCCTTGGGCTCAAGCTCGCCGGGCTGAAGTCGCGCGTCTATTGCGTCCTCGGCGACGGCGAGATCCAGGAGGGCCAGGTGTGGGAGGCCGCGATGTCGGGGCCCAAGCTCGGCCAGCCCGAGCATGCGCTCGACAATCTCGTGGTCATCCTCGACTACAACAAGATCCAGCTCGACAACTTCGTGAAGAAGGTGCTCGACGTCGAGCCGGTGAGCGCGAAGTGGCAGTCGTTCGGCTGGCCGGTCATCGAGATCGACGGTCACGATATCGGGCAGATCAGCAAGGCGCTCGACCAGGCCGAGGCGACGCCGGGCGGGCCGACCTTCATCGTGGCGCACACGGTGAAGGGCAAGGGCGTGTCGTTCATGGAGAACGACCCGGAGTGGCACGGCAAGGCGCCCAAGCCAGCCGAGGCGATCAAGGCGATCCGCGAGGTGCTCGGGATCACCGAAGGTGCATGGGATGACTACCTGAAAACCGATTCGGCGACACTCGAGATCGTCAACGAGCTCAGCGCGCTGGAGAAGAAATAATGGCGGCCAAAGCCAGCCGCGCCGCGTTCGGGGAAGCCCTTCTCGATCTGGGCGCCAGGGACGAGCGCATCGTCACGCTCGACGCCGACCTGTCGAAGTCGACAATGACCGTTCACTTCGCGAAGAAGTATCCCCAGCGGGCCTTCAACCTCGGCATCGCCGAGTCGAACATGATCGGTATCGGCGCCGGCCTGGCGCTCACGGGTCGCATCCCGTTCGCCTGCTCGTTCGCGTGCTTCATCGTCGGCCGCTTCGAGACCATCCGCATCTCGGTCGCCTACACCAACGCGAATCTGAAGCTCGTCGGGACCCACTCGGGTATCGCGATCGGCGAGGACGGCTACAGCCAGATGGGCCTCGAGGACATCGCCTGCATCCGGTCGCTGCCCAACATCGGCATCGTCCAGCCCGCGGACGAGATCGAGACCAAGCAAGCCATCGCCTACGCCGTCGAGCACCAGGGACCGCTCTATCTCAGGCTCACCCGGCAGAACCTCGAGCCCGTGTGCCCGCCCGACTACCACTTCCAGTACGGGCGCTGGCTCGTGCTGCGCCGGGGCCACGACGTGAGCCTGATCGCCTCGGGCGGCACCGTGTTCAACTGCGTCGAGGCGGCCAAGCGGCTGGAGGCCGACGGGATCTCGGCCGAGGTCATCAACGCTGCTTGCATCAAACCGCTCGACGAGGAGCTCCTGGTCCAGTCCGCGGGCAAGACCGGTCACGTGGTCACGGTCGAGGACCACGCGGTGGTCGGCGGGCTCGGCGGCGCGGTGGCCGAGCTCCTCGCCGACGTGCTGCCCACCCCGATCAAGCGCCTGGGCGTCCACGGCTTCGGCGAGTCGGGCGATCCCAAGGGTCTCTATGCCAAGCACGGCCTCGACCCCGCCGGGATCGCCGCGAGCGTGAAGAAGTTCCTGCACCGCTGAAGACGCTCCCCGACTACCTGCGCGAGGGACTCGACCTCGTCTTCGTCGGGATCAATCCTGGCCTGTACTCGGCCCGGCAAGGTCACTACTTCGCGCGCTCGACGAACCGGTTCTGGCCGGGGTTCACGGCCTCCCGGCTGAGCGTGCGCGCGCGTGGCGGGCTCGGCGTCGACGTGCTTCGGCCCGAGCACGACGCGGCCCTGCTCGGCTTCGGCATCGGCTTCACCGACGTCGTCAAGCGTGTCTCGAGTAACGCCGCCGAGCTCGACGCGCGCGATTTCGAGCGATGGGCGCCACGTCTGTTGCAGAAGCTCCGGCGGCTGGCGCCGCGCGTGGCGTGCTTTCACGGGCTGACCGCCTACCGGCCGTTTCTCGCTCTCGCGCTCGGGGGCGACCGCGTGCCGGCGCTCGGTCCTCAGCCCGAAGTCATCGGCGCGACGCGGCTCTTCGTCGTGCCCAATCCGAGCCCGGCCAACGCCCACTTCACCCTGGCCGATCAGACGTCGTGGTACGACCGCCTCGCCGACTTCGTCGGCGAACGCCCGCTGAAGTCTAGGGCCGAGTGTACAGCTCGGTGCTGAGGTACTTCATCCCCGAATCGACCGCGATGGTGACCACGGTGCAGCCGGCGCCCAGCCGCTCGGCGACTCGCAGCGCCGCCGCGACGTTGGCCCCGGTCGACGTGCCGGCGAAGATGCCCTCGAGCAGAGCTAGCCGTCGCGCGGTCGCCATCGCCTCCACCGTCGAGACCGTCTGGATCTCGTCGGCGAGCCCGTCGGTCCACAGCGGCACGACGAAGCCCGCGCCCGTGCCCTCGATCTTGTGCGAGCCGCTCGGCTTGCCCGCCAGCACCGCCGATTCCTCGGGCTCGACCGCGATGATCCGGACCGCGTTGTCCTGCCAGCGAAGACGCGTCGAGATGCCGCGCAGCGAGCCGCACGTTCCCACGCTCTGCACGAAAGCGTCGAGCCGGCCGTCGGTCTGGTCCCAGATTTCCTCGCCCATCCGCTCGTAGCTGGAGAGCTGGTCGGTGTTGTTCAGCTGATCGGTCCAGTAGCACCCGGGCGCCGAGGCCAGCCTTCTCGCGGTCTCGATCATCTCGAGCGTCAGCGCCTTGGTCGTCCCGCCCGTGGGGCTCGGGATGAGGGTCAGGCGGGCGCCCAGTGCCGCCATGTGGTCGCGCTTCTCCTTGCTGAACGCCGGCGACGTCACGATCTGGAGCGGGATGCCCTTGGCCGCGCACACGAAGGCGAGCGACACGCCGGTGCTGCCGCCGGTGTACTCGACCACCGAGCCGCTCGAGCCCCGGCGTCCGTCCGCCTGCGCGACCTCGACCATCGCGAGGGCCATGCGGTCTTTCATGCTGCCGGTCGGGTTCTCGTACTCCAGCTTGACGAGGATCCGCGCGCTCTCGTTCGGAACGATGTGCCGCAGCTGAAGCAATCGCGTGCGGCCGATCGTGTCGAGGATCCCCACGGCCGCGCCCGTCAGATCAGGCCGTAGCCGTACACGAGACCGAAGACGATCGAGCCGAGGCCGGCGCAGAGCGCCAGCGCCTGGCGCGCGCGGCGATAGCGGAGCGCAAGCGAGACCGGGTACGCCATCACCGCGGTCAGGAGCGTCATGCCGAGGATGGTGCCGACGCCGAAGATCAAAAGATAGACCACGGCGCCGGCCGTCGAGCGCAAGGTCGCGAGCACCAGCAAGGAGACCGCCGCGCTGCCGGCCAGGCCGTGGATGGCGCCGACGACGACCGCGCGGCCCGCCGGCCAGCCGCTGCGCCAGCCGAGCGTCGCGAGCCACCGCGAGGGATGCACGTGCGGGTGCTCGTGCGCGTGATCGGCGCCGTGGGCGTGCGGGTGGCTGTGGACCACGCCGGCCTGGGCGCCGTGATCGTGATCGGCGACCAGGTGACCGGCCGGCACCGTCTCGAGCCCGCGCACCGCGTCGCGCAGTCGCATCAGGCCCAGGACGATCAGCATCGCGGCCACCGCGAGCTCGAGCCCGCTGCCGACCGTGGGCGAGATCGTGAGCTTGAAGCCGATGATGAGGGCGCCGACGATCGTCAGGGTCGTCATGTGGCCGGCGCCCCAGAGCACGCCGATCAGCGCCCCGTCAATGAACCGGCGCTCGCGGGTGAGGATCGTCGCGACCGCGACGAGGTGATCCGGATCCGTCGCGTGCTGCAGGCCGAGCAGGAACCCGAGGAGCATCGCCGAGAGCGGTGCTGCGTCCACGGGCGCGGTCACTCCGACATCTTGAGGAGGAGCCCGGTCCGTCGCGCCCGCTGAATCGCGGACAGAAACGCCCAGTGGGCGAGCGCGGCATAGAGCGCGGAGAGCGCCAGGCCGGTCGCGATCGGCGCGCGGAACTCCGACTCGAACCCGTAGTGGGCACGATAGGCGTCGAGAAAATAGGTCAACGGGACGGCCCGGGCGATCGCCGCGATCGGATCCGGCAGCACCGAGATCGGATAGTAGATGCCGGCCAGCACGAGCACCATGTTGACGCTCGCCCACGCGAACGCCTCGGCGCGGTTGCCGAAGAGCGTGATCAGGGCGCAGACGGCGACGCCGACCACCCATGCGGTCAGAAAGCAGCCCAGCAGGAACGCCCCGAGCGCGACCCATCCGGGCTGGAGCACGCGAAAGCCGAACGCCCACCAGCCGAGCACGGCCAGCAGCAGGAACACGCAGAGGCTCCGCACCATGCCGACGATCCACGAGCCGAGCGTGAGATGGCGGATGCCGATCGGCGCCAGGAACTGGTGTTTGAGCGACTTCGACCAGACGTCGAGCAGGACCGCGTACGCGACCTCGAGCTGGCACACGTTCACCACCGAGAGCGCGATCGTGCCGACCAGGACGAACGAGGCCTGCGCCTCGGTCAGCCCGAGGAACCGCGACATCAGGCCGATCGAGAGCACGCCGACGATCGGCCAGAAGAGCAGCTCGAAGAAGAAGAACACGTTGCGCGCGCCCATGAGGGCGTTGCGCAAGGTCACCGCCCAGACCGCGAGCAGCTCATTTCGCCAGCTCAACGAAGACCTCCTCGAGCTCCGGCTCGCGGACCTGCACGTTCCTGATGACGACGCCCTCGGTGAACAGCGCCCGCAAGAGCTCCGGCAACCGCTTCTCGGCCTCGTCCACGGTGCACTCGACCCAGCCGTCGGTCTCGACGCACCGGAGCACGCCGGGGCTCTCGGCGAGCCACGGCACCCGTGGCGGATCGAGCTTGAGCGCGATGACCTCGCCCAGGCGGATCTGGCGCTTGAGCTCGCCGGAGGTGCCGCGCGCCAGGATCTTGCCGGCCTTGATGAACGCGATCTCGTCGCAGAGCTCGTCGGCCTCGCGCATGTAGTGCGTCGTCAGGACGATCGTGATCCCCTGCTCACGCCGCAGCCGCGCCACGTGCTCGCGCACACGCACCGCCACGTCGGGGTCGAGGCCCAGGGTCGGCTCGTCGAGGAACAGGAGTTCGGGCTCGTTCACGAGCGCCTTGGCCAGCGCGACGCGCTGCTTGAGCCCGGTCGACAGATCGGAGTACGGCACGCGGCGGTACGGCACGAGCTCGCACAGCTCGATCAGCATATCGACGCGGCGGCGCAGCACCTGGCCGTGGAGCCCGTAGAGACGGCCGTAGAACGCGACGATCTCGCCGACGCGCAGGCTCCACAGGAACGATGGGCGGCCGCTCACCATGTTGAGCCGGCGGCGGAGCGCGGTCGCGTCGCGCACCACGTCGTGGCCGAGCACGCTCACGCGGCCCCGATCCGGCGTCAAGAGCGTGGCGAGGATCGACAGCAAGGTGGTCTTGCCGGCGCCGTTGGGACCGAGCACGCCGACGATCGCGCCGCGCTCGACCGTCAGCGAGACACCGCGCAGCGCGGCCGTCTCGCGGCGGCGCGGCCAGCCGGAGCGAAATGTCTTCTCTACGTCGTGCGCGTCGATCGCGAGCATACTCAGTGATGATACCATCCACGTCATGGCCGGCCCGGACGAGTGGCGCTGCGCGACCGCGAGTGTCCCGCCCGGTCACACCGCGACGTTTCGTCTCGAGCGCGCCGGGCGCACCGTGAGCGGCTTCGTCGTGAACTACGCGGGCGAGTATCGCGCGTTCGTGAACCGTTGCCCCCACGTCGGCACGCCGCTCGATCTGTGGCCGAACGAATTCTTCACCGAGGACGGCCGCGCGCTGATCTGCTCGACGCACGGCGCGCTCTATGAGCCGATCAGCGGGCGCTGCACGGCGGGGCCGTGCGTCGGCGACCGTCTCACGGCGCTGCCGCTCGCCCTCGACGGCGAGACGCTCGTCGTGACGCTCCCGCGATGAGCGATGTGGCCGCGGTCGAGCAGGCGAACGCGCGATTCTATCAGGCCTTCGAGACGCTCGACCTCGTGCGCATGGAGACGGTCTGGGCGCACGGCGAGCACGTCAAGTGCGTCCATCCCGGCTGGCCCATCCTGATCGGCTGGGACGCCGTGCGCGCGTCGTGGCAATCGATTTTCGAGAACACCGCCGAGATGCGGTTCACGCTGTCCGACGTGCGCGCGAGCGCTTGCGGCGATCTGGCGTGGGTGACCTGCACGGAGAACATCTTCTCCGAGGTGCACGGTCGGCTCGGCGTCACGTCGGTGCTGGCGACGAATCTCTTCGAGCGCGGGCCGGAGGGCTGGCGGCTCGTCCACCACCACGCCTCGCACATCCTGGCCCCGGCTCCCGACACGTCGACGAACTAGTTCGCCTGGAGCAGGACCCACCCCTCGGCGCGCGCGATCTCGCGATAGCCGGTCGCCGGCCGGGCGCGCAGCACGACGTCCAGGTCGAGCACGTACGGGCTGACGCCGGCGCCCGTGGGGTAGATGAAGATCTGCCGCCGCGTGCCCAGGTGCGGGAGCAGACGCTCGTTCGTGCTCACCGTCACGTCACCCGGAATGCGCCGCATCAGCGCGTAGGCCGCGCGCTGACCGGCGTCGAGTCGCCAGCGCGTCACCATGAGGTCGTTGGCCGTGCGCGCGGTCAAGAGCACGCTCGCGAAGAACCCGAGGGCCAGCGCCGCGTTCGCCCGGCGCCATCCGCGAATCCGCGCGTAGCCGTCCACCGCGGCGAGCATCAGGAACGGCAGAACGAACGCCTGGTACTGCGAGCGAAAATTTGCGAGGACCGGATCGATACTCAACAGATTGAGCGCGAGCCCCGGCAGCACGGCCGGTAGCGCGCGCGGCGCGAGCAGCGGCAGAAAGCCGAACGGCACGAGCATCACGAGCAGGTAGCCGAGCTTGAAACCGGTCAGGGCCACGCCGATCCAGCGCCAGGGCCGGATCACGATGTTCACGAGGATCTCGCCGAGCGAGCTCCCGAGATACGCGTAGCGATGCAGGTGCGGATACGGCTCCCCGCGAAAGACCGGCATCAGATACTTCAAATCGAACGCCAGCAGCAGCACGCTCGCGACCGCCAGCGCCGCGCCGAGCCGCCAGCGCCCGCGCGCGAGGGCGAGCCAGATCGCGAAGCCGACCACCGCGATCGCGGCGTCCTCCCGGCAGGCGAGGGTCGCGGCGATCGCCAGCGCGCACCAGGCGTAGCGGCCGGCGTCGAACGCGAGCGCGGCGGCGACGATCAGCGTGATCGCGAACGCCTGCGGATGGATGTCGCGCAGGTTGATGCCGTGAAGCGACGGATTGATCAAGAACAGCACCGCGAAGGCGCCGGCCGCCGGCGCGGCGCCGAGACGGCGCGCGGCGTAGCCGTACACGGCGAGGCCGCCGGCCGCGAGCACCAGGGTCTG
>Ga0075424_100000988_pt1 | contig 24030 bp, 30 predicted proteins | sample SoiMethybrSBSTD3_FD_75301 | JGI IMG/M metagenome (GOLD analysis project Ga0075424, IMG submission 75301) | Bulk soil microbial communities from a Populus tree surrounding site in Tennessee, USA - Soil MetaG P. TD hybrid SBSTD3 | ecosystem: Environmental > Terrestrial > Soil > Tree plantation... | reverse complement strand
GATCGCACGACGGATGTGCTCGAGCGCAGCGGCCGGTTGATTGCGAATCTCGTTCAGGCGAGCAAGCGACCAGTAGAGCCGGACTCGCGTGTAAGGATCTGTCACTTGCTCGGCATGGGCCAGCGCCTCGTCTAGTACGCCCTCCGCTCTGCTGAGGTCACCGAGGTCGCTGAGCGCGTAGCTGAGATAGGTCGAGAAGCGAACTTGAGTCGTCGTGTCGTCGGGGTTTTCCTCCGTTACGCGGACGAGACAGCTTTCGAAGAGGTCGACAGCGCGCTGTGGCCGGCCGAGCGCCGCGTAGCACTGACCCAGCGTGGCATAGACGTCTGGGCGTTGTGACGGACTCAGGAGGTCCGAACCGATAGCGGCCTCCAAGCGCTCCGCGGCGGCGGAATTGTTCCCCACACGGGCCTCGGCGAGGCCAAGCGCGACACTCGCGCGGAGCGCAGAGCCTGAGTCGCCCGCCGCGACCGCGTCGGCGAGGATCCCCTGGACCACGTCTCGGGCGTTTCCAGGATCGTCGGCTAGCCGAAGCTCGAGCTCAGCATCGGCGAGGCGGAGCTCTCGTTCGTCGACGTCGCGGAGATCCGAGCCTGTCTCGAGGTACTCGACTGAGACGCCGAGCTTTCGAGCGAGCTGTCTGAGCGCCTTGACGGATGGCCGCCGTGCGCCTGCCTCGATCCGGGAGATATAGGCGTACGAGACTCCCGGGGACGCTAGCTCGCGTTGTGAAAGCTCGCGCTCAAGACGTAAGCGGCGAAGGCGCTGCCCGATTGACTCTGGTCCAGTCGTCTTTGCTTCGGCCATTCGAATGTTTTCCATCTTCGTCCGCAATGCGCCTGGCGTCAAAAACCATCCGGCCGATGCTTGACAACAAATGGCTGCGGGGCTTCCGTACCCGCCCTGCCTCGAAGACAGCTGACGAAGGGAGGTGGACTCATGACCGGTCGGATGAAGGTGTTGCTCGTCGCTCTCGGCGCTCTCGGTTTTGCAGCGATGAACGGGTCGCTGCCCTGGGGCCCGTAGCCTCGACACCAAGGGCGGGAGCGGCTGCGCTCCCGCCCTTTAAGCTTGGCGCATGGCTCGCGCGATCGATCCCGAGGTGGACATCGGGCACGTCCACCTCAAGGTCTCCGACATCGACAGGTCGCTCGCATTCTACCGCGACGTGCTCGGATTCGATGTCACGCAGCGGCTCGGCGACGAGGCAGCCTTCCTCAGCGCAGGGGGGTACCACCACCATCTCGGCCTCAACACCTGGGAGAGCCGCGGGGGGTCGGCGCCGCCGCCTGGAACGACCGGGCTCTACCACGTCGCGATCCGTTATCCGGACCGCGCAACGCTCGGTGACGCACTCGTGCGCCTGAGGGATGCGGGCATCCCGATCACAGGGGCGACGGACCACGGCGTCAGCGAGGCGGTCTACCTTCGTGATCCCGACGGGAACGGAATCGAGCTCTACCGCGACCGTCCAAGCGAGGAATGGCCCCGAGCCGCAGACGGGGAGAGCCTGGCCATGATCAGCGCGCCCCTCGATCTCGAGGCGCTGATGGCGGAGGCGAGCCCGTCCTAGGATCGACGTTCCGGGCTCGAAACGGTGTAGCGTTGACGGATGCCGCGCGGGTACATGGAGGGGCCTGCCGCCGAGGAGGCCGAGCGCCGGCTCGAGGAGCTCGAACGGGGGCCAAGCAACGAAAAACCTGAGCAACGCCTCGCGGTCTACGGCTCCACGGACGATGAGGCCGAACGGCATTTCCTCGGCTGGCGCGACGAGGTTGATCCAGATGAGCTGTTCGAGAGTGGCCGCGCCTGGGGTCTGAAGGTCGTGCGGCGCGCCGGCGCTTAACGTCCGAAAGCTGCGATGAAGCTGAAGCACGCCCTGATCGCCGCGCCCGTGCTCGCCTTTGCTGTCTACCGGCTCGGACTGCGCCAACGGGCGCTCACCTGGGGCGCCACGGCCGGCGAGGCGGACAAAACCCTGCCCGGCGACGAGCTCCTCTCCGATGCGGATGTCGTCTCGACGCGCGCGATCACCATCGGGGTTGCGCCGGAGCACGTCTGGCCGTGGCTGGTCCAGATGGGGCCGCACGAACGCGGCGGCGCCTACACCTACGACTGGATCGAGAACGTGCTTGGCCTCGACATGCACAGCGCCGACCAGATCCTCCCCGAGCTGCAGTCCCTGAAGGTCGGCGACGTGCTCTTCGGCAAGCCGGACGAGGCGATGCGCGTCGCGATCCTCGATCCAGAACGCGCGCTCGTCTTCCAGAGCGAGGACGGCAACTGGGTCTGGGCCTTCATAGTGGAGGCGGCGGGCAACGGCAAAACACGCCTGACCAGCCGCAACCGCTTCCGATCGAAGGCGATGCCGCTGCCGATGCGGCTTGTCTGGGAGCTCGTCATCGACCCCGGCTCACTGGTGATGGAACGCAAGATGTTGCGTGGGATCCAGGAGCGTGCGGAACGGCTCGCCCCGGAAGGCAGCGCCGCACGCCGCTGAGCTTCGGCCTGCTGCGCTATACCTACGGAAATGGCCAAGCAGGCCAAGCCGGTCGAGCAGGTCGACAGCGTCATCGTCCGCTTCGCGGGCGACTCCGGCGACGGCATGCAGCTCACGGGAGGGCGCTTCACGAGCGAGACCGCCGTGCTCGGAAACGATCTTTCGACCTTCCCCGATTTCCCGGCGGAGATTCGGGCTCCCGCTGGGTCGCTCCCCGGCGTCTCCGGCTTCCAGGTCCACTTCGCCGACCACGACATCCTGACGCCGGGCGACGCGCCAAACGTGCTCGTCGCGATGAACCCAGCCGCGCTGAAGACGAATCTCCGCGACCTGCCGCGCGGCGCGACTCTGATCGTCGACCAGGACACCTTCACCGAACGGAACCTGGCCAAGGCGGGCTATGACGCGAACCCGCTCGAGGACGGCTCGCTCGACGGCTACGACGTGCATACGGTTCCGCTCACTTCGATGACGCTCGAGGCAACGAAGGAGGTCGAGGGCGTCACGAAGCGCGAGGCCGAACGCGCGAAGAACATGTTCGCGCTCGGGCTGATGTCGTGGCTCTACCACCGCCCAACCGAGCACACAGTCGCCTTCCTCGAGCGCAAGTTCGCCAAGCGGCCCGAGATCGCGGAGACGAACAAGCGAGCGTTCCAGGCCGGCTATGCGTTCGGGGAGACGACCGAGGATTTCGCCGTCTCCTACGAGGTCAAGCCCGCAAGCCTCCGGCCGGGCACCTACCGAAACATCACCGGCAACCAGGCGCTGGCCTACGGGCTCATCGCCGCCAGCGTCAAGTCAGGGCTGCCGCTCTTCCTCGGCGCTTACCCGATCACGCCGGCGAGCTCGATCCTCGAGGAGCTTGCCCGTCACAAGAACTTCGGCGTCCGGACCTTCCAGGCCGAGGACGAGATCGCGGCGGTCGGCGCAGCGCTCGGCGCAAGCTTTGGCGGCTCGCTCGGGGTCTCGACCTCGGCTGGGCCCGGCGTCGTGCTCAAGAGCGAGACGGTCGGGCTGGCCGTCGCGCTCGAGCTACCACTGCTGATCCTCGACATCCAGCGGGCCGGGCCGTCGACGGGGATGCCGACAAAGCCCGAGCAGGCCGACCTGCTGATGGTCCTCTTCGGCCGCAACTCCGAGTCGCCCGTGCCGGTGATCGCGGCTTCGACGCCTGCGCAGTGTTTCGAGGCCGCGATCGAGGCGGCGCGAATCGCGCTCAAGTACAGGACGCCCGTCTACCTGCTCTCCGACGCTTACCTCGCGAACGGCTCGGAGCCGTGGCTGCTCCCGGACGTGAAGGCGATCGCCGAGATCGACGCGTGCTTCACGACCGAACCGCCCGCCGAGGGCGAGTTCCTTCCCTACGTCCGCGACGACGAGACGCTCGCGCGGCTGTGGGCAATTCCCGGGACGCCCGGGCTCGAGCACCGGATCGGCGGGCTCGAGAAACAAGACTTGACCGGCAACGTCTCGTACGACCCGGAGAACCATGACCTGATGACCCGCCTGCGTGCAGAGAAGGTCGCCGGGATCGCATCCGACATCCCCGAGCTCGAGGTCGACGATCCGGACGGAGCCGACCTGCTCGTCCTCTCCTGGGGCGGTACCTACGGGCCGGTTGCCGCGGGGGTTAGGCGCGTCCGCGGCGACGGCGGCAAGGTCGCACACGCTCATCTGCACTACCTGAACCCGTTCCCCCGGAATACGGGCGCGGTTGTCGGCGCCTACGACAAGGTGTTGATTCCGGAGATCAACCTGGGCCAGTTGCGAAAACTCATCCGCGCCGAGTTTCTCGTCGACGCGGCGGGCTTCAACCTCGTCCGCGGCCTGCCGTTTCGCGCCGGCGAGGTACACGAGGCGATCGAGGCGATGCTGTGACGGAGTCGGAGCGCACTTGGGCTTTCGGCGGCAGCCGCTGGTCGGTCCTGACCGTGCTCGCGCTTGCCGGCGCTCTCGTGTCGGTGATCGGCAGGAATTGGGTCGAAGCCGCTCTCTTCTTCGTCGCGGCGGTTGTGCTCGCGGCGGTCGCGCTGAGGGCGGGTAGGAGGTAGCGATGTTCGAGAAGTTCTTGGAAAGACTGCGCGGAAGCTCGCGTGCGCCCGACGATCTCGCGCTTGGAACTGTGCGTCCGGGCGACTTCGCCGACGACCCAGCGTCACCCGAGCACGAGGGCGAGGGCCTCGCGCCGAACCCGCACGAGGACCCCGCCGACTATCAAGGACGGCCGTCCGAGCAGGAGCGGGAAGGCTTCGCGCCTAACCCTGACGAGGAGGAACACGATGGCGAAGCTCCGTGATTTCTTCCGCAGGCTGAGGTCGATGTCGCCGGAGGAGATCGAAGAAGGCGGCCGCCGCGGCGCCGCCAACATCGACGCGATGGCGGCGAACAGCGCCAGCGGAAAGAGCGACGCGCAAGGCGGCGCGAACCTTGGTTCCGACGTCCCGCCGAACTACATCAAGACCTACGACGATGGAAGGCCACGGCATTGAGTGAGCCGAACGGCAACGGCGGCCAGCTCAACCTGACTGCGAAGGACTACAAGACCGACCAGGAAGTCCGCTGGTGCCCCGGCTGCGGCGACTACGCAATCCTCGCGGCGCTGCAGGGCTTCATGCCGGAGCTCGAGATCCCGAAGGAGCGGATCGTCTTCGTCTCGGGGATCGGCTGTGCTGCCCGCTTCCCGTACTACATGGAGACGTACGGGATGCACTCGATCCACGGCCGCGCGCCGGCGATCGCGACCGGGCTCTCCGTCTCGCGGCCGGATCTTTTCGTCTGGGTCGTGACCGGCGACGGGGACGCGCTCTCGATCGGGGGCAACCACCTGATCCACGCGCTGCGCCGCAACGTGAACATCAAGATCCTGCTCTTCAACAACGAGATCTACGGGCTGACGAAGGGGCAGTACTCACCGACGAGCCCGCGCGGGAAGGTGACGAAGTCGACGCCGATGGGCTCGCTCGACTGGCCCTTCAACCCGATCTCGCTCGCGATCGGCGCCGAGGCAACCTTCGTTGCTCGGGCGATCGACACCGACCGCGCGCAGCTGACCGAAGTGCTTCGCGCCGCCGCCGCGCACCAGGGCAGCGCCTTCGTCGAGATCTTCCAGAACTGCAACATCTTCAACGACAAGGCCTTCGACTTCGTGCGCGACGACAAAGAAAACCGGATCTACCTCCAGCACGGCGAGCCCGTGCGCTTCGGCCCGTCCGGCGAGCGAGGCGTCCGGCTGCGTGGTGACGGCTCGGCCGAGGTTTTCGAGGGCGACGGCGACGCGCTCGTCTGGGATGCGCACCATCCGGAGGCTTCGCCGGCGTTCGCGCTCTCCCGGTTGACGCGAGACACCGTCGGCGCGACGCCGATCGGAGTCTTCCGGAACGTCGACCGGCCCGTCTATGACGAGCTGATGACAGAGCAGCTCGAGACCGCCCGCGAGCAGAAGGAAGGCGAGCTGGCCGGCCTGCTCGGTGGCGGTGACACGTGGACGATCTCGTAGTCCTCGAAACGGTCCCGACCGTGATGGAAGCCGGCCTGATCTGCGGCATCCTCCGCAACGTGGGGATCCGGTGCATCGACCGGCCGACGAACTTCAGCGCTGGCGCGAACGACGGTTGGCCCTCGGGCGGCTGGCGCGAGGTGGTCGTTCGAGGCGAGGACGCCGAGGAGGCACGCGAGGTTCTGGAGGAGCAGCGGCGCGCGTAGGCGTATCCTCGCGGGCGTGAGCACCGACATTGCCATCTTTGCCGGTCGCAAGATCATGCTCCCCGCCGGCTGGACGAAGCAGAGGCTGGTCGCCATTCTCGGAGGCGCGCAAGTCGATGCAAGCGCTCCTCCCGGAGAAGGTGCCGTGCTCAGGGTGCTGACGATCCTCGGCGGCGCGGAGGTGCGGGTACCCAAGGGCGCCCGCGTCACCGTTGGCGGCCTCGCCCTCCTCGGCGGCCGGAGCGTCGAGGTCAGTTCAGAACCCGAGGGTCCGGAGATCCGGCTCGTCGCCTACACGGTGCTCGGAGGGTTGCGCGTCCGAGACGAGCTGTAACCAAATCCTGCGCTCCACACCGACGCGAGCTACGAGTCCTTCGTCGCAATCGGCACCGTCGGGCTGCTGATCCCTCTGAATACGATGTTCTCCGGGCTAAGCGTGATCGTCGACCGCATCAGCGGCGCACAGCCTGAGCTGCTGACCGCACCGATTCCTCGCGGCCTGCTTGTTGTCGGCAACCTGCTCGTCGCACTTGCGATCACGGCACTGCAGGTCGGCGTCCTGATCGCAGTCGCGGTGGCGCGCGGGATCCATTTCCACGCGACGGCCGGCGGCGTGCTCTGGTTCCTCGGTGCCGGCATGCTCTTCCCGGTCGGCATGTACGGCCTGGCAGAGATTCTCGCGAGCCGAGTGCCGCGCCAGGAGGAGTACATCGCGCGAGTCCCTGCGATCGCGATTCTGCCGTGGTTCCTTGCCGGAGCGCTGTTTCCGATCACGGCGCTGCCGGGCTTCCTGACGTGGGTGGCGAAGTTCCTGCCACTGACCCACGGCCTGGCGCTGATGCGCTACGGGCTTTTGCAGGACAGCACCGGCCTCCACGCGATCTGGGGCATGAGCGATCCGGCTGCCATGGCGGCGCTCAGCCTTGCGGTGGTCGGCGGCTTCGCGCTGCTGCTGACCGCGGCCTCGATCCGGGTGTTCAGCCGCGCAGCCGTGCGGTAACCGACCTCTCCAGGGACAGTCTCCTCGGGGACTGTCCCTAGCTGGGCTCGAGCCGCGCCGATTCGGCGTGGTACTTGAGCCACGCGGTTCGCAGCTCGCGGGTGCGGTCTTCCAGGCCCGCGAGCAGCGAGCGCGCCTCCCCGAGTTCTGCGTACAGGCTTTCGACTCGGCGGATCTCAACCGCCATCTGGCCGAGTTCGCTCGTCGGGTCCGCGTTCAGCTTCGCGAGCCTCGTCTCGGCGGCGCGGAGCTGACCCTCCGTGGCCCGGGCCCACCCACCCGCCTGGTCGGCCAGTGCGCGAAGCTCGCTCTCAGTCGTCGGCTCACCGTCGACGACCTCGCGGAGCCGCTTGACGAGAGCGAGATCGAGCTTTTCAGGAAGCGAAGCCACCGGGCGACGCGGACCTTGCCAGATCACGACGCGGCGCGCTAGCCGCCGAACGTGAACGTCTCGCGGACCCGCATGCGGTCGAGCTCGTACTCCTCCTGCAGGATCGCCTCGGTGACGACACAGCGCACGGGCAACAGCGGCTCGACCCGAGCCTTCGCCTGTCCGAAGGTCGCGTTCTCAGGATTCGCGTACCGGGTCAGTGTCGCATGCGGCGACGGCTCGAACCCCGGCCGCCCGTAGGGCGGCAGCTCCGGGTAGAGAGCCCAGAGGCCCCGCATCGTCGCTCGAAGCTCATCGTCAGGTTGCGGCTCCGCGTACGCGACCAACCCCGGGAACTCGGTCACGCGAACGAGCTCGAACTCGAGTGGCGGACGCGAGCCGAAATACGCGCGCACCCGCTCGAGATCGGCCTCGGTGACCTCTGCGGCGGGGACCCACGGGTAATGGAGCGTCAGAGAAAACGGAATCGCTTCCGGAATCCGTTCGGGATAAAGCTCGCGGTGAGCCTGGGCCAGCTCAGGATCGCAGTGCTCGAGGTCTAGCGTGATCGAGGTCTCCAGCGGGCGGTCAACCATCATCAGTCCGACGCCTCGGCGACGAGGACGAGCCGCTCGCGTCGCGGCGTCACGAGCACGGCGACGACGACGCCGATGAAGGCGGCGACCGCAGCGATCGCGAACGCGATCTCGTACCCTCGAGCTGAGGGAACGCTCGTGCCAGGAATGAGGTGCGCGGTCAGGATCGCGGCGCCGACCTCGCCGCCGATGACGCCGCCGACCGTCCGCATGACGGTGTTCATGCCGGTCGCGACACCCGTCTCGGTCGGCCTTACCGCCTGCGTGACGAGGGTGGCCATTGCGGCGAAGGCAAAGCCCACGCCGATCCCTAGCACCGCCAGTGCAAGCAGAATCTCCCATGTCTGGTCGTTCCAGAGAGCCAGCATCCCGGCCGAGATCCCCGAGAGCAGCATCCCGGCGGCGAGGGGCCACTTCGATCCCGTCCGCCGGCCGATCACGCCCGCCGCCGGGCCCGCGAACAACAGCGTGATCGAGCTTGGCAAGAGGTAGAGCCCTGCCTTCGTCGCGGTCGCGTTGAAGCCATAGTCGACGAGCCGAGCTGTCTCGGCGGCGAGCCCGCGGGGCGTCTCGACGAAGTTGGGGATCAGGACGAACGTCCCGAACATCGCGAAGCCGGTGATCAGCGCGCAGATGTTCGTGAACAGCACCTGCCGCTGGACGAAGACGTGTATGTCGACCATCGGCTCGGGCACCCGGAGCTCGGCGAGCACCCAGACCGCCAGGAAGAGCGCGGACCCGGCGAAGAGTGCGCTGACCCGCCCCGAGCTCCAGCCCCAGCTCTCACCTTCGGTGAGAGCGAGCAGCAGGCAGACAAGGCCCGCGGAGAGCAGAGCGGCGCCGAGGAAATCCACCCGAGACGGCGTCGTGATCGGGGATTCAGGCACGAACCGGTCGACCAGGACCGCCGCGATTGCGACGGGGATTGCGCCGAAGACGAACAGCCAGCGCCAGGACAGGTGATCGACGATCAGGCCGGAGAAGACGATCCCGAAGCCGCCGCCGACCCCGAACACGGCGGAGATCAGGCCTATTCCAACCCCGACCTTCTCGCGCGGGAACTCGTCCCGGATGATTCCGAAGCTGAGCGGGAACACCGCCGCCCCGAGGCCCTGGAAGGCGCGGAAGAAGATCAGCGCCCAGATGTTCCAGGCGGCGACCGCGCCGGCGCAGCCGACGAAGAAGAGCGCGAGCGAGATCACGAGTAGCCGTTGCTTGCCGTACTGGTCGCCGAGCTTGCCGATCACCGGCGTGGAGACGGACGCGACCAGCAGGAGCACTGTCAGCACCCACGTCACCCAGGTGGTCGTCGTGTGCAGGTCACGCTGCAGCGTCGGCAGCGCGGGGATGACCATCGTTTGCTGCAGGGCGTAGGCGGTGCCTGCGACGGTGAGGATCGCCAGCGTGACGTTGTAGTGCTGCCGCCCCGGCTGCGTCGCTCCCTGCGTCACTAGGCGCAGGCTAGCGAGGCGGTTAGCATCGTCCTGCGGCAAAACAAGGAGGGGGGAGATGAAAGCGATTCGGATGATCGTCCTGGCGATGGTCGTCTGCACGTCGCTCCTCGCGGCAGGCACTGCGGCAGGAACGACGCTCACGCCGGTGATGACGGGCCTCGACAATCCACGGGGGCTCGCGTTCGCAAAGAACGGCGCGCTCTACGTGGCGGAAGCAGGACGTGGAGGGACGGGGCCATGCCAGGTCCTGCGCGGCGTGACCGCGTGCTACGGCCCGACCGGCCGGATCTCCCGCTACTGGAAGGGACACCAGAAGGCGGTCGTCACCGGCCTGCCTTCCTACGTGACCGCGACGGACGCGACTGGGCCGCACGACCTGACCGTCCACGGCCACAAAGCGTTCGTCACGCTCGGTTGGGGCGAAAACCCGGCGCTGCGGAACACACCGCCGAGCAACGTCTGGCAGCAGTTCGGACACCTGGTCCGGGCCAACCTGAACGGGAAAGGGAAGTGGAAGCTCGGCGCCGACATCTCGGGGTTCGAGGCGGCGTCGAATCCCGACGGCGGTCCTGTCGACACGAATCCGTACGGGATCCTCGGGCTGAGGAAACACAGCCTGCTCGTGACCGACGCGGGTGGCAACGACCTTCTAAGCGTCAACAAACCTGACGATAAGCAGGGGAAGCACGGTGGGAAGCACAACGACATCTCGCTCGTTGCGCTCTTCCCTTCGCGCTCGACCACGCCGGCGCATTCGGGTTGCGCTGCGCCGCCCGGCTTTGGTCCCTCGTCCGACTCGGTTCCGACCTCGGTCACCGTCGGCCCGGACGGCGCGTACTACGTCGGCGAGTTGACGGGTGCACCCTTCTGCAGCGGAAACGCGAACATCTACCGCGTCCCGCAGGGGATGCCTCCGGGGCTCGTGACTACCCCGTATTGCACCGGCTTCACGACGATCATCGACCTGACATGGGGTCCGGACGGATTCCTCTACGTGCTCGAACACTCGACCGGCCCGGCCTTTTTCGCGATGCCGGGCGACGTCGTCCGCGTTGGGCCAGGCTGCACCAAGACGCAGGTGGTCAGCGGCCTCAACCGCCCGGGCTCGCTTGCTTTTGGGCGCAACGGCAAGCTCTACGTCTCGATCAACTCCACCTCGGTTGGAACCGGAGAAGTGGTGCGGGTCGACCCCTAAGCGCGCCCACGACCTCGAAAGGACGAAGCCCGCCTGAGTGCGGGCTTCGTCGCGAGGGGGAAAGAGGAACCAGGTCCGGAGCGCTGGCTAGTTCTGATTCGTAGTGTCGGCTGCCCGCGTCAGCTCTCTGTTCGGTGCGGGTGAGCCGTCCGTAAAGTCTTGACCTTGTGTCGCGGGTAGGCGAACCGTGAACCGCGTTCCCTTGCCCGGAGTCGTGTTCACCTCGACGCTGCCGCCCATGCCCTGCGTCAGCTCCTTGACGATCGAGAGGCCGAGCCCGGTGCCGACCGGACGGTCGGACGAGTAGCGGGAGTACAGGTAGAAGCGCTCGAACGCGCGAGGCAGATCCTCGTGGCTCAAGCCTGGGCCGGTGTCTTCGACAACGAGCGTGCCCGGCGCGGCGGAGACGCGGACGACGCCGCCGCGAGGCGTCAGGCGCAGCGCGTTCTCGACCAGGTTCGAGGTCACCTGCAGTACGCGATCCGGGTCCCCGCCCGCAGGTGCGGGCTCGGGCGCGAATGCCTCCAGCGTGACGCCGAACTCCCGGGCCTGCCCTTCGTAGCGGCGCACCGCCTCGCGGGCGATCGTGGCGAGATCGAGGTCCTCCTGGTGGATCGAGAAGTCGGTGCGGTTCATCCGCGCCAGGTCGAGCAAGTCGCGCACCAGTCGCTCGAGCCGGGCGGCCTCGATCGAGATCGTCTCGACGGCTTCGTTCATGTCGAAGGCGCCGTCGGCGACACCTTCGGCATAGCCGCGAATCGCGGTGAGCGGCGTCTTCAGCTCGTGGCTCACCGAAAGCAGGAACTGCTTCTCGGCAGCGCGCGCCCGCGCCAGCTGCTCGGCCATCTCGTTGAACGCGCGGGCAAGGCTGGCGATCTCGTACGCGCCTTCGATCGGAACCGGCTCTGGATCGCGTTCCTCCGCCAGGTAACGCGTTGCGTCAACCACCCGTCGCACCGGCCGGGCGATCCGCCGCGCCAACAGGAATGCAGCGAGCGCCGCGAGTGCGATCCCGGCGCCGGCGGCGATCAGCAGACCGACGAGGAACGGATAGAAGGCCGTGTTGCCGAGGCTCTTCGGTCGCAGCAGCACGAGCTCACGGGGGTTTTTCTGAGTGGTTGCGGGGCGAGCGGCGTAGAAGTACGACGTCTCTCCGATGCGGACGGTGCCGTTGTGGCGCTTCTTCTTCTGCAGGACGCTTTGGAGATCGGGCGGGAGGTACTTCGACGGGTGGGCGAGCGAAACGCAAGCTGCGATCTCGTTCTGGCGGGAGAAGTACGGCCGAATGTCCTTCAGCCGGATGCACGGGAGGATCGCGACTTTCTCCCTCGCGGCCAGCAGATCGGCCTGGTGCGCGACGTCCCTCAGGGTCGCTCGCTCAACCGCCCGCCTGGTGAGCACGGAGCCGACCGCGAGCATCAGCCCGATCGACAGGACGACCACGAGCACGATCGCCACGAACAGATTCGTTCGCAGCGTGTAGCGGCGATTCACGGTCTTACGGTCGAACCGTCTTGTACCCCGCCCCGCGAACGGTGCGGATCAGCTCGGGGCGGCCCAACTTGCGGCGAAGCTGGGCGACGTGCACGTCGACGGTCCGCGTGCCGCCGGGATACGTCATCCCCCAGACCCGGTCCAGCAGCTGGTCGCGGCTGACCACGATGCCCGGGTTCTCGAGGAGGGTCGCGAGCAGGTCGAACTCCTTCGTGGTCAGCTCGACCGACTGGCCGTCGACGACAACCTCGCGGGCGTTCCGATTCAGCTCCACGTCCGCGAGTGTCAACACCTCTTCCGCGCTGCGCCCGTCGGTGCGCCGGAGGACGGCCTTCATCCGAGCAACGAGCTCGCGCGGCGAGAACGGCTTCGTCAGGTAGTCGTCGGCGCCCAACTCGAGCCCGGCGACGCGGTCGGGTTCCTCGTCGCGCGCGGTCAACATCAGAATCGGCACGTCCGAGCGCGTGCGTACCAGCCGCGCGACGTCGAAGCCGTCGATGCCGGGCAGGCGGATGTCAAGGATCACGATCCGTATCTGGTGCCGGCCCAGCTCGGCCAGCGCCTCTTCGCCCGAGCGCACCCAGACGACGCGCCACCCTGTGCGCTCGAGGTACCCGCGCGTCATCGAGCCGATCGAGTGCTCGTCCTCGACGAGCAACACCGTGCCTCCATGGGCCCCGTTCGCCACGGGCTTGGCGTTCACCGTCCGGTCGCGAAAACCTGGTCGGCCGGCTTGTCGCCGTCGTGAATCGTTGTGGCCATCATGCCCTTTTGCAATTGGAGGAAGCTTGCATTCTTGCCGTTCAGCTTGATGCGCGCTGTCGGCGAGATGTTGATCGTGACCGCGGTGCCATCGCGTTCCCGCAACGTCACCGTGGACACACCGACTTGCCTGATCCGGCCGTGATCGAGGAGATAGTCGTGCGGGGCGGTGGGATCGCCGGACGCGACCACGATCTCGCCGCGGACCATCTGGCTGCCGAGGAGCAGGTTGGTTACGGGAAGCGGGAGCTTGGGGGGCGACTTCGTCGAAGCCCAGATCAGCTGCGCCGGGAGCTCCTTGTCATGGAGGACGGCGACCTGCATCTTCGCGCGCAGCGCGCGGAGGCTCGAGACTTTTCCGTTCAAAACCACGCGCGCGAGCGGCGCCACCTTGACCGAGATCGGACCGGCCTGCTTCGCGACTGTCAGCTGGCCGTTCGAGTAGCGCTTCTGTAGGCGGCCTCGATCGAGCTGGTAATCGTGCTGTACGGCTCCGGCCTGGACGTAGATCTCTGCGCGGATGAGCTTCGGCCCGAGCAGATACGAGCTCACGGACGCCGGCAGCAGGCGACCGGCCAGTGCTGATCCGGCCAGTACCGCCGTACAGGCGAGCAGCGCAACTATGAGACCTCGTTTGGCCACGGCTTCATTGTCGCCGCCCAACTCAGTCTTCGTTAGCAACGGTGTAAGACGAACGTAAAAAGGGCGCTTTGAAAGCAGAATCAGGCCGGTTCAGCGCGCATACGCGGCAGTTGCGGCAACGCGGTGAGTGCCACAAGGGCGGTCACCGTGCCCGCGACGGCGAACGCCAGCTCCGTCCCACCGGTTGCAGCCAGCCACCCCGTGAGAATCCCGCCGAGCGGTGCAAGACCGTTGAAGGCGAAGTAGTAGAAGCCGATCACGCGTCCGCGCAAGTGGTCGGGAGCGCGCAGCTGGAGCACAGCGTTCGAGTTCGCCGTGTAGAGCGTGAAGCAGATCCCGGCCACGAAGAGAAGGGCGATCGCCGGGCCGAGGGAGTGTTGCGGCGCGAGCACGAGCTCGGCGATGCCGAGTCCGCCCGCGCCGGCCACGATTGCCTTCCAGCTCGCGCGTGACAGCGCCGCCGAGAGCAAGCCGCCGACGAGCGCGCCCGCTCCGAAGCAGGCGGCGATCAGGCCGAAGACGCCGGGGCCCGCGTTAAGCGTGTGGTGGGCGAGCACCGGCAGCAGCACGTTGAAATTCATCGCGATCGTCGAGATCGCAACCAGCATCGTCAGCACGAGGCGCACATGGGGACTCTCGCGTGCGTAGGACACGCCCTCGCGCAGGCTGGCGAACAGGGTGGGCAAGTGCTCCCGTGGGGCGAACGCGACGAACTTGCTCGTGTCCATCAGCAGCAGGCCGGCGAGGACGGCCACGAAGCTCGCGGCGTTGATCGCGAAAGCGGCTCCGACGCCGAAGGCCGCGATCAGCAGCCCGCCGATGCCGGGCCCGACGATCCGCGCGGCGTTGAAGACGGAGGAGTTGAGCGCGACCGCGTTCGGCAGTTCGTCGCGGCCGACCATCTTGAAGGTCAGCTGCTGGCGCGACGGCGCGTCGAGCACGAGCACGATTCCCGTCAGGATCGCGAGCGTGTAGACCATCCACACCTGGACGACCCCGCCGAGGACGATCCCCGCGAGCGTCGCCGCGATCACCATCCTGATCGCCTGCGTGACGACCACCGTGCGCCAGGTGTCGAGGCGGTCGACGATAACGCCTGCCATCAGGCCGAAGACGCTGAACGGGACGAACTGACAGGCCGCCAGCAGGCCGACCGCGAACGCCGAGTGGGTCAGTGCGAGCACCAGCCAGGCCTGCGCGACCTTGTCGATCCAGGTGCCGCTTTGCGAGACCGCCTGGCCGAGGAAGTAGAGCCGGTAGTTCCGGTGGATACGCAGGCTCGCGAACGCCCGCCGGTTGATCGTCAGCAGCGCGGCCGTCACTCGTCGATCAGCTCTTGCAGTGGTTCGATCGCGGCGTCGACGGCGTCGAGCTCCTCGTCGGACAGCCCCTGGAGCCGGGTGGCGAGCCACGCGGTGCGTCTCGACTTGACCGAGCGGAGCACCCGCTCGCCTTCAGGCGAGACGCGGAGTCCGATCCGTCGGCGGTCGTCGTCCGAGGGCTCGCGGACGATCAGGCCCGCGGCCTCGAGTCGACCGACGTACTTGGACATGCCCGGTGCCGACATCCGCTCGAGTGCCGCGAGCTCGCGGACGCCGATCCCGGGGCGACGCTGGATCGTGAACAGCAGGGAGGCCTGCCCGCCGGTGACGCCGAGGGAATGAATCTCCCGCCGCAGGTGGCGGTTGAGCTTCAAGAGAACCGGCCGGAGCCGGTTCGCGACGGTGACGGGATCGGTGGCTGTTGCTAATGCTGGCATAAACCGTTAACCAAGTTAACGGTAGCAACAGCCGCAGGCTATAGCCCATCTTGGTGATCTCGATCAGATGGAGCCGGACTAGTCGGAGAGCAGATCGACCGAGACGATCGTCTCGGGATTGATGAAGCGGCCCTCAAAGAGAGGCCACTCACCGTTCTCCTGCGTCAGGTCTGCGACGACCGCGTGGCCGAGAGCCTCGGCTTTGTCCGCGCCGTCGGTCTCGCCGGCAGTGATCAGATCGCCGTTGTTCAGCCGGATCGCGATCCGGTAATGCTCCTGCGTCGCCGCCGGCGGCGGAGCCTCCTCTTGGGGCTGAGGCTCGGGCACGGCCTGAACGGCCGGCGCAGGAGGCTCGATGCCGTGGGCCTCGCGGAGCACGGCGACGACTTCGGCAGGAACCCAGCCGCGCTCGACGATGATGTCGAGCACAGGTTTGCCGGTCTCGAGGCGGTCGCGGTGTGCCTGGGCCAGCTGGCCCATAGTCAGCTTGCCGGCTTCGACGAGCTCGGCCTCGGGCGGTGGGCGCAACGGAGGCGCGCCGTCGGAGACCGCGAGAGAGACTGGTTCAGGAGCTTGAAGACTCATTGGCCGCAGTGGCGGAACGTGTCCGCCGGCTCTCTTTATCGGGGATCGCACACGCTGCTGCGTCCCCCGAAAGGTTGATGTCGACGTTTCACGGTGTTTCGACCGGCTAGGAAGGGAGCGATGCCGCTTCGAGAGAGACCAGCAAGGCGAACGCGAGTGGACCAGAGCGTCGGGGGTCCGCCCGTCGTCGAGGAGGATCAGTACGTTCCGCCGCGGCGGCCGCCGCTGCCGCAGATCTGGCCATGGCTCCTGCTACTCCTGCTGCTCGTGATCGGTGGGTTGCTGGCTGCCTACTTCTTGACGCGCGACAACGACCACAAGAAAGGCTCCGCATCCGCGGTCTCCGTTCCGGCAGTGGTCGGCCTCAAGCAGAGCAACGCCGTCCGGCGACTCGACGACCAAGGACTTGTTCCGCAACTGGCCACGAAGCCGAGCTCGTTTCCGGCCGGCACAGTCTTCGCACAGGATCCGGGCGCCGGCGCGCACGTTGGTCGGGGGTCGCTCGTGAAGTTGTCGGTCTCGGCTGCGGCCCAGATAGCGGTCCCGAATGTGGTCGGGATGAGGACATCGGCAGCGGTCTCGCAGCTGAAGGCGGCCGGATTGCAATCTCAGGTAACGGCTGTACCTGCCAAAGCGACGCCCGGCACGGTCGTCACGGCGAGGCCGGTGGCGGGAACGAAAGTTGCGAAAGGCTCGACCGTCTCGTTGCGGGTCTCGAAAGGTGAGACCACCGTGCCGGACGTGCGCGGCCAGCCGGCGGCCGATGCGAAGGCGGCACTGCAAACCGCGGGCCTCACTCCCGTCGAGTTCAAGGTGCCGAGCGCCCAACCGAAGGGGACGGTGACGGCCCAGAAGCCGGTGCCGAACAAGAAGGCGCCGCGCGGTTCGAAGGTGCGAATCAACGTTTCGACCGGCACGGCGTCCTCGCCCGGCGTGACGACGACCGGGGGCACGGCATCGGCATCCCAGACGGTCAGGGTTCCGAGCGTCGTCGGGCTGCAGCAGACCGCTGCGCAGCGGCGGCTGCACTCGGCGGGTCTCGGCTCCGGGGTGAAGTACGTCTCCTCGCAAAAACCGTCCGGCCAGGTCGTCGCCGAGAACCCAACGGTGGGGACGAAGGTCAGAAAAGGCTCAAAGGTCGAGATCTCTGTCTCGCTTGGCCCCGGCGCGACGACGACGCAGGTTCCCAACGTCGTCGGTCAGGATCAGCAGACCGCCGCGAACAAGCTGCAAGCCGCAGGCTTCCAGGTGCAGGTGATCACGGTGCCGACGTCAGACCCGAGCCAGAACGGCACCGTCGTGGACGAGGAGCCGGCCGGCGGCACCCGAGCCCCGGACAGCTCGACGGTGACGATCTACGTCGGCTCCGCGGGCTGAGCTACGGCTCGCACTCAGGCCCGGCGGAATCTGCCGGCAGGCGGCCCAGAAGCTCGGCAAGCGTTTCGAGCTCCGCGTTCGAGAAGTGCTCGCCGAAGACGTCGCGGATGCCTCCGACATGCGTGGGCGCAGCGGCGCGGAGCTTCTCGTAGCCCTCGTCCGTGAGGACGGCGTAGCTGACGCGCGCGTCCTGCTCGGACGTTGCACGGCTCACGTAGCCCGAACGCTCGAGGCCGTCGAGGAGCCGGGTGATGCCCGACGCCGTCAGCAGGATGCTCTCGGCGAGGTCGACGCGGCGAAGGCGCCGGTCGGGAGCGTGCGCAAGGTGCAGCAGCACTTCGTAGCCGTTCAGTGTCAGTCCGTGCATCGTCAGGAGCTCGGTGCTGAATCGGCGCGTGAGAGCCGAGTGAGCGCGCAAGAGCTGCGCCCAGGCTTGAACCTCGGGCGTGTCGCGGGCGACACGAGCCTCGACTGTCTCGGCCTGGCTCACGTGGGTTCCCGAAGGTTCTCGACGGCCCGGGCAAGGATGTCGCGCAAGGCGCGCTGATCGGCGTCACTAAGGGCCGCGATCGCGTCGGGCGGCTGGCTCATCAGCTCCATCACCTGGGCTCGCAAGGCCATTCCTTCGGGCGTGATCGTCAGCGCTTTGACGCGGCGGTCGCCGGCCAGGCTCTCGCGCCTGACGAGGCCGCGGGACTCGAGACGATCGGCGATTCCGGTCACGTTCGAGGCGTCGCAGAAGAGCCGGTCGGCGAGCGCGCTCATCGGCGTCGGCTCCTTGGGATCGAGCAGGCGAAGCGCGTGGGCCTGGCTGAAGCTGAGCCCGAGCTCGGCAAGCTTGGCGCCGACCTTCAGCCGCTGCACCATTCCGAGCTCGAAGAAGTACTTCTGAGCCTCATGAGCTGGACTCAGCCTTGGTTTCGCCTGCACGGCCACTCTAGGACACATCATACTTGAAGCAGTAGGTATTTGACAACCTCAAGCATTTGGGTAGCCTTTGGCCGCCATGACCGACTTTGCGATCGAGGCAGCCGGGCTCGTCAGGCAGTTCAAGAATGGGCCGCGCGCCGTGGACGGAATCGACCTCGGAGTCTCGCTCGGCGAGATCTACGGCTTCCTCGGCCCGAACGGCGCCGGTAAGTCGACGACCGTTCACATGTTGACGACGCTGCTGCCGCCCACGTCGGGCACCGCCCGGGTGGCCGGCTACGACGTCGTCACCGAAGGGCCACGCGTCCGTGCGGCGATCGGCGCCGCGCTGCAGGAGGCCGCGCTCGATCCGCTGTTGACCGGGCGCGAGCATCTTCGCCTGCAGGCGTCGCTGCAGGCGCTCCCGCGCGGCGAGCGCAACCAGCGCGCCGACGAGCTGATCGCCCGCGTGGGGCTGACGCACGCCGCCGACCGAAAAGTTCGCGGCTACTCGGGCGGGATGAAGCGGCGCCTCGATCTTGCGATGGCGCTCGTCCATCGCCCGAGCGTGCTGTTCCTCGACGAGCCGACGACCGGCCTCGACATCCAGAGCCGCACCGCGCTCTGGGAGGAGGTCGCGCGGCTCGCGCGCGAGGACGCCGTCACCGTCTTTCTGACGACCCAGTACCTCGAGGAGGCGGACGTTCTCGCCGACCGCGTCGGGATCATCGACCACGGCCACATCGTCGCCGAGGGAACGACCGCCGAGCTCAAAGCCGAGGTCGGCCGTCCAACCGTCGAGGCGGCAGCCGAAGATCCGGAGGAGGCCGACAAGCTGGCCGAGGTGTTGGCCCGATTCGGCGACCCCTGCGGGTCCATGAGGGGCGTTGCGGTGCGGCTTCGGCCTGGTGACACCGATTTGGCCGACATCGTGCGTGCCCTCGACGCGGCCGGGATCGCGGTCGAGAACCTCCAGATCCACCAGCCGACCCTCGACGATGTCTTTCTCGCCAAGACGGGCCGCTCCCTCGAGGGCGCGGGAGACGAGGAGGAGGCGCAGCCGCCGCGCGGCCAGCTGGCCGCAGAACCCGCGTGAGCGTTCTCGCGGACCAGGTCTACCTGCTCGCGCGCCGTTCGGTCGTGCGGACGGTGCGTCAGCCGGCGAACGTGGTCGCGCCGCTCGTCTTCCCGATGTTGCTGCTGGCCGTGAACTCGGGTGGCCTCAAGGCCGAGACGCGCCTGCCGGGCTTTCCGACTACCTCCTTCGTCGCGTTCGCGCTTGCCGTGCCGTTCATCCAGGGCGCGCTGTTCGCGACGATGAACGCAGGGACGGATCTCGCGCGCGACATCCAGACGGGCTTCCTCAACCGCCTCTCGCTGACTCCGATGCGGAGCATCGCGCTCCTCGCCGGCCAACTCGGGGGGGTGGTGACAATGGCGGTTGTGCAGGCGGCGGTCTACCTGATCGTCGGTTTCATCGTCGGGGTGCGGCTCGCCTCGGGCCCCGCCGGTGTGCTCGTGATCTTCGCCTTCGCGATCCTTGTCTTCCTCGGCTTCGGGGCGCTCGGGGCGTTCGCGGCGCTCCGCACGGGCTCCGGCGAGGCGGTCCAGAGCCTCTTCCCGGCCTTCTTCGTCTTCCTGTTCCTTTCCTCGATGAACATCCCGAGGAACCTGATCGAGACGACCTGGTTCCGCGACGTCGCGACCATCAACCCGGTTTCCTACTTACTCGAGTGCGTTCGCAGCCTGATTATCACCGGCTGGGACGGCCAGGCGCTCGCGCTCGGTTTCGGGATCGCCACCGCGATCGCGGTTTTTGCGCTGGTGCTGGCGAGCGGAGCGCTGCGTGTGAGGATGGCGAGGACGTGAGAACCCTCGCCGTCGCTCGCGCAGTCGCCTGGCGGACGCTGCACAACGTCTTCACGAATCCGTCCCTGTTCGTCCCGTCGCTTCTCTTTCCGCTCTTCTTCTTCACGGCGTTTGCGGGCGGCCTGTCGCGGGTCAGAGACGTGCCGGGTTTCGACTACCCGCAGGGTTACACCGCTTTCCAGTTCGTGTTCGTGCTGCTGCAGTCGGCGGCCTTCGGCGGCGTGTTCACGGGCTTCGGGATCGCCCGCGACTTCGAAAGCGGCTTCGCGCGCCGGCTCCTCCTCGCGGCGCCGAACCGGACCGGAATCGTCCTCGGTTACGCGGCGGCCGCGCTGGGCCGCTGGCTCGCGACCGCAACGATCCTGACGGTGATCGCGCTCGCTGTGGGCATGCACGTCGGCGGCAACGGGGTCGATCTCTTCGGTCTGTACACGCTCGCCGCTCTCCTCAACATCGCCGCCGTGTGCTGGGCAGCCGGGGTCGCGATGCGTCTCCGGACGATGCAGGCCGGCCCGATCATGCAGTTCCCGGTCTTCCTCGTTCTGTTCTTCGCGCCGGTCTATGTGCCGCTGACGCTTTTGAGCGGCTGGATCCACGCGATCGCCGTCGTCAATCCGCTGACTCGCGTGGTCGAGGCGGGCCGCGGGTTTCTCGCCGGATCGCCGACCGAGGTGGCGGCCGCCTTCGCCGCCGCGGTTCTTCTCGCCGCCGCATTCTCGGTCTGGGCCCTGCGCGGTCTGCGCAAGGCTGAGGCCGCGGGCGCCTAGCCAGCCGCATTCGGCGCACCCGGCGTCGGGGTTGGGGTGACCCTGAAGTCGGCGCCGTTGTCGTCCGCGTCGCGGCCGTCCGGGAGCCGGATGTCGCTGGACCCCGGGGGAGCGGTCGATGGTGGTGCCGTCGCTGGGCGTGTCTCGATGAACGCGTTGGTCGCGGTCCCGTAGCCGATCGAGTCGACGAGCTCGCCGGAGCCGTCACGGACCCCGATGCCGCCGGCAGTCCCCGCAAGTGCCGGTGAGAACGTCTGGTCGGCGGCCTTGGCGCCTGCGTAACCGCTGCCGCCGAAGAGGTAGAAGGCGCCGGGCGGCAGCATCGTCCCGTCCGGGATCGTTCCCAGTGCGATGTCGCTCGTTCCGGCTCCGGAGCGGTAGACGAGCTTGTAGCCGCCGAGGGCGGCGGGGCTTGCACCGGCATTGAAGAGCTCGACGAACTCGTCGGTAGCGGAGGCGGTCGTGCCCGTCGAGAACTCGTTCACCCGAAGGCCTGCCTCGCTTGCCGTCACGGCGCAGGTGAAGACCGCGCGCGAGGACGCGTCATAAGTCAGGGCCACGGTGCCGTTGCGTCCGCCTGCACGGCAGGCGATGCCGTTCAGGGCTTCCAGGGCGTTGATCGTCGTTCCGGGATCGCCCTTCGGCCCCTGTGGGCCGCGCTCTCCTTTAGGCCCGGGCGGCCCTGCAGGGCCGGGTGCGCCAACGGCGCCGTTCACGCCAGGAGCTCCCTCGGCTCCCGCCGGACCGGCAGGGCCCGCAGGTCCGGGCTCTCCCTGCGGCCCTCGCACGTTCCAGGACACCCGCCGTTCGGTCTTGCGGCAGCCGGCCCTCTCTGCAACGAGCCGCAGCCTCCCGTCCTTGCGGACGCACGCGTGAAGCGTTGTCGTCGCGTGCGGCCGGACCGCGACGGCAACGGCGCCGCCGGCCGGAGCGGCGGCGAGGAGCGTGAGCAGCAGTGCGCGAAGCGGCGTTCCAGGCACGGACCCTCCTTCGTTCGGTGCTTCCGTGGTAGCCGCCCAGGAGTCGTCCGGCCAGTGCTTGTCACAGCTTCGGTGCGATCTCGTTAGAGATGGACCGCAGACGCGGCACCGAGATGGCTAGCGATCACCGCGTCGGCAGCCTCTGCACTTGGGGCGTGACCCGTGACGGCCGCGATGAAGACGTCCGGGTCGAGCGCGAAGAGCTCCACGTCGGTCAGCGCCGTCACCGTCGCCGTACGCGGAATGTCGCGGAGCAGCGCGATTTCGCCGAAGTAGTCGCCGCGGCCTATCGTTACGCGCGGCCGGCCTTCGGGCTCCACCGTGAGCTCGCCAGACTCGACCACGTAGAAGCGGTCGCCAGGATCGCCTCGGCGGAAGACGACATCGCCGGCAGCCAGATGGACGCGGGAGAGCTGCGAGGCGAGCTGCTCGAGCGTCACCTCCGGCAGCGGCGCGAAGATGGTCGTGCCACGGAGAAGGGTCAGCTCCGACTCGGGCACCAAGGGCGGCACGTCGACGGTCGAGAGCGGGCGCCAGAACAGGAGCATGACCGCGGTGAGCCCGCCACCGGCGGCGATCAAGGCGCCCCGTGCGCCGAAAGCCGACGTCAGCAGCGGCGCGAGAACCGCACCGAGCCCGACCGTGCCGAGGAAGACTGTTTCGAGCACGCCGAAGACCCGCGCTCGCACCGCGTCCGGTGCGAGCCGCTGCAGCAGCGTCAGGCCAGCAACGTCGACGAGGACGTTCCCGACGCCGACGACGCCGAAGCAGAAGAGCGCAAGCGGCACGCTCGGGCTGAGCCCGAGCAGCGCGAGCGGGACACCCCAGAGCAGGATCCCCAGTCCGAAGACGCCGGTAAGCCGGCCGCCGGTCATCGCCCCGAGCAGGACGAAGAACGCGGCCAGTGCGCCGACGCCGTCCGCCGAGTTGAGGAAGCCGACGCCCGACGGGCCGAGGTCGAGGATCTGCAACGCCGTCACCACGACCAACACGCGCATGATCCCGGCCACAAACGTCTGCGCTCCGTAGAGTCCGACCACGAGCCGCAACCTGCGCTCTGCGAGGATCGCGCGAAAGCCGGCGAGTGCCTCCTGCACGATGCTCTCCGCCTCGGCGCTCGGATCCCCGCGGCTGTCTCCGCTGACGCGAGCAAGGATGAGTGCCGACAGCAGGAACAGCCCGGCCGTCGCCGCGAACACTGTGCCTGCGCTGGTGACACTCAGCAGTATTCCGCCGAGCCCGGGACCCAGGAAGAAGCCGATGCTCTCGAGTGTCGTCGAGGTTGCGTTCGCCGCAGTCAGTTCCTCGGGTGAACGTGCGAGCGTGGGGAGCAAGGCCGACTGGGCCGGCGTGAAGGCAGTGCTCGCAAGCGCGGTCAGCACCGCAAATGCGTAGACGACCGGGGCAGGCGCACCGATGAAAACTGCCGCAGCGGCCGCGCCCATCGTGCAGACGCGCACAAGATCGGCGGCGACCATGACTCGCTTGCGCCGGAAGCGGTCGCCGAGCAACGCTGCAAAGGGGGCGACGGCCGCCGCGGGGAGGAGGCGGGCGAGGGCGACGAGCCCGACCGCCGCTGCGCCGCCGGACCGATAGGCGAACACGGCGAGCGCAACCTCGGCCCCCCAATATCCGATCTCTGAGCCGGCTAAGGCGAGCTCGACACGGCGCAGATCGGGGTTGGCGAAGACCGCCGCGAACGCTCGGAGCGACTCGCCGAGGCGCCTGCGCAGGGAGGTTCGCACGCCCGGACAATCGCAGGCCGGGTTGCATTTTTGAAGCGGTAAGGCGGAAGATTGTGCCGTCCAACCCCGTCTAGCTAGTGCAATCCCGTTTCACCGGCCAGGAGGTTCCCATGGAAGACCAGCTCGAGCATCTCGATCGCTCCGACGACGGCGACGAGGTCGAAGCGCACCAGTTCATCGAGGACGATCCGAAGCAGGACGCGGAGAAGAAGAAGCGCGCCGAATCGGCCGACGACGAAGACGACGTCGAGGCGCACAAGAAGCGTTAGCCGGGTTGCGGAGATCAGGCCGAGCCAGCCGTCCTCGGCCCGATCTTGCTTTCCG
>Ga0075424_100000987_pt1 | contig 24033 bp, 25 predicted proteins | sample SoiMethybrSBSTD3_FD_75301 | JGI IMG/M metagenome (GOLD analysis project Ga0075424, IMG submission 75301) | Bulk soil microbial communities from a Populus tree surrounding site in Tennessee, USA - Soil MetaG P. TD hybrid SBSTD3 | ecosystem: Environmental > Terrestrial > Soil > Tree plantation... | reverse complement strand
CAAACGTCGAAATAGTCACCACTGACGATGACGACACGGAGGACGAGGAACGGTGGCGAGCCTCGCTGGTGCGAACGTGGAAGGCTCCGGCAATCAACAACGGGACGGTCAACCAAACGACCTGCGATCGAATTCCCGCAGCGAGTCCCGCACAGAAACTCGCGGCGATGAGCGCGCGATTGGCAGTGGCGGCGAGGATCAGCGCCTGGACAGCGACGGCAGCCGCGAGTCCGGTCGAATCGCTCAGTGGCCTCGCCGCCGTAAACCAGTAAAGGGGAGACGCGACCGCCAGGACGGTTGCGGGAATCGTCGCCAGAGTGCCACGGGCGCCAGGGGTGCCACGCGTCAACTGCTGGAACAGTGCGGCGATCGCGATGACGCCGAGCGCGGCCGCGACGATACTCAGCGTGGCGAGCGCCTTCGCTTCCGACGGAATGAATCGGTGCGTCAGCTTGCCCGCGGCGATGAACAGGGGATACCCGGGCGGATGCGGCTGATGGTTCGCGACATCGAACTGGCGCAGACCGAGCGCGAAATTGATCGAGTCGAGATCTTCGAGGTAAGTCGTGAGATACGGGACGTGAAAAGCGAGGAAGATAACGGCGAGGAGAACAGTGGCCGCAAAGCTCGCGGGGTCGGCGACCGTCGTGAAGGACAACCGTCGCGTCTTTCCCTTTGCGTCCTTTGTATCCTTTGCGTCCTTTGCGTCTTTTGCCCCAATCACGCCGGTCGCAGCACCACCCCTTCGTTCAGGCTCCCCGTGCGGTAGCCCTGAAGATCGAGGCTCACGTACCGGTATCCGATTGATTTGAGCTCGCGCACGAGCGCAGAGGCGATCTCCGGTTCGAGCGCGCGCGCCATCTCGGCGCGCGCGATCTCGATGCGCGCGAGATCGTCGTGATGGCGCACGCGAAACACGCGAAACCCGAGCGCGCGGATCGCCTGCTCGGCGCGCTCGATCGTCCGCAGCTTCTCGTCGGTCACTTCGGCGTGATACGGAATGCGCGACGACAGACACGCCGACGCCGGCTCGTCCCACGTCGGCAGCCCCGCATCGCGCGACAGCTCGCGGATCTCGTCTTTCGTGAGATCGACTTCGTCGAGCGGGCTGCGCACGCCGAACTCGCGCGCGGCCTGACGCCCCGGACGATAATCGCCGCGATCGTCGGCGTTGTTGCCGTCGACGACGACCGCGCCGCGGGCGGCGGCGATCTGCGTGAGATGCGTGTAGAGCTCGTGCTTGCAGTAGTAGCAGCGGTTCGTCGGGTTCGATCGGTACTCGGGGCGCTCGAGCTCGCGCGTGTGGATGATCTGATGCTGCAGCCCGAAATCTCGCGCGACGCGGAGCGCGATCTGCCGGTGGCGTTCCGGATAGCTCGCGCTGTCCGCCGTGACAGCCAGCGCGTTGCCGCCAAGCGTGCGACTGGCGACGACTGCGAGGTACGCGCTATCGACCCCGCCGCTGTATGCGACCACCACCGACCCGAACGACCGAAGACGCTCGCGCAGCGCGTCGGCCTTCGTCATTCGTCCCAGCCCTCGTCGTCCTCCTCGTCGGCCTCCTCGTCGTCCTCGTCACCTTCTTCGTCGTCCTCGAGATCGTCGTCGTCGTCGAGATCGTCATCGTCCTCGTCGTCGTCTTCGTCGGGCGCTACGTCGAGCTCGATCGGGGATACGCCGACCACCTCGAGGCTGGAGCCGCATTCGGGGCAACTCAGTTGGTCGCCCTTGTCGACGTCGAACTCGTCGACTTCGATCTCGGCATCGCATTCAGGGCAGGTGGCCATACGCTCTCCGATCACTTAGAATCCTGCTCGGCAGGAGATCGCGAGTATAGCGACAACCTGCGCGGATCTGCAATTTCACCCCTAACGCCTGCAGTGGTGTGCTCCGATACTCAGTGAGATGGCCAGTACTTCGGTCAGCACGAAAACTGTGGTCATTGCAGACGACACGGCGTTCGTGCGGGACCGGTTTCGCGCCGCGGTCGAGACCGCCGGACACAAGGCGATTGCCGTCAAGAGCGCGGCGGAGTTGCTGGCACGCGTGCGCGCGGACCTGGACGCCATCGATCTCGTCGTGCTCGACCTCCGGCTGCCGCACGCGCCCGGCGTGGACCTGGTGCGCGCCATCCGCAAGCTGGACGACGGCAAGCTCCCCGTCCTGATTTTCAGCGGGACGATCGCGAGCGCCGACGAAGTGCGCGAGCTCGCGGCGCTTGGCGTGGCCGGCTATGTCAACGAGTACAGCGCCGTGCAGCACATCCTGCCGTCGCTCGCGCCGCACCTGTTTCCCGACAACTTCAACCGCCGCACGAGCCCGCGCGTCGTACTCGGCATCCCGATTCAGTATCGCTTCGGCAACACGATAGCCGCGGCGCTGACGCTGAACTTGAGCCACGGCGGCATCGCGATCCGCACCACCAGCCCGCTCGAGCAGAGCGCGAAGATCAAAGTCCGCTTCCGCATGCCCGGATCGAAGAAAGACATCGACGCCGAGGGGCGCGTCGCGTGGAGCGATCGCCGCGTCGGCATGGGCATCCAGTTCGAGAAGGTCGAACCCGACAATCAGGCGGTGATCGACCAGTTCGTCGACGCGCACTTCTTCTCGAACCGGAAAGCGTAACATCTCGGCATGGAACAGACGCTCACCGCCACGCTGTGGCGTTTGGCGGGGCTGGCGGCGCTCGTGTTCGCCAACGGCTTCTTCGTCGCTGCCGAATTCTCGATCGTGACGGTGCGCAAAACGCGCATCGATCAGCTGATTGCCGAAGGCCACCGCGGCGCGCGCGCCGTGCGCCGCGCGGTGACGGCGCCGGATCGTTACATCGCGGCGACGCAGCTCGGCATCACGATGGCGAGCCTCGGGCTCGGATGGCTCGCCGAACCGGCGCTCGCGGCGGTCATCGAGCCCGCGTTCCGCTTCCTCCCCGCGCCGTTGGCCGCCGCAACCGTCCACAGCATCGCCGTCGCCATCGCCTTCGTGGCGATCACGGCCATCCAGATCATCTTCGGCGAACTGACGCCGAAATGGATCGCGCTCGAGCGATCCGAAGCGACGGCGCTGATCGTGGTGAGGCCGCTCGAACTGTTCATGCGCGTGTTCTGGCCGTTCATCCGGGTGGTGCACGGGACGGCGCAGGCGGTGATCAAAGCGCTCGGCATGGCGGGCGCCGACAGCCGCGCGATGGTGCACTCGGAAGAAGAGCTGAAGATGCTCGTCACCGCGAGCCAGGAGGCGGGCGTGCTCGAGGAGCACGAAGAACAGATGCTCCACCGCGTGTTCGGCTTCGCGGATCTCACCGCCGGTCAGGTGATGATTCCGCGCACCGAGCTCGACGCGGTATCGGCGGACACGCCGCGCGACGAAATCCTCACGCACTTCGCCCACGGCAGCTACACGCGGCTCCCCGTCTACGGCCGCGATCTCGACGACGTGGTCGGCATGCTGCACGTCACCGATGTGCTGAAGGCTCTGACCGAGGGCGCGCAGGTGAACGCCGGCACGCTCGTGCGCGATGCGGTGACGGTGCCGGAGACGCTCGGCGCGGACGATCTGCTCGGCGAGATGCGGCGCCGCCACGTGCGCGAAGCGATCGTCATCGACGAGTACGGCGGAACGGCGGGCCTCGTGACCTTCGAGGGACTCATGGAGCGCATCGTCGGGGATATTCCCGGCGAATCAGCGCGGTCGTCGCGGATCGTCGTCCGTCCGGACGGCTCGGCCGACATCGACGGGCTCGCGCTCGTCAGGGACGTCAACGATCAGTTCGGCATGCATATCGACGACGAGACGTACAACTCGGTGGGCGGCTATGTGCTCGGCTGCCTTGGACGCGACGCGCGAGTGGGCGACGTACTGAAGGTGGAAGGGCGCAGGATGCGCGTCACCGCGCTCGACGGTCTGCGCGTCGCGCGCGTCTGGCTGTCGAAACCGACGACGCGCGCCGATGAGAAACGCGCGGCGACGGAGGACAGGGAACGGCGATAAACGGGCGTAGTTGCTCACGCTCGTGGTGAGCTTGTCGAACCACGAGCAGCCGGGCTCGTCCTTCCGCCTTCGCGCGAAGGCTGGTCGACAAGCTCAGGACGAGCGGTACGCCAATCAACTGCTCGCCGGGATCAGTCGGCCCGCAGCAAGCGAAGCGCGTTGGCGATGACGATCACCGACGCTCCAGTGTCCGCTACCACCGCCATCCACAACGTGGCGACGCCCGCCACGGCGGCGACGACGAACGCCGCTTTCATCACGATCGAGATCGCCAGATTTGCCTTGATGTTGCGCGTCGTCGCGCGGCTCAGACGGAACGTGTACGGAATCTTCAGGAGCTCGTCCGCCATCAGCGCGACGTCGGCGGTCTCGAGCGCCGCGTCGCTGCCGGCGGCACCCATCGTGATGCCGACGTCCGCCGACGCGAGCGCCGGCGCGTCGTTGACGCCGTCCCCGACCATCGCCACCGATCCGTACTTGCGACGGAGCTCTTCGACCGCAGACACTTTGTCTTCGGGCAGCAGCTCCGCGCGCACTTCGTCGACGCCGAGCTGCGCGGCGATGGCTTTCGCGGTGGCCCGACTGTCGCCGGTGAGCATCACCACCGACTCCACACCGTAGCGCCGGAGCAGATCGACAGTGTCCTTGCTCGACTCTCGCGGTCGATCGGCGACGGCGATGATGCCGATTGGATCGTCGTTACGCGCGATGAGGACAGCCGTGCGGCCGGCCGCGCTGACCGCGGCGAGCCGGTCGTGAATCGCCGGCGAGCAGAGCTGCCGCTCCTCGAACAGGCGGTGATTGCCGAGCACGATGCGCGCGCCGTCGAGGGACCCTTCAGCGCCGCGCCCCGACAACGAGGCCACCTCGTCGGCCGGCCGCGCGACGATGCGCGCCGCCGCCGCGTGATCGCGGATGGCTCGCGCAATCGGATGCGTCGATCGCTGCTCTACCGATGCCGCGTAGCCGACCACTGCCGAGGCGCCGAGGCCGTTCAGCGCGACGACATCGACGACTTCCGGCACACCACGCGTGAGCGTTCCGGTCTTGTCGAAGGCGACGCAGCGGATCTGACTGATCTTCTCGAGATGCGCGCCGCCCTTGATGAGCACGCCCTTCCGCGCCGCGCCCGCGAGCGCGGCGACGATCGAGACCGGCGTCGAGATGACGAGCGCGCACGGGCACGACACGACCAGCAGGACGAGCGCGCGGTAGATCCACGTGGTCCACGGCAGCCCGAGCGCCAGCGGCGGCACGATGGCGACGGCGCACGCGAGCGCGATGACCGCCGGCGTGTAGACGCGCGCGAACCGCTCGACCAGCGTCTGCGTCGGCGCGCGCTGCGCCTGCGCGCGTTCGACGAGATGGATGATTCGCGCGAGCGTCGTGTCGCGCCGCACGCGCGTGACGCGCACGTCGAGCGCGCCGCGGCCGTTGATCGTGCCGGCGAACACCTCGTCGCCCGGCGCCTTGTCGATCGGCAACGATTCGCCGGTGACCGGTGCCTGATTCACCTCGCTGCGTCCCGCCACCACCTCGCCGTCGAGCGGAATCTTGTCTCCCGGCCGAATGACGATGACCGCTCCGGGAGCGATATCGTCCACGCCGGCCCGGCGCTCGCCATCCGCGTCGCGGACGATCGCTTCGGTCGGCGTCAGATCCATGAGCGCGCGAATCGCGCGGCGCGCGCGATCGAGCGTGCGTGCCTCCAGCGCCTGCGCGACCGCGAACAGAAACACGACCGTCGCGGCTTCCGACCATTGCCCGAGCGCAATCGCGCCAATCGCCGCGACGAGCATCAGCACGTTGATGTCGAGCGAGCGCACGCGAAGCGACGCGATCGCCTTCCGCAGCGTGACGGCGGCGCCGGTCCCGAGCGACACGGCAAAACACACGATCGCAGCGAGCGGCGGCAGGTGCGTTGCCTCCGCCGCGAGGCCGAGACCCAGCGCGACTGCGGAGGCCCACACCAGCAGCTGTCGCAACTCGGTCTGACGGGCGCCGGTCCCGACCGGCTCTTCGTGCTCGAGCCACGCCCGCATGCCGGTATCCGCGACGGCGTCCGCGATCGTCCCCGTACTGAGCTTCGCGGCGTCGTACTTCACGTGCAGACGGCGCCCCATCAGGTCGGCCGAGAAGTCTTCGAGCCCTTTGAGGTTCTTGAACCGACGCTCGAGCATGGCGACTTCTTCACGGCAGTCCATGCCCTCGATCTTGAACGTCGACTCGGCGTGCAGCTCGCAGACGGCGCATGTCGGCGTCATGGCTGCCCACCATGCGGCGCGTGCCGCTTCGCGCCGCGATCCCGCGCGGCTCGCTCGCGGGTCGTGCTCCTCTCGGAGCTGCGATGCCTGTCGGCCGCCTGGAACAGCCGCGCGCCGACGCGCGAGTTCTCTTCGACGTGCTCGAGGCCCTGCGCGAACAGCTTGACGATGTGGTGGTCGTCGAGCGCGTAGAAAATCTGCCGCCCCTCGCGCCGCGTGCGCACCAGGCGCATGCTGCGGAGCAGGCGCAGCTGGTGGGAGACGGCCGATTGCGTGACGCCGAGCATGTCGGCGACGTCCTGCACGCACAGCTCGGAACGCGACAGCGCGTCGAGGATGCGGACGCGCGTCGTGTCGCCGAGCACCTTGAAAGTCTCGGCGAGCGCCCCGACCAGCGGCTCCTCGAGGAGCCGCGCCTTCACCCGGACATATGAGCGATTGCTCATACGTTCATTCTAGCAGAGATGAGGCGGGACGGCTCGCCTGAAAGGCTCGCCCTGCGCCGTGCTGCGCGGGGACGCTCCTCCCTGTCGCGCGAGCCTTTCAGGCGAGCGCATCATTCAACCGAGCGCCGCAATCACCCTGTCGTAATTCGGCTCGTTCCGTGCATCCTCGAGCACTTCCTTGTACCGGACGATGCCGTCCCTGTCGATGACGAACACCGCGCGCTTGGCGATCCCTTTCAGCCCGATCATGTCCTCGTTGAACACACCGTAGTCGCGAATGACCTGCTTGTTGAAATCGCTGAGCAGCGGGAAGGTCAACCCCTGCTGTTCCTGGAACGCCTTCAACGTAAAGAAAGTGTCGACGCTGATGCCGTACACCTGAGCGTTAGCGGCGTTCAGCCGCGCCAGCGAATCGCGGAACGTGCACAGCTCTTTCGTGCAAACGCTGCTGAATGCCGCGGGAAAGAACGCCAGCACGACCGATTTGCCGCGCTGCTGACTCAGCGTCACCGGCTGCCGATCCTGGTTCGTCAACGTGAAGTCCGGGGCCTTCGATCCGACGTCTACCGACATTGGTCCTCCTGATGCGACATTGATCCGCCTGTGCGGTTCGGTTAGCATTTTTGATTGGACAACTCACAGTTAGGAGTTCCTTGTGATTGAGGTTCAGCACCTCACGAAGCGCTACGGCCCCATCACGGCCGTGGACGATGTGAATTTTCGTGTCGAACGCGGAGAGATTCTAGGCTTCCTCGGCCCGAACGGCGCGGGCAAGACGACGACGATGCGCATCCTCACCGGCTACATGCCCGCCACCGAAGGCCGGGCGATTGTCGCCGGTTTCGATGTGTTCGACCAGCCGATCGAAGCGAAGCGGCGCACGGGATATCTTCCCGAGACGCCGCCGCTGTATCCCGACATGACGGTCAGCGAATACCTGACCTTCGTCGCCAAAATCAAACGCGTGCCGGCGGCCGACCGGCGGCAGCGCGTCGGCGCCGTCATGGAGCGCACGCGAGTCAGCGACATGGCGAACCGCCTCTGCTCGAAGCTCTCGAAGGGCTACCGTCAGCGCGTCGGGCTCGCGCAGGCCTTGATTCACAATCCCGACGTCCTCATCCTCGACGAGCCGACCGCCGGCCTCGACCCGAAGCAAATCATCGAAACGCGGCGGCTCATCAAGGAACTCGCCGGCGACCACACGATCATTCTGAGCACGCACATCCTGCCCGAGGTCGCGCAGACGTGTCAGCGCGTGGTGATCATCAACCGCGGCCGCGTGGTGGCGGTCGACACGCCCGACGCGCTCACCGCGCGGCTGCGCGGGTCGGAAACGATGTACGTCCAGGTCGACGCGATGGGCGCGGACCCCACCCTGGCAGCGATGACGCTGCAGCGGATACCGGGCGTCACGCGCGTCGTCGAGTCGGATCGGCGGGATCTCGTCGTCGGGTACGAAGTCGAAAGCGATCGCGGTCGCGACATCCGCCGCGATCTCTCGCGCGTCGTCGTCAGCAGCGGCTGGGGGCTGCTGGAGCTGCGGCCGATGCGTATGAGCCTCGAGGAGATCTTCCTGGAGCTGACGACGGAAGAAGCCGCCGCGGCCGCGCCTGTGGCCGAGGTGCCAGTAGGAGAACCGGTGAATGGGTAACATCATCGCGATCGCACAAAAAGAGCTGAAATCGTATTTCTCGTCTCCCATCGCGTACATCGTCATCGGTCTGTGGGCGTTCCTCTACGGATGGTTCTTCATCAACATCCTGGCGTTCTTCGTGCGCCAGAGCATGCAGATGGGGCAGTTCAGCGGACAGCAGGCGATGAACGTCAACCAGCAGCTCATTCGGCCGCTGCTGCAGAACGTCACCATCCTCGATCTGTTCCTGCTGCCGATGGTGACGATGCGGACCTACGCCGAGGAGAAGCGATCGGGAACGATCGAGCTGCTGCTCACGTCTCCGGTCAGCGACTTCGAGATCATCATGGGCAAGTTTCTGGGCGCGATGGCGCTGTACACGGTGATGCTCGGCGTCACGCTGCTTCACGTCGCGTTGCTGTTCAAGTTCGGCACGCCGGAGTGGAAGCCGATCGTGACCGCCTACATCGGCCTGCTGCTGCTCGGCGGCTGTTTCATCGCACTCGGCCTGCTCATCTCGAGCCTCACGAAAAATCAGATCGTCGCCGGCATGGTCACCTTCGCGGTGTTCCTGATGCTGTGGATCATCACGTGGATCGGCAGCTTCTCGGGACCGACCGTCGACAAGCTCACTCAGTACTTGTCGATAATCGACCGCCTCGACGACTTCAACAAAGGCGTGCTCGATACGTCTCACCTCATTTATTACCTCAGCTTCATCGGATTCGGACTCTTCCTCACCGCCAAGTCCGTCGATACGGAGCGGTGGCGCGGGTGAGTGCTCGCGTGGCGCTCGCGCTCGCGCATCGGGATCAGGGATCAGGGAGCAGGGAGCAGGGAGCAGGGAGCAGGGAGCAGGGATTAGTAGGGATTAGGGAATAGGGATTAGTAGGAATAGGGAATAGAACTGGTTTCTTATGGTCAATCGAATTTTGAACATCGTCGGGTGGATCGGTACGGCGATCGTTGTTGTCGCCCTGGCGTTGAAGATTGTTCCGGCACTCGACAGATTCGGTGAATACGCGCGGCCGCTCGCGTTTGCGGGGCTCGTCTGCGTGCTGGTGTACACGGCGGGCCAATGGCGTGAGATCGCGGCCATGTTCTCGCGGCGGCAGGCGCGCTATGGGGCGCTGACGATGGTCAGCGTGCTCGTGGTGCTCGGCATCCTCGTCGCGATCAACTACATCGGCGCGCAGCAGAAGAAGCGGTGGGATCTGACGGCGAACAAGCAGTTCAGCCTGTCGGATCAGAGCCGCAGCGTGCTCGCGAAGCTCGACTCGCCGCTGCAGGTCCAGGTGTTTGCGCAGGAGCAGGATTTCGCGCGCTACCAGGACAAGATGAAGGAATACGAATACGCGTCGAAGAAGGTCTCGGCGGAGTACATCGATCCCGACAAGAAGCCGACCATCGCCAAGCAGAATCAGATCCAGCAGTACGGCACGATCGTGCTCAACTACAAGGGGCGCACCGAGCGCGTGACGTCCGATCAGGAGCAGGACCTCACCAACGCGATCATCAAGGTCGTCTCCGGTCAGCAGAAGAAGGTCTACTTCACGCAGGGACACGGCGAGAAGGACACGGCCGTGTCCGATCGCGAAGGCTACAGCGCGATCGCTGCGGCGCTCGGCCACGAGAACTACACCGTCGAGAAGCTCGTCGTCGCACAGCAGGGCGCCATTCCCGACGATGCGTCCATCGTCGTGGTGGCCGGGCCGAAGATCGATTTCTTCCCGCCCGAGATCGACGCGCTGAAGAAGTACCTCGACAAAGCGGGCAAGGTCCTGCTGATGCTCGATCCGCCCGACAAGGCGGACGCGCCGCCGCTGACGAATCTCATCGCGCTCGCGCACGACTGGGGCGTCGACGTCGGCAACGACGTTGTCGTCGACGTCAGCGGCATGGGCCGGCTGATTGGCACCGACGCATCGGTTCCGGTCGCCGCGAATTACCCGTCGCACGCCATCACGAAGAACGGCGGCTTCAACTTCCTGACGGCGTTCCCGATGGCGCGGTCGACGACGCCGGTCAGCGGCGGCGTGAACGGCCACACGGCGCAATCGTTCGTCGAGACCAGCCCGCGCAGCTGGGCGGAAACCGACATCAAAGGACTGCTCACCAGCGGTGAAGTGTCGCTCGACGAATCGAAGGGTGACAAGAAAGGACCCGTCGTCATCGGATCCGCGGTAAGTGCCACGGCGACGGCGGCACCGCCGGCGAACGAGAAACCGGAGAGCCGCGATGCCCCCAAGCCTGAGACGCGCGTCGCGGTCATCGGCGACTCCGACTTCGCTGCGAACGGCGGCCTCGGCATCCAGGGCAACCGCGATCTGTTCATGAACATCGTCGGCTGGCTGTCGCAGCAGGAGAACCTGATTTCGATTCGCCCGAAGGAAGCCGACGACCGCCGCATCACGCTGACGGCGAGCAATCAGGCGTTCATCAACTGGTTGTCGCTCGTGTTCATTCCCGGCGCCGTATTCGGTACGGGCGTGTACTCATGGTGGCGGAGACGCTGAGCCATGCGCGGACTCAGGTCTACGATTGCGCTCGCCATCGTTCTCGCCGGCCTCGGCGCCTACATCTACTTCGTCACATGGAAGCAGCCGGCCACCACCGATGCCGCGAGCAAACAGGAGAAGGTGTTCGACAAGGTCGAGGCCGACAAGATCGACGAGTTGAAGATCAAGGCGGAGAAGGGCGACGTCACGACGGTGAAGAAAGCAGGTGGCGCGTGGCAGGTGACCGCGCCGCTGACGACGAAGGCCGACGATGCGGAGATCAGCGGGATCACGTCGGGCCTGTCGTCGATTTCGATCACGCGCGTCGTCGACGAAAATCCGACGAACCTGAAGGAGTACGGTCTCGCTGAGCCGCGGATCGAGATCGATTTCAAGGCGACCGGCGACAAGGATTATCGCAAGCTGTTCATCGGCGAGAAATCGCCGACCGGCGGCGACATGTTCGCGCGCCGCAACGACGACAAGAAAGTCTTTCTCATCCCCGCGTTCCAGGACTCGTCGTTCAACAAGGGAACGTTCGACCTGCGCGACAAAACCGTGTTGAAGGTCGAGCGCGAGAGAGTCGACGGCATCGAGCTGACGTCGGGCGGCAAGACGGTGTCGATCGCGAAGGAAGGCGGCGACTGGAAGCTGACGAAACCGGTGCAGACGAAGGCTGACTTCGGGGCCGTCGAAGGCCTGATCGGCCGCCTGCAGTCGGCGCAGATGAAATCGATCGCGGCGCCCGACGCCACGCCGGCCGATCTGAAGAAATACGGTCTCGACAAGCCCGACGTCACCGTGAACCTGAACACCGGCAGCTCGCGCGCGACGCTGCTCGTGGGCGGCAAGGCGCCCGACAACACGATCTACGTGCGCGATGCGTCGAAGCCGATGGTGATGACCGCCGAAAGCTCGCTCGTCGACGATTTGAAGAAAGGCGCCGACGAGTACCGCCGCAAGGATCTCTTCGAGTTCCGGCCGTTCAACGCCAACCGCATCGAGATCACGCGCGACGGTCAGACGGTGGCGTTCGAGAAGGTCAAAGGACAGGGAGAGAACGCCCCGGACAAATGGCGGCGCGTCAGTCCGACGGCCGGCGACGTCGACAAGGACAAGTTCGAGGGGATGCTCTCGCGCCTGTCGAACATGCGCGCCGCTTCCTTCATCGATTCGACGGCGAAGACCGGGCTCGACAAGCCGGCGATGACCGTCGCCGCGAAGTTCGAGGACGGCAAAAAGGAAGAGCGCGTCAGCTTCGGCAAGGCCGGCGACGACGTGTTCGCGTCGCGCGCAGGCGAGCCGGGCGCAGCGAAAACCGACGCGATGGATTTCACCGAGGTGACCAAGACGCTCGATGAGCTGTCGAAGTGAGCGGGCGTAGGTGACAGCGTCCTCCTGCGCTTCACGAGCGCTCAAGCACACGCTCGTGCGTTGGGACGGCAGCCCGACCAATAAGCAGTATTTGGGCTGGCAATAATGTTGCTTCGATTCGGTGTTACTCGAACTTTATGTAATTCGAGTCACACCGATGGTTCCCTCAATACGTACGTCGCCGACCGATCCGCTGTCTGCGCTGGTTATCGAAGACGATGCGGACGCACGCCGCATCTACTCGGAATACCTGCGCGTGCACGGCTGGGTTGTGTTCGGCGCCGCCGACGGCCGGGCCGGACTCGATAAGGCCATCGATCTCCGGCCCGACATCATCGTTCTCGACATCGCCATGCCGCGAGTCGACGGATGGACGGTGCTGAAAAATTTGCGCGAGTCGAGTTGGACCGCGACGATCCCGGTGATCGTCGTCTCCGCCCTGAACGACGTTCGCGACGAAGCGTTCGAGGCCGGCTGCGACGCGTACCTCGCGAAACCGTGCCCGCCGGAAGTGCTGCTCAAGCAGATCGTGGCGCTGCTGCGAAACAGCACAGCGAAAGCCTGGCTGAACAGGCCGAGTCTATAATCAGCCCATCCCCTGTCCGTGAAGCTGACGTTCAACACAGGCCTCAGCGCCTGTACGCGTGCGGTCGTGGCTTTCTCGCTGTGCGCGCTATGCGCGTGCCACGCCACGACCGGCGCCGGAGTCCGGCCGAGCGCGCCGGCCACTAGTGCACGAGCCGGCGCAGCCGCGGCAAACGCGGCCGCCGGGCTGCGGCGCGACATCGACCGTATCCTCGCCGATCCCGGTCTCGAGCGCGGGTACTGGGCCGTCTCCGTGCGATCGCTCAGAACCGGCGAAACGCTCTTCGCGCAGAACGCGCGCAAGCTGATGATGCCCGCGTCGAACATGAAAGTCGTGACGCTCGCGGCCGCGGCGCAGCAGCTCGGATGGGACTTCACGTACGAAACGATCGTCCGCGCCGCCGGCCCGATCGCGAACGGCGTTCTCGCCGGCGATCTCATCGTCGTCGGCTCGGGCGATCCGAGCCTCGCATCGACGGACGGATCGGCGGATCGACTGTTCGCCGATTGCGCAGCGCAGCTGAAGAAAGCCGGCGTGCGGACGATCGACGGCCGCATCGTCGGCGACGACAACACGTTCGATGACGAGACGCTTGGCTTCGGCTGGTCCTGGGACGATCTGCCAGACGATTATGCCGCCGGTACCGGCGCGCTGCAGCTGAACGAAAACTCGGTGCGCATCACGATCACGCCGGCGCCAACCGTCGGCGGTACGGCAGGCGTCGCCGTCGTGCCGACGGCCAGCGGGCTCGTCGTCGACAACGAGGTGACCACGAGCGCCGCCGATACGCCGGCGTCGGTGCGAACGAAACGATTGCCGGGCAGCTCGCGTCTGGCGCTTCGCGGGACGGTGCCGGTCGGCGCCGCGCCGCTCGTCGAATCGGTGTCGGTCGACAACCCGACGCTCTTCTTCGTCGCCGCGCTGAGGGCGGCGCTGATCGCGAACGGCGTCGACGTTCGAGGGCCGGCCGTCGACATCGATGATGTCAGCGATGTTCGTCCGACCGACACGCACACGATTCTCACGTATCGATCGCCGCCGCTCTCGACGCTCGCGGCGCGGTTGATGAAGGCGAGCCAGAATCAGTACGCCGAAACGCTGCTGAAGACGCTGGCAGGACCGTCCGGGGTTCGGACTGCGGCCGCGGGACGGCTGGCGGTCAGGAGCGTGCTGGAGGCGTGGGGCGTGCCGGCAGGGGATCTCATCCAGCGCGATGGCTCGGGATTGTCGCGGTACGACTACGTGACGGCCGACGCGCTCGTCACGATCCTCGCGCATGTCTACGCCGACGAGCGCCTGCGCGGACCGTTCGAAGCATCGCTGCCGATTGCCGGCCGCGACGGCACGCTCGGCAACCGCATGAAGGGCACCGCCGCTGAAGGCAACGTGCGCGCGAAAACCGGATCGATGTCGAACGTGCGCACGCTGTCCGGTTATCTGACGAGCGCAGACGGCGAACCGTTCGCGTTTGCGATCCTCGCGAACAACTTCGAAGCGACGGCGGAGACGATCAACAACGCGACCGACGCAATCGTCGTTCGCCTCGCGCAGTTCCGGCGGTAATAACAAACGACGGCCGTACTTAACCGCCGAGCACGCAGAGAACGCAGAGGATAATTTTCCCGGCGATCTCTGCGTTCTCCGCGGTTAATGTAGCGCTGCTGACGCTAGCTGCTTCGCTTCATCGCTTCTGTCGCGGACACGAGAATGCTCGCCGGTTCGCCAGCCAGTCCTCCTCCTTGCGCGAGCTCGGGGCGGCCGCCGCCGCGGCCGCCGAATTCCTTCACCAGCGCGCCAAGCACGTCGTTCGCTTTGATGCGCACGTTCGCGGCGCGCGCAACGACGACCAGCGACGGCGACGCCGTGGAGACGAGGACGACGGCGAAGCCGGGTCTCTCCGCGATGGCACTCGCGAGCGATTTCAGACCGTTTGCATCGGCATCGATCGCCTGCGCAACCAGCGTGACGTCGCGATTGTCGCCGCTCAGCGGGACGCCGCGCGCGGCGAGCTCGTCGGCTCTGAACCGCGCGAGATCGGTTTGAAGCGCGGCAAGCGCGCGCTTCTGCTCCTTCGCTTCACTCTGCATCCGCTCGATCGCTCCGGGAAGCTCGGCCGGCAGGACCGACAGCAGACGAACGCTCGCGGTCATGTGATCGCGCAGCGATCGCCAGCGTCGAAGCACGCGGCGGCCGCACAGGAACTCGAGCCGCTGCCCGCCCTTGAAGCGCTCCCAACCGGCGACCGCGATGATGCCGATCGCGCCGGTCCGCGCCACATGGGTCCCGCCGCAGGCCGACAGATCGAAATCACCGACGTCGATCAGCCGGAGCGTGCCGCCTCGAACCGGCTCCTTGCGCAGCGGCAGCCGCGCCGCCTCCTCGGCGTCGGCATATCGAATCGCGACCTGGCGATCCTCCCAGACCACTTGGTTCGCCAGATCTTCCGCCCGCGCGATTTCGTCGGCCGTCACCTCGCGCGCAAGATCGATGGTCGACGTCTCGGCGCCCATATGGAAACTGACGGTGCGGACATCGAAGAGCCGGGCGAATGCGGCCGACAGCACGTGCTGGCCGGTGTGCTGCTGCATGTGATCGAACCGCCGCGCCCAGTCGATGACCCCGTGGACCACCGACCCGGTCTCCGTCCCTGCTCGGTCCACGGCTTCCTCGACCACGTGGACGACCGACCCATCGTCCTCGTCGACGACCTCGACGACCTGGTAAGGACCGAGGGTGCCGGTATCGAACGGCTGACCGCCCGAGGTCGGATAGAACGCGGTGCGGTCGAGCGTGACCGCCAGGCGGCCGCCGCGCTCCGAGGTCGCGAGAACGGTCGCGTCAAACTCGCGGAGATATGGATCGTTGTAGTACAGGCGATCGGTCATCGCTGTGCGCGTGCGCCGGATCGACGGCGGGCAGCTCGAAGAAGAACGTCGCGCCGCCCCAGTCGTTGCCGCGGCATCCGATGACGCCGCCGTAAGACTCGATGATGCCGTAGCTCACCGACAAGCCGAGCCCCGTCCCTTTTCCGACCGGTTTCGTCGTGAAGAACGGCTGAAACAACTTCGGTTCGTCCTCCGGCGCCACGCCCGGACCGTCGTCATGCACTTCGAGCCGCAGCTTGCGGCCGTCTTCGTGGAGACGGATCAGGATCCGTCCGCGCGCGCGACCGGATGATTCGATGGCCTGCTGCCCGTTGATGACGAAATTGAGGACCACCTGTTCGAGCTCGGTGAAGTTCGCGTAGACGCGCTTCGAAGCCGACGCGTCGACCTCGAGCGCGATCGACGAGTTGTCGAGATCGCGGCGCCGCAGCTGGACGACCTCCGACACGACGTCGCGGAGATCGATGAGCGACGGCGGTCCCGTCTGCTGACTGCTGAAGCGCGACAGGTTGCGGATGATCTCGCGCGCGCGGCCGCTCTGCGTCTTGATGAACGCGATTTCATCGAGCGTCTCGGGCGCGAGAGAGGGCTGACGCTCGAGCAGCTCGATCGTTCCGAGGATCGCCTGAAGCGGGTTGTTCAGCTCGTGCGCGACGCCGGACACGAGCACGCCGACGGCCGCGAGCCGTTCCTGCCGCACGACCTGACGCTGCAGCGACTGCAGCGTCTCGCGCATCTTGCGCTCCTGTTCGACCTGGCGATCGAGCGCCTCGTGAGCGTTGCGCAGGTTCGCCGCCATCGTGACGAACGCGTCCTGCAGCTCCGCGAGCTCCAGGTTCGGAACCGCGCTGCGGACGGGCGGCGAGAGATCGCCGCCGGCGATGCGCTGCGCGGCGAGCTTCAGCCGACTGAGTCCCCCGCTGACGAGATACGACACCCACAACGAGAGGAACAGGATCGATGCGATCGCAACCGCGGCGATGATGAGATTGCGGCGCCAGATCGGCGCGATGCTCGCGGACGCAACGCTCGCAGGAATTCCAACGCTCAACAGCCACGGCCCGCGATCGACGACGGCGTTGCCGTAAAACCGCGTGATGCCTTCGAGGCCAACCAGCTTCTGCATCCGCGGGACGTCTTTCGGCGGGGCAGCGGGTCCCTGCGAAATCACCTTACCGATGTATCTGTCGCTGTCCCTGCTGCGCGCGAGCACGCGGCCAACCTTGTCGGTGAGCGTCACGACGGAGTTCGGCGGCAGCGGAATGCCTGTGAACAGGGTCTGCAGTTCCGTCAGGTTGAGACCGATGCCGATGACCCCGACGACCGCGCTGGATTGCGCGCCGCGAACCGGATACGCGAGAATCACCGCGGGCTTCCCCGAGATGACGCCGGTGACGAGCTCGCTGACCGTCGGCTTGCCGGAAGCGACGACGGTCTTGACGTACGGGAACTCGACGGTCGGGCTGAGATTCGCGCGGGCCTGCAGGCCCGTCCCTTTGATGACGCCGGCCGGATCCGTGAGGACGATGTTGAGCAGCAGCGGCTGATCGCGAAGCACCGACGTAAACAGTTTGTCGCACTCGGCGCGGTCGAGCGCGCGCACCGAAGGGTTCACGACGAGCGCCGACGCCATGGAATCGAGGCCGGTGAGGTACTCGTTCAGGTACGCGCCGGCCGTCGACGCGACGGAGCCCGCCTGCTCAGCCAGTTCGGCTTCACGTTCGACGCGCGTGAGCTTGGCCGACCACGCGACCGCAAGCGCGAACGGGACGAGCAGCACGCTGGTGGCTGCAACGACCTGTCGCCGGATGGATTGGCGTCTGAGAAACTGCAAGGATGCTGGAATCTTAGCGCAGGAGCAAGGGATCGGCGACGCCCGCTTCACTGAAACCCCGCGCGCGCAGGACACAACTGTCGCAGCGGCCGCAGGGCCGTCCGTCGAGTTGCGGATCGTAGCAGCTGTGGGTCAAACCGTAATCCAGGCCGAGCGCGGCGCCTCGACGGATGATGTCGGCCTTCGACAGCGCAATCAGCGGCGTGTGCACGTGAAAGCGCGTGCCTTCCACGCCGGCGCGCGTCGCCAGCCTCGCGACCTCTTCGAACGCCGCGATGAACTCGGGACGACAATCGGGATATCCAGAGTAGTCGAGCGCGTTCACCCCTATCACGATGTCGGCGGCGCCTACGACTTCGGCCCAGCCGAGTGCGAGCGACAGAAAGATCGTGTTGCGTGCGGGCACATAGGTTGACGGAATATCGGCCGCCGCAAGATCGCGGTCGCGCGGGACGTCGCGGTCGGACGTCAGCGACGAGCCGCCAATGGCGCGAAGGTCGACGCCGACCTCGAGATGCTGCGACACGCCAAGCGCGTTCGCAACCTTGCGCGCCGATTCGATCTCCCGCACATGACGCTGCCCGTACCGAACGGTGAGCGCGTACAGGTCGAAGCCGTCGGCCTTCGCGATTGCCGCGGCGGTATAGGAATCGAGCCCACCGCTCAAGAGAACGACGGCGCGCATCTACACGCCGCGCGTCGACGGCGACCAGATGTATTTGTGAAGCTGGAGCTGAAGGCGGGCGGGCAGATGATCGGCGAGCATCCATTCCGACAGCGTCTTCGGATCGAGGACGCCGTGCACCGGCGACATCAGCACCGCACCGGCGCGGTTCGCGAGGTCGTAGCGCGCGATCACGTCGCGCGCGAACTCGTAATCGACGCGATCGGCGACCACGAACTTCACCTCGTCGTGCGGCGCGAGCAGTGCCAGGTTGTTCCAGTCGTTCTTCGCGGACTCGCCGCTCCCCGGACACTTCACGTCGACGATCTTCTTCACCTCGCGGGGCACACGCGCAATCGGACGATGGCCGCCCGTTTCGAGCATCACCGTGCGGCCGCCCGCGAGCAAGCGGTCCATCAACGGGTAGACTTCCTCCTGCAGCAGCGGCTCGCCCCCGGTGATTTCGACGAGCGGGCAGTCGTGCGCGTCCACCGCCGCAATCACCTCGTCAATCGACATCTTCCGTCCTTCGGTGAAGGCGTACGGCGTGTCGCACCAGGAACAGCGCAGATCGCACGCCGTCAGACGCACGAACACACACGGCTCCCCCGCCCGCGTCGATTCGCCCTGTATCGAATAGAAGATCTCGTTGATCGTCAACATAACGGAAACCGCGGAGACCGCTGAGGACGCAGAGGAAAACAGTTCGACGGGCCGGCCTGCAAAGCAGGCGGGCTACACAGCCGGATCGGGCGCGTGATCGAGTCGCACAGCTACTGACGCGACTCGTTCACGCGCCCGACTCCGGCTGAGAGCGCCGCTTCGCGGCGCCCGCCGAACCGTCTCCGCGATCTCCGCGGTCTCGGCGGTGAGGTACCACGTTGCTTTACTATTATCCTATGGCGAAGCCGACCTTCTACTGGAAGCCCACCTGAACCACGTGCAAGAACGCCAGAAGTTTTCTGGACCAGAGCGGCGTCGAGGTGCGCGAGATCGACATCACCAAGGAACCGCCGTCGCGCGAGTTCCTCGAGAAGCACATCGACGCGAACCATTTCCTCGATTTCGTCAGCACCCGCAGCCCGGTGTGGAAGGAGCGGCCACTCCCGAAGTCGAAGAAGGAAGCCATCGATCTGATGATGGAGAACCCGAACCTGATTCGCCGTCCGATCATGATCAAAGGGTCGCGCGTGATCTTCGGGCTCGATAAGGAGGCCTACGACAAGCTCTAACCTCCGCATCGGCACCTCGGGATGGAGCTATCCGTCCGGCCGCGGCACGTGGAACGGCGTGTTCTATCCGAAGCGGCGATCGAAACATTTCGACGAGCTCGCGTTCTACGCCGAGCATTTCGACACCGTCGAGGTGAACACCACGTTCTACGGGCAACCGAGGGCCGACGTGTGCCGCGGCTGGGCCGAGCGGACACCGGCGGGATTCGAGTTCGCGGTAAAGCTCTTCCAGAAGTTCACGCATCCGCGGATGTACGAGGAGCGCGTCGTCAAGACGCTGCCGGAGGATGCACGCGGCGAGGCCGACGCGATTCAATCGCTGGTCGCGCCGAACGCCGCGGACCTCGACGAATTCCGCCGCGGCATCGATCCACTCATCGAGCGCGGCAAGCTGGGCCCGCTGCTCGCGCAGTTTCCTCCGAGCTTCAAGGACACGCCACCTGCGCGCGAGTACCTCGTGGCGCTGCTGCGCGCCTTCGGCGGCTATCCCGTGGCCGTGGAGCTCCGCCACAAGTCGTGGAGCGACGCGGTCGGCGGCACGCTGGCGCTGTTGAACGAGTTCGGCGCCGCGTGGGTCCAGATTGACGAACCGAAATTCCGCTTCTCGATCCGTCAGAACTATCTGCCCAACGTGGAGGGCTTCTATTACATGCGTCTTCACGGGCGCAACGTGAAGAACTGGTGGCGCCACGACAAGTCCGAGGACCGCTACGACTACCTGTATTCGTCGGAGGAGCTCGACGAGTTCACGGAAACCGCCGATGCGGCGCGGCGGCTCGTGAAAAAAGCGTATCTCTACACGAACAACCACTTCTCGGCGAAGTCGGTCGCGAACGCCGCGATGATCAAGCGGCAGCTCGGTGAGCCGCTCGAGGGCGAGTACCCGCCCGAGTTCGTCGAACGGTTTCCCGAGCTCAAAGACGCGGTGAAGGTCGCCTCATCGCTCCTGTCTGTCCGCTCGCGTGACTAGTGGCCTGCGACTTCGCGCGCGGCTCGACGCCGACGCGCGCGCAGTATTCGTAAATGACGCAGTTGTCGCAGCGCGGATACAACGGGCGGCACACGTTCTGTCCCCACGTCACCAGATACAGATTGATGTAAGGCCACCAGCGCGAATCGGTCGCCTTGTAAAGCGCCTGCTCCGTTTCTTCGGGCGTGCGCGTGGCCACCCATCCGAGACGATTCGAGATGCGGTGCACGTGCGTATCGACGCAGATGTTCTTCAGGCTCTTGAACGACAGGATGAGGACGAGGTTCGCGGTCTTTCGACCGACGCCCGGCAGCGCGAGCAGCTCCGCCATCGTGCCCGGCACCTGTCCGTTGTAGCGCTCGACGAGGATGCGGCACGTCTCCCTCACGTGACGCGCCTTGTGGCGGTAGAAGCTGACGGGATAAATGAGCTTCTCGATCTGCTTCGCCGTCAGCTTTGCCAGCGTCCTGGGCGTGCGGGCGGCGCGGAACAGGCGCGCCGACGCGGCCGCGGTGACCGAATCCCGCGTCTGCGCCGAGAGCATCGTCGCGATCAGCACCTCGAACGGATCTTCCTGACTCGACTCGGAGATCTTCTCGACGGCGGGCAGATCCATGTGATCGATCGCGCGTGCGAGCGCGCGCATCACCGCGTAGACACGTCGTGAACGGCCAGCCACAACTGTCGATTATCGCGCGGCGGCGACGACCGGCGTAAGAGGTGCGCGCCCGGCGAGCACCGCGACGACGTTCTCGGCGGCGAGATCCGCCATCGCCGTGCGCGTTTCGGTCGTCGCGCTCGCAAGGTGCGGCACGAGCAGCACGTTCTCGAGCTTCAACAGGTCGGCATGCACAGCGGGCTCGCGTTCGAAGACGTCGAGAGCAGCGCCTGCGATGAGGTGCTGCTGCAGCGCCCACGCCAGCGCCTCTTCGTCCACGACCGGTCCGCGCGCCGTATTGATCAAGTAGGCGGACCGTTTCATCCGCGCCAGTGCCCGCTTGTCGATCAGGTGCGTCGTCTCGGGAAGGAGCGGCACGTGCAGCGAGACGATATCGGAGGTGTTCAGCAGCCGATCGAGCGAGACATTCTCGGCGCCCGGCAGGTCGATGTCGCGCGGTTCGGTGTAGACGACGCGCACGCCGAACGCCGGCGCGCGCGCCGCGACGGCGCACCCGATTCGGCCGACACCCACGAGACCCAGCTGCTTGCCTTTCAGCTCGGCGCCGAGCATGAAATCGAGCGCCCAGCCCTTCCACTGCCCGCTGCGGACGACGCGCTCGCCTTCTGCGAGGCGTCGCGTGATCGCAAGAATGAGCGCCCACGTGAAGTCGGCGACCGACTCGGTGAGAACATCGGGGGTATGCGTGACGATCACGCCGCGCGATTGCGCGTACGCGATATCGATGTTGTTGAAGCCCACCGCGACGTTCGCGACGATTTTCAGCTTCGGTGCGGCGTCGATCACCGTCCGATCGACCGCGTCGGTGAGGAGCGACACGAGCGCGTCCTTGTCGGCGACGCGAGCGCGAAGCTCGCCGGGTGGAATCGTCGCGTCGCCGGTGTAGAGATCGACATCGGCCACCGCCTCCAGCTTCGCGAGCACGGACGAGGGAAGCCGCCGCGTAACGAGAACCTTCGCCGTTTTGTCAGTGTCCATACGAAAGGCAGTACCCACAATGTGTGCAGCGAACCGATGGCTCGATGAGGCAGGCGCCGTCGCCGTCGCCGCCGCGCTGCAGGGGAAACTGGAGATGACTGGCGTGACCCGCTCGCTCGCCTTGGCGCCATGGCGCTTCGGGCGGCCGGGGCTCGCCGCCGAGATGACGCGCGATCGATTCGCGAATCATGTCGCGCAGCTCGTCGTCATTCATCGACGGTCACCGTGTCGATGATACCGATGATTGCCGCGTCGACCGGCGCCGCCTTGCGGCCGAGCGCTTCGCCCGCGGCCCGGCCTTCCAGCACAACGAGAACTTTCTCGTTGACGCCGGCGCCGACGCCGTCCACCGCGAGCAGCGCGCTGCCGCGCGGCGTGTCGTCGATGTTCAGCGGCTGCACGAGCAGCAGCTTCGCGCCTTCGAACGTGCGATGCTTCTGCGTCGAGACGACCGTGCCGATCACTCTCCCAATCTGCATTTAATCCACAATCAAAACTTCACCAATCTCCAATCACTCCGCAATCCGCAATCCTCAATCCCAAATCTATTCAAGGTCCCAGTGATCCACGATTCCGACGATCCCCGCGTCGACGGGAGGCTCGGCCGGATAGAACGGAAAGCTGGCTTCTTTACCGCGCACGAAGAACACCTCTTCGCCGACTCCGGCGCCGACCGCATCGACCGCGACGAGGGGACGGCCGGAGGGCTCGCGAGCCGGCGTCAGCGGCTGGACGAGCAGGAGCTTGATGCCGGTCAGGTTCTCGTCCTTCCGCGTCGACACGATGTCGCCGATCACGCGCGCGAGCTGCATCAGTCGCTCACTTCTACCGTATCGATGATGCCGACGATGGCCGCATCGACGGGACAGTCCTTCAAGCCCGACGCCATTCGCGCCGAGCTGCCGCTGACGATCAGCACGGTCTCGCCGACGCCCGCGTCGACCGTGTCGACGGCGACGAGGTAGTTGGCGTCGGCTTTGCCGCGCGGATCCATCGGACGCACGACGAGCAGCTTGGTGCTGACGAGGCGGGGGTCTTTGCGCGTCGCGACGACGGTGCCGACGATTTTGGCGAGGAGCATGTCGGGTTCAGGGTTCAGGGTTCCGGGTGCTGGGTTCGTTCAAGTTCTGGGTTCTGGGTTCTGGGTTCAGGGTTCAGCGTTCAGGTTCGGGTTCGGGGTTCCGGGTTCGGGGTTCGGGGTTCGGACCAAGAACGAACCCAGCACCCTGAACCCTGAACGCTGAACCCGTAGTGCGGCCGCTCACGCTTTTATGGCGGCCGCTTTTCCGATTGGCAGCGCGTCTTCGAGGTTCGCGTGCGGACGCGGGATGACGTGCACCGACACGAGCTCACCCACGCGGCGCGCGGCGGCTGCGCCGGCATCGGTGGCGGCCTTCACCGCGGCCACGTCGCCGCGCACGATCGCCGTGACGTAGCCGGCGCCGATCTTCTCCCAGCCGACCAGCGTGACCTTCGCCGCTTTCACCATCGCGTCGGCGGCCTCGATCATCGCGACCAGGCCTTTGGTTTCAACCATGCCTAACGCCTCTCCCATTGCCGTCTCCTTGTAGCTGTCAGCGCAAGCTTCGAATCGCGTCTTCGATCAGCGCGGAAAGTTCGCGGTATGTTAACCGAATTTCGCCCGGCTCTCCCGTAGCGCCGGGCGGGCGCCCGCCGTAGCTCGTGTCCGTTTTTGGCGCGAGCGAAGGCGGGCTCTCCGCGATCGTGTCCGGCACGAGCCGCGCGCCCGGACTCGATGGCGCCTGGACGACCTGGCACGTCGCGTCGCCCGTCCCGGGCGGCGTCGAGTCTTCGTCTGAACAAATCGGCGCCGGCGCCTTGATCCCGTAGGTTCCGCGCAGCTCCTGCAGCCGCAACACTTCCTCGCGCGAGATCAGGTTTTCCCGACCGAGCAGGCGCGCGACGAGGCTGATCTTCGCGAAGTGCTCTATCGTCTCCATCTTGTAATACGCGCCGAACAGATCGGCGCCGACAGTGAG
>Ga0075424_100000985_pt1 | contig 24038 bp, 20 predicted proteins | sample SoiMethybrSBSTD3_FD_75301 | JGI IMG/M metagenome (GOLD analysis project Ga0075424, IMG submission 75301) | Bulk soil microbial communities from a Populus tree surrounding site in Tennessee, USA - Soil MetaG P. TD hybrid SBSTD3 | ecosystem: Environmental > Terrestrial > Soil > Tree plantation... | reverse complement strand
GGCCTCACGGGACCGGAGATCAATGGCGTGCGCCAGCGGCTCGAGTGGCTGGTGGGTCGGCTGCGCGATGGCCGTCTGACCACGTTTTAGGTTGTCCCAAAGGCCAATTTTCCTGCCCCACAACGACTTGTAACGACAAGCTATGCTTCGTCGCCTTGCGTGGGGGATCGCGATCGCCTGTGCCGTGGCTCTCGTGTTGAGCTGTGGCACCGGCTCTGGGTTGATCGGCATCAACACCAGCGGGGGCGGCGGCAATGACACGACGTCGCTGGCCGTGACCGTGCACATCCAAAACTTCGCGTTCAACCCGACGGTCGTGAACCTGACCCGTGGCGGCGTGGTGACGTGGGTGTGGCCCACGGACACGGTCTTGCACAACGTGACATTCTCCGATCCCGCCATCAGCAGTCCCACGCAGGCCGTAGGAACGCACACTGCCGTCTTCACGGACCCTGGCACGTTCAGCTATCGGTGCACACTTCACTCCGGGATGAACGGCAGCGTCGTCGTGCATTAGGCCTCGGGGGATCGGGGTTGGGGGGCCCGGGGCCGGGGGCCGGGGGCCGGGGACCTGGGGCCGGTTCCCCAAAGTGCCATTCTGCGCTTCACGCCGTTCCATCACCTTCCGGGCAGTCAGAAGACCCGCACTTCTACCGGAGGCTTGTCACTGTGATTCGCCAACTCAGCGTAGCAGTACTCTTCGCGGCCGCGGCGTGCGCCACCGGCCCCGACATCTCGAGCCAGCGCGATGCCAACGTCCCCATTCCAACCCCGACCACGTGGGCCTGGGGCAAACGGGACACGATTCACGCCTACGAGCTGGACCCGGCTGTTGCGCAGAACTCCATTCTGCATTCGCGGATTCAGCAATCGATCGAGAAGAACCTGACGGCCAGAGGGTGGCGGAAGGTCGACGACCCGAACACGGCGTCTGTGATCGTCACCTACCACGTCGGTCTCAAGCGGTCGACGGAGCTCCAGGGGACCTCGACGTCGACGGGATCGGGCTGGTACGGTGGCTACGGGTGGGGCGTGTACGGTGCACCAACCTACACGAGCACCAATATGCGGGAGGTTGAATACAGGACTGGTGCGTTGCTGGTCTTCGTCCGTGACCGCGCCACGAACAACGTGGCATGGCAGGGCCTGTACAAGAAAGAGGTAAGCGACGTCGATCGCAGCACGCCGGAGAGTATTCAGCGCGCTGTCGACGCGCTGCTCGCCGAACTCAAGTAACAACCAGCTTTGTCCCCACCCCCACCCACCACCGGGCGCGTGCGGCGCCCGGTGGTGGCCTGCTGACGTCAGAACGTCCAACCGATACTGAACGTGACGCCGTAGTCGTTCTTCGCGGCGGTCGTCGACGGCGGGCGGCTGTCGAACTTGTCGAACACCGTCACGCCAATCATGAAATCCTTGATGAACTCGTGCGAGAGGTTCATCTGGAGATCGCTGCGGACGCGCCCGAAATCGGTCAGGTTGGGATAGAGCGACAACGTCGCCTGCAGGTCTGACTTCGGCGAATCATGCTGAAAGTACTCCGCGACGAACGTGACCAGCAGCTCGAGATTCGACGTCACCGAGCTACCGGTGAAGCGTTCGTTGGTATAGACCAATCCGCTACCCAGCAGCAGATCCGAGCGTGATGTCTGAATAAGGAATCTGCCACCCCCGCCTGTGAGGAGTGCGCGCAGATCCAGGTCGAGCTCCTGGTTCTGCTCGAGCTGGCCAGCGCCGAGCAGCAGCCAGCGGTGCGCCAGGAACCGTTGTTGCTCCAACGACAGGGAGCTGCGACTCGTGGCACTCGACGCCGCTTCATCCTGGAAATACACGTTCGATTCCAGCTGCGTCAGCCACTGCCGCGTCCGGTAATCCGCTCCGAAGTCGGCACTCAAGTTCCACACTTTGTTGGCGCGTTGGTATGTGAAGCCCATCGAGAGGTGGCCGTCCACGCGCGACAGAAAGCTTCGGCCGATGGGATTGACGCGGACGATTTCGCTCTGGGGAAGCGTGTCACTGAACGAGCCGACTGCGACGATGAGACTGCCCTCGGCCGGAGCCTCGAGCAGCTGGCCGTAGTAGACCAGACCCGACGCCACTTCCACTTCGAAGTACCGGTAGCTGATGATACGCCGGATCTTGTCCCACTTGATCGCCAGCGTGCCCATGTCGTCGGTCTTGTACGACAGGGCACCCCGCTCGACGGATTTGATCTCCCCGACGATGCGATCGCCGTTGCGCAGGACGACCGTGTCGGCCTTCTGCGCGCTCAGTGGAGTGGCCGCCCCCACCCCAGCGAGGGTGACGGCAAGGGCAGCGAGTATCGCGCGCACGCCCGCGCAATCTCACGGCGAGACTGTGACGCGATATCGGACGAAGGGGCAGGTCCTACCCCTAGGGCCAATTGTCAGGCCCGCCGGACCGAGTTGCATCAAGCGGTATGAAAACCACATCCGCGTGTCTCTGCCTGTTCCTGGCCGCTCCCGCAGCGCTTGCCGCCCAGGCGGTCGGCGTACCGCCGAACCTCATCCTGCCAAACTACGACCGCGTTCCCGTCGGCCAACGCGAGGGAATCGAGGCCGGCGCCTACCTCGCTCGCACGAACGACGCGGCGGCGAACTGGTACAACCCGGCCGGGCTGGGGAAGAGCCTCAAGACATCGTTGAACGCCAGCGCGACCGCTTACGAATACACGAGTCTGTCGCTCGAGGGACTCGGCGCGAGTGCGGGGCGTTCGCGCATCAGCAGCATCGGCACCCTGCTGGGCGTGGTCATCGGCAACGACGTGCTGCACTCGGACAAGGTGCGGTTGGGCTTCTCGATCACGAGTCCCATCGTGTGGCAGCCGAGCGGCATCGATCTGACATCTTCGCTGCAGGGCGGCCAGGAGCTCTTCGCGTATTCGACCAAGGTCAGCCTCGACGTGATGATCCCCAACCTGGCGATCGCCTATACGCCTGGCGGCGTCGAGCGCGGGCGCGTGCGCGTGGGCGCGGGAGTGGGCATAGCGATCACGTCGATGTCGCAAGTGCAGGACATCTCGGACCGCGTCACGACTCCGACCGATGCCGCGGTCGCGCTGCGCAGCTTCTCCGCCGACGGCGAGACGTGGGGGATCCGGCTGACGGGGGGCCTGCAATGGGACATCACACCCCAGCTCACCATCGGTGCGATGGTCGTCGCACCGACGGCGCGGGTACTCGGCAGCAGCTTCTTCAAATCCCAGAGCTCGCGCTGGACCCCGGACAGCATGGCCGATTTCATCTTCGCGGATACGAATGTGACGATGGATTACAAGCTGCCGCTCGAACTGAGTGGGGGCGCCGCTTTCCGCTTCGCCAAAGCCGAGATCGAAGTCGACGTCCGCTACCACGGCATCATCGACCCATACGTCATGTACGCGTCTACGCTCTCAGGGCGGCTGACGGTCGTGAATAATGGCGGGGCCCCGGTCGTGACGACGCCGCCGTTCGATACGACCATGAACAGCGCGCGCGCCGTCACCAACGTCGCGGTGGGCGCCAATTATCCGTTGTCCGCCAAGTTCCGCGTCCACGCGGGATTCTCGACCGACGGCTCACCCGTCGGCGATCAGACACAGTCCTTGTTTCGCCAGGTGGATCTGTCGCGCTTCACCGCCGGCGTCTCGATGACGGGCACGCGACTCTCCGGTTCGCTCGGGTTCGGCTACTCGTTTGGAAGCGGTACGCGCCAGTTGCTTGGAAACACCGAAGGCGGTCAGCAGACGGAGACGCAGCTCTCCGTCAAGACGGCGAACCTGCTGTTCGCGTTGTCCTACGGGGTCGGACCGTAGCTCCAGCGTCAGTCGATAGTCGACCAGCGCGGTATGGCGGTGGAGATAAAAAAGCGCGCCTGAGGCACGGTGATGTTCGTAACCGGTCCGACGGCCGGATCGGTGGGCGTGCTCTGCCGGAATGCGTAGTCGTAGCGGGCGCCGATTCCAAAGCGCGGGCTCACGTACCAGCGCGCGTCGAGCGTGCCCTGCGCCAGGTAGTGATCGTAATCCGTGCCGTTCAGCGTGTGGATCCAGGTCCCGTCGTACGCCCCCGTGAACAGGACCTTCCCCGGCAACCCGACCGTCGCCTGCAGGCCGGCGCCGAGGCCTGGACCGAAGTCATAGTTCCGTCCCTCACCGCTGATCTCGTAGTAGTCCGAACGCACCGCCCCGATCGCCACACCGCGCAGGTGTACATCGCTGATCAGCCGCCAGCTCTTCCCCAGCCGGAATGTGGAGTTGATTCCGCCGGTGAAGCTCTGCCCGCCGTACTCGTAGACAACCGCGTTGAACGCGGTATCGGCATTGGGGAAGAAGTAGTAATCGTAGTCCATCCGAGCGGCCAGAATGTGCGTCGCACTCTCGCTGCTGCTCAAGACCTTGCCGCCGATGTTGCCGTGCGCCGTGAGTACCTGGAGCTTCTGCCGGTCCTGGCCGAGGCCGAGCTCACCCACCACGGTGAAGGTGGAGAACGGCTTGCCGACCAGGTCGAGGACGGGGCGGCCGTAGATCAGCCGGAACGTCACGGCGAGATCGCGCAGCGGATCACTGAGCACGTCGAACGAGTTTCCCTTCGACCCGATGAACCGTGGCCCGACGTCGAGCGAGCCCTGCACCCAGGCGGGCCGCCAATCGGGAGGATTCTCGCTGATGTCGTTGACGCGGCCATCCACCACGCGATTGAACACGTTCCACGGGCTCAGCGCGAAGGCGCCGATCTCGCGCCAGGTGCGCTCGCTGCCGCGCGCGCGATTGTCCAACGTCAAATTGGACAGTCGCCAGAACATCTCGCCCAGGGTGATGCCGCCCAGCGCCGTGTTGATCATGTCGTTCGGCGCCGGCGGGTGGGTCTCACCGCAACACTCCCAGCCGTACGAGCCGACAATCGCGGCGATCGACGAACCCCAAAAGTTGTAGCCGTTCGAGCGGAACGCATTGAAGTAATAGTTGCCGTGCATCGGGTGGGCGAACTGATTGGTCTGGAAATTGTTGTCGTCCCAGACCCAATCACCAGTGATGTTATCCCACCAGCTCTTTGGGGTGACCTTCGCGAACTCGGCGTCGCGGATGTAATAGTTCACCGCCCACGGGATCCACCAGACGACGAACAACTCGCCGCTGGCACGCCAGAAGTGCTTGGGGCGCGGCTCGCAGTCGGGGCAATTTGCCGGTTTCTGCTGGGGGAGTCGCTGAGCGGCGCCGCGGGTGGCGATCAAAGACAGCCCGATGAGGATGGCAGCACAATGGAGTCGACGCATGGTGGAAAACGATGTGATCCGCTTCCATCGTCTGATATGCGACCTTGGGGTCATCCGAACTCCGCGGTCGATTAGCCCAAAGTGCAATGCCTCCGCCTGACCGCGGCCATACGCTTGGGTATGAAGCGATTTCTCGCCGTTTTCGCTGTGATCGCGCTCGGCGCCATTGGCACCGCGCGGGCACAGACGCCGACGCCGCCGGCGTCGAACACAACACCGTCACTCGATCCGAGTCCCCTGCTCCAGGCGCTGCTCAAAGACATCACGCTGACGCCGCAGCAACAGCATGCCGTGGATTCCATACGCGCCACGTACCTGAGCCGCCTGCCTCCAACGGCGCTGACGGCCCCGGACTCGGCCACACTTGAAACGACCCGCGGCCTGCTCACGCAAGCGCTCGAAGCGGTTCGACATGTTCTGGACGCTCGCCAGAAGAACGTGTGGGATCACAATGTGGCGAACGAGCTGTCCGAACGCATGCGGGTCGGACCATAAACGCATTCACAATAGTCCGCTGAAGGAGATACTATGCGCGTCATCGTCACACTCGCAGGTCTTTCGCTGATCGCCTCGTCCGCGGTTGCGCAGCAGCCGACGGCCCCAGCCGCCGCGGCTCCGGTCTCACCGGCGAGCCAGTTCGGACTCATCGTCTTTCCAAGCGAGAACCAGTCGAAAGACCAGCAGCTGCTGGATGAGCAACAGTGCTACGCGTGGGCCAAGGAGAACACCGGGATCGATCCCGCGACGCTGAAGGCGAACACCGACTCCGCCGCGGCCGCGTCTCAGGCGAAGATGGATTCCGCCTCGCGCGGAGCCGCTGTCGGTGGCGCGGCTCGTGGCGCGGTAGGCGGTGCGGCGATTGGCGCGATTGCAGGCGACGCTGGCACAGGCGCGGCGATTGGCGCCGCAGCGGGTGCGGTCGGTGGCCGCCGGGCGCGGAAGCAGGCCTCGGCTCAGGCCGCGAACGCGGGCGCGGCCCAGGCCCAGCAGCAGGTGCAGCAAAAAGTCGACACCTTCAAGAAGGCGATGACCGCCTGTCTCGAAGGGCGAAAGTACTCGGTGAAGTAGCTAGAAGACTTTGTCCTGCAGGACGACGCGGATCAGCAGCGCCGTTAGAACGCCCTTGCCGCTAACCGGAGTCGTGAGGCTGCCGTTCGTCCCCGTGGCTTCAATGCGTACCCAGAGCACGTCCTGTTTGAACAGACTGTCCACGACGCCGCTCAAGTCTCCCGTAATCGCCACCGGGACCGTTTCCACTCCGCTGACGGCGGTAGCGGGAATGTTGAGCGCCGCCGGCGGCCCGTAGGTACCGGCCGAGTCGGACGCGAAGTACAACGAGAACCCGATCGAGCCGGCGCCACCGGCGTTCTGGAGATCCGCGTTTCCTGTCGTGATCTTGACCGAGTCTACACTCGAGCTGCCGAACCCGGGTGGCAGACTGAGCTTCTGGACGGTCGAGACGCTCGCAGTCGTCGACGGCGGAATGATATACGGGATGGTGTCCTTCCCCGTCCCCGCCATGAAGCTGTAGACGTCCACGTTGAAAATCGCTTTCCCCTGGCCGCACGCGGCGACGCACACGAGTAAAGCGGTCGCAAATGCCTTCATAGGTTTCCTCATTAATAAATCGAGATCGACGTCGCCATCGTCATGGCGCGCTTCTCGGACAATGACGGGCTGTGCGTAAAGACTCCGACATCCAGTCCCAGCCCGCCGAACCGGAGGCCGCCGCCGAACCCAAACTGCATGTGCTTGCGTTGATCGCGTGCCACGCCGCCGCGAATGGCGAACACGGTGTAGCGCTGTTCCACACCCACGTGAATGATGGTCCCGCGTCCGGAATTGACGACGTCACCACCGACCGTGGTGCCCGTACCCATCCGGATGGCGGAGTTCGCGACATACGTGATCGGCAACTTGGTCTTCGTTTCCACGTGATTGGCAATGAGACTGGTGGTGATTGAGTCTCCCGCCGAGAAGTAGCGGATCTGTTGCACCTTCGTGTCGTTCCAGGTCAGGGTCGCGCCAATGTCGTTGATCCCGAAGCCGACTTCGAACGGTCCGGAAATCCAGGCGAGGCCGACGTCGCCGCCGACGCCCTTGGCGAATGCCTTGTTCGACGTCCACAGCGTGTCGTCGAGCAGCGGAGTCGGCGCGGCGCCGAACACCGGTGTGCCGGTGACGAATCCCGCCGGTCCCCGCCCGCGCGCATAACCCGCGCCGAGGTAATAGTGCACGGCGCCGCCCAGGTAGAGCCCGTCATCCGATGAGTCGGCCCCACCGGCGCCATGGGTCAGCCGGCCTGAATAGCTGATCGACGGCGCGATGCCGCTCTGTCCCGTGGCATCGCCAAGGATCGAATAGACCGAGTTGGCGTGCACCGAGTCCGCATTCTTCAGCACGCGACGCAACGAATCGTCCAGCGTCAATCCGATGTCGTAATGCAAGAACCACATCACGCCGACGTGGAAGCCGGCAAATCCGGGTCCCGCGATGTCGAGGACGCGGCTGGTGGTACCCAGTCCGAATTCCTGTTCGGGAACGAGCGCCTGCGCCTGACCGAGGTCCATCACGAACGCGTTCTTGCCGATCGTGAATTCGACGTCGTTCGTTGGCGCCGGCGGTTTCTTCAGGTCGTAAAAGATCGGCGGGCTGGTAATCAGATTCATCAACGCGATGGGGTTGAAACCCGCCGAGTCGGGGTTGAACATCGGATCATAGCGCAGCTTGCCGAGAGGATGCTGCTGCAGGAAGTCGATGAGGCCGATCGGGACCGGAATCGAGATCTTGGGCGCGCCGTTCAGGCCGCTCCGTTTCTTGACCGCGCGGTAGGCGGGGTTGAAGCGACTGACACTACCGTCGCGACCGAGCGAAACGCCCCCCATGCCGAAGCGGCGCGCATCAAACGAAAACTGCGCGTGCGCCGCTCGGACGGGCGCGAGGACGAGCAAAACCAGCGCGAGAGCGACAACTCCGGTACGCACAAGGCACCTCGGACAAGGGAAAAGCCGCCACAACTTTGCATATTGTGTTGGTTTTTACCATTGTTAGGCGTGAGGAAGGTCACTCCGGCGCTCCTTTATGAAGCTGTTTGGAGCGTCAGAGTGACTCGTGTCCCTTTGCCGGCTTCACTTTCCAGCGTAATCGCCCCGCCCCAGCTCTCCACCAGGCGTCGTGCAATGGCCAGCCCAAGGCCCGCCCCGCTCGACGTCGTCGAAAACGTCGGCTCAAACACGCGGGGCAGGACGTCCGCCGGGATGCCGCGACCGTCGTCCACCACGGTCAACTGACGTCCGGTCGGCGCCACCTGGACCGTGACGCGCTTCGCTTCGGCATTGCGCGCGTTCTCCAACAGGTTCACGAGCACTTCCTTCACTTCATCCTTGCGCGCGAGCGCTGGTGCGCCATTGGTCGCTCGGACCTCGAACCGCGTGGCCGATCCGAGCTCGTAGAGCTGGACGACTTCGCGCGCCGTCGCGGCGAGATCCACCGGCTCGAGCGGGAGCTGCTCGGCCGCCGACGGGGCGCCGAACCGCGAGAACGCGCGCGCGATCCCGTCGAGCCGGTCGATCTCGGCGAGAATGCGCTCGGACGTCTCGTTGAGCGTGGCTTCGAAGCTCGCTTGGCCTTTCCCACCTCCCCGGACGCGTTGCAGATGCTGGATGCCGAGTCGAATTGGGGTCAGCGGGTTCTTGATCTCGTGCGCCACTTGGCGCGCCATCTCGCCCCACGCGAGCACACGCGCCGCGCGCGCGAGCGCCGTCGCGTCGTCGAGCGCGATGACGCAGCCGTCCGGCGCCGCGCCCAGCAGCGCGAGCTGCACGCGAATCTGTCGTCCACCAATTTCGAACTCGAGCTCCTTGATGACATCGCGATTCTCGGCGATGAACTCGGCGACCGCCTGCCACACCGGGACCCACCCTTCCGACGTCGCCTGCGGTAGCACGTTGCCCGGAGCCAACCGATCGGTGCCACCCAGCACGAGCTCCGACGCGCGCGGGTTGGCCATCGTCACACGGAGACCATCGTCGACGGCAATCACCCCGGTGGCGACGTTGGCGAGAACGCGGGCGGTGCGGAGCCGGGCTTCCTCGAGCGCGGACTGGCTGCGACGGACATCGGTGACCATGCGATCGAATGCGCTGATCACCGGCTCGAACTCGCGCGGCGCGCCCGGCGGGAACGCGGGCGGCACGTTCCCGCGGCCCACCGCGATCGCAGCCTCTCGCAACGCGGCGACCGGTTTGGCGAGCCGCCGCGCCGCGAGACCCGCGAGATAAATCGCCGCGATCAAACCGACGAGGGTGCCGAGCACGAGGGCGAGGACCAGGTCCTCCTGCTGCTGGCGCACGCGCTCGTCGTCGAGCAACTGCGGAGCCGCGAGCACGGCCTGCTCACCCGGCGGCCCCGGCGCGACGACGAGATACCCGATGCGCGTCGGCCGGCCCGCGGTCCGCGCGTCCAGCGTGATCTCGAGCTCGTCTTCGAGCGTCGCGCGAAACGCGGCCGGCGCGAGGAACGGATCGACGAGGCCGAGCTCCGCCATGACCGGCGAGCTCGTCGCGACGAGCATGCCGCCCCGGTAGAGCCACAACTCCACGTCGAGACTGCGCCCGAGATCCGCGAGCGAGCGACCGATCGTCTCCTGTCGCTCTTGCGCGACGTTCTCGGCGCCAGCCGCGGCATCGCGCAGCGTCTGGCGAATGAGCAGATCACCGGAACGATGGGCTTCGTCGGAGAGCCGCGCAAAGCTCCAGGCAGCAAACGCGAGCACGGGCAAGACGAAGAACGCAATGAGGACCGAGGTGAGCTGCGCGCGATAGCTCGAGCGCCACGTGGTGATCATCGCCGGCACGCGGGCGCGCCCGCCTTCCGCGACGAGAAATCCGAACAGCCAGATCGCGCCCAGCAGGATCACATCGAGTCCCACCACGAGGATGCCGCGCAAGAGCAGTCCCCACGGCCCGCCCAGCGCGACGCGAAGGTGGACGTGGCGGACGCCGTCAGGAGTTTCGATCTGTCGCTCACCCCGCGCGGTCCAGCCCTCGCGCCGCCATTGGACGGTGTTGTGAATGGTCGCGGTCTGGATGGGCAACGACAGTGAAATCGTGTACGGCGGCTCGACGCCTGGATCGCCCCGAAGAAAGCGCGCCACGCGATTGGGCGGCAGCAGTCGCGTGCGTGGCCCCACACCGACGGTCAACACCGTGCCGTCGGCGAGCGGCGCGACCAGGATGTAGTGAACGCCGGGAATCGCTTCGTGCCGCTCGATACAAGGAATCGTCGGCGCGTTGCGCGCGAGTGTCGCGAGAAATCCCGGCTTGAGATCGAGCTGCGCAAGCTGCAGCTCGGCAACGAGCGGCGCGTTGGGACCCGCTCCCCAAAGCTCCAGCATGGCGGGATAATCCTGCCTTCCGAGCGCCGAGCCGACCCACAGCGCGTACAGATCGCTCGCCGTATGCAGGGGCCGCTGCCCTGGCGCCGAGACTTCATCGCTCAGGCGCTCGAGCAGCGCGAGCGCGACGGGATCGCCTTCGTGACCGAGTCGTTGCGCGTCCCGCGTGGCGAGTGAGAGTCGCCCTTCGACATCCGCACCCCACGTGAGCAGCGCGGCCGCCGTACCCGCCACGACCGCCATCCCGGCCAGGGCAAAACGCCGCGGCACGGGCATGATTGCGCCGATGAGGGCGGGAAGCCACAGGAACGTGTACCACTCCGGCCACGCCCCGTGCGGATCCCAGAGCCAGAGTCCGCCAATTGCCGCGACGGCACCCCAGCAGCACGCTCCGGCAAGCGCCGGCGACGCGTGCTGTGGCTCTGAGGATCCACGCACCAGGGCAGCCGCTAATAGAATGAAAGCCATCGCGGTCACGGCCAGCGCAGCCTGCCACGACAGCCACAAAACCAGGCTGACCCCGCCTGCCGGCGGCGCGATGCCGCGACCGAAGTACCGCACGACGTATGGCGCCGCGGTGATCAACAAGATCGCGCCCGCCGTGCCCCACCAGGTGCGGCGCACGCCGCGGCGCCAGAGCGAGCCGGCGGCAACCAGCAGCAATGCGCCGACAACGAGCAGTGAGCCGGCCGATGTCCCCCAGAGGCCCAGGACCGGACGGTAAAAAGTCGCCGGCGAGAACAGGGCCGCGGGGCCGACTGGCGCGCGGAGCACCGCCCAACCAGCGACGAGCAAAACGCCCCAGCGCCATTTGCCCGCGGCCGCCGTCACCAGCAGGATCGCCAGCAGCACGACGAGCACGAGCCTGGCCAGTCGCGCGGTGTCGGCGAGCGCCGCGAGCTTCGCGTCGCCTTGCGATGGCGGGATCATCTGTGCGGAGAACAGCGTGTCGCCCGGCGCGCACGGCTGTCCGGGCGGCGTGCGGGGATTACAAAACTCGAAGACACTCGAATCTTGCGGGCCTCCGCCCGGCGGGAACAACTGAAGCGCGACGCCATGCGCGCGCTCGAACAACGCCGCCACGCTGCGATCGCGGTCCGTGATCGCCGGCGACGCGGCCAGGAGCACACTGCCCACCGATGTCGCCGCTTGTGTCTGGCGCCGCGCCTCCAGCACGGCGTAGAATGGAGTCATGATCGTTTGGAGTTCGGTCGTGTCTCGCGCGTCGGGTATTGTGCGGTGCCGGCCGGCCCAGGCCGTGCTGTCGCCAATGACCGCCACGCCGTGTTCGAATCGGGGTCCGGACCGAACGGCATTGTTGAGGCGGTCGAAGACGGATTCCCGCGGCAGCGAGGCCGCCCGGGCCCCGAGTTCGGCGAGTCGCCGCGCCTCGGCAATCGCTTCGCCCAACGCCGTTTGCAGCGAGCGGGACGCCCCGGTGACCCGCCGCTCGCGCAGCGCCGGCCAGCAGCACTCGATCCGCCACACGCGCAGCGCACCGCCTCCGAGCACCACGCCGAGCAGCAGGCTCGTGAGTCCCGCCGCGATGCTCAGCCTGTGGCGAGGGCCGGACGGGGGGAGGGGGGGCCGCAGCGCAAGCGCGAGCGCCGTCAGGCCGGCCAATCCTGCGAGCACGGCCCAGACGCCCGCATCGCTCCGCAGCCACTCGGCTGCCGCGAGGCTGGCGAGGCAGCCGGCGACTACGACGTGAGCTTGCCGCTGCATCTGAGCGTTCTCACCCCCGATGCCGTGCGCTCCGCGCTCGCGCGGGACTCACGGCTGCTGGTGCCCGTCGGGACCTGCGAGCAGCATGGACCACACCTTCCGCTGGGCTGCGACACCCTCATCGTCGAGCGACTCGCCGATGACCTGTCGGGCGGCTTCGGCATCCTGCGCGCACCCACCATATCGTATGGCGTGAACACCGCCACCAAGCGCCCCTTTCCGGGCAACGCGACCGTCCGTCGCAAGACCCTGCACCGCTGGATGAACGACCTGCTCGGCTCCTGGGAGCAATGTGGCGTCGACACTTTCATTATTCTTACCGCTCACGGGCACGATCCCCATCAGGAAGCGCTCTCGACGCTGCGTACACGGCGGGCGCGCGTGTTCACGGTGGATATCTTTGCCTTAGACTTCACCGACTATCTCGAGGACCCCACCGGACCGACGCATGGCGGCGAGCTCGATACATCCCTCATGCTGCATCTCGCTCCCGAGTTGGTTCGCATGGACCTCGCGCAGGACTTCCTGCTCACGGAACGCCAGGTTGCCCGGTTCCGGCGGCGCGGGGCGGGCTCAGTGCCTGCACTCTCGCCGGGTTCCCTCGGGCGGCCCAGCCTCGCGTCAGCCGAAAAAGGAGCGCGCCTGTATAAGATGATTCATGACCGTATCGCCACGCGAGTTTTGGGCGCCGTAGCTGCTTGAACAGTAGCCTACTGGTCCTTGCGCTCCTTCAAGGAGCGGGCAGCCCCATCGACGAGGGGGTCCTTGTCGTCCGCGTCGACACGCAGGAGGTTGCGCGCGAATCATTCCGTCTGAGTAAGGGCCGCCTCTCTCGGGGGGAGACCGGCTGGACACTCGCGACGACGATTCGCTACGACCGCGCCCGGCCCGTCGTCGTGCTCGCGCCCATTCTGGAGGTGAACACCGACACGATGCCGGCTACGCTCCAGTACGACGTCGCCGATCCGCGACAGCCGTCCCGGATCCTCGGCGAGCTGGGCCGGGGACGGTTTACGGTGCGGATGGTCGCGCGCGCGACCGAGCGCGCCCGCGAGTTTTCAACCGGCCAGCAGGCTGTGGTGCTCGATGATTCGGTCTTTGCCCTCTACCTCTTTGCCGCCTGGCGCGCCGCATCGGGTCCCCGGCCCCTCACGGCGATCTTCCCACGCGCGCTGCGCCGCGACGAAGTCCAGGTGCAGGACCACGGTCAGGCATCGACGTCTCTAAACCGCGACCCCGCCCGTTTGCATCATATCACCGTGGAAGGGGGGGGGCCCGAAGCGGTCCATCTGTGGCTGGACGATTCTGGACGCCTGATGAAGGTCGAAATCCCCTCACGGCATCTCACTGTGGAGCGTCTGGCAGGCAGCTGACGTCCCCTGACCTTGCCGGGCTCCCCCTCCCGACTAGGTTCTGTCGCAGGCCGAAACCGCTTCAAGAACTCCCGCGTAGGGGGGTGCGCTTCGACCCCAGACATATCTCTGCAAGGACGACCATGAGACAGACGTTGATCGTGGCAGGCCTACTGTTAGGTCCCGCCACCATTGCCGTTGCGCAGCAGCCCACAACGCAGCCCCCTGCCGTCAGCGCCAACCTGTCGTTGGCGGATGCCATTGCCGTTGCGCGCGCGAATAATCCGGCATTCCGGGAAGTGCAGAACAACCGCGGTCCCGCGGCGTGGGGGGTGCGTAATGCCGCCACGAGCCTGTTCTTGCCGTCCTTCGCCGTTTCCGGCGGGGCGACGTACACGGGGCCCGGGTCGCAGACGTTCCTGACCCAGAGCTTCTCGCAGTCGGTCTCGACGGTCTCTTCCTTTTATGACCTATCGCTCAACTATCAGTTCTCGGGCGCGGTATACTCGCAGTTTGGGCTCGCGAAGGCGCAGCTCCGCGCGGCCGATGCCGATCTCGCCGGCGCGGAAAACATCCTGATCACCGGGGTCAAGCAGCAGTATCTCACCGTGTTGCAGGCGATGGCGACGGCCGACCTCGCACGGCGCACGGTCGAGCGTAACGACGAATTCCTCAAGCTCGCGCAAGCACGCTACGGCGTTGGTCAGGCGACGTTGATCGACGTGCGTCAGGCGCAGGTGGCGCGGGGCCAGGCCGAAGTCGCGCTGCTCCGCGCCCAGACCGCGATCAACGTCGAAAAGCTGCGGCTCTTCGAGCAGATGGGAGTCACCTCGCCGGTCGATATCAGCGAGGTACAGCTGACCGATTCGTTTGCGGTGCAAGCGCCCACATGGCAGATGAACGAGCTGCTGACGATGGCGGAGCAGCAGAATCCATCGCTCAAAGCGTTGCGGGCGCGTGAGGGCGCGGCGGCCTGGGGTGTGCGCGCCGCTTCGTCGAGCTACGGCCCCGCGCTATCGCTGTCGGCCGGCTGGTCGGGGTTCACACAGCAGTTCACCGATGTCGAGCCGGTCATCTTCGCCCAGCAGGCCGCGTTCGCGAATCAGTATTCGGAATGCCAAGACAACAACACGATCAGAACGAGCTCCGGGCTGGCGCCGCAAGACTGCAGCGCGTTCATCTGGGGCGCACAGAACGAACAGGCAGTGCGGGACCGGAACTCCGTCTTCCCGTTCCAGTTCACGCAGCAGCCGTTCCAGGCGCGCCTGACGATATCCTGGCCGATCTTCAACAACTTTGCGCGCGAGCTCAATCTCTCGAACGCGCGGACGCAGCATAACGACCTCGAAGAGCGCGTGCGGGCGCGCGGCCTCGCGGTTCAGACCGACGTCAGCCAGGCGTATCTGACCCTGCAGACCGCATTCCGAACCGTGGCGCTGCAGGACACGAACCGCGTCGCGGCCCGGGAGCAGTTGCAGCTGGCCACCGAACGCTATCGCGTCGGGTCCGGGACGTTCTTCGAGTTGTTGGACGCGCAGATCGCCGCGTTGCGCGCCGAGCAGGACGCCGTCAACGCGACGTATGACTATCACAAGGCCCTGGCGGCGCTCGAAGCAGCCGTCGGCCGCAGCTTGCGTTAACCGAGAGGATCGAGCCGCCATGTCCAAGCGGAACAAAGTGCTGTTGGGAGGCGGAGGCATCGTCCTCCTGGTCATCCTGGTGCTGGTGAGCGCCAGCGCGAAGCGCGACAAAGGCATCGAAGTGCGCTTCGAAACCGTCGGCAAGCGCGATCTCGTCGCTGCCGTGACCGCCAGCGGGAAGATCCAGCCGAAGAAGAAAGTCGACATCAGCGCCGACATCACGGGCCGGATCACGCGGATCGCGGTGCGCGAAGGCGACCTGGTGCAGAAGGGCCAGTTCCTGCTGCAGATCGACCCGACGATCTATCAGGCGAATCTGCAGCGGGCTCAAGCAGCGATGTCGCAGGCGGAAGCCGGCGCGGTGCAGGCGCGGGCCACGCGCGATCAGTCGCAACGCGCGCTGCAGCGCACCAAAGAGCTGCGCGAGCAGAACCCCAACCTGGTCTCGCAGGAGCAGCTCGAGCAGGCTCAAACGGCATCCGACATCTCCGAGGCCAACCTCACGGCGTCGCAGCACCTCGTCGAGCAGTCGCGCGCCGGTTTGCAGGAAGCGCGTGATCAGCTCGCCAAGACGCATCTCGTCGCTCCGATGACCGGTCGCGTCACCCGCCTGGCAGTAGAAGAGGGCGAAGTCGCCGTGCCGGGCACATTCTCGCGCGATGTCGGTCTGTTGCTGACGATCTCCGACCTCTCGGTCATTCAGACGAAGGTCCAGGTCGATGAGACCGACGTCGTCCGACTGCACATGGGCGATTCAGTCGAGGTCACGATCGACGCCTTTCCCGATACGACGTTCGTCGGCCGCGTTACGAAGATTTCCAACAGCGCGATCCTGACCGCTGCATCGCAGCTCGGCGGCGCGCAGAGCGACCGCGCGGTGGACTACGAGGTCGAGATCACGCTCTCCAATCCGCCCGCCGAGGTCCGCCCCGATCTCTCCGCCACGGCGCGCATCGTGACGGACACGCGGAAGCAGGCAGTCGCGATTCCGATCATCGCGTTGACGGTGCGCGAGAACACGCCAGTCTCCACGGAGTCGAAGCCGGGGCGCGGCACGGCGCAGGCCGCTACACCGACGGCGGGTGATACCGGCCGCCGTGGCGGCGCTAATAAGAAGGAAACGGAAGGCGTGTTCCTGGTTCGCAACGGCATCGCGACGTTCCATGCGGTGAAGGTCGGCATTGCCGGCGAGGAGCACTTCGAGGTCGTCGAGGGTGTGCACCCGGGCGACACGATCGTCGCCGGCCCCTACCAGGCGATCCGTGACCTGAAGGAAGGCGCGCACGTGCGGCCGAGCCGCGAGTCGAGCGACACGACGCGGGGGGGGCGCCGCTCGTGAGCAACGTCCAGCTCTTTCGCACGGGTGATACGCCGCTGCCCGACGTCATCATCCTGACGCACAAGCTGACGCGCGAGTACGACATGGGCTCGGAGCTCGTGCGCGCGCTGCGCGGCGTGAGCGTGCAGATCCAGCGGAACGAATACGTCGCCGTCATGGGACCGTCCGGATCTGGTAAATCCACGCTCATGAACCTGATCGGCTGCCTTGATACGCCGACGAGCGGCGAGTACTGGTTGAATGGTCAGAAAGTGAGCGATCTCGCGGACGACGAGCTCGCCCGGATCCGCAACAAGGAAATCGGCTTCGTGTTCCAGACGTTCAACCTGCTGCCGCGCGCCGACGCGCTGCACAATGTCGAGCTGCCGCTGATCTATGCCGGCATATCGGCCAAAGGCCGGCGCGAGCGGGCCGCGCATGCGCTGGAGCGCGTGGGGCTCGGCAACCGCATGGACCACCGACCGAACGAGCTGTCGGGCGGACAGCGGCAGCGCGTCGCGATTGCGCGGGCGCTGGTGAACGAGCCCAGCATCCTGTTGGCCGACGAGCCCACCGGGAATCTCGACTCGACGACGAGCACCGAAATCATGGGGGTGTTCGGCGAGCTCCATCGGCAGGGCCAGACGGTGGTGATGGTGACGCACGAACAGGACATTGCCGCGCACGCCGAGCGCGTGATCACGCTGCGCGACGGCGTTGTCGCGACCGACCAGGCGCGAGCGGCCTAGCGTGGCGTTTCTCGACGCGATCCGTCTCGCGCTCCACACACTCCGCACGCAGAAGCTCAAGAGCGGGTTCTCGCTCCTTGGCGTCTTCGTGGGTGTGACGTCGCTCATCGGCTCGTGCTCGATCGCCAACGGCGTGAACCGCTACATGACGGAGAAGTTCGCGCAGACGATTTTCGGCGTGAACACATTCCAGCTGCGGCGGCAACCCATGTTCAACGCCAATGTGCCGGATTCCGTGTGGCGGGCCTGGCGACGTCGCCCGCGCATCCGGTTCAGCGATGCCAAGGCCGTCACCGAGGCGCTCACCGTGCCGGTCATCACGGCGTGGCAGTCGAGCGACAATGTCTCCGTGACGTACGGGAACAAGGAAGCGCGCGACATCGAGCTGACCGCGGCGAGCGAGCGGTACTTTGAGATCAAGAACTTGCGTATTGCGACCGGTCGCGCGTTCACCGCGCAGGAGAACCGTTCCGGCGTGGCCGTCGCCGTGCTCGGCGATGCCGTCGCGAAACGCCTGTTCAACGACCGGCCAGCGCTCGGCCACAACGTCCGCATCGGCGGGCTCCCATACCGCGTCGTGGGCGTCGTCGAGCATCAGGGAAGCCTGATGGGCTTTCCGCTCGACCGGTTTGTCGTAGTGCCGGCGTTGTCACCTGCGCAGAATCTCGTGAACCCGCCCGGGATTCTCGACGCGTTCTTCGTCAAGGCCCGCAACCCCACGGAAATGCGCCAAGCGATGGACCAGGCGGAGGCGGTCATGCGCAGTCGCCGTCATCTGCGTCCCGCCCAAGACGACAACTTCGTGCTCGACACCTCGGAAGGCATTCAGCGCTTCTGGGCCGGCATCAACCGGGTCTTGATGACCGTCATGCCCGGCATCGTGATCGTCTCCCTCGTGATCGGTGGTATCGTGATCATGAACATCATGCTCATGGCTGTCGCGGAGCGGACGCGCGAGATCGGTTTACGAAAATCGCTGGGCGCGCGCCGCACCGACATTCTCCGCCAGTTCCTCGCCGAATCGACGGCCATCGCGGCCATCGGCGCGGTCCTGGGCATCGGCGCGGGAGTCGGCTTGACGATCCTGATCAACGCGCTCTCGCCGCTGCCGGCCAGCGTGTCGCCGGCGTCGGTGATCGCGGCGGTCATTATGGGCGCCACCGTCGGTATTCTGGCCGGCGTCTATCCCGCCACACGCGCCGCGCGACTCGATCCCATCACCGCGCTGCGACAGGAGTGACCCATGACCGGTCTATTTGAAGGCGTCGGCATCGCCCTCGCGTCGCTGCGGGCACACAAGATGCGCGCGGCGCTCACAATTCTGGGCGTCGCGATCGGCGTGACGGTCGTCATGGTCAACAGCGCGTTGATCAGCGGCTTCAAGAAGGGCATCTCGGACATGCTGGCATCGCTCGGTCCGAAGACGTTCTGGGTGGGACGCTATTGGGGCGGTCAAAACGATCAGGATCCCGAAGATCCCGACCCGTGGCGGCGGCGGCCGCCGATGACGATGGAGGAAGCGAACCGGCTCGCTCAGCTGCCGTCGGTCGCGTTCGTGGTCGTCGACGAGTACGCCTCCTCAGACGTCGACTTCGAAGGTCATCGCATGGCGGCGACCGCCATTCAGGGCCGGAACGCCGATTGGCCGAGGATCGAAGGCGGTCACATCAGTCCGGGGCGCTCGTTCACGATGTTCGAAGACGCGGCGAACGCACACGTCGCCGTGGTCAACACCAAGTTCGCCGAAAATATGTTCGGCCAGCGCGACCCGCTGAACCGCCGCATCAAGATCGCGGGGCTGCCCTACGAAGTGATCGGGGTGTACGATCCCCCGCCCCACCTGTTCGGCGACGACGATCGTCCCGAGATCATGATCCCGCACGGCACCCTGATGAAGGACGTGCCGCACTGGCGCGGCTGGATGGACATGTTCGTCATCCCGCAGGACTCCGTGCCGCTCCAGCGCGCGATCGACGACGTCACGATAGCGCTGCGCACCATGCGGGGGCTCCGGCCCGGCCAGAAGAACAACTTCGACGCCGTGACGCAGGAAGTCTACACGAAGGCGATTGACGACTTTACGTTGATCGCGAAAGAGCTGATGTGGGCGTTGTCGCTCGTCGGCTTGATGGTGGGCGGCATCGGGGTCGTGGCGATCATGATGATCTCGGTCACCGAGCGCACGCGCGAGATCGGCGTGCGCAAGGCGCTCGGCGCGACCCGCCGCGCCGTGATGTGGCAGTTCCTGGTCGAAGCCGCCACCCTCACGCTCGTCGGCGGGGTCATCGGCATGGCGGTCGGCTGGGGAATCTCCGTGCTGCTCCATACCTTCACGCCAGTGCCGTCGTACGTGCCGCTCGCGTCCATCTTTGTCGCACTGGGGATGGCCGCGTTGACGGGCGTGCTCTTCGGGATTTACCCGGCGAGCAAGGCCGCGCGCTTGGATCCTGTTGAGGCGCTGCGTTACGAGTAGACGGTGTCCTTCCTCGACGCCGTTCGCCTAGCGTTTCAGACAATCCGCGCCCAGAAGCTGAAGAGCGGCTTCTCGATCATCGGCGTTTTCATCGGCGTGATGTTTCTCATCGCCGTCGTGTCGGTCGTGGAAGGCATGAACCGCTACATGACCGACAAATTCGCCGGCACCCTGCTCGGCGTGAACACGTTCCGCGTTCGCCAATTTCCCGATGTCCAGCTGGGCAATGTCACCGACTCGATGTGGCGGTCCTGGATGCGCCGGCCGCGCGTCACCTACGAGGACGCGCAAGCGGTGATGAAGGGTGTGACCGTGCCGGTGCTGGCCGCTTGGGAATCGAACACGCGGGCGCCGCTGTTCGTCGGCCGGCGGGAGGTCAAAGACGTCGAGGTCACCGCCGCCACCGAGCTCTATTTCGACATTCGCTCGCTGACGATCGAACAGGGCCGCGCGTTCACCGGACAGGAAGTGCAGGCCGGACTCCCCGTGCTGGTGCTCGGGCACGATCTCGCGGAGAAGCTGTTCGAAGGCCAGGACCCGATCGGCCGAGAGGCAAAGATCTTCGACATTCCCTACCGGGTGATCGGCGTCGTGGAAAAGCAGGGGAATCTGTTTGGCCTGTCGCTCGACAAATTCGCCGTCGCGCCCGCGACCGCGCCGCTCAAACGCTTCGTGAATCCCCCGCGCGTCATGGACGCGCTCGCCATGAAGGCGAACTCACAGCCGGAAATGCGCGAGGCGATGGCGCAGGCAGAGGCGGTGTTGCGCAGCCGCCGGCACTTGCGGCCACGTCAGGCGGACGATTTCGCGCTCGAGACCGCGGATGAAGTGCTCGACTTCTGGGGCAAGATCAGCGGCATTCTCCGGATCGCACTGCCCTTTCTGCCGGGCATTTCGCTGGTGGTGGGCGGGATTGTGATCATGAACATCATGCTGATGGCCGTGGCCGAGCGGACGCGCGAAATCGGCATTCGAAAGTCACTCGGTGCGCGGCGCGGAGACATCCTCAGGCAATTCCTCGTCGAGGCGACCACGCTGGCCGCGGTCGGCGCCGCCGCGGGTGTGGGTATCGGCATCGCGCTGGCGGCCCTGGTCGCGGCTGTCTCCCCACTGCCGGCCGCGGTCGCCCCCTGGTCGATCGTGGTCGGCGTGTTGCTGGGCGCTGGGGTTGGCATTGTCGCCGGCGTCTATCCCGCGGTCCGAGCCGCGCGCCTCGATCCCATTACCGCGCTGCGCGCCGAGACGTGACAGGCATCTTTGAGGGCGTCGGCATCGCGCTGAATGCGCTGCGCACCAGCAAGGCACGCGCGGCCCTGACCATTCTCGGCATCGCGATTGGCGTGATGGTGGTGATGCTGATGGCGGCCCTCATCTCCGGAATCAACAAGCAGGTCGCTGGAGTCTTCGAGTCGATCGCGCCCCGCACGTTCCTGGTGTGGCGATTCTTCCAGGCGGGCGTGAACGTGTCGGACGGGTCCGACGAGACGAGTCCCTGGCGCCGCAACCCGGCGATCAACGATCTCGAGGCCGACCGCATCCGCCTGTTGCCGTCGGTGCGCTTTGTCACCCGTCGCGAAGAGAGCTCGGGTACCGTGGAATTCGCCGATCGCCGGCTCGAATCGGTGAGCATCTCCGGCTTGTCGGCGGAATGGGTCGAAGTGAACGGCGGTGACGTCTACCCCGGCCGCACGTTCACACGCTTCGAGGATCTCTCGAACGCCGCCGTCGCGGTCATCAACCGCAAGCTCGAAGATCAGCTGTTTCGCGGTCGGGATCCCATCGGGCAGACGATCCACGTCGCGGGCGCTCCCTTCACGGTCATCGGCGTCTACGCGCAGCCGCCGAGTCTCTTCAGCGGCGCCGCGCCGCCGTTCGTCGGGGTTCCGCACGGTGCGTTTGTGAAGAGCATTCCGTACTTCAAGGGCTGGATGCGGCTCGCCGTGGCGCCGGCTCCTGGTTACACGCAGCAGGAGTCCATGGACGAGGTCGTCGCCACGCTGCGCGCGATGCGCAACCTGAAGCCGGGCGCGGACAACAATTTTTCCATTGTGACCCAGGACAAGCTGCTCGATTCATGGCACCAGGTGACGGGTATGTTTTTCTTCGTGATGCTCGTGCTGTCGGCGATCGGGTTGATGGTGGGAGGCGTCGGCGTCATTGCGATCATGATGATCTCGGTCACGGAGCGCACGCGTGAGATCGGCGTGCGCAAAGCGCTGGGCGCCACGCGCCGCGCCATCCTGTGGCAATTCCTGGTCGAAGCATCCACGCTCACACTGGTCGGAGGTGCGGCGGGCATGCTGGGCGGGGGCGCGTTCGCATTCCTGATCTCGCACCTGACATCGATCCCGGCCAACGTGCCGCTCTGGTCCATCCTGGCGTCGCTCGGGGCCTCCGCCGTCGCAGGCGTGGGGTTCGGTCTGTATCCGGCGAGCAAAGCTGCCCGACTCGATCCCATCGAAGCTCTCAGGTACGAGTAGTTTGTAGGGGCACATGCCCCTCTACGAAGCGCTGCGCCTCGCCCTCCAGACCGTGTGGAGCCACAAGCTCCGGTCCTTCTTCACACTGCTCGGCATCATCGTCTCGGTCGCCTTCCTCGTAGCCGTCGTGGCGGTCATCCAGGGCATGAACGCGTACGTGCGCGAGCGCCTCGCCGGCGCGATCGTCGGCGTCAACGCATTTCAGATCCGCCGCGATCCGATCCAGGTCGGGTTCATCGACGACGAACAGTGGAAGCTGATTCAGCGGCGGCCGATCATCGCCCCCGAAGACGTGCACTTCATCGAGCGGGCGGTGCCGGATGCGGAAGCGATCGCGCTGCAGTCGGGCTGGCCCACACCCATGGCGGACGTGCAGTGGCGGAACCACACCACGGGCGACGTCTTCATCTTCGGGGTGACCGCACCCTACGTGGTAGTTCAGGACTACAAGTTCGCTGCCGGGGAAGCGCTCACCGACATCGACGTGCAGCAGCGACGCTACGTCGCCGTGCTCGGCTACGATGTGGCCGAGAAGCTGTTCGACAATGCCGAGGCCGCGGTCGGACGAACCATTCGCGTCCGCGGCATTCAGCTGCTCGTGAAAGGCGTGATCGCGAAAAAGGGCACGGTGCTGGGCCAGTCCTGGGACGGCTTCGTGATGCTGCCGTTGACCACGTTCGAGTCGATGTACGGCCGTCGCCAGACGATGGTGATCTCGGTGAAGATGCGCACCGCGGACGGCGTCGGCCCCGCCATGCTCCGCGCCGAAGAGGCGATGCGGATCGCGCACCGGCTGCGGCCCGGCTCCGACAACGACTTCACCGTCGATACCGGCGAGGGACTGATCGCGTTCTGGGGCAAGCTGACGCGCGTCATCTTCACCGTCGTCCCGGCGGTAGTGGTCATCGGCGTCGTCGTGGGTGGCATCGTGATCATGAACATCATGCTGATGAGCGTCAGCGAGCGCACTCGTGAGATCGGAGTCCGTAAGGCGCTCGGCGCCGCGCGCCGCGACATCCGCCGCCAGTTCTTCGCCGAGGCGCTGACGCTGTCGATCCTCGGCGTGATCGCCGGCATCGTGGTGGGCTTCGGGCTCGCCGGACTGGTCCAGGCGATCTCTCCGCTGCCCGCGCGCGTCACGCTGTGGTCCATCGGCGTGGCGATCAGCCTGGGGCTCGTCGTGGGTGTCATCTTCGGTGTCTTTCCGGCGCTCCGCGCGGCACGGCTCGATCCGATCGAAGCACTTCGTCAGGAATAGATGAAACTCCATTCGGTGCGTGAGGGCTGGCGCATCGCGCTCGAGCAGCTGCGCGTCAACAAACTGCGCTCGGCTCTCACCGTCCTTGGCGTCGTCATCGGCATCGCGACGGTCATGGCGATGGCGTCGATCGTCGCGGGATTTCGCGAGCAGATCGTCAACACGCTCGAAGTGGTCGGACCGACCACGTTCCGCGTACTGCGGTTCTTTTCCACGACCGGCGTGAACCCCGCTGCGGTACCGCGCGAGGTCCGCATTCGTCCCAAGCTGATCCCGCCGGAAGCCGAAGCGATCGCGCGGCTGCCGGAGATCCACTACGCCGCGATCTGGACACAGGTGTTCGAGCGGTTCGAATACGGCGGCAACCACACGCG
>Ga0075424_100000984_pt1 | contig 24041 bp, 22 predicted proteins | sample SoiMethybrSBSTD3_FD_75301 | JGI IMG/M metagenome (GOLD analysis project Ga0075424, IMG submission 75301) | Bulk soil microbial communities from a Populus tree surrounding site in Tennessee, USA - Soil MetaG P. TD hybrid SBSTD3 | ecosystem: Environmental > Terrestrial > Soil > Tree plantation... | reverse complement strand
CGATCCCGACATCCCCATCCTGAAGCAAGCCAAGGCGGAGTACGCGAAGCTGCAGTGATCGGCGCAGTAAAGATAAGAATGTGAATCGAGTTGTCAGTCCACACACAATCCGGTCTGCCAGAAAACCTCGCAGCGCTCCTAAGCTACACACTGGGCTGGATCACAGGGTTAGTCTTTCTCCTCATTGACAAGCGGACTTATGTGAGATTCCACGCGGCGCAATCCATAGTTGTTTTCCTCGGCCTCCACATTTTGCAAGCCGTCCTCGGCGCGATCTTTGGCATGCATTGGTGGTCTGGCGGATTTGGCAGCTGGGCTGCTTTCACGGCTGGCGCACGTCTCCTCAACCTCGTCAGCCTGCTCACTCTGGTTCTCTGGATTGTCTTGATGGTGAAGGCATTCCAAGGCAAACATTTCAAGCTGCCGCTTGCGGGAGACATCGCCGAGAGCCTCGCTGGCCGAGGGATTTAATTTTCAAGATCACATCAGTTTCAGATCACATTCTGAAGCAAGCCAAGGCGAAGGAGCAAAAGTCCGCCGGGCGGACTTCTTCCGTTGACTGGCCCCGCGAGCGCGCCTACCATTTTCATCTCGTAGCAGAGCGAAGGGCCGCGCAGTGATTGGCCAAACCATCTCCCACTACCGCGTGATCGAGAAGCTGGGCGGCGGCGGCATGGGTGTGGTCTATAAGGCTGAGGACATCAAATTGGGCCGCTTTGTCGCACTGAAGTTTCTGCCGGACGAGGTAGCTAGAGATCCGCAGGCGCTGGGCCGCTTTCAACGAGAGGCCAAGGCTGCGTCAGCTCTGAATCATCCCAATATTTGCACGATCCACGAGATTGATGAGCAGAATGGGCAGGCGTTCATCGTCATGGAATTTCTGGATGGGGTGACGCTGAAGCACCGCATCGCAGGGCGGCCGCTGGAACTTGAGACTCTGTTGTCGGTTGCTATCGAGGTAGGGGACGGATTGGATGCGGCGCATTCGGAAGGTATCGTTCATCGGGATATCAAGCCCGCAAACATCTTCGTGACTAAGCGCGGGCACGCCAAGATTTTGGACTTCGGGTTGGCTAAGGTCACCCTAACTGCGAAAGCCCTGGAGGCTCCCGGCGCAACTTCTTTGCCGACTGCCGGCGTAAGCGCCGCACATCTCACCAGTCCCGGCACAGCGCTGGGCACGGTCGCCTACATGTCTCCAGAGCAGGCCCTGGGCAAGGAGTTGGATTCCCGCACGGACCTGTTTTCATTCGGAGCAGTGCTATATGAGATGTCAACCGGGGCGTTGCCCTTCCGGGGAGAAACCTCGGCGGCGATGTTCGACTCCATCTTGCACAAGGCACCAGTTACTCCCGTGCGGCTGAACCCCGAGTTGCCGAGCAACCTGGAAGACATCATCAACAAGGCACTCGAAAAAGATCGGAAGATGCGTTATCAGCATGCCTCCGAGATGCGGACAGACCTTCAGCGAGTGAAGCGCGACACCGAGTCCGGGCTTTCGGCCGCCGTGAGCAGTGCGCCCGAACAAATCGTTTCGGCTGCTCCGGTTCCCGCGTCCTCCGCAGGCAGGCCGATTCAGGCACCAAGTACGAGCGCGATCTCAGTGCCGAGGCCCGCAAAGGTATCGAGGCGGCGCTGGATCTATCTTGCGGCCAGCGCTGTAGTACTGGTTGTTCTCTTGGCGTTTTTCCTGCGCACGCGACAACCTCGCGGCCTGACGGAAAAGGACTTCATCCTCGTCACCGATTTCACTAATACAACGGGCGATGCTGTGTTTGACGGCACGTTGCGTAAGGCCATGATTGTCGGCCTGGAGCAGTCGCCCTTCCTCAACGTATTTCCCGATGAGCGGATCCGAGAAACGCTCAAGTTTATGGGCCGTTCCGCTGACGAGCGCATTAGCCGCGACGTCGGCCGCGAGATTTGTCAACGAAAGGGCATCAAGGCGATGCTTTCGGGTTCGGTCGCCAACTTGGGAAGCCAATACGTCGTCACGCTGGATGCTACATCCGCCTCCAACGGCGAATCGCTTGCTCAGCAGCAGGTGCAGGTCGCCAACAAGGAACAGGTGCTCAATGCACTGGGCAAAGCGACTGCCTCCATGCGTCAAAAACTGGGTGAGTCGTTGGCTTCTGTGCAGAAGTTTGACAAGCCCCTCGAAGAAGCCACCACGCCATCGCTGGAAGCTCTCCAGGCCTTTACTCGCGGAGACGCGCTGCACATGGAGGCCCGCGAGGATCTGGCCTCCGTCCCTTACTACAAACGCGCCACTGAGTTGGACCCCAACTTCGCGCTTGCTTACGCTCGCCTCGGAACAGTGTTTGCCAACTTGAACCAGTTCGGAGTCAGCGAGCAATATCTGAAGCAAGCCATGGATCGCCGCGAGCGGGCGGCCGAGCGCGAGCGTCTCTATATCGAGGCGCATTATTACGACGTTTCCGGCCAACTTCAAAAGGGCTTGGCCGCATGGGAGATGTACCATGCGAGCTACCCGCGGGACGGCACGCCACTCGACAATCTCGCGGGGGCCTACTTCTCGCTTGGCCAGTTCGAAAAGGCGCTGGCATATGCGCAGGAGCAACTCCGGCTCGATCCGGATAGTCCAAGCAGCTATTCTCAGGTGGCGTTGGGCTATCTAAGACTCAACCGACTGGACGAGGCTCGAGCCACGATCCAGTCCGGCTTGCAACACAGTTCGGGCGGCTACGACCTGCCCTTGATGATCATCGTCGTGGCAAGGGCACAGGGCGACAAAGCCAGCGAAGAGAATGCCCGCCAGCAGGTTCTATCTAACCCGGAGGGTCGGATTTATCTCACCCGGCTCGACGCCAATCAGGCGGCTTCGCGCGGTCAACTCCGACGAGCGCATGACTTTTTCGCTGATGCCAGAGACGCTGCCGTAAGGGCAGACCTCAAGGAATCTGCGGCTATTACTTATTCGGAAGCGTCGCTTTACGAAGGTATCTACCTGATGCGAAACGAGGCGTCGAAAACCGCGACCGCCGCTTTGTCCATCGCCCGGCCTTTTGCAGCGAGAAGTAATGCCGCAAGTGCGTACGCCCTAGCTGGCATGGACGAACGTGCTGCTGCCATGAACGGGGAACTGTTGCGTGAGCGTCCCGAAGACACAATGCTGCACATGCTGTATGGTCCTCTAGTCCAGGCACAGCTTGAACTCAACCGCGGCAACGCAGCTCGCGCCGCTGAGCTGCTTCGTTCTGCCGACTCTTACACGGGCATTGACACTTTCGTGTTCTATACTCGCGGTACTGCCTATCTGCTTGCGGGCAAAACCCAGGAAGCCATTCAGGACTTTGAACGAGTGAAGAACCTTTCGGGCTTCAACGGCGTGGGTGGCTGGATGCAACTGGCTCCTTTGGCTAGGCTGGGCCAAGCTCGCTCTTACCGTCAAGCAGGCGACCACAATCAGAGCCGCCAAGCGTACCAGGACTTCTTCGCTTTCTGGAAAGATGCCGACCCGGATATTCCCATCCTGAAAGAAGCTAAGGCGGAGTACGCGAAGCTGCAATGAAAAACGCTGCTCCTGCGGCTTGACTGATTCAACGGTTAGCCGCTCGGGGGACTTTTCTCCCGTTTGACTGAAGATGCGAGGACACCTACCATTCTGATCCCGTAAACAAGGGGCCACCGAAGTGATTGGCGAGACTATCTCCCATTACCACGTCATCGAGAAGCTCGGCGGCGGCGGCATGGGCGTCGTTTACAAGGCCGAGGATACCGACCTTGGTCGCTTCGTCGCTCTCAAATTCCTTCCCGACGATGTGGCACAAGACCCGCAGGCTCTCGAACGATTTCGTCGTGAGGCCAAGGCTGCGTCCTCTTTGAACCACCCCAACATCTGCACGATCTACGAGATCGGCAAACATGATGGGCATTCGTTCATTGCTATGGAGTTTCTGGACGGCGTGACGCTGAAGCACCGCATCGCGGGACGACCGTTGGACATCGAGATCATGCTGCCGTTGGCCATTGAGATTGCTGATGCACTAGACGCCGCGCACACGGTTGGCATTGTTCACCGTGACATCAAGCCCGCCAATATCTTTGTGACAAAACGTGAGCACGCGAAGATTCTTGACTTCGGACTGGCGAAGGTTGCCTCGATGGGCGCACGTGTTGATGACGCAGCAGCAGTGGCGGGCGAGCCGACAATGAGTGAAGAGAACCTGACCAGCCCCGGCATGGCTCTGGGAACTGTCGCCTACATGTCCCCAGAGCAGGTGCGGGCCAAAGAATTGGACGCACGTACCGATTTGTTCTCATTCGGTACCGTTTTTTACGAGATGGCTACTGGCAGCTTGCCGTTCCGTGGCGAAAGCACAGGAGTAGTTTTCGAATCCATCCTGAACCGGGCACCCGTTCCTGCAGTTCGATTGAACCCCGACCTACCGACCGAACTGGAAAGGATCATCAACAAGTGCTTGGAGAAAGATCGCGACTTGCGCTACCAACACGCCTCAGAATTGCGATCCGATCTGCGGCGTCTCACGCGAAATGGCGATTCGCACAAATCTCCGACATTCACGGCAGCGTCAGCCATTCGAAGAAAGCCCTCCTTTGGATCGCTGGAGCGGCGGTTGTGATAGGGGCGCTGGGAGCAGGTTATTACTTTTTTCACCATCGGCGAGGCGCGCGGCTTTCACCTGAGTCCTACCATGCCGCGAACAGATTCGATCAGCTTGGAGGGATCGTACGCCACGCCGTCCTTGAACACCGTCTCAATTTTTTCCATATCAGCGATGTTGGTCGAGGGATCGCCCGCAATGACGACTAAGTCTGCCTGCTTGCCCGGGGCAATTGTCCCGACCTGATCACCATGGCGCAGGAAATCCGCATTCCCCTGCGTCGAAATGTGAATTGCTTCAAGCGGTGTGAATCCGGCTTCCACCAGCAATTCCAGTTCCCGCTGCATGCCGTATCCGGCGAGATCGCCACCCACTATCGCGCCCACTCCGGTCGGATCGCTGCCGGCAAGCAATTTACCTCCCGTTTTGTAGAAGGCACGCTCCCATTGCATTTCTTTTTGCAGCCGCATAAGCCAACGCGGATCGCCATTCATCCTCTTTCGTGCGGCCAGGTAACTAGCCAACGACTCGGGCAGCATGGCATCCGTCACTTCTTTACGAAGTGGCAGATGGCTGGGAACATCCAGCTCATACACTGACAAGGTGGACGTCACCGCTACATGATGCTGAATGAGATCATTGGTGATCTGCTGCACCGCAGGTCCCTGCACGTCCACATGAGCCTGCGCATCCAGCATGTCCATAAACGGCGGACATTTGTCGGGAACCTTGTTCGCTATCAGCTCGGTGTCGACCGCAATCGGGCCGTGCTCCAGGTTGTCGATTCCCAGCGCCGCCGCTTCGCGCGAAGTCACCGAGCACAAATGACCGGTAACCTTCAGTCCGCGGCGATGTGCCTCATCCACCACCGCCTTCAGTTCAGCGCGCGTAATGTTCATGTAAGCCTTGAAGGATGTGACGCCCTCGTCGGCCCAATACGCCGCCGTCTTCTGCGCGTCTGCCGGGCTGGTAATCTCGTGCATTTGCGGGAACATCGTTCCCTCCCCTTCCATGTAGGGGCTGGTCACGTCCATCTTGGGACCGGGCACCATCCCGCGATCGATCCACTTCTTGAGGTTGAGGTCGGTGTACGGCTCGATCGACCCCGTGGTTCGAACCGAGGTCACGCCTGCCGCCAGGTACAGGCGCGGATAGGTATAAAACATCTCATTCAGCGTGATGCCGCCCATCGCCAGATTGCCATCTTTGCGATAAACGTTCCCTGCGGTGTAGAACATGTGGCCGTGCATGTCGATCAGCCCAGGTATAACCGAGCGGCCAGTGGCATCGATGACTTTGGCATCCGCAGGAATGCTCGCCGCGCCCACTGACTCGATCTTGCCGTCGCGGATAAGAATTGTCTGATCACCGCGCGCGGCCGCCCCGGTGCCATCGATCACGCGTGCGTGGGCAATGGCGATAACCGGGGCGTCAAACTTCAGATATTCGCGGACATCGGGTGACAACTGTGCAGTTGCAGCAAACGAGATGAGATACACAAATCCGATTGCGCCGCTTAGGGCTCGCATGGTTCTGTTTCCTGTCTGTAAAGTGTGCCCCGCAACCGAAGGGAGTGCGGTGACGTATGGTAGCAATCATCCCTCACGGTCTCAAGCGGTGGGCGCCGCATTGCCGCTAAACCGAGGAGAACAGGGGCCAACCTGCAATTCACCGCAGCAATTCTGCAGTTAGCTGCGTGAAAGTGCCTTTCGGTTCTGGTTAACCTTTATACTAGTGTCATGCCGATCCTGAAGGATATTGCCGCGATCGCCAAGGGCATGAGCATCACCTTTCGCGAGATGTTCCAGCCCACGATCGTCGAAAACTATCCCGACGGCCCAGGCCCGTTGAAAGGAGCTAAATTTCAGGAACGCTACCGTGGCGTGCATGTGCTCCAGCGCGATGAGAACGGGCTGGAGAAATGCGTAGCCTGTTTTCTCTGCGCGGCAGCGTGCCCTTCCAACTGTATTTACATTGAAGCGGCAGAGAATACGGCGGAGAGCCGGATCTCCGGGGCCGAACGCTATGCCAAGGTTTACAACATCGACTATAACCGCTGCATTTTTTGCGGATACTGCGTAGAGGCTTGTCCCACAGACGCCATCACCCACGGGCACGGATTCGAGATCGCCAGTTTCAATGCCAGCAATCTGGTCATGCGTAAGGAACAGATGCTGGCGCCTATGCCGGCACACCTAGGAGCGAACGCGATCTTTAACCAGGCGGAGGTTGCGGGCGGGGCGCCGGCGAGTGTGCAGCCTGGGAGTTGATCAGTTCGAGAAGTTAGATCCAGTTTCGCAACGCCGGTCCCCAAAGGGTCCGGCGTTTGTGTATGGGAATCGGTCGTTGGTCGTTCGTCACACCCAGAATGGGAGGTCCAGTATGAGAATCGGCATAGTAGCGAGTGTTTGCGAACGACGAACGACCAAAGATGCAAGACGAATGAGCGACACGAATGGCTGATTTTCTCCAAACCGTCCGCGAGCGTGTCCTGATCTACGACGGCGCCATGGGCACCAGCATCCAGGCCCGCAATCCCAGTGTCGATGATTTCTGGGGAAAAGAGGGATGCAACGAGCTGCTAGTCCTTAGCCGCCCGGACATCATTCGCGACATCCACGCCGGTTTCCTCGCGGTTGGCTGCGATGTGGTTGAGACGAATACATTCGGCGGCGCTCGCGTTGTCCTCGCAGAATACGATCTCCAGGACAAAGTCTGGGAAATCAATATCGCAGCAGCGAAGGTGGCTAGAGAAGCCGCACAACAGTTCTCTACCAAAGGCAAGCCGAGATTCGTCGCCGGCTCAATCGGGCCGACCACAAAGCTGCCTTCGCTCGGACATATCAAATTCGACGATATGGCTGCTGCCTACGAAGAGCAGGCCGCCGCACTCATTGAGGGTGGCGTCGATGTCCTTCTGGTCGAAACCTCACAGGACTTGCTTCAGGCCAAAGCCGCTCTGGTCGGCGTCTTCGACGCAATGCACAAGGCGGGCACACGGCTGCTGGTCACGGTCCAAGTCACCATTGAAGCCACCGGCACCATGCTGCTTGGCACAGAAATCGGCGCAGCGCTCACGGCTCTCGAGCCTTTCGATGTGGACGTAATCGGCATCAATTGCGCGACCGGCCCTGCCGAAATGAATGATGCCGTCCGTTTCCTCGGCGCCAATTCCACCAAACATGTTTCGGTTCTGCCCAATGCCGGCCTTCCCCAAAATGAGGGCGGCCGCGCTGTCTACAAGCTGAAGCCCGAGGAACTCGCGACCTATCACAAACATTTTGTTCAGGACTACGGCGTCCGCATCGTCGGCGGATGCTGCGGCACCACCCCGGAGCACCTGAAAGCCGTGGTCCAGGCAGTTTCGGGCGTCGAGCCCGCCGGCAGGGAAGTGAAGCCCGTAGCCGCCGCCTCTAGCGCCTACACCTCAGTCCCTCTTGATCTCGAGCCCAAGCCTCTTGTCGTCGCCGAAGAAATGAACACTACCACGCGGGTGGAACATTTCCGGAATCTGGTGCGCGCGCAGAAGTACGACGATATTCTCGCCCTTTCCAAAAAGCTGGTGAACGACGGCTCGCACATGCTCGATCTGTGTTGCGCGATCGTCGGCGAGGACGAAAAGGGCTACATCACTTCCATTCTGGAAAAAATCGCTACCCGCGTGCCGGCGCCGATCCTTGTTGATTCCACCGAAGCTGAGGTCGTCGAAGAGGCTCTGAAGCGAATTCCCGGCAAAGCCATCATCAACTCCATCAACTTGGAAGACGGCGAGAAGCGCACTTCCAAAGTCCTCCCCATGGCGAAGCGCTACGGCGCGGCCGTAATTGCCTTAACCATAGATGAAGAGGGCATGGCTCTTACAGCCGAGAAGAAGACCGCGATCGCGCGTCGCATTTTCGAGCTGGCAACCAATAATTACGGCATCCGCGCCACCGACCTCATTTTCGATGCGCTCACCCTGCCCATTTCAACTGGTCAGGAAGAATACCGCACGGCAGGAATGGAGACGCTGAACGCCATCGAACGCATCAAGAAAGAGCTGCCCGAAGTGAAGACGATCCTGGGCGTCAGCAACATCTCCTTCGGACTCGACGTCTACCCACGCCGCGTGCTGAACTCGGTGTTTATGCACGAAGCCGTTGACCGTGGTCTTGATATGGCCATCGTCAACTACACCAAGATTTATCCCCTCTACAAGATTCCTCACGAGGAAGTTGAGCTTGCCCGCAAGCTGATCTACCGCGACGCCTCCGCGGGCGATCCGCTCCAGGTCTACATGGCACACTTTGCCGGCATGAAAGGCAAGCCGCAAGCCACCACCACGGCGAATGTTGAGACGTTGTCCATTGAGGACAAGCTGAAGTTTGCCATCATCAACGGCGAGAAATCCGTCGGAGAGGGATCCCGCAAGAGATCGCTGGAAGAGTTGCTGGAGCAGGCGCTCGCCCAGTACACCCCGCTCGACCTCATCAACACCGTTCTGCTCGATGGAATGAAAACGGTCGGCGACCTTTTCGGCGCGCGCAAGATGCAGCTTCCCTCGGTTCTCGATTCCGCCGGCGTGATGAAGCAGGCTGTCGCCTATCTTGAGCCCAAGATGGAGAAGAAATCCGGCTCACAAAAGGCCACGATTGTGCTCGCCACCGTCAAAGGCGACGTCCATGACATTGGCAAGAATCTGGTCGACATCATTCTCTCCAACAATGGTTATCGGGTCATTAATCTCGGCATCAAGCAGCCCGGGGACACGATCATCAAGGCCGCCCTCGATCACAAAGCCGATGCCATCGGCCTCAGCGGCCTTCTGGTGAAATCCACACTGGAGATGAAATACGTAATCCAAGATCTCGAACGCCAGAAACTCGAATTCCCCGTGATCTGCGGCGGTGCCGCCCTGACCCGTAAGTATGTGGAAGATGATCTGCGCCGTGAGTACTCCAACGCCGTGTTCTACGCGGATGACGCTTTCGGCGGGCTGCACATAATGGAAGATCTCGCCTCACCGGACGGCAAGAAGCAAGTCCGGCTGCGCGAAGGCAAGACCGTCAAACAGTACGCCAAGGCAGTTGCCGTAGACGAAGAATCCGGCCCGGTTTTTGCCGAGCGCAGCCCGGTCGTCGGCGACGCTCCCAATATTCCTCTGCCCCCGTTTTGGGGCGTGCGAGTCAAAAAGGATTACGACTTGCGCCAGATTTTCCAGTACATCAACGAGACCGCGCTCTTCAAGAACCAGTGGCAGCTCAAGACAGCTTCCCAGGAGGATTACCGGCGGCTGGTGGAGCACAAGTTCCGGCCCATCCAGAAGCAATTGGAAGAAGAGATCCTCGCCAGCGAACTCTTTCAGCCACAGGCGGTCTGGGGATACTTCCCCTGTCAGAGTGAAGGAAATGACGTGGTTGTATATGCGACCGAAAAACCCGATACCCGGAAAGAGCTCCTTCGCTTCACTTTTCCCCGACAGAGAGAAGGCCGCAGACTCTGCATCTCCGACTTCTTCGCCGCCAAATCCTTCGGCCGCATGGATGTAATCGGGCTCACACTGGTCACCATCGGCGCCAAGGCCTCCGTCGAGACGCAGAGACTATTCGAGGGCGGAGAATATACGAAGTACCTCTACCTCCACGGCCTCAGCGTGGAAACCGCCGAAGCCCTGGCCGAATATCATCACCATCTCATCCGCGAGGAACTGGGCATTGCTGGCGACGATTCTCGCCATATCCGCGACCTCTTTCATCAGAAGTATCGTGGATCACGCTATTCATTCGGCTATCCTGCCTGTCCCAACCTCGAAGACCAGACCAAGCTGTTCGCGCTTCTCAAGCCCGAAGAGAATGTCGGAGTGCGCCTGACCTCAGGCTTTCTCCTCGAACCGGAACAGTCAACTTCGGCCATCGTGGTCCATCACCCAGCAGCAAAATACTTCGTCGCTTAAGGCCGCTGGCCACCCTGCCGGCCAGCCCTGCCTCCTCGCACTTTTTTGCTCAGTAACCCAAATTTCATCTTGCTCGGTGGGGTCGCTATGTTATGTTTGAGCCAAATTCACTTGAGCAGCGCGGAGGAAACTCGAATTGTCCAAAGACATGGTCCCCAAGCGGATTTTTTTCACTAAGGGGGTCGGCAAGCACCGAGAACGCCTCACATCTTTTGAGCTGGCGTTGCGAGACGCTGGCATCGCCGCGCAAAACCTGGTTCGAGTCTCTTCCATATTTCCTCCCAACTGCAAGCTGATTGCGCGCTCCCAGGGATTGAAGTACCTCAGCCCCGGCGAAGTTGTTTTTGCGGTGGTGGCGGAGAATTCCACCCATGAACCGCACCGCCTGCTGGCCGCCAGCATCGGGGTGGCGATTCCCGCCGATCGCAATACCTACGGGTACTTAAGCGAACACCACTCCTTCGGTGAGACCGAGGATTCAGCCGGTGACTACGCCGAGGAGCTTGCTGCCGAGATGCTCGCGACCACTCTCAATGTGGAGTTCGATCCCGACCGATCCTGGGACGAGAAAAAAGAAATCTACCGCATCTCGAACAAAATCGTCCGCACGGCAAACGTTACGCAGTCAGCGGTGGGCGACAAGCGTGGCCTCTGGACCACCGTAATAGCATCAGCGATTTTCATATTCGACTGATGCGGTTTGTCTCTTTCGGATTGCAAGCTCTTCTTCCGGACCCTCACGTGAACGCACCCCTCGTTCCCATCTTGGTACACAGGTTGCAATTTCGCGACCCCCTCGGATAGTAAGCTGTTAAAACTATTGAGTTTAGCGTGGAATTCGAGTTGCTAGGGGAGGCTCTATCCCCTCGTTACCAAAGGTTGTGCCGGTGTCTCGGTTATCCGGGCCGGCCGACCTCTTCCACAGACTATGAGCGCACCGACGATCCTATCGGGTTCGCACGAAAAGACTGATCCTAAACCTGCGCCCAGGGCCACGCGGACCACACCTCGCGATACACGGATCGATATGCTGCGCGGGCTGTGTCTCGTGCTGATGACGATTGATCACCTGCCCCGCAATTTCCTACAGCCCTTTACAAACCAGAGCTTGGGTTTCTTTTCCGCCGCCGAAGGATTCGTATTCATTTCAGGCATGGTGAGCGGATGGGTTTTCGGACGAGTACTGTTACAACAAGGAACAGCAGTCACGCGGCGCCGCATCTTCGGCCGCATCCGCGATATTTACTTAACCCAGCTTTTTCTCTACACCGCGATATTGGTTTCAGGCCTGAGCAGCAGCATGACAGGCCCTCCCGCCCGAAGTTTCTGGACAAACTGGTGGCGCGGCGCCCTTCTCATGGAGCGGCCATCGCTATTCGGCATACTCCCTATGTACTGCGTCTTTCTATTGTTCACGCCTCTTGTTCTGGCGCAATTGGCGAAGACGCGGGAATGGTTGGTGTGGATGTCGAGTTTGACTCTGTGGCTTGCCGCACAATTTGGTCTCGGCAATCCTGAAGGCCATCTCTCGTGGGTACAGTTGGGCTTGTTCAATCTTTTTGCCTGGCAACTCTTATTTGTTGCGGGTGTGTATTTCGGTTTTCGACGGCGCAGTAGCCGCCAACCATGGTTCTCCGAGTCACGCGCGCTCTTTCTTGTTTCCGTGCTTGTCGCCCTGCTTTTGTTCATGATTCGGCACCCGGGCAGAATATTCGGCCACAGTTCGCTTCTTGATATGGACGTCGCACTGCATACGTGGAAAAACATCGTCCACCCATTGCGCCTGATTGATTTCGCGGCGGTGGTGGTTATCCTCTCCTACCTGCCCCGTTTCCTGGACGAGGTATTGGCTGCATTTTGGCCATTTCGACTCTTGAGCCTCCTAGGCAAGCACTCTTTGCAGGTTTTTGCCTGGTCGGTAGCTTTACATTACGCAGCCTTCAGTTTTTCGGGGTGGGATTCGCTGGCGCCTTTGATGAAGACCCTGCTGGTGATTTTTGCGACGGCGAGTCTGGTCGTTCCGGCCTGGTTCCACGCGTGCATCCAGGATTTCAGAAAGCGCAGAGCGTCTCAGCCACCAGCACTATTGGGCGCGAATGCCGCTTGCTTGCAGCCTGACTAGCGGTGCTCTCCAACCTTTTCTTTCTTACTCCGGCGTGAATTGTTGCGGCCGTTCAACCGCTCCAGAACCGCCGCGACGATTAGCGGCAAGCCAACCGTCGCGTCCACGAACACTTCTCCAAATCTGCCTCCCTCGGCGGGAGGCACAAACTTGCCCCACGAAATCGCTTCGGCATATGGGCTTCCCGACAGACCGCCCCAGTACACCGGCTCGGGACAGATGCGCACCCCATAGTGGTATCGCTTCAAGGGCACGTTTTCTCCCATTCGGCGGTGGCGCAATTCGATGAACGGACCGAACTGTTGCGACCAGTTTCGTGGCACGCCGCCTCCAATTGTGAAAATCCCAAGCCGTTTCTGTCGCAGCAGGGTAGAGGCAAAATGTTCCAGGTCCTCGAACGGATCATAACGGAGCTTGTGGCGGCCTGCGCCTTCTCGCATCCGGTTAGTGAGGGCCACATCAAGCCCAAGTTCCGAATCTGTGAAGGCGGGAACGAACACCGGTACTCCTTTCTCATATGCCGACTTCAAAATCCCCCGCTGATCCTTCGCGTGTTTCGCGAGATACGCGCCAATGGCATGGTTGAACTTGTAGGAGCAGAGAACTTCCGCGGGATTCCATTCTTCCAGGACCTGAAAAATCACCTGCTCCACATCATCCAGGTTTTGTTCCGGCTCAAGCGTGTCGTACACGCGGTTGTAGCCCTGCTCATAGAGCTCAGCGTCGGAAACATCAGGGTTGTAGCGGAAGTGCGCGCGACCGGTAGCTTCCACCAGGCCATGCGCCATAAGCGCGCCGGTTGAGACGATGGCATTCACAATACCGCGGTCGATCAATTCGGTAATCACGAGACCTTGTTTGGCCACGGTCATGGCTCCGGCCAAGGTCATGACGACAAAGCAATCTTTGTCGCGAGCCATGGCTTCCAGCACATCGGCGGCTTCGCCAAGCTGGCGTCCGGTGAAAGCCGTTTTTGCCATGGCACGAACCAGATCATCAATGGAGTGAACGCGATCGAGGTCCAATGGCTCGAGTGGCACCAAGCGGTCCTGGACTGGATCGTGCAGATGGCGATGGACCCCGCTGCCGTCGTGATTACCGTGATGTTTCAAGGTTGCACCTCCCCAGCACCGGTTGCGAAGCAATACTTTACTAAAACCTCGCAAGCATTGGCTATCAAAAGCCGCGCTTGGCATCACGCTGAGAACCGCGAACTAGCAACAGAGAACTGATATTCTATCGGCCTTGTCGGAGGCCTCGTGGCTGCCCCAGAAAACTTCACGGTGGGATTGCTGCAAATGTCCGCGAGCTCGGATCCTGACAAGAATCTGCAGAGAGCCATCGACAAAATTCATCAGGCAGCCGCGCGCGGCGCACAAGTAATTTGCCTTCCGGAGCTCTTTCAGACCCAATACTTTTGTCAACGAGAGGATTCAGCGTTGTTTGATCTTGCCGAGCCAGTCCCGGGTCCGACCACAAACAAATTATCGGCTGTGGCGCAACAGCTCGGCATCGTGCTCATCGCGTCGATATTTGAGAGACGGGCGGCGGGTGTCTATCACAACACCGCTGCGATATTCGACGCAGATGGCACCCTGCGTGGCCTCTACCGCAAGATGCATATTCCCGACGACCCCCTCTACTACGAAAAGTTCTACTTCACACCCGGGGATCTTGGCTTTCGCGCTTTCGACACCGCCGTCGGCCGCGTGGGCACGCTGGTCTGTTGGGACCAGTGGTATCCGGAGGGAGCCCGCCTTACCGCCCTGCAAGGCGCACACGTTCTCTTTTATCCAACAGCCATCGGCTGGCATCCTGCCGAGAAGGCGGAGTTTGGGCAGGTGCAACATGACGCCTGGCGTACTGTCCAGCGGGCGCATGCCATCGCAAACGGCGTGTATGTCGCCGTGGTTAACCGTGTGGGGCATGAAACCGGTGACATTCGCGGCAACGCCGCTCCGGGAGCAGGGCTCGAATTTTGGGGCGGTTCTTTCTTGTGCGACCCCTTTGGTCGTGTGCTCGCCGAAGGCTCACACGATAAAGAGGAGATTCTGACCGGGGAAGTGGATCTTCGCTCACTAGAAGAGGTCCGTCGTAATTGGCCGTTTTTGCGTGATCGCCGGATCGACAGCTATGCGCCGATTACAAATCGGCTGATTGATTGAGATCCGAAGTCTTCTACCACGGAATTACGGAGACGCGGGCAATCTGACACGCCACAGAACTGCAAATATCTCCATGGCTCTGTGTTCTCGTTGAATGATCGATGAGCGCAACTGACATGCAGCACGGGTTCCGAATGCCTGCCGAGTGGGAGCCCCACGACGCAACCTGGCTTGCCTTGCCTCACTATCGCAATGATTGGCCCGGCAAATTCGAACCGATCCCGTGGGTGTATGCGGAAATAATCCGCAATCTTGCTCACCGCGAACGCGTGGATCTGATCGTAAACAACGCTGCCACTGAAAGCCGCGCCCGAAAGATCCTGGACAAAGCCAATGCCCTAAGCGACAAGGTTCACTTCCATCGCTGGCCCACCGACCGTGTCTGGACCCGCGATTCCGGCTGCACTTTTGTCATTGGCGCCGAACATGTGGGGACGGCCGCCTCCGGCCGTCCGGGTCGAGCCAAGCTCGACAGAAATGCCAGTCGGCTCTCCGCTATCACTTGGCGCTTTAATGCCTGGGCCAAATATTCCAACTGGAAGCGCGACCAAAAGATCTCCAGCCTCATGGCGCAATCCGCTGGTGCCCGGGAGATCCGCCCCGGGTTCCGCGACAAACCTGTCATCCTCGAAGGCGGCTCCATCGACGTCAACGGCCAAGGCACGCTTCTTACTACCGAAGAATGCCTGCTGAGCAAAATCCAGCAACGTAACCCCGGCATGAACCGTGCCGCCTACAAAACGCTTTTCGCGGACTATTTGGGAATCACAAATGTGATCTGGCTGGGCTCCGGCATTCTCGGCGACGACACTCACGGCCACGTCGACGACCTCACTCGCTTCGTCTCGCCGGACACAGTCGTGACCGTAGTTGAGCCCGATCCAAAAGACCCCAACTACGAACCACTCCGCGAAAACATCCGCCGGCTACGCGCCGCAAGCACGGAAAACGGCAACCCTGTCTCGATCGTCGAACTGCCGATGCCGCAACCCGTCATCTTCGAAAAACGTCGGCTTCCTGCCAGCTACGCGAATTTCTACATCGCCAACGGGCTTGTGCTCGTCCCAGTCTTTAACGATCCGAATGACAGGGTTGCTCTCGACATCCTCGCCGATCTGTTTCCCGATCGCGAAATCGTCGGCATCTACTCCGGCGACCTGGTCTGGGGATTCGGCACGCTGCACTGCATGACCCAGCAGCAACCGGCAGTTTGAGCTTGCTGGATTGGTTTGCCTTCAAAACCGCTGTATCCCGCTAAGTTGCCAGAATCGGCCTGACTCTGCAAACCGGAGCGCGTTTGTAGCATCCCATGTTCTCGAGGAGCAGACCATGCCAAACCGAGCATTGAGCCAGAAGCTGAAGCCCTCCAAACAACTTGCCATTATTCTGGGTAGCGAGAAACCTGTGAGCCGGGCGGATGCCGTGAAGGGAATTTGGGATTACGTGAAGCAGCACAACCTGCAGAATCCTGAAAATAGGCGCGAAATTCTCGCCGATGACAATCTAAAACCTCTTTTCGGAAAGAACAAGATCACGATGTTTGAAGTGGGAAAGATCGTGAACTCGAACCTGGAATCGAACGGCTCCTCCCAGAGCCGCGGGAAAAAAGCAGCTTGAATGGGCTAAGCGCGAGAGCTAATGCTAGCCGCTATCTCCGGTATTGCGTCGGTTGTGGGCCTTTTTCCAGCAGTTCGCGATTCCAGATGGCGCCCTCGCGAGTGTAACTGGCCAGCTCGAAATCCTGCGTCAACTCGAGAGCGTCGGTCGGACAGGCGTCCTCGCAAAGCCCGCAGAACATGCAGCGGCTCAGATCGTAAGTGAAGGTCGTGAGTTCCTTGCGGCGCGTCTTCTCGTTGCGCTCGCTTGTAACCACGATCAGGTGCTCTGGACAGGCCAGCGCACACAAATCACAAGCGATGCACATGGTCTCATTCGTATCTGGGTTGACATTCAACCGCGGGGCGCCCCGATACCGCTCCGCCACCTGCGGCCGCTGCAGCGGATATTGCTCGGTATAGATCTGCTTAGGGTCCTGATAGCGAAACGTAACCTTCAGGCCCTGGAGCAGATCGATGAGCAGGATTTTCCGCAGCAGCGCCGGCATTTCCATACACCTAGGATATCATCGCCCGCCGGAATCACAGAAGGGAAGCACCTTGCGTGTACTTGCTTCAGCTGTGACTCATGCGGCTTTTGCCACAGCCACCCGCGTAGCAGCACCGGACGGCTTCACCAGAGCAGCCACGATCAGACCGACCGCCAAAAAGCCAATGATTTTGTCGGCCATGATCGCTATTGTGTAATTGCCCGGAAAGCCGTACCAGTTCCAGTATTCCACGTTGGTGGCAATGCTGCTGAGCACGCCTAAAACCAAAACTAGCCCGACCCGGGAACTGTATTTCGTCAATCCGGTTGCGAGTGATACCAGGTACGCGGCAACGAGAGCCTGAATGACGTTTAGGATGAACTCATTGATTAACTGACGGGTCATCATCGTGCTGGCGCCCGACGGATGATAGATCAGAATGCCGTGAGGTCCGTTCGCTTGGTCCGGAGCCACCTGACCGGAAGCGTTTACCGGAGGAAAGAAGTAGAACCCGGATGCTGGTATCGCCGCATTCAGTGACTCGATCACTGCGTGATCCTGCGGCAGGTTCTGAATCCCGACATCGCCCAGTCGCAAAACCACGTGAGACAAGAACCCCCAGAAGAACAATGCAACACCACCCAACAAACCAGCTAGCAGAATGCGCTTGCCCATTTGCTCTCCTCAAGTCGCGGCATATTATGCACGAGCCAAGCCGAATGTGGAAATATTTGGTTAACCCGGACGGTGAGTATGGCTACTGCCGCTTCGCGTACTCCGCTTTGGCTTCTTTCAGCACCGGTACGTCCGGATCGGCATCCTTCCAATTGGCAAGAAAATCCTGATAGGCAGTTCTTGCCTTGGCTATATCCCCTTGTTGCGGATGAGCCTTACCGCGCACCATAACAGGGGTATCTGGCACCCTGTAGCACCATAAAGCATTCAAAAAACACTGTGGCACCCTGTAGCAAACTTATTTATGTGGTTTGACCGAGCATCGGGCTTGATAGTGCCCGGCAATCTTAAGTGCTCACAAAGAAGAACGTCAACGAGCACCACTTGCGCGGCCATCTAGAGAATCTGCAACATCTTGCCGCTCAGTGTGATCTGAGGCAGTAATGAGGCAGTAATAGAGGGATGTGTGTAGTTCTGCACTGCTCGGCCTGAGTGAATTCTGCAGCTCGTGTACCCAATCACCCTGATTGTCTTTCATCCTGAGCTTGCCTAAGGTGCAGAGAACATAGCCCCAATCAGGAGGAACCATGCCGGCAGCGCATACCCGAGTACAACTCAGCGGTTCCGTCATGGTGCTGCTAGTGACAACGGCTTTTGCACAGTTGGCTCCCAACCGGCCAAGTTCAGCCGGGGAACTGGTACGGGCAGTAATTGCGAACGAGCTCAAACCACAAGCGACGAATGAAGCCCGTTGGACGTACCAGCTGGATAAAGAGGAAACTGGCGCACTGCAGACGAAGCAGGTGGTTGAAACGAAAGAGGGATCCCTCGACAGACTGCTGGCTGTGAACGGAAAATCGCTTAGCCTTGAACAGCAGCGCCACGAGGGCGAGCGAATTATGAAGATCGCCCACGATCCGGAACAGCGCCATAAACTCGAAGAAGCGAGAAAGAAGGATGCCGAGCAATGCAGGAACTTTTTACAGATGATTCCCGACGCATTCTCATTCAGCTACGCCGACGAGGACGGCGACTTCGTGAATGTGAAGTTCACCCCAAATCCCAGGTTCCAGCCCTCCTCGCGTGAAGGCCGGGTGCTGCATGAGATGGAAGGCGATATGTGGATCCATGCCAGGCAACAAAGGCTCGCGAACATTTCAGGTCATCTGCTGCATGAGGTGAAGTTCGGTGGTGGATTGCTCGGACACCTCGAAAAGGGCGGTCAATTTGTGGTGAAAAGAACCGAAGTAGCGCCAGCGAAGTGGGAAATGACTGCCATGGAAATTCAGATGAAGGGCAAAATACTGCTCTTCAAGAATATTGCAGTACAACAGAAAGAACGTCACACGAATTTCCGCCAAGTTTCAGATGACCTGACCTTGGCTGATGCAGCTGATTTACTGACCAAACACACCATGATCGCTGCTTACCCCACGGCTGGCACTGCAGCCGAGAAGTAAAAACTCAGGTCATTCGCTCCTACCTGCCACTACAATGATGTGTCTGTGTCCCGCCGCCAACAACCCACGAACGCCCAACCACGTTCCGACGAGTTCTGGATGGAAGAGGCCCTCGGCTGTGCGCAACGTGCTCTGCAATCCAACGAAGTCCCTGTCGGCGCGGTAGTCGTCCTCGAGAACGAGATCGTTGGCCGAGGTTGGAATCGCATTCTCACTGATTCCGATCCCACAGCTCACGCCGAGATCGTTGCCCTTCGCGGTGCCGCTTCTAACATCGACAACCACCGCCTCGTGGACTGCGAATTGTTTGTAACCATTGAACCGTGCGCCATGTGCGCCGGCGCAATGGTCCATGCTCGTATTAAACGTTTGATTTATGGCGCCGATGATTCCAAGGCTGGAGCGGTTCGTTCGGTATTGCAGGTGCTGAACCATCCCCGACTAAACCATCAGATGGAAGTTAGCAATGGTGTTCTGACAGATCGGTGCGCAGAGCTGTTGCAGAAATTTTTTCGGTTGCGCCGTTCCGCGCAAAGGAACACTCATCAGCCGAGCACAGGAGAGAAGCTGTAGGTGTCCCGCAATGGTGCTAGTTTTCAACGAACTGATACTGCTAGTCGGATATAATGTCGCGTCTTGCTGTACTAGGAGCCGCTTGCCGCTATCACTTAAAACCCGTGCAGTGGGGGATGTGACGATTGTCAAGTGTGGGGGACGCATTGTCGCCGGCACCGAAGCAGAGTCGTTACGGGAGCACGTCTGCGGCATTCTGCAGGACCACAGGGACATCATTTTGCACCTCGCGGAGGTCGTTTTCATCGATAGCAGCGGCCTGGGAATGCTCGTGCGGCTACTGACCAGCACGCGCAGGGGGAGCGGCGACCTGAAACTATGCGCCCTGCCACATGCCACTTACGCGGTCCTTCAAATGACCAACTTGATCAAATTGTTTGATGTGCATGACTCCGAAGAGGCCGCGGTTTCTGCCTTTTATCGCCCAAAGGCTCCCGATGGGCGCGCCCCGGTCGTAGGCCCAAGCATCTTGTGCGTGGATCAATCCGCCGATGTTCTTGCCTATTTGCGGGAACTGTTGCGGAATGCCGGGTACAACGTCCTGACGAACAGCAATCTCCATGATGCATTGATCTTGATACATGCAACCCGACCCAATTTATTGGTTCTTGGACCAAGTCTTAGGGCGTCCCCCGGAACCATGCAAAGCTTCCGTACCGCCTGCACCAGCCTGCCGACAGTGGAGTTGGGGAGTGAGTTCTCCACGATGGATGCTACCCGAGCGGCGTCTGATCTTCTGAAAAATGTTCACGCGTGCTTGCACTCGTCGGCAGGTTCTCTTCTTAACATGTAATTGCGGTCTCGATCGAGTTGCTGTTCGACGGCATCCCTTTTCCTCTAATCCGCATCCGTAATCAAACAGATCCAGCCACTTCAATCCGGAGCCGGACAATGATCACGGAAATCCGTCGTGCCGAACTGAAACAGAGGCTGGATCACCCAAAGAAGCTTGTCCTCCTGGAAATAGTTGCGCCAGAGGATTACCGTCGCGCCCACTTGCCAGGCGCGCTCAACTTACCACCCGGTAAGGTGCGATCCTTGGCGCCTGAGTTGATACCAGCTAAGGACACCGAAGTCATCTTGTACTGTGCCGGGCCTGAATGCCACGCATCGGAAAACGCCGCCCGGGAACTGTCCGAAATGGGTTATTCCAAAGTGCGCCGTTACGCGGGTGGGAAACAGGACTGGATGGATGCAGGTTTGCCCGTCATGAGTGACAAGAGGCCGCGAGCTGCAGAGCTGAGTGTTCACCTCGGTGTTCAGCTCGCAGCTCAAATTTGTTTGTTCTGAGGTGGAACATGCCAGCGAATCGGCCGAAAACAAAGATCCTGTTGGATGGTGGCGATCCTGAGGAAACCCTGCGGCTAAAGAATGCTCTCGGATTTTTGGATGGCCAAACCACCAACCCCACTCTTGTGGCCAAGAATCCAGAGATTCAGCGGCGAATCGCATCCGGTCACAAACTCAACCGCAAAGACCAGGAACAAGAATACAAACGCATCGTACAGCAAATCTCTCCACTCGTCGGCAGTGCGGGAGTTTCCATTGAGGTGTTTGCCGATTTCGACAGCACCGCAGAGCAGATGTTGGCACAAGGTAAAGAGATGTTCTCCTGGATTCCGAATGCCTATATCAAATATCCATGCACCCGTGAGGGCCTGCGAGCGGCGGGAGAGTCGGTGCGCCGCGGCATTCGGGTCAACGTAACCCTCTGTTTTTCTCAGGAGCAGGCGGCGGCGGTCTATGCCGTCACAAAGGGAGCCAGCCAACCCGTCTACGTTTCCCCATTCGTGGGTAGACTCGATGATCGCGGCGACAACGGAATGGACGTTGTCCGCAATATCAAGAAAATGTATGAGCACGGTGACGGCCATGTCCAGGTCCTGGCCGCCAGCCTGCGCCGGCAGGAGCACTTGCTTGCAGCATTCGCCCTGAATGCTGAGCTGGCCACGGTTCCGGCCAAAATCTTGGAGCAGTGGGCTGCGGAAGGATTCCCTATGCCCCAAAAGGATTTTCAATATGAGGCCGCCGACGCTACGGGCAAATCCTTGAATCCAATTCCGTATAAAGATCTCGATTTGAATACGCCTTGGGATAGTTTTGATATTCGCCATGAGCTCACGACAAAAGGCATAGAAAAATTTGTGAAAGATTACATGAGCACACTTGCGCCGGCAGCATAGACGTTGGTCGCACGAATGTCTGGAGGGTTGCATGAAGCCTGCAGCAATAACACACGCGCTGGCACGCACCTACACTGATATCCAGCAGAACCACACCATGCAGATGGCGGCCGCGCTTTCATACTTCTTTGTGTTGTCTCTGTTTCCAGCTCTGATATTCCTTTCTGCAATCGTGGCGTACTTGCCAGTCCCTGACCTGTTCAACCAGGCTTTGGGCCTCATGGCGCGCGTTCTGCCTGCTGACACCATGGGTCTGGTGCGAAGGGTGTTAGCCGACGTGGTCTCACCCAACAAGGGAACCTTTCTTTCGTTCGGCATCCTCGGCACGCTTTGGGCCGCCTCCGGCGGTTTTGCAGCCGCAATCGAAGCGTTGAACGTTGCCTATGAAGTTAAAGATGACCGCCCGTTCTGGAAGACGCGTCCATTGGCGGTCGGGTTGGCTTTCATCACCGGAGCTCTCATGCTGGTTGCATTATCCGTGATGATTGTCGGCCCCAGGTTCGGAGAGTGGCTGGCGGACAAAGTTCATCTGTCGAATCTTTTTATTCTGTTTTGGCCCTTCATCCATTGGACGATTGCCGTGGGGTTCACGATCCTCGCGGTTGAGGTTCTCTACTTCATCGCACCGAACGTGAAACAACGGTTCACGGCAACTCTGCCGGGTGCAATTCTGGCTGTGAGCTGCTGGATTGCATTGTCGTATCTGCTCGGGATCTATTTTCGGCACTTCGCGAACTTCAATAAGACCTATGGCACACTTGGCGCTGCAATTGCTTTGATGATCTGGCTGTACTGGACAGGCTTCGCCATGCTGGCGGGAGCAGAACTCAATGCTGAACTAGCAAAGCTCAGCCGTGAAGGACGATTACAGGAAAGGCACGAGCCTCCGGCGATCACCAAAATTGACCTTGCCGCGTGAGCTTGTCAGCCGCACAAACAATCTGCACGGTTCGGTCAAGCGGCCTCGTTCTTCGATTCCAGCGGCATGCCGGCATTTCGCCACGCGTCCAAGCCGCCCTGAAGTGCCCAGACATCCTTAAACCCGTGTTGCTGAAGTTTCTGCGCCAAACTGGCGCTCGATCCCTCGTTGAGTCAGGTACAGTACGTCACAATTGGCTTGCCCTTGGGAATTTCGGGCAGATGTTTTTCCACATCGTCCAACGATATCCGGATCGCTTCAGGGAGCTTCACATTCGAGGAAGCCCATGCCTGCGGGTTACGGACATCGATCAGCGTGAAGTCCTCTCCCGCTTCCATCCGCTTCTTCAATTCATTCGCACTAATTCGTCGAGCATCAGCCATATAGAATCTCCCAGCACAAAAAGTCGAATAGTAGATGCCTATGAACCCATCCCGAGCTGTTGCGGCGACTGACAAATCCCTTGTAGCCCTGAAATAAGACAACGCATCGAACACACACATCAATCGCACCAAAATTCTCCAGGATTGTTTGAAAATGGCCGGCCAAAGCACAAAGAGCAACAAGAAAACGAGGCGACGATGGGTAGCGAAGGTCAAGACGGATTCCACTCATCCTCCGGCGGGACTGTTCACTAAGAGCGCGCCCGTCATCGCAAAAACGCTGGCTTCCAAGAAAGTTTCGCCAAAAGGTCCCGGGTCTGGCATGCGTATGCTGACGTACTTCATCAATCGTGCCGGACGTGGGCTCAGCGCGAAACGACGAGCCGAACTCCAAAAGGCAAAATCTTTGCTTTCAAAGAGGGTGCAGCAAGAGAAAGCCTGAAGACGAGTGGTCGCCGCCTGAGTTTCGATGTAACGGCCCCCGAGCAAGAGGAAGCGGTTCGCCTGCTAGAATTGTCTTTAGAGTTCACACGCTCTCCGGAGAGATGGCCGAGTGGCTGAAGGCGCGCGCCTCGAAAGCGTGTATACGGGAAACCGTATCGGGGGTTCGAATCCCTCTCTCTCCGCCATCACTTTTATTTTGTTTTACTTTCCTGGCGTCCATACTAGCCGCGGAACCGTGCTGTTAAGGCACTTCCCAGTCGAGGGCATAGACATCCTGGGTTCCGGCGTCGCGGAGCAGCAAAGGCGAATCGTCGGATGTGAGAGCCAACGAAGTCCCGTAACTTCCGACAGAACTAAAATTCTTCAGGTCGACCACTTGTTCCGCCTTGTGGTCGCTGATTCGAATTCTGAGGACCGCGCCCTTTCCCCTCGAATCCAAAACATAGACGTATTGTCCGTCCTTCGACCAATTCGGGTAGCCAAAGACGCCTTTGGCAAGCTCAGTCCACTTCT
>Ga0075424_100000981_pt1 | contig 24069 bp, 29 predicted proteins | sample SoiMethybrSBSTD3_FD_75301 | JGI IMG/M metagenome (GOLD analysis project Ga0075424, IMG submission 75301) | Bulk soil microbial communities from a Populus tree surrounding site in Tennessee, USA - Soil MetaG P. TD hybrid SBSTD3 | ecosystem: Environmental > Terrestrial > Soil > Tree plantation... | reverse complement strand
CAGAGACTCCTCGAACGAGGCTAAGGCCGAAGGAGAGGAGAGCGAGTGGGATCGACGCATGAGTCTGTAGGAGCGATGACCGGGGAGTAATGTCCTCGCAGGAGGCGGTTCACGTCTCCCGGATCAGGTAACGCCAAGATCGGGCAAAGAGACTCTGGGTACTTGGTGGTGCCATCGGCAGCGCGGTGGTCGGACACAGAGCCGACATGAGCCGTACGCATGAGATGGAACTAAGCTGAGAGCAAACCATTCGCAGTCGGGGCGTATGCGAACCAGCGCTTGAACCTCGCGGCGAATGGGAAGACACACAGACGAGAGGCCAAGACTTCAAACCGGACCTGGGAAATTCGGCCGTCCGGCATTATAGGGGGGCCTTCGAAAACGTAGAGATGGTGGAAATGAGAACCCAACTCGCAATCGAAAGAGCGGGCTTGGTAACCCTCCACCTACAGCCGGCGCGTCGGAGCTCTATCCCAACCATTAACCGGCTTGAGGGTTGCAATTGCGCCGAATCGCGCTAAGAACGCGATGTGCGCGGGATGATGTTTGAGTCGAGCGCGACTTGCTCCGTTGTTCCCCGGCCTTGCGAACAACCTTCCTGATAGGTTGCAAAACGCGCGCGGATCGGAAGCTCTGAGTCAAACCCCGACACGGCCTTGGATTTTTTTTGGAACGTAATGGAACGTGATTCGGTTTGTGGAGCGCCGCAAGTGATTGAAAAATGGTGGCCAGGGACGGAGTTGAACCGACGACGCCAGCCTTTTCAGTTGTTAAACAATAAGCACTTCCAACAACCTACATGTCGCGGGAGACTGCCGAAGTGCTTGGAAATAACTGCAGGCCAACTCAATTGCTGACTGGAATTGCGACGCCAAAGTCGGTGCTGATGGAATTGATGAGAATGTTGCAACGCGAATCAGCTGGCGTTTACGGAGGAGGATAAGGAAGATGTTGTGAGCTATTGCTATCAAGGGCTGCAGCTTGACGCTGTCCTCACGAGTTTGCGGCGCTGCGCGTTTCGATGGGGTCGACGCCTGATGAGCAGCTACCAGCAGCCAGCGTTGAGTCTTCTCGCCGCTGATAGAAACGCTTGCGCTAAAGCGTTAGCGATTATCCGCTACAACAAGTGTTAGGTCGTCGAGCATTAAGTGGAAGTCGCTGTGCTTTTCGGCCTCCAGCACACCGATTGTCTTGAAGAGGAGAGTTTTGGTCTCAAAACCTGGCAAGGAAGCACGATCGGCATACTAGGTGACGGAAATTTTTTCGGCGAAGGTTTGCTCTCAGGCCAGCCGCTTCCCATAAGCTCTGCAACCACTAAGACCGATTGCGCTATTTTGCGAATCGACAAGAAAAGCCATGATGGACGCGCTTCATCGGGAACATGAATTTTCCGACCTGTTCGTGGCCTATTTGTTGGCGCGGAACATTCGTTACGAAGAAGATCTGGTGGATCAGCTTTTCAATTTCGAGCGAAAAGAGGTTGGCTCGGATCCTTTTGCTGCTCGCTCGTTTTGGCAAGGAAGGCACACCCGAGACGGTGGTCCCCAAGATCAGTCAGGAGATGCTGGCAGAAATGATCCGCACAACCCGCTCCCGGGTCAGCTTTTTCATGAACCGGTTCAGGAAATTGGGTTTTATTCACTACAACGGTGGGCTGCAAGTCCATAGTTCACTCCTGAATGTCGTTCTCCACGACTAGCTGTTCTCCTCCGCACAATTCTCAAAGAAACTAGCGGATTAAGTTTACCTGGTGATTGCTATGCACACACAATGGTGCAATGCAATGGTAGGACCAGTGCGGATCGTGCCTGGACTCACCATCGTACCGTTCCAGGATGCAATAGTGACCGAGAGTCTGGTCCACGAAGCGCGAGGAGACTGACATCAAGGGGGATGAAGAGTATCGCTCAGGTTTCAGGTTAGGGCCACCTTTTCCAACAGATCGATTCCGGCACTTCGCGCCAAGCTGGCGACCACGCTTTCCGACAAATGGGACGCATCGTATTCGACTCGCAACGTGCGCTCTTTCTCGTTAAAGGCAATACGCCGAATACCGTAAACCTCACGCACGCTACCGATCGCGCGCATTTGGGTTTCCCCGAGTTGCGCGCCGTAGCGAAAAGCAACATCCATTAAAGTCATCTCCAGGCCGTCCTTTCTTTAACCGTGCTCGTGTCGGATCCCTTCTCCACGCTACCGAAAGGTCGAATGCGGTCTCGTCCTCGGCGCCCGATAGGCCTTTCACCAGTAATGGGGCATGTGGGTACGTATCCCGCTGCCTCCGATCGCCCATTGCAACCAACCCAGAAGTAATCAGCCGGTTGCTCCCAGCGACGCTAGCCGCAAAGCTCGTTACGGCAAACTTGGAATGAAGTCGTCCTTAGCGGATGAATCAGAAGGGACGTATAGCTGCCAAAAAACTAGGACCGAGTGCATGACGATGAGCATGCACAAAAGTACGATGAACACTAATGCGCTGCGAAGCTGCCCTTTCCCGCCCCCGTCCACATTTGCGTGAGGGAAACTCGGCAGTGCCATTCGCGGGACAAAGGTCATTTTCGAGGAGGAATTCTGGTACTATCACGATTCGTTCCCAGTCGCTCCAGCCGATTTAGTTGCGCGATGGCCTCCTCCTGCGTTGATTTCTCGATAGCGTTTGTCTTTTTCTCCTGCTCCAAAATGCGCGCCCTCCATCTGCTCTGCTCGGTTTGGCATAGCTAAAGTATGCGCCGCTCGATACGCAAGAAACTGTTCTGTTCTGCTCAGAAGTTACACCCTACGTTTCAGCTGACACTAGGGCTGAAGGTCGTGGGGTATTCGCTCATTACCTCGCCGAAGCCCACCGGTAGGCGGGCCATGCAACTGGGGCTGCTCCATACGTTCGGCCATGCGTTTGGCCACCCGCACGCAGTGACGCTGGTGCTCAGCGGATACCCACAGCTGCAGGAGGCACTCACCGAATGAAGATACTTCCGCGAAAGGCTCGCAGCCGTAGCGGAAAGCCGGATCGTGGTCTCGAAGACTGGCAAGGAAGCAACGATCGGCATATTAACCGACGGAGACTTCTTCGGCGGAGGTTCACTTGCGGGCCAGCCGCTTCGCATGGGCTCTGCAACCGCTATGACCGGATTGCGCTATTTCGCGAATCGACAAGAAAGCCATGATGGACGCCCTTCATCGGGAACATGAATTTTCCGACCTGTTCGTGGTCTATTTGTTAGCGCGGAACATCCGTTACGAAGAAGATCTGGTGGATCAGCTTTTCAATTCGAGCAAAAAAGAGGCTGGCCCGGATCCTCTTGCTTCTCGCTCATTTTGGCAAGGAAGGGATATCCCGAGACTTGTAGTTCCCAAGATCAGTCAGGAGATGCTGGCAAGAAATGATCGGCACAACCCCGCTCCCGGGTTGCAGACTCTGGCGGATGAAAATCACCAGCAAGGGCGCAAGAAAACACGTTCCCTGGATCGCCTCAAGAGAGAGGATCGGCCGCCTGGTTTGACGGGCAATACCGGTCTCTTGAGGCATCCATAGGTTCGCTCATTTACCGGCGCAATACTGTACAGAAAGGCTCATTTTGCCGAACGCTTGCGACGAACCAGAATTGAGCAATTTTGGGCAGACTGGGAGTGAGAGTCCGGCTCAAATAGATGTTCACAATGGAAACTCGGAGCACCTTACTCTGCATACACCGGGACCCGGGGCAACTACTCCATTTGGAGCAGAACGGATATCGTCTCGTCACCGCAACCTGCGGTGTTGAAGGCTTGCGGCTCTTAATGTCGCAAGCGGTGGACGCAGTTGTAATCGAGTATCACCTGGGCCTGCTGGACGGCGCTGTCGTGGCTTCTGAAATCAAACAGGTAAGGCCACAAATTCCCATTGTCATGGTATGTGACAATCTGGAATTGCCGGATGATGCTTTGAAATCAGTCGATGCCATCGTGGTCAGGTCCGACGGTCAGCACTTCCTCGTGGCCACGATTCACTTTGTGCTGAGCATGGAATGGGAGCAGCAGCACATGAGCGGCACCCGTTCGCCGGCCACGAGGAAGCATTTCAATCGGATGGGTTTGGGAAGGCCAGGCAGACGTGCGACCTCGCGCGCGCGCCGATCCTAAACCAAAAGAGAGGGATGCCCCTTTTTCCTCGAGGTTGTGGACAAGCATTCTCCACGGCACGATCCAGTTTTGAGGGATGACAACCGAGATGCTGATGGCAATCGCGACGTTCGGATAACTGGTGTTGTACAGGCAGGAGCGGTTGTCAACGCAATTCATGTAGGCGTAGTCCTTGTCGTACCAGTCGTTCCCCCAGTATTCCAGCCCAAATGACAACCGGAATCTGTCCAAAAGTGAACATTTTGCGGAGAACGGTGCGGGGTATTCTGCACTCAGTCGATGAGAGTCTTCCTCCATATCGCCTTATTGAGCACCCAGTTCCTGATGTGCAGCGGCGCCTGGCAATCGGCAATCGCGCAACCAGGGATTATGTTGACCGCAGAGCCTACCATTGCGCTGACTTCAGAACAGGTCGTGGAGAAGCTGGTTCGGCGAAACCTTGAACGTGCCCACGCCTTAGCCGCTTACCAGGGATTGCGAATATATCGGCTCGACTATGAGGGCTTCCCTGGTTCGAGAAGCGCAGAAATGACCGTGGATGTACGGTACCGCTCTCCCGCAACCAAAGAATTTAACGTTCGGTCTGAGAAGGGGTCCCGCCTGCTGATTGAGAGGGTATTCCGGGCGCTGCTACAGAACGAGAAGGAGGCACTTAGCGAGGAGAATCAGGCTCGCGTAGCCCTCAACAACGACAACTACCGCTTCGCTATGGTCGGGACCCAGACTATGCCGACGGGTCCATGCTACATTCTCACCGTCGAGCCGCTAACCAAAAACAAACTTCTCTACCGTGGTCGAATTTGGGTGGATGCCGAGGATTTCGCTGTGGTGCGCATTGAGGCTGCACCCGCCAAGAACCATTCCTTCTGGACAAAGGAAACTAAGATCGAACAGGTCTATGCGAAAGTAGGTGAATTCTGGCTCCCCCTTTCCAATCGCAGCAACAGCACTATTCGGACGGGAGGTCACGCCTATTTCACCATTCAATACCAAGAATACCAGATTACAGCTGTCACCCCGCCGGGTATACCAAACCCGTCGCAGGGTGCCGACAGCGCTATTCTCGTTTTGAACCCCATATTGCGAACAGAGTCACCAAAATAACCGACCCGTGACGAGATTGACCGAAAACAAATGGAAGGATCGTTCGTTAACGATAGTCTCGGTCAAGAAAGCCCCATTTGTAGGTACGGTGGAAGAGAAGGGGTGGCTTGCCATCACAACCCGTCTCGGCCTCAGGCGCAATGCTGTGGATCACTCGGGCTGATAGTCACTCAGAGTAGCCGTCACCGTTCCCATGGTCATCATCCTCAGCTTCGGCATGGCTCCTGTCCTCATCCTCTTCATCGTCTTCTTCATCGTCCGGCTCATGTCTGAGGAGGACGTCGACCGCCACAAACCCATCGTTAGGGTCGAGCGCCAAATATTGCGCACGTGTTTTGCTCAGGTCCATGCGTGTATCGTTTTCTTCGCAGGAGCCATCCAAGCGCACATCACACTCCGGCAGGGACACCGAACGACTGCGGCAAGTTTTTATTCCTGCTCTTTGCGAATCTTCTTTCGGGCGCGCTTTCGTGCTAGAGCTTGTTTCACTCGACGCTTTGCGCCCGGCTTTAGATAGAAGGAGTGACGCTTCACTTCTTTAATGATCTCTTCGGTCTGAACCTTGCGCTTAAACCTTCGCAGGGCGTTCTCAATGGACTCGCCGTCTTGCAGTCGAACTTCTGCCACGCTCATCTCCCCGAACATGTCTGGTTGGACATATCCGACCTTGTCTTGGCTTTCGCTACGCTCCGTCTACCGCCTAACTTACCTGATAGGCCCGTTTCTTGATTGTGAGCACACCGCTCAGTCGGCTGTGATGAGACCTGAAAGCAAAACTGGACACTCCAATGCAGTGGCCTCATACATCGTCCGCTCGCTGACGACGCTCGCAGCATCCGTTGGTGTCGAGCCATTCCAGTAATGCGCGCACGCTAGTCCGTGCCAGAGCAATGGAGCAGTCAGCAGCTCCGTAGTAGAGATTGATCGTGTCGCCGTCGGGACTCATTGTGTATCCGCACGGAAACACCACATCATCAACGTCGCCGTGACATTCGTACTCTGCCTCGGGCCCAAAGATCCACGAATCTCCCCGCAGCAAACACTTCTCGGGCTTCTCCAGTTCGAAGAGCGCCAGCCCTAGTCGGTAGAGACAGCCGGACGGCGTATGCCGCACGCCGTGGTAGAACACAAGCCATCCTCGGGAAGTCTCGATCGGTGGCGGTGACAAACCAATCTTGTTGGCGTCCCACCAGGCGCCGCGCCGAGCCTCGAGCATGAGCCTGTGCCTACCCCAATGGTGCAGGTCAGGAGAGTACGAGATCCACATGTGCGCCCCGAGTTTCGTCATGGGCCGATGAATCAGCGCCCAATACCCATCGATTCTCCGCGGCAGGAGCGCCGTGTCCTTGTCATCCGGTGGCATGATGACGCCGTAGCGCTCGAAAGTGCGGAAGTCCTTGGTCAGGGCCAGGGACACTCCAGGACCACCGCGGGAATACGAGGTGTACGTCACGACGTATTGCTGCAGTTCGGGCACGAATGTGATGCGAGGGTCTTCAATGCCCCAAATCTCCTCGGGGTACTCCTTAGGGCTGGGCATGAGTGTCGGTTGGCTATCAATTTGCCATCCGTCTACACCGTTTTGAGAGCGCGCCGCGCAAAGATGGGACAATCCGCGGCGGTCTTCGACTCGGCAAAGCAGTAGCGTAGAGCCATCCGCGAGGAGCGTCGCTCCTGCATTGAACACGCTATTAATAGAGTAGGGCCAATCCTTACTGGTCAGGATTGGGTTGCCGGGATGTCGAACCAGCAATGGCTCATGGTGAGTAGTCGGAATGCTCATTGGTTTTTGTGCGGGAGTGATCACGACGGGATCTCCATCTGTTCAGACTGTTGCAGCGAACTCATCTCCAGGAGCGCCATCAAGAACGATAGCGTCGATTCTGCTCCTTGGTTCTCATTGGCGCGGTCGGGGTGAAGACCATCCCGGCAGCCGCCGGAGACGGAATCATAAAGAGGAAGTTGCAGATCGTTGTCGCCCAGGAACCAGTTAAAGGCCGACCAGGCTTCGCTCCGCCAGCGGCTGTCTCCGGTTATGCGGTACGCTTGCAGACAGGCGGATACCGCACCCGCAGCTTCAATCGGCTGTTGATCGAAGCGGGCCTTTTCACCGCCCTGGCGATAAAAGTCTTGTGACCCGATCGGCACGAAGTGGCCGTTGGTTTCGCATCGTTGCTGTGCCAACAGCCAATCCAGCGCCTCGAGACCGGCAGAGACCATTCGGTCATCAGCGCAAGCTGAGCCCACCAATAGGATGGATTGGGGGAGTCTCGCGTTTCCGTAGGCAAGAATGTTCTCGAACCACTGCCAGTCCGGCCTTCGGATCGATTCATACATTTCAAGTAATCGCCGGCTGAGTACGGATCTGACTTTTTGCGCATCCCGGTCTCCGGGATAGGAGCCGAGGTATTCCTGAATTCCGAGTATGGTATAGGCCCACGCGCGAGGACTGCTGAATTCCACTGCCGCGGGAAGAGAGAATTCGAACAAACGTCCCGCAGCGCTTCGCAACCCTTGGTCTTGCGACCGGCCCAAAACCGTTCCTAGTGCCCACAGCGCACGGCCGTGACAGTCTTCCGAACCTTCGGCCTCATTCCACCGGCGATCGTAGCCGAGGAAGTTCCTGAATCTCCCCTTCCCGGGACTAAAGGCATGCTCCAAAAACGCCAAATACCGGGAAGACGAATTGAGCGTCGAGTCGTTCTTGCCGGGTTGATCGTTCCTCGTTTGCGCCAGCAACACGGTGAAAATCAGGGCGCGAGCGTTGTCGTCGGTGGTATAGCCTTCCCCGTAGTTGGGAATTGTGAAAATTGCGTGTTGGAACATTCCCGTGTCATCGGTCAGGCGACTGAGTTGATTCAGTTTTAGTTCCGGGAGTTCATTCAGAGATTTTGGCGTAACGCGCGCCGAGAACTGAACATGCGGACTCTTCATACGGTCGCTGCGAACGCGGGCAAAACTCTCCATGTATCCTTGCGCCACTCTTTTCCAGATCATCTCCCGCCCCAGCAGATACGCACGTTTGCGCATTGCGTGGCGTATCGCAGGAGTATCCAAAAGCTCGATTGTCTTTTGAGCAATCGCATCGGGGTTTTGGAAGGGAACCAATGCGCCGCGACGGTCGTCTAGCAACTCAATCGCATGCCAATAGGGCGTCGAGATGATCGCCTTGCCCGCGCCAACAGCATAGGCGAGCGTTCCGGAAACGACCTGAGCTTCATGTCGGTAAGGAGTGATGTAAATGTCTGCCGCGCCAATGAATTCAACCATCTCCTCAGGGCTGACGAAGCGATTGTGGAAGAACACCTTCGACTCCACTCCGACTTCTTTCGCCAAAGCTTGTAAGTGAGCGCGATACTTGTCGCCTTCGCGACGCAGAATATGAGGGTGAGTGGCGCCCGCGACGATGTAAACAACATTCTTGTGTCTGGACAAGATCTGCGGCAGGGCTTGAATCACGTTCTCGATTCCTTTGTTCGGGGAGAGCAGGCCGAAGGTGAGCAAAACGGCTTTTCCCTCCACCCCGAACCGATCCTTGTAGAAATTGGGATCCAGAAACGGCAGATCCGTCACTCCATGGGGAACCATGTCAATCTTGCTGCCCGGAACTTTGAAGATCTCTTGCAGAAACTGGGCCGAGAGTTGGCTCATCACAATAAGCCGGTCCGACAACTCCGCAATCTGCTCCATGACCATCAGTTGGTTAGGGTCTGGCTCGCGAAGCACGGTATGCAGGGTGGTCACTACAGGCATTTTCAACCCGCGCAACAGATGCAAAATGTGGCTTCCGGCCGGCCCGCCAAAGATTCCGTACTCATGCTGCAGGCAGACCATGTCGATGTTGTTGAAGTTCAAAAACCGCGCGGCTTCCTCATACGATGCGACGTCGTTCTGCGCGAGTGCCCACCTTACCCGCGCAGGATAGTCATAACCTCGTTCGGTGTCGTTTACGGGCAGGGCCAACAATCGAGCTGTTCCGTACTCCGCCGCGATCGCGCTGCACAGGTCCGTCGTGAACGTGGCAATCCCACATTGCCGGGGAAGATAGTTCCCGATCACGGCGACGCGGCTCGGCAGGGATGGCTTCGACTGCAGCCTTGGCCGAAGCGCTGACCTGGAGGTCTCGACCTGCGGCGCCGCGCCGACGATTTTCAAGATTGGTCTGGAAAGCCCAGTGTTTGATACCGACATTGCTCCCCTGGTTTCAGTGGATGAGGAAGTTGTAAAGCTTCAGGTGAGCCGGATGCGCCTTACGGCATGGTCCTGAGACTGGTTAACTGGTTGACTCCTCTAAATATCCAGCAAGAAGGGGGTTTAGGACTGGTCAAAATTGACCACATGAGCAGGGAGAGAGTGCGAGGTGCCGGGCTACCTCTCCGCAAAGCGGAAGGAGAAATTCGCGGAAGTGCTGGGCCCAAAGGAAGATACGAAGAAGCCAGCCAAGAAGTCGGAATAGTTTTCCACAGTCTGCATACTTGCCTAACCTGCCCTCCAAGTACCGGAAGGGAGCTAAAGAGCATTCGGAGAAACTAACTATAGGCGAAGGAATGACCTGCCTCGATTTTCTCATCCATGTAGAACTGAGGATCTCAGCGTTTCGGCAAACTCGTTGGGCGTGCGATAGCCCAGGCTACTGTGCGGTCGCTCGCTGTTGTACTCCTGACGCCAGTTAGATCTTCGTCCTAGCATCGGCCAGGTTCCGAAACCAGCTGGCATTTAAGCATTCATCTCGCGGTCGTCCATTGAAACTCTCCACGTGGCCGTTCTGCATGGGCCCTCCCGGCTGAACGTGGATCAACTGGATTTTGCGATCCTCACTCCAGCCCAAGAAATGCTGCGAGGTCAGCTCCGGCCCGTTGTCACAACGAATTGATTCCGGCATGCCGCGCTGCTCGATTGCCTGTTCTAGAGCGCGAGTCGCGCGCTGACTCGACCAACTCGTATCCACTTCCAACATCAGGCACTCCCGGGTGAATGCATCGACGATGGCTAGAATGCGGATTCCGCGGCCCGGCGCCAAGGCATCACAGGCGAAGTCCAGTGCCCACTCCTGGTTCGAGCGCAACAACAGCCGTCCCTCGTTCGCCGGACGCACCAACCGTTTCCTCCTCAACCGTCGTACCATCAGCCGTTCCTCCCGGTACAACCCAGCAAGCAAAGCAAACTGCAGAGAGCAATCATGACGATGATGGTTGACGCGACCGAGCAGCTCCTTCCCAAACGCGTTCCCGATGTTCCGAGAACCGGGCTGGCTCAAAGCGCATCGCTCCTGACAATTAGAGGACAGACCTAGGTACTGTCGAGCACCTTGATACCTTTGTTGGGAACCGCGCTGTAATGTGTGGTGGACCCGCCTGCAATTGTGGTCGTAACGGGCAAGTCGGAAGTAACTTTTGAGGTCCGACGAAAAGCACGGATCACGCCCTCTTTCATCTGAATTCCGGCGACGCTTAGCCCCTCTCTCAACGCAAGACGCCCTCATACAATGTCTAGTAGGTAGTACGCATTGGACAGAGCGAAAGCCGTGTCAGACGGTCTCGATGACCGAACGCCGGATTTGCACCTTCCCATCTCCTCAGATCGCAGATGTGAGCCTCTGAGTCTCGCCGATGCGGCCCCGTGTCCCATCTGGGCTCAACTCCGTCGAGTTTGGTGCGATTGCCAGCGCATTTCAAATGATGCTTTACAAGTTGCCGGACTTTCTGAGCGCAACTTGCGTTGCCGTCGTTGAAGAAATTTGTGTGGATTGAGACACAACGACCCCTGTCTTGGCAAGACTCCCCGATTCTCTAAGATACGATGTCTTGAACGATTTCCTGGAGCGATACAACAGGACTCTTAGATAACTTCGACTTACGCCAACATCCCGACAAAGCTTATCTTTGTCGCATTCATTGAGAAAAACCTGTTCCAACAGAATACGATCCTTTTCTGACAGTCTGTTTAGAATGTCACGGACCTTTTCCCGCATTTGTTTACAAGAAGTGGTATCGACACTACTCGGGGCTGGATCAGCGATGTTGATTGCAAGGTCGTCGCCAGTGGGAAGCTCTTTAGCTGTCCGGCGATAGTGCTCGAACAACACGTGGTTACAAACTGAGTTTACGAAAGACCCCAGGCGTTGGGGCTGGCTTATCCCTCGGTTGCTTCGCAGTGCCGCCCACACGCGGGCGAATGTCTCCTGGCGAACATCTTCGATCGCAGAAGGAGAACGCAGTCGTCGGCGCAGCTTCAGCTGAATGAGGTCGGTAAAGTACTGGACAAAATGCTCCTCTGTCAGACGGTCTGCAGAACGAAGTCGTTCCAGATAGAGTGCGTCAAAAGCTTGAAATTTCATTGCCCTTTGCTCCTTTAATTGTTTCGGACTTGGGCGAAACGAGCGTTGGAATTCATTTACGGGACGAGGCCAACTTGCTCGTGCGATCGGCTCGTTCTACGTGATGGCAAATGCGTTCACCTCTTATGATGAATTTCCCAAAACATTTCATCCGTACGCAGGCCAATGCTTATTGATTGGTAGCTGTGACTCGGTGTGTAAAAACAGCAAACGATGCTGTCTCCTCGAGGAGCTGTAGTCCAGTGCGTGCGCGTGAAAACTACCCTCTTTGGAAATTTCGCAATTCGCTCCCGGACCGGAAAAGGTTTGCAAGTGGATTCAGTGCTTAGGTACAGCTTCAGGCGATGCGCTTCTTAGTCATCGGAAGACGGCCTGACAGTCGAGTCGGGCTATGCTTGGGTAGGTATCGTGCCCCCGGAGATTTGCCCCTAGTTTGCAGCTTCGTCATCCCGTCATTTTCTTATCCAAGCCAGGGCAGGCGACGGTAGTCTGGCAAAGTAGCCCTCGCGAGCGTGCACTTTGATCTTCCTTCCTGGCTTCCGAACCACAATCTGGATGCGTCTGTAATGACCGTCTGGAACAAAGTTCGCCGGGCGATATGACAAGACGTACCTGCAGCGCAGTTCCTCCTGCACTTTCGCAAATGCCCTACGAACATCTCCAACGCATCCCGGACGCAAGGCTCGACCACCAGTTCGCTCGGCGAGCGCCTTGAGGTTGGTTTTTCCCTTACTGTACCCATCGAACTCCTGGCTATCACGAGGAAGGGGGTTCGTGTTGATGGTGTAGATTGCCACCCCGGCCTGCTGAGCTGTATCGATAGCGTCATCTAAGGTAATCCGGCTACTGTTATCGTCTCCATCCGACAAAACGACTAAAATCTTCGCGACCACCTGGTCTTCGGCGTGGTTGAACAGTTTGGTGCAGGCTGCCGCGATAGCATCGAACAGAGCTGTGCCACCCTGAACGCGGAGTTCTCCCACAGCCGAAGAAAGCTTTGTTCCATCCCCTATGAGATCCTGGCTGATCGTGACAGTGTTCGCAAAACCCATTACAAAGCCGAGGTCATCCTGCCCCTGAATCACTTCGCGCAGGAAGGCTTTGGCTGCCTCCTGCTCAAACCGCATGCGGGGGTGGATGGATTCGCTGCTGTCCACCAGCAAACCTAAGCGTAGCGGCAGATCGTACTGGGAGTGAAACTCAAGGATTGCTGCGGGTGCTTGATCATCATCGCGGATGGTGATGTCTTCTTTCGTCAAATCCGCGATGGCCTTGCCTTTGGCCGAGGCTGTGAAAAACACGCTGACTTCGTTGACTTGTTTTCTGATGACCCATGCTTCGTCTCCTGCCAGTTCCGCAGAAGGGACACGCAAAGGACAACCAGGGCAGTCCTGGGCGAATGCGCACGGCGGTGGCAGCATGACAAAGCTGAAGACCAACAACAGAATTCGTCGTACGCCGAAGTGGCTAGAAAGAGGAGTTTTCATATTTGTATTCCGCTATTGGAGTTCTCTTGCCAGGGCAATCGGCGGCCTCCTTTTTCCCTGATCTGTGGATTTCGCTCAAGGAAAGTCCTTTGCAGGCCCTAGAATTCGGAGTCGCTATTAAACTGATGCGGACTTCAAAAGCCCAATTCACTACGAAAAAGCCCGGAGCCGGTTAGCTCCGGGCCGTCGCCGTAGTGGTGCTGTTCACTTCGCAGCGACAACAGCCTTCTGTGGAGCACTGCTGCTTGCGATTCGTACTTCCTCCTCCAGTTTGGAAGTTGGAAGTTGCATTACGCCGTTGCCGTTTCCACGCGCGACCTGCGACAGGAAATACTTGTCGCCATACTTGTGGAACACCAGCTTTGTAGCGCTGTCACCCTTGCGTGCTTCCTCCCAACGGAAGATGCTCGCTACACTCTTTGCTGTCTTACCATCCCTAATCAGAATTGCGCCGTGGGCAAGAGGACTGATGTTGTAAGTCCCAGCGGGCAATTGCGTCTGTCCAACCGTGAAGTCGAACGGAACGTTCGCGGTTGCGATAGTCTGTGCGGAAAGCGGAACGCTGATCAACAAAGCCAACGTCAGTGTGGTCAGGATCCCGAAAAGGTTGCGCTTCATATGTTCCCTCCTTGAGGCTCCCCCTGTGGAGCTTGGAAATCGGTGGATACACCCTCTGCCTCTTATGAGAGAACAGCGAGAAACATTTCAGGTCTTTCCTGCATACGGCCACCAGAGCAAACTTCAACTTCGAACACGTGCGCTGATCCAATCGTTGCCTTGATGGATGAGAGAGAGAACAAGCACAATTGGCCTCAGCACGAGATCGGCCAAGGCCTGCTTCTGCCAAGATCTCTCTGCAAGGTCGGCCGAGGTTCGCGTTCCACCCGTAAGCTGATCAACGAATCGTGTCGCTTGGCTCTCGACGGTTAGCAGTCGCGGTGGGCATGCTGACGCGCGATTCGGGAGCAGGGGTCAAAGCGGGTGAGCTGCTGCTCGGGTGGCGAACTTCAAGAATCCGAATGTTGGTGCATAGGACGCTCCGATCCTAAAGTCAAGGTTATCTGCTGGCCTTCGTATCAGGCCGACACATGGTGCTTCCTGGCACCAGAATCGCCCCCGTGGGGAAGGCGCCTGAAATTGGGGAGGTGAATGGGGGCCGATCCCCGGCGAGGCACAGTCTTCGGAGTTCCACAAAAGCAATGAAATCAGTGACTTGAGCGAACCGGCCTAGAAATACAATCACCGCCTTGCAGTGAATGGCGCTGGCGCTAGCTTTTCGTTGATTTAAGAAGCAGAAAGGTGCAAGATTTGCACCGCTCCTTTTCTAGACGGTTCCCAATCGACGAAAATTCCGGTTTTTCAAATCTGACCTTCGAGCAACTGCCACGTTGTGCGAAGGTCTGAAATGTTTTTCGAGTTCGGGTCACTTGAATATGGGACTCCGAACGGAACTTTAGTCTCTCGGAGGTGGTCCATGACACAGCCGCCCCGCCCTTTCTGTTCGGAGCCGTTGCCTGTCCGCCCGGGCCATGGATTTCAATCCACGAGTGAGAGGAACATATATGAATAACAAACCCCTGAGTGGCAAACCTGTGAATTGGACCATCATGGTCTACATCTCTGCCGACGATGTTTTGGCAAACTTCGCAATCGACTCCCTAAATCAATTCAGAAGCGCGGCAACGGACGTCGGAGACAAAGTAGTGGCGCTTTTCGACCCCAATGACGGCAGCAAAAAGGCATTCCAATACTGTTTTGAGGTCAAGAATAAAAACGCTCATCACAGCGTTGCTGGAAAGAAAATTGAAAGGAAGAAAATTGAAGAAGCTCCACTCATTTCTTTTGGGAAAAAAATTCGTGCTCGCAATATGGCGGATCCAAAGACTCTAACCAAGTTCGTGAAATCGGCAACTGGACCGCTGAATAAGCCCAAAGATAGAAATTATTGTTTAATCCTGTGGGGCCACGGGACGGAACTGCTGCTGGACGAGGATCCAGGTACTACAGGTATTAAAGGAGAGAGATATCTGACACCGGCGAAACTTCAGAAAGCTTTGGAAGGTACCGGATTCAACAAAAACAACAAGCTAGACATCGTTGCTTTTGATGCCTGCTCGATGAGCATGATTGAACTCGCCAGCGCGCTTCAGGACCACGTTCGCTTCATGATTGCATCGCAGGATGAGGTACCCGACGTCAGCTTCCCCTATGGAAGAATTCTGAAGGAATTGCGAGGACATGGCAAGGATCCCAAAAAAGTTTGCAGGTTAATTCCTAAGATTTATCTACAGTCTTTTCGCGACTATCTCGCCACTTCCCGCAACGGCGTGCAGGAGATCATGCTTTCGAGCCTCAACTTGGAGGAAATAAAAAATATCACAGGCCCAGTGAGCAAACTCGCCGATCTTCTACTGCGCTCAGTCGCTGACGGGGACCTTAGCAATGCAATCGTCGATGCTCGTAAGACTTCTCGGGACTTCGTCTTGGGGTTGTTCGTGGATCTTTCTGACTTTTGCAAGAAGTTGTCCCAGAAGTTGAAAGGTAAGGCATTTCGAGACAAGGAGTTCAGCAGGGAATTGAAGAACGCGTGTGAGCAAATTCGCAAGGCGATAAATAATAGGAATAACGTTATCGCAAACGAAACGAGGAAAAAGGTGAAAGACTGCCACGGTCTTTCCATTTACTTCCCGTATTCCGTTCAGAAGGACGGGGATCAGCAAATCAAGAGATTGTTGGGTGAGAACGAAACCGGAATCCTAAACCTACCGTTGGTGAAAGGTGGACTCCCCGATGCTCACAAGGCACGCAATGGGCGAATTGAGGAACTGGAAGCAGATTTTCAGGCTTTGCCCTTTTTTAAGGATGACGGTTGGGGCGCTTTCATTAAGCAGGGATGGTCTGTTCTTCTAGCGCGGGAGTTTCCCAACAAACTGGACTTGCACTATTCCGCTGAACAGGTCGCTCAGAATCTGTCGGCAGCACTGCGCGTGGCCAGGGCGGAAGTTCGTCAACTTTGGAAGCAGCACAAAGGTAAGCCCAAACAGCTGGAACGGTTGGCTCTAAAACGTGGAGCCTGAGCATTGGTGATGGGTTGTAGTTACTGGTATGCAATTGCTTCTCGGCCTTGCTGGCGGATCGGGGGAATATGAGATGGCACCTCACTGCGGCACTGCTGGCGTGCCTTCTCTTTCGGTCGTCCGCGATGCATGGGGCCAGACAGTTCAGCGTTGCGGGCAAGGTCGACAGACTTGAAACTTCGGGAGAGGACCGCAAGGTAAGTACCGTCGCCACATCCCGGGTGGATCGTGACGACAATTTTCTGCTGAAAAAAGCTGAGATAGCGGCTCAAAAAGCGGCAGCTCTTCGTGACAAACAGACTTCCAGGAACCTCGTGGCTGCAACCAGGTTATTTCGAGAAAGTTCGCGCCTTTTCGCTGCCGGCCGCTCGTACGACAGGGCGGCGGAATCACAACTACAAATCGGTGAGATCTATATGATCCTCAGCGAGTTCGACAATGCGCGAAAGTCTTTCAGCGACGCTTCCAAAATCGCGCAGGACCAGGAATTGCGATGTAGGGCATTGAGCAGTATCGCTCGGATCTATGGCAACATTGGCCCTTACTCCCTTGCGGACAGCTATTCACGGCAGGCACTGACCCTGTGCGAACACCTTAGCGAAAGAGCACAAGCCGAAGCCCTGGAAGCGCGCGGTGAAGTTCTCCGTTCCGGTAGTGACTATTCGGGGAGTGCGGACTTCCTCAGACGTGCCACCAGCCTTTTCGTCGCAGGGAAAGACGACAATAGGCAGGCGCAAGCACTCTTTTGGCTGGCATACGCCCTTTTTCAAGGCGGTGAAAGAGTGCAAGCTTTTCAAGCAGCCGGAGAGGCCTTACGATTGTGGTCGTTGGCTGAAAATCGCTATGGTGTTGCGCAGGTGCGTGCCGCCCTGGGAATCTTCGCGAGCCTAACCGGGCAATTTGAAACTGCACAATGCAACTATCGTATTGCCGAACCTCTATTCCGCGAGATCGGTGACAGGGATGACGAAGCGAGCGTGCTGAATGGTCTGGGGCTCGTAAGCCGACAAACCGGCGATTGGGAGAAGTCCTTGGGGTACTACCGGACTGCCAAGGCTGCCTTTGCAAGTGCCCAGGATTTATCGGGAGAGCACGTGTCAATCGAGGGGATGGGCAAAACTTTAACGGCTATGAAGAACTACAAGCTCCTGCTGCCGCTTTATCTGTCAGAATTGCGACTTGCTCGCAAGGAAAGCAACCCTATATTCATGGCGTCAGCATTTGCAAGCATCGCTAGTGCTTACGAAGCAAAAAGGAGGTTCGCCCAGGCCGAAGTGTTTTATCGCCGTTCGCTCGAAGCCTATCATGCTGCGGACCACATCTACGGTGAGAGCGACACTCTGATCCGCCTTGGTCACCTGCAGGCAAGTCAAGGGAGATACCCCGAAGCCATTGCATCATTCGAACGGGCTAATGCGCTCATGGAAAAGACAGGTCAGATTGAGGAGTTAGCCAAGATACAGTTCGAGTTAGCCTGGATTTATCGGCAATTGAATCGGTTGGAAGACTCGCGTTTAGCCATTGAGAAAACGATTGAGCTGGTCGAGAACCAGAGGATTAGTATTTCGCATTTTGACACACGCGCTTTGTACTTCGCTTCTGTGCACCGCTACTATGCGCTTTACGTACAAATACTGATGTTGCTCCATCAACAGGAACCAGACCTCGGTTTCGCGCAGAAGGCCTTTGAGGCATCTGAGAGGAGCAAGGTACGATCTCTTCTCGATTTGCTTACCACATCTGACCAAGATGCCCCCTGCGATGAGCTTCTGCAAAGGCAATTGGAAGCGGTTGACGCAGCGAAGGTTGTCGCGGTCGAGGCAAAACAGGGAGCCCCTTCAGTGGCGCCGACTCTGACGCTGAAGGACGTACAGGCAGAAATTGGAAGCGAAGACACAGTTCTGCTTGAATACGCGCTCGGCGACGAAAAGAGTTATGTGTGGGTCGTAAACCAACACGACATTACCGTGCACGAACTGCCGAAGTCGGCCCGAATCAGGCAGTCAGTCGATGCTTTCCGCAAGGCGCTCATTCCCCCAAGGTTGAGGAACGGCGAGAGTGCGGCTGACTACCAGGCGAGGGTCCGCAAATTGGATCAAACATATCGATTCCAGGCCCAACAATTATCACGGCTGCTCCTTGCGCCGGTCCCTCTTTCTGGGCCGAAACGCATCCTGATCGTGCCTGATGAATCTCTTCAATATATTCCGTTTGCTGCTCTTCCATTTCCTGCCACAGGTGGAGGCAAAGACCTTCTGGTCAATCATTTTGAAGTCGATGTCCTGCCTTCAGCATCTGTGCTTGGAACTCTGCGAAAAGCGATTGGCAAGCGCGCTCCGCCAACATCCACCGCTGCGATTTTTGCCGATCCAGTTTTTGAACCGGATGATGAGCGAGTGTCAACGCGTCGTTCAGGCTCCAAGAGAAGCTATGAGGAACGTCCCGCCAGTTTGACCCGAGCCATCCGCGACATCGGGGGATCTCAGTACATTGCCAGACTGCCGGCTTCACGCGACGAGGCGAACGCAATTGCAGATGTTCTTCGTTCCGGAGATCCTCAAGCTGTGCATGTCGCGTTGGACTTTGACGCCAGCCGTGCCCGCGTTCTCACAGATGGGCTCGCGCCTTTTCGTCTGGTACACTTCGCAACGCATGGGGTAGTCGACTCTCGTCACCCGGAAATGTCAGGGCTGATTCTGTCATTGGTAGACAGGAGGGGAAGAAGGCAGGACGGGTATTTACGCCTGGGGGACATCTACAAGTTGAAGCTCTCGGCTGATCTGGTGGTCCTCAGCTCCTGCGACTCGGCGTTGGGCAAAGATTTGGAGTCTGAAGGGATCATTGGTTTGCCGCGTGGTTTCCTGTATGCCGGCGCCAAAAGCGTCATCGCAAGCTTGTGGAAGGTGAATGACGATGCGACTGCAACCCTGATGTCCCGGCTGTATGCGCGACTAAAGAAGGGTGAGACTCCAAGTTCAGCCTTGCGCGGTGCACAACTCGAGATGGAAAAGGATGAGCAGTGGTCCAACCCTTATTACTGGGCGGCTTTTGTATTGCAGGGAGAGTACAGATAGAACGTTTACTTCATGGAGCTGCATTTTCCTAGGGCGCCTATGGCAGCACAAGAAGAGAAAAGGAAGCTCACTGCGGAGGCCTTCGGCAAATTTCTTCGTTGGTTGTCTGAAAACGATGAACTAGCAGTGCGCGAATATCAAAGGATCAGAGCGAAGTTAATCAGGTTCTTCATTCATAAAGGCTGCATCGACGCGGATGACCTGTTCGATAAAACGGTGGATATTGTGGTTGGAAAGATCGAATTGTGTGCGGAATATCCAAATCCGCTTGCCTATTGTTATGGAGTAGCAAGAAATGTCTGGCATGAGGATGCACGAGAGCGCAAATCTGTCACTCTGGATGTCGATGTCCCCTCTCCCGAGCATCCAGATCCGAAGGTTCACGAATTGGAGCTGCAATGCGTGGAGCGTTGTTTGGATCAACTATCGCCAGGCGATCGCGATATCGTCTCCCGCTACCATGGCGAACAAGGACGCGACAAGATAGAACGTAGGAAGCTGCTGGCCGATGTGGTAGGAGGAATGAATGCGTTGCGGATAAAGATGTGCAGAATTCGTAAGGAACTCCGCATTTGTGTTGTCGAGTGTACCAAGCGATTACTAAATTGATAAGTTGTGAGGCAGTGTAATGAACCGCAATCTTCCCGACCGAAGTCTAATTCGCGAGTACTTGCTGGGCCGACTTGATACCAAGGAGGAGGAGGTCGAACTTCAGTTGAGCCAGGACATAGTCTTTAATGATGAAGTAGCCGAGATGGTTGAATCGATCGAAGAAGAAATTATAGAAGATTTCCTGGATGGGACTCTGGATTCAGCCGACAAGGATGCTGTAGATCGATATTTTCTGCGGCCTCCTGAGCGCAGGGAGAAATTGCGATTTGCCCGGCTGTTGCGACAGCATTTCGAGGAGCGGCATGATTTCGTCGAGAGAAGGTTCGATGCTGTCCTCCCGCCAGGCGTACATGTTATGCCGGCGACCCTTGAGATTAGATCGGCTGTTCCCTGGTGGTCCCATTTCAGGACGTACGGGCAACTCGCGGTATTGATTCTGCTTAGTGTAGGGGGTCTGATTTACATATCCAGCATTCGCAAGTACCAAGCACGCCTCGAAGATCAACTGGCGCGAGAGCAACAGCATTCTGCAAGTCTGGTACAAGAAGCAAAGCTAGTGCCGTCATCGATGGTTCCATTGACTCTAGTTTCGGATCGCTCTCGCGGCGGCGGTCAGATTCCCGAGATTGAGATCAAGCCTATAACTCAACGAATCATCGTCGAAATCGCTCTGCAAAGCCATAGCACGGGCCCCTTCGACATACATCTTGAAACCACAGGAGAAAAGGGACCGACCTGGTCAGCGCACCTGCTACCACTCATATCATCTTCGGGCGATGCTCGGTTAATGTTTGACTTGCCAGTCCAAGACCTCGCCTCGAATGTCTACTCCTTCGTTGTCCTGTCGCCACTTCCAGGGGCGGGAAGGCCCAAGCACTACGATTTTCGCGTGAGGCTGGCGAAGTAGAAAAGAACTTACCCGGAAAGCGAAGCGCAGCACACCGTTCAGAACTGTTTCTTTCGGGTCCAAATGTCGAACAGGCCTACGGTGGCCGCGAAAAGCCCGTCGCACGTTAAGAGGTCCGTGCGCGAGGATCCCGAGGACCAGGCTCCCACCGCTGAGGGCGTCGCGGCCTCGCTCTAGTTGATGCCTGTCGGGACTTCCCGGCATTGCGCGATGAGTGCCACGAGGGTACAAGCTGCCTCAAGCTGCTTGTGCAGCTCGTCTGCTTTGGCCAGAGCTTCTTCCACGAACAGAGGTCGTTCGTTGTTCATGCAAGGATCTTGTCATCGATCGACTGGTCGCGCGAGATGTCTAGAGAGTGATTACCGGAGGTGACTGAAGAAACTGGTGAAGGGGGCTGAAGTGGTCTCGAGCCACGACAGCTCCCGCGTTACTTGCAGGGGAATCGACTCGAGAAGCTACTTCGGCAGTTTCTTGAGGCCGAGCGGTTGCAACTCAGGCCAAAGCAGGAACCGAGCGGAGAGACTGTGCAGAGCGTGATTACGCGGTATGAAGCGGAACGGATGCCCGCAAGATTTTCCACGGCGTACACGTACCGCTCTTTTCTCAAGAATCATGTAATTCCACGCTGGGGAAACACGCCTATAAAGGACGTGCAGCCCCGACCCGTGGAATTATGGCTGCGCGAGTTGCCACTTTCGCCCAAGTCTAAAACGCACGTGCGGTCCCTTCTGCATAGTCTCATCGAATTCGCCATGTTCGCTGGGATCTTGGAGATTGGACGCAATCCAATTTCGCTAGTTCAGAATCGGGGCGCATCCAAGCGAGTCCGCAAGGCTCGTAGCCTCACTGTGGACGAATTCCGCGCCTTGCTTGCGCAGTTACGTGAGCCCTTCACGACGATTGCTCTAGTCTGTGCGTGTCTTGGCTTACGTATCAGTGAGGCCCTCGCTCTCAGGTGGACTGATGTAGACTGGCTAGGGTCCAAGCTGAGCGTGCGGCGTGGAATCGTCCAACAACACGTGGATGACTGCAAAACGGAAGGCTCTGCCAAGACCTTCACGATTGCAGCAGATTTGCTGGACCGGCTCAAAGCATGGAAGCAACTCACCCAGTTCTCCAGTGCTGAGGATTGGATGTTTGCAAGCCCGTACAGTATTGGCCGCTTGCCCTATTCCTACACGGGCACACGCCAGGAGTTAGTGCGAGCGGCGACAGCGGCGGGAGTCGGACATCTCAGCACGCACGCATTCCGGCACAGCTACCGCTCTTGGCTAGACGCGGTAGGCACCCCCGTGTCCGTCCAGCAAAAAGCTAATGCGGCACACGGACATTCGCGTCACGATGAATACTTATGGCGATGTTGTGACGGATGAGATGAGTACGGCAAGTCTGAAGGTAGCCGAGCTAGTGTTTCGAGACAACGGAGCGCAAGCAGAGCGCGAGTCCAGCTAACACCTTGAAAGAATGGTGGGCGCTATAGGATTCGAATCCGCGTGAAAACGTAACTTCAACAACATACAGCGCAGCAGATGGCATCTTTTGCAGTGTTTTCGATGGAAGGAAGCGCGAGCAGCACGGAAACGGCACGGGCCTTTATGACGGCGCCCATTGCCAGTTTGGGCGCTCAGAGTAGGCTTGAGGAATTCTTCTTGCACCCTAGTGGGCCCGCTGGGATTCGAACCCCGGACCAAGGGATTATGAGTCCGATAAGAACAAGCGTAGGGAATGGCACCGTGTAGCACGAAGTAGAAGTATCAACGGGTTGCCAATCGGTCGAGTGAACTGGACTAGCAACGAATGGCACTGAATGAAAAAGCCAAGTGCCACCACAAGTGCCACCTGAATGCCCTACTTTTGAGATTCACGCGTGAACAAATTCGTAGATTGCACCGCCTGCAAGTTCCTGGACACGATGATTTCATGATGGGCAATGCGATTCCGTAAAGTTTTTATCGAATCGAATCGTTTGAACACAGCCTCCCTGTCTGGCTTCCGAAGGTGAGGAAAAGCTTTGTAGAGGTGCGGGACCCAAAGACTCTTTTCGTAGTCTCGGCTGATCAACCTAATCCAGAATCCAAAAGTTAACTCCGCAACGACGCGCCCCGGTGTTATTGCACGACTCCACCTTACAATGTTTGCCTTTGCTTCCCTAACTGTCTCAATTTCCCGATAACGCAGTGGCGAATATTCATACCAATTGCTTCTTCCCGTGCCGGTCGCTAGGATGCGGTGGATAGAGTTTCTGAACGCGATTTCAAGCGGTTGGATCACCCCGTAAAGAGATTGAGAAAGCAGCGTACTCCACTCATAAAGCTGGACAGCCCGAAACGTATCGCTTGCAGTTTTAGCAAGATAGGAGGACAGCCTTTCCTTCGAAATGGCGCGTGTGAGGTTACCTAGGGCATCTGCTGAATACACAAACGGCATTGACTTTCTTCCATAATCAAAATTAAGATTTGAAGCGTACGCCTTGGGACCACCGATACCATGTGCTCACATGGCATGTACCTAAGGTATAGCGCTTTTCACAGGCCGCTCCAACAGGGCGGCCTATTACTTTTGTACTTGCGCCATTTTGGGAATAAAAAACCAAGAACAGTTGACTTTCCATCCTCATCGAAGTAAACGCTCGAATCATCGACCCTCCTCCGTACGTCGGACTCACACAAAGGCCTTTTTGATTAATCACCCGCTCGGGGGACCGAAGGGCCACTTAAGGCTTAGGTGCCCGGTGCTGGTGCACCCGCACTCTAGACGTTTCGGGAGGTTCGCCGCGTGCGCTTGGATTCTTCCCACGGTTGTACTCGCTTACAAGTTGTTGATGTTTTCTGAACCTTGGACTTCAGTTCTTGCTGCCGCGAATCACCCTTCAATCCGATTCGACTACTTTTTTGTCATCCAACGAACGGCGCCCACGTTAACTCCGGGCTTTGGTGGTGTTGATCCTATCCGCGTAGTAGAACAGATGACAGCAGTCGCGCCTTTCTATGCGAGTCTGGCGTATAGCATCGGGGCACTGGCGGGAAAGCGCAACCTGTTGGACCGAGTCTTTCACCGCTCCCCGATGCAGGCTGAACCAGAAACGATTGAAACGGAAGAACAGTCTGAGCATCCGAAAGAAACCGAGAAGCCAGTCCACGAACTCAACTGAAAGCGGTCGCAGTGCTGTCCGCGCACTCGGTTGGCGAAACATCCCCATCGCGCTCATAACCGATTGGTTATGAGTGTAAAGGCCTGTGGCTGTTGAAAAAGGAACCAACGTAGTAATTTCGAGGAAATTCAGCCTCTACGGCGAACGAGTATTCAACAACTTACAAACCGATTTTTCCGCGAAAACAGGCCCAAAAGAGTT
>Ga0075424_100000980_pt1 | contig 24075 bp, 17 predicted proteins | sample SoiMethybrSBSTD3_FD_75301 | JGI IMG/M metagenome (GOLD analysis project Ga0075424, IMG submission 75301) | Bulk soil microbial communities from a Populus tree surrounding site in Tennessee, USA - Soil MetaG P. TD hybrid SBSTD3 | ecosystem: Environmental > Terrestrial > Soil > Tree plantation... | reverse complement strand
ATGTGCAGCAGTCGCCGTTTGGGCGAGTGCGCCATCAGAAGTTCTTGCTGAAACTCGTGCCATTTGACCCCTCCTTGGTTGGCTCAACACTTTCATTTGAAGTCGTCGAGCACGCACGCTGTGGGGGCACCATCTACGTAGGTCGCTGATCGCCGCGTTTCAATGTGGCGTCTGTGCGTTGCTGCCTTGTCACACAAATCGAAAATGGCAGACGTTGGGGGTTCTGCGGGCTTCGATTGCCGTGCCTGATTCCGCGCGGCTTCGGCCGGTTGCATCGCCGCACTTTGCCAGTCGGGCGAGGTCGAAACTGCATTTGGCCTTGCGCGTTTGGAGCACGACCATGATGCCGATCCTGGCGTCGAGGTGCTTTCGGTTGGCGGTTATAAATTCCGCCAATTGGATACTATCAATTTTGCAATATGTGGGGCTGTAAGCCTCGTGGGAGAGGGTGTTCGCTGTGGGTGCGGCAACCGACGCTCTAAGTGCCTACTTCTCCTGCGAACGTCGGTCGTGCAAACGCCAGTAAAACCACTCCTTGTCTGCCTCGAACGGCACCTTGTCGAACCACTCTGGCGACCGTTCGCTCGGCGTCTTGGTATCGTCTTCTCCGATCGATGCCAGGATGCGCTTGATATCATCCCGGACACCTTCGCTTTGGAGGAAGTAGTCGTGGCCGTACCCCTTCCAGATCCTGTCGAGCCGCCACCAGCGTTCCGGCCCAGTCGCATCGATAACATGCACGTTCTTCACCTCGACCAATAGGGGCTTGCCATCATCGTTGAGCTCACCCATGCGAGAGGCGCCGCTCCGCAGAACTTTGGACGCCAGCAGGGCCGCGTCGGTCATCGAGGCATAGACCGTTACGCGATCCGCGTACGGGGCGATGCGGCGAATCTTCTGGTCGAACACCGGCCTCGCCACGTCCGGAGCGGCAAACATGATCTGACCTATGCGTATCTTGGTTGGTCGGTCCGCGCCCTCCCGCTCCGTTTCGAAGACTGACCGAAGCGCGCTAAGGGCACGCAGCACAGGCTGCGAGCCCATGCTGTGCACGAGGATATCGATATCGTCGATATCGGCGTCGCGCATCAGCAGCTTCAGGAATGACTGTAAGAACGGCTCGGCCTCCTCGGCATTATCCATGTCCGCAATGTAGTTGAGGGTGCTGGCCGCCGAGGGCCAGCTGTACATATAGATGCGGCCGCTATAGTTGGTCGCCGATTTGATTTGCGCCACCGTGAAGAGGGCATCCTTGAAGGACACGTTGTAGCCGTGGATGAACAGCAACGCGCTGCTGGCGCTCACGGGGTTGTCGATCCCTCTTGTAAAAAGCCGTCTTGCGACCCGCCCTTTTGGCGCCGTCCTCGTCTGCGCCCTCTCCGCGAATTCGTGGGCCAGATAGAGTTGATCGCCAAGATCAGCTTCAGGCGTGGAATGGAGTAAGTGGTACCAGGTGATTTCACTTGAGGCTAAATCGCCAGCATTCTTGACATCGTTCTTGGCAGGCACGACGTAGGCACACCCGATATGCAGCTTGTTGCCGGGCTCGTTGAGAAAAAGAGAATCGGGATTGGCGACGGCTCCACCCTTCTGTTCGAATCCGGCATTCCCCTTTCGATCCGTGCCGAAGAGAATACGGATGCTGTTCGGCCCGGCCTTATCAAGCGTCTCCGGGCACGGCTTGGTGTCTACGACGGACCAGCCGTTCTCGCGGGGAAACGCGCTCACCACCAGATTGGCGACACCCTGCATCATGAGCTGCCAGCCTCTGGCTGTCGGATCTGGCTTCGGCGCGTCGGACTGGGCGGGCTCGGCTTCTACCACGCGCGCGAGAAAATCGGGAACCTGGACGAAGGACGTGGGGGGCGTCTTGCGATAGCGCATCAACACCCCCATGAGCTTGTCCTTGGACGTGAGCACCAGGTTCGAAGAGACGTACCCACCGTCCTTGTCTTCGGCGTCGCCCACGGCGGCGAACTCCTCCGAAGTCAAATGCAGACGCCGGTAGTTCAGCGCCACCTGCATGATGTTCTGCCTGAACAGCGCAATGGGCGTGAAGTCCGACAGCAAGTGAATGACAGGCCCGACGGAAACGTTGCTGACGTTGTCGCGGTACTCCTGCCAGTCTCCGCCGGTGGCGGTTCCAACAAATTTCTGCGGAGTTTCGCTGACAAGTTTGACAGGCACGAGCAGTCGCAGATCGGTCTTTGTCCTCGGATTTGAGTCCTTGTACGTCACCACCTTCAGGCCGGTCGTGGCATACAATTTGTCTTTGGCCTCCTTCAGTTTCTCTTTCTCCGCATCGTTCAACGCTTCCATGCCCCGCTTGAATTGGTAGGCCCTGCGAAACCAGTCCACGGCTTTGCGTAGATCGTCCCTGGACGCCTGTCCCGCAGTGCTGTCGAGGACGCCCAGGGCAATGAGTTGTTCTTGGATTTCGACATCTTGCAGTTGATTGACAAGACCCGCGCTCATCGGCGGCTGCTGCTGAGCCCATGCGGGAGCAACAAAGGCCAGGGCAATTGTGGCTGCGAGGCGGAGGAGGTGCGGTGTCAGCATGAATTCCCCCTATTTGGGCATGAATAGCGTCGAGAAGGCGGTTCGCGTGTCGGGCGAATTACTGCAAGAAGTTCGGAACTGCAAAGAATGCGACGGAACGCGGCATTGGACCCCCAAATCGCAAACCGTTTGATGCGCTCAATCCCCGCGGCACGCGCAAGGCTCCTATGCCACGACTGCTGCCGCGATGGAAGTGAAACGTAGCAGTGGAGTGCAGTGATGAATCGCCGGACGACGACAGGACTCTGAGTGAGCTCTGAGATTGTAAGCCTTGGGGGACGGTGTCGAAAACGAGGAAGGCGGCGTGCAGTGCACAGCCGCTGTCACTCATCACCTCTGGTCCAACATCGACGTTGCAACACGTCCCAACAGAACCCATTGGCGATTTTTAAGAAGCACAAGGGCAGTTTGGGATTTCGGCGACCGATGCAGACGAACGGCAAACCCGCCCGCAAATCATGAGATGATCCGCGTGTCCTTTTCTAATCGACTCTGTCGAAGCCACCAGGGGAGCCCCCAAATCCCTGCATGCTGAAGCGTTCGCAGGGGCATCGATGTGAGGTGCTTCCGCGCCCGTGAACCCCATTCTGGTCGGGCTTGCAACCCGTGCGCGAATTTTGCGGGGATGAGCTGGACACAGCGGGACTCAGTAAGGCACTTCGTGCAACGGGCGTCGTCTCTATTGCAAGTTCTAGCGTGCGTGCTCTTAGGCCAGACCTCGTGGTTGACCTAATTCTACGCCGCGTCATCTGACCTCAGCTGCTGATGCCGCGTAGACCACATACCGGTTCCAGGGCCGCCACCGCGGGCCACCTTCTCTCACCCTTCGAAACAAGCGCGAGCTCCGCAACAAATCCTCAAATTGCGGGTAAATATATACAACAAAAGCTTCGCGAGGCGTTGCGCTTAGGGACGCCTCCAAATTGGCAACTACGCTCCCCACGGTCTCCCGCCCAAAGGGATCGGCAAGGAAGAGCACAACCGGCTCTTGGCCATAGACGTAGTCGATCACATTCATGCAATGCAGATGGAATGCCGTGCACTGCTGGGATGCAGGGTGGTACCGCTTGATGTTTTCTTCTGCGATTTGGTGCAAATGTTGTGAGAGTTCGACGCCGACAATCTTCGCAAATGGAAACTCCGACGCGACAAGCAACGCTCGCCCTTTGCCCGATCCCATATCAACAAAAGCGAACGTATTCGACTGCAACGGAAGTGACTTGAGAATTTCGTAGATGAGCGAAGCTGTCGTCGCTGTGTAGAAGTGAGTCGCTGGCTTTTCGTCACGCCCAAAGAAGGGGGCTGCCGTATCTGTGCCGAAACGTGTATCGAACGCTTCAGCCCGCTCCTCAAGATATGATCTGATGCGCTCGAACACATAGAGGACGGGCCCAAACAGCGGGCCATTAAGATCCAACCAGTTTTGGAACACCTTGGTAGCCTCCTCGTGGACATCCGCGCCGCACCAGCTTTGCTGCGGCGCGCCTTAGGGCCAGCAAACGGACGCCATCCGCTAGCCACTGGTGCGCCGCGAGGCACGTGACCGCGCTTGATCTTGATGACGCAACTTTAGCTCCTCGATTAGTACTTCAAACACTGGCGACCACGTCGATGACTACCCTACTGCTGGATGAAATGGGATGCCATCTCCCGAGGCTGGCGCGCCGCTTCCGGGCGGTATCTCGGATGCTTACTCATTCGAGACAGTCATGGTTAAGCACGGTGACCTTGCTGCGTTTGATGTGAAAATAGTAACGCTGCAGGTTGGGATCCCATCGACATGATCGCCCCACTCACTGACCGCATTCACTCGGGGAGGAAATCTTCATGAAACTTTGCAATGGAACCGGGTCACCGGTTTCAGCGCGAGGTGGCTCATCATAATAATCGGCCATTCGCAAGCGAGGACCGCTTTACCCGTTGCGGAATTTCGGTTGAGGCGCTTCGAGGTGTTGGACAGCTCAGCTCAAGGGTCGCGAGCGCCCATTCTTTCGCCCATTATGGTGGGAACTGCTTTTGGCCAGAAATTTACGTGGATCCCAACGGGCTGCGCCGAATGCTTGCAAAGCCGTCGAAAAATTGTCGGCCCGTTGGTGAGCGCTGCGGTCGGCTAACGATCGTGAACTGCGCAAGTGGCTTGCGCAGAGTCGGCGATTTTGTTGGTCTTCGCGCCTAAATCAGGCGCGACTTCACGAACCAGTAGAGAAGGAGAATAAGCCCGACTCCAAGGGTCACGCCAGGCGGCAGCCCGCCCAATAATTTGGATGCATTTTCAGCAACAGATCCAATGAAAGGTCCGCTATCCTTGCCGAGCAGAATGTTGAGGAGAATGCAAAGCACAATCAGCAGAAGACCGGCCTCGGCAGCAAGCCAGCCAATTTTTCGGATTCGCTCGATCATCGCGATTGGCCCCAATGGATCGAGTGCGATGGCGAGGCGGGGAGACCCGCCTCGCCAGCACTTGCTCAGGCGAGCGAGCGCTTAGAGAACAGCCACATGATAAGGCCCACGGCAATCAGACCAACCAAGCCATTGCTGCCGAGATCCTTGACCATGGCCACGATGTTACCGACGACGCCACCGAAGAAGGGCAGCGTGCCTCCGACAAGCAGCGACGCTACGATCGCCAGCGCCAATAACATCAAGCCGATGTCCGTGAGCGCTCCGATCCACGATTTGAGTAAGCCTACGGCGTCCATTTGCCACCCCATTGGTTTCCTAAGTCCAATGCCGACTCACCACTATTAGAAAGGTACCGGATTTCAGTGCTTTCCCGAGGCCCAGGTCGAAGTGCTGTGAAGTGCCTGTCATTTGTGCCATGGTGCAGCCGCGAAGGACGTTTTTCGGTCGCAAGAGCAATTGATTAGCGAGCGCGGAAAGCAAAAAAAACAAATGCGCCCTTAGTGGCTGGCGTGCAACACTGCGACGCAGCAAATAAAATTGAGCTTCGGTTGGGTCATTTGCGCGACGCATCAACGAGTCGTGCTTGCGCTCGGACAGGGCAGGCCGCGCCTGTCGCCGCCGTCTGGATGCGGCAGATCGAATGCGAGCACGTGTTTACTCTGGATGGCTCGTGCGCAGGTGGACGGCGCTGGGCATCGATCAGCTGCGATCGTTGGCCGCATCGAACCAAATGGAGATGAAAACCCGCAGCGTTATGTGAGCAACCCTGAGCACAACGCCGGTTGGTCGGCTCGGTGGTGGTGCAATGCTGGGAAGCCCTGCAAATCCAGCAACTGTAAATCCCAATGGATATGGCCGTCGTTCGGGCAGGTGCCAGCTTTGGTTTTCTGGATCATGCTGTGTAGCGAGTGCCGCGCCGGATTGGCCGGCGCGGCAGCGATTCCCGCGGCTCTACTAGCCGGGAGGAGCCCATGGAGGTGAAGGATCCTGCGGTCCAAACCAGCCCGGAACACCCCGATCCGCTGCGAGAGCAGGCTCGGCTATCCAAGCAAAGACCGTCAATACGAAGACTGACAATGCTACCAACTTCTTCATGATGGTCGTCCTTTCAGCTACCTCGCACAAAGGCATGCTGCCAGATTTTTAATACGGGACATGTGATGGACATCACAGGGTATTGATATTTATGAACTTTATTGAGCTATCGAATTGGCGATAAATTAGCACCAAGGATTTGCAATACCAGCATCGGCCCGGTGCCGATTGCTCCTACGACAGGGGTAATTTGCAGCGAGCCTCGAAAGCTTCTTCATGCTCCCCTTTGGCTCTTCGGCGTCCGGGACACCAGTCAGGGTTACCCAACGCGCGCAAGAGCGAAGCCGGCGCGGCGCTATCGTTGCGCGCCTTGATCGCGGTTTCAGTCGCGCATCCGCTCCTTGGGGGTTTGCAACCAGACCGGATGAACCGACAATGGTAGCCTGTGGATGCGCCACGCTGTGGAACAAGCTCCACGCGGCCCACTTGCTGGAGTGGAGCTCCTAACACCACTTAGGGGACGGCAACAGGCGGGCATCACCACGGCCGCGCTCCTGGCGCGGGACGGCTCGATTGACTGGCTCTGGCCCCGCTGCGTGCCCTCGCGGCCCTGCTGGGCGATGCGAATAAATGAGATCTCGGTCTGGTTTGCACTGGACAAGACGGTGACCGACGAAAGACACGCGCGCTATTCGAGCTGATCGAGAAAGCGGTGCCGAAGCTGATTTCGTATCGCGAGCTGTTGGAATTTACAGCTGAGTGGGCGGCGTGTTCGCGCCTGCCGCCAATCCATAGAAGGTGACCAGCATGCCCGCGAAGGATGAAAAGGAACGGCAGGCAACACTTGCAACATTCATGCGTGAAGCCATAGCGCAAGGAAAACTTGCCTTGCCTGCCTGCTTACCCAATCCGCCGGTGGGCTGCGTGCTCGTTCGCCGGGGAGTGATCATTGCACGTGGTTATACCCAGCCGCCCTTTCAACCGCATGCCGAACCAATGGCGCTGCGTCAGGTCGAGGGAGATCTCCAAGACGTGACAGCCTTCGTGACGCTCGAGCCCTGCGCTTACCATCAACGCACCCCATCGTGCGCGAAAGAGATGATTGCGCGGCGCATTGGTACGGTATACGTCGCTCTGATCGATCCACATCCGAAGAATTCGGGGCGGGGCATTGAGATGCTGCGCGATGCCGGCATCCGTGTAGTTACCGATTTCCTGAGCGACGAAGCGGGTCCCGATCTTGCGCCGTATTTGTACGGCGGCCCTGGTACGGCCGAGCATCCCGTCGGGTGGTAATCGGCTCAGCTCCTTATCACCTACGGTCCTGGATCGATGTTGGGTGAAAGATGATTAGCGCGGAGCAGCTGCGCACGCCGAGTGAAGGTCTGTGGAACACAGATGCGAGGCGGTCCGTGACCGACGCGCTCGGATCAGAAGCTCTCCTTGGTCTTGACCGCGCGCATTCCCTGCCCGCAATCGGTCCAGGGCAATCTGCCTTCAACGCCGTAATGAGACGTTGGCGCCCAGCATGCAGCATCGTCGAGACTGCCCACCGTGAGCGCTATGTCGTCTCGCCCGTCATAACTCAGGAAAAGCGGGTACCACATTCCAGGCAAAAGCCCCGCTCGGCTATCGGCGAGGATCGCCTGATTGCGGGGCCGTGCGAGGTCCAGCGAAGGCTCTCACGCGCGACCCACGCGAGGACTGCGAAGGGGCCACCAGTCGCACGTCTGCACATCTCGCAATGGCAATAGTGCACGCGCAGCGGCGGTCCGATGATGTCGTACCGGACGTATCCACATAGGCAATGACCGTGAAAAAGCATTTGGTAGCCCGGAGCTCATTCTCCCCTGGTCAGCTTCTTGTCGGCAAATTGGTTCCTCACGAGAGCACTTTTTCTGTTCGAGGGAGTTGATTGGCGCCACCGCTACGCACGAAAAGCCGTACGGGGATGGGATATCGAACAATCGGCTACCGAAGGATGAGCAGCGCGGGTGCGTCGTCGCACGGCAGATGGCGTGCCTCAGTCTCTGTGTCCGGGGTGACGTAGTGGCTACCCAACCTGAACCCCGGCCCAGACGCGCGCCAAGTCGGGATCCCAGCCGGCGCAAGTCAGCTTCCCTGAAAACCGCTTGCAGGGGACGGCCGGTACTGCGAGCACACGTCCGCACGGCCGTGCGCGTCGGGGTAGGTCTAAGACGGAACTTGGGGTTTACCCCAATGGCTCTCAGCCTCCGTCTCACTTACGCAGTGCAAGCTCGAGGCCCGCGAGCATTGTGCGGCCACCTACTCGCCCCGACTGCGGTGAGCCATAGCTCATCGGTTCTGACTGCGCCAATGCCGAAAGATCAATCCATCGAGACACCCTGGTAAGGAAAAGGCAGTGTTATGGGTACGATCACGACGAGAGATGGCACGGAGATCTATTTCAAAGACTGGGGCACCGGCCAACCCGTCGTGTTCAGCCATGGCTGGCCGCTCAGCGCTGATGCTTTCGAGGACCAAATGTTCTTCCTGGCCTCGCGCGGCTGTCGCTGCATCGCCCATGATCGCCGCGGCCACGGCCGCTCAAGCCAACCATGGCAGGGGAATGACCTCGATACCTACGCGGATGACCTTGCCGAGCTGGTCGAGAAGCTAAATCTCAAGGACGCGATTCACGTCGGTCACTCGACCGGTGGCGGTGAAGTCGCGCGCTACATCGGTCGCCACGGCACCAAGCGCGTGGCCAAGGCCGTGCTGATCGGCGCCATCCCGCCGCTTATGCTGAAGACGGCCGCCAATCCGGGTGGCCTGCCGATCGAAGTGTTCGACGAGCTTCGCGCCAACGTAGTCAGTGACCGGTCACGCTTCTGGAATGAGCTGAGCCTGCCGTTCTATGGCTACAATCGGCCGGGTGCGAAGATCTCGGAAGGCGTGCGCGAGTCATTCTGGCTGCAGAGCATGATGGCAGGTTTCCCCGCCGCCTATTTCTGCATCAAGGCCTTCTCGGAGACAGATACCACCGAGGACCTCAAGAAGTTCGATGTACCAACGCTTTTCCTACACGGCGACGACGACCAGATCGTCCCGATCGGCGCCGCCGCAAAACTGGCATCCAAAATAGTCAAGAATGCCACGCTCAAGGTTTATCCGAGGGCGCCCCATGGCATGTGCACGACCCACAAGGATCAGGTCAACGCCGACCTGCTCTCTTTCATCAAAGGATAACGCGCCACACCGAACGCGCGCTAGCGACCGTTACCGGAGAAATCGTCCAGGACGGCGCCCATCGCCAGAGCCACAACCGGTGTGCAATCTAGTGCCGAAGCCGGCTTTCCCCGTTTGATTCAGCGTCCGAGCTAATTTGGCGTCAGTAGTGCGCCCGTATCTGCTTGAGTTTGCAGCCGAGCACCTCCTCAAGCGTGGCGAGTTGCTCCAGTCAGCAGCCCATCTCTAACGTTTGGATTCCAGATGCTGACGGCGAAATGGGCAAGTCCGGCAGGCCAATCGAACTCGCGCGAGGTAAATGGGACAGTCGAGCCGCAGCACGGCATATTGGTTCGCACGTCCTTGATGGATCCATCCTCCGGCGCGGCTTGCGATATCCCCAGCCACCACGTTAGCCCCGGGTCATTGTCGGTAAATAATCGATTTTTAACCGACCTCCGCACGAGGGACATAGGACCGCCTCGCAGTTTGCACCCTGGTCGATGAAACGTAGCTCGTCGTAGACCTTTGTTTCGCACATTTCGCCGTCAGGCAACAACTCTTGAAGCAGCACCACCGCCTTGGCCCGCGCCTCCGCGCCGGGCACGTACTCCTGGTCGACGGGGATAAGGCTCAGCACGTCATCAGACAGAGCAAAATTTCCCGTTCTGCCGATAGGATCCCGACGCATTCCATTGCTTGCTGTCTTTGCGCCGCAACGCACGGTGCGCCCTTTCTAGTGCGCCAGGCCTGCGACCATCGGGTGCTCGCTACAACGAGAATTTTGGTAGGGCTGGCACAAAGCCCATCTTACACGTCAATCATGGAATCACTGCGTTGGATCCGTTAGCGTCCTTCCCGATCGCCCAGGTTTCGCTCTATTTTCCGTGGGTTCTGCCAACATCATTTGGCTGCACCGAGGAAATCGGAGGGATCTAAACTTTGGCCCCGACGCGAGCATTGTGCCGCATCGTAGCGACTAGGAGATGCCGTGGTGATATATCGCTCGTTCCTATTTGCCCCAGGCAATCACCCCAGAAGGGTGGAAAAGGCATTTTCGCTCGACGCCGATGCGGTAATTCTCGATCTTGAGGACGCCTGCCCTGTTGCGGAGAAGGTAGCGACGCGCAGCATCGTTGTTGCGGCCTGCCAGAGCCGCCGCACATGCCTCGGTTACATTCGGATCAATGCCACATCGACCGAATACGGCTACGGTGACATCGTGGCTGTGGTCCACGCTGGGGTAGACGGTATCGTGCTGCCGAAGGTGGAGACGGCCGATGAGATTAAAGCCGTAGATTGGGTGGTGACGAACCTCGAACAGGAGCGGGGCCTCCCGATCGGTGCTGTTGACGTGATTCCTATTATCGAGACCGGCAAAGGTATGGCCAATATCCGCGCTATTACGGCGGCCGGCACACGCGTCAGGCGGATTGCCTTCGGTGCAGGCGATTTCACGCTCGACATGAATATGGAATGGAGCCGATCCGAGGTCGAGTTGTTTGCCTATCGCAGCGAATGCGTGCTGGCTTCGCGGGCGGCTGAGATTGAGCCACCGATAGACACGGTCTGGACCGACTTGAAAGATTTAGTCGGCTTCAGCGACTCCGTTCGCCAGATCAGAAGCCTCGGCTTTCAGGGCAAAATGTGCATTCACCCGGCGCAAGTGCCGATCGTAAACGTAGGCCTTTCCCCTTCCGCTGAGCAAATCGACTGGTCGCGTAGGGCGGTGGAGGCGTTCGAGACCGCTGAGGCAGCGGGTTCGGCTTCGATCCAGCTTGAAGGCAAGTTTATCGACTACCCGATCGTTCATCGTGCACGGCGCGTTTTGGCAATTGCTCAACGCATCGCAGCCCGAAGCAAATAGCGATAAAGCAAGGGAGACCCAAAGCATGGCCGAAGGCCCCGTGCCCAGTTCTAGCATTAAACCGCTGCAAGGCGTCCGTGTTATCGAGGCCTCGAGCTTTCTTGCTGGTCCGTTCTGTGCCACGCAGCTCGGCGAGTTCGGTGCCGAAGTCATCAAGATCGAGCTGCCCAAGGTGGGCGATGCCCTGCGCACCTTCGGTACCATCACGAACAGCGGCGACGGCCTGCTGTTCTTGCAGGAAAGCCGCAACAAAAAGGCAGCGACCCTCGACCTCAGGAAGCCGGAAGGCGCCGAAATCCTCAAGCGGCTGGTCATCCGTTCGGACGTGCTGGTCGAGAACTTCCAGCCGGGCACGCTGGAAAAATGGGGACTAGGCTGGGATGTTCTCAAAGAGCAGAACCCGAAATTGGTGATGGTACGCATTTCAGGTTTCGGCCAAACAGGGCCTTACAGTCCGCGCCCAGGCTTCGGTCGCATTGGCAATGCCTTTGGAGGGTTGTCTTATCTGGCCGGCTATCCTGACCGGCCGCCGGTAACGCCCGGTTCTGCCACCATCCCCGATTACCTGGCGGGACTCTACGGTGCCCTCGGTGTCATGTACGCACTGCGTGCCCGCGATATGACGGGGCGCGGACAATTCATCGACATCGCCCTCTATGAACCGATCCACCGCATTTTGGATGAGCTGACCGCCGCCTATCATCATTGTGGTTACGTACGCGAGCGTATGGGGCCTGGCACGGTCAACGTGGTCCCCCACAGCCACTACCCGACCAAAGACGGCAAATGGATCGCGATCGCTTGCACTTCCGACAAGATTTTTACGCGGCTGGCGCATTTGCTGGGGGAGCCCGGCCTCGCGGCGGACGGCAAGTGGGGCAAGGTCAAGGACAGAGTGCGGGATCGATCCGAAGTCGACGCGTGGGTTGCAAGGTGGACAGAAAAGCACACGCTCAACGAACTCATGGAACTTTGCAATAGCCTCGACGTCCCCTATGGACCCGTCAATTCGGTAGCCGAAATATTCGAAGATCCGCAATACAAGGCGCGAGGGAACATCAAGCTTTTCAAAGATCCGCGGGTCGGCGAGATTGCTATGCCCAACGTGTGTCCGCGGCTTTCCGATACGCCAGGCTCAATCGATTGGCTTGGGCCCGCCCTCGGAGAGCACAATGATGAGATCTACAAGGGTTTACTCGGCATGTCAGAGCGTGAGATCTCTGCGCTCAAGGAGAAGGGTGTGATCTGAGCTGCCTGATCTGCTCAGCCTGCCATTCTAGCGTTGGATCTCTGATCACGCCCAGCGCGGTACTGCCTGTCGCTGTTCAGGCGCCACCGTGGCGATGCGTGAGCCCACTGTGCGAATGATCGTGCTGCGCATAATGCTGGCGCAGCAGGTCCTTGCCATAGTCATTGCCATTAGGCGTGCGCACCACCGTATGGATGTGATCGCGTGAGGGTTTATCGTTGTCGTAGATGATGCCGGATTGGTGGTCGAACTCGACGAGGATCACGGGATTGAGGATACGATAGTAGAAGGGACTAGCGTCATCGAGTGGGCCGATCCAAGCGAAATGCGTTTCACGCAGGTGGCGCTTCGCATCTTGGTAGGCGATCTCGCCGTGGCCCCGACGTAAGCGTCCGGTATACGTGCCGAGCAGCGCTTCGAGACGCTCCCGGCCCTCGGCCGACAGATCATCATAGCGGATGCCCGCGGGGTGCATCCGACGGTTGTCCTGGAACGCGCCCAGGAGCAGTTCCGATGGGAGATCCGTGCCGATCGTCGCTCGCTGACGCTCGTCTAAAGAGAGCGCTCGCATGAGGGCATAGCCTTGCTCCTCCTCGGCGGCAAAGACACGTGTCCCCTCGTATTTGCCGAACCGCGCCAGCACCGGTTCGGAGCCCATGAAGGTGGGCGTCATCACTAGCTGGTCACCGAGCACGAAGCAGTTGATGTTGAGGTGATGCCCGTCGATCTGCCAGCCCCACGGATCGGTCGGCGAAGGGGTGCCAAACATACTGACCCAATAGAACCATTCCCCGTATTCTTCGGGCTTGCCGGTGATCTCAAGGGCGTGAGCGTTGAGTCGCATGATGTCGCGAGCGCTTTGGTATCCCGACGCGCTCATGGTCTCGCGCATGAGCCCGAGCGCGGCCTCGCGCTGATCATGCCCGAGATCGGCGAGACCGACCCCGTGCCGCATTAGCCACGGGTGGATATTCGACCATTTTCGCCATGCCGCATCGTCGATTGCAAAGCACGCCACCTTGCGTTGCGCTGGGCTCAACTTGGCGACCAGGGATCGAGCCGCCTCCAGCATCGATCCTGTCGAAATTCCGGTTCGAGCGAGCGGGAAGAGCCCCGAGACGATCCCATCGCTGCCGACACCACGAAACGGCTGTGCCAGACCCGCATTGGCCTGATCGAGCATGGCTCTCAGCCGGGGCAGCAGATCGAACGGCCGGATTGCCGGCATCGGCGACCTCTGCCGCAGTGCGAAGTGCGCGGACTCTCCTGCCATCTTCAGGTGCTCCGAGCGGATTTTGCCGTAAAATAAGCCTATCGAGAGGCGCCAACAAGCGTGGACTGCATTTTCGATCCTTTCCTTGTCGGGCGGAGACAAAAGAAATCATGACCGTGCCAAGCGAAGCGCTGCGCAGCATTCTGCCGATCGCCGGTTGGTCGGACCGGCAAGCCGCCGAGGTGGTGTTCACTGGCGGTGCCGATCCCGTGCTGCCGACGCCGTTCCGTATCGGCGCGGCTGGTGCTGCAGCTCTGGCTGCCACAGGGCTCGCGGCCAGCGAGCTGTGGGAGATCCGCACCGGGCAACGTCAGAAAGTTACGGTCGACCTTCGCCAGGCCACCGCCTCATTGCGCAGTGGGCGGTATCTCAAGCTTGCCGGCAGCAGCGTTTCGTCGGCGCATAACAGCATCATGGGCGTCTATCCTACGCGGGATGGACGCTGGAGTTATCTGCACTGTAACTTCCCCAACCATCGCGCGGCGGCGCTTGCCGTGCTTGCTGCGGCGGAGGATCGCGACGCCGTGGCGCGTGCTGTTGCCACCTGGAACGGCGCGGAGCTCGAGGAGGCCATCATTGCCGCTGCTGGTGCCGGGGGCATGGCTCGCACGCCGGCGGAGTGGAGGGAACACCCGCAAGCCCTTGCGATCGCTGGACTGCCGTTGTTGGAGATCATTCGCATCGGCGATAGTGACCCAGAGCCGCTGCCAGCTGGCAACCGACCACTCGCGAATATCCGCGTGCTCGATCTGACGCGTGTTCTTGCTGGACCGACCTGTGCGCGGACGCTCGCCGAGCATGGTGCGGACGTCATGAAGATCACCGCCGCGCATCTGCCCAACCTCGGTCATCAGGAATGGGATACCGGGCATGGCAAGCTGAACGTCGAGCTTGATTTGCGAAAGCCAGGTGATCTCGAGGTTCTGCGTGGCTTGGTACGCCAGGCGGACGTCTTTTCGCAGGGCTACCGGCCCGGCACCTTGGCCAACCGTGGCCTGGCGCCACAGGAACTGGCGGCGATTCGGCCCGGACTTGTCTATGTTTCGCTCTGTGCCTTCGGTCATACGGGTCCTTGGGCATCGCGGCGGGGCTTCGACACTGTGGTGCAGACCGTGAGCGGCATGACGGTGCGCCAGGCGGAGTGCGTCCCGGGCAAACGGCCGGGGCCACAATTCTACCCCGTCTCTGCGATCGACTATTGCACCGGCTATCTCATGGCCTTTGGCGCCATGGTGGCATTGACACGGCGGAGCCGTGAGGGCGGCAGCTGGTTGGTCCGCACCTCGCTCGCGCAGGTTGGCAAGTGGATCGTCGATCTCGGCGAAGTGCCGACGGCAATGCTCAAGGATATGCCCGCTGAATTCAGCGCTGACGAGCTGGAACGGTGGTCGTCCACGAGTGAGACCCCGTCCGGCCGGCTCGGTCATCTGAAGCCGGTCGTGCAGTTGTCGCAAACCCCGCCCTATTGGGCGCGGCCCTCGGTTCCGCTTGGCTATCACGCCCCCGTGTGGCCGGCGTCGTCTCGATGAGCCTGCCTAGAAGCTTGCCATATCGTCTGCATCCCCGGTCATGCCTGCTCAGCGTAGGGACCACTGCTTCGCCGACGACATCGTGCATAATAGGCTCCGCCGCTAGTAGGTGCCCCGAAGTGCGCGAGGAGCCATGATGAGCGCAAGTGAGATGATTGCAGCAGCAATGCCGGAGCTGCGCACCTGGGTCGGTCGCCGCCAGGCGGTCGAGGACGAGATCGCTCTTACGACGGTGCGGCGGATCGCGGCGATGCTCGACCTCGAACCCGACCGCTTCGTTGCGGGAACGGAATTGCCACCACACTGGTTCTCCATGTTCTTCCATAACAATGCGATGCAACGTGACATCGGCCCCGACGGGCATCCGAACAAGGGGATCTTTTTACCCCCCATTCCCCTGCCCCGCCGCATGGGCGCAGGCCGTCGCGTGAAGATTATGGGTACGCTTCGGGCCTCAGAGCCGGCGAGACGCGTCGCCGAGGTGGTCGCTATTACCCCAAAGATCGGGCGTACGGGATCGCTCGTGGTGCTGACCATGCGCCACATCATCGAGAGCAATGGTCGGACGGTCGCGGTCGATGACTTCGATGCGGTCTACCGCGAGGGCATCACACCGGGTGAAAGCAATCCCTTGCCCATGCCCGTGCGCCCACCCGCCGAGGCGGCTTGGTCGAAGACTTTTGAGCTCACGAACGCCTTGGTCTTCCGTTATTCCGCCATCACGTGGAACGCGCATCGGATCCACTACGATGCTGACTATGCGCGTCGGCATGAAGGTTACCCGGAAGCGGTCCAGAATGGCGGTCTCACTATGCAACTCATCATCGACGCTGCCTTGCCGCATCTTAAGGGCAGACTCACCGGCTTCGAGGCGCGCCTCACACGCCCGCTCTGGGTCGGTGATCGCCTTGTCGCGCAGGGTGGCCCAGCGCACGCCGGCCGGATGTCGTGCTGGGGCGTCGATAAGGACCGCGCTCAGTGCGCCGCAGTCGAATTGGAGTATGCCGAATGAGTAGCGGCCCGCTCGCGGGCATCCGCGTCATCGACCAAACCTCAGTCGTTGTCGGACCAATCTGTTCGCGCACGCTGGCTGACCAGGGTGCGGACGTGATCAAGATCGAGCCCCCCGGTGGCGATCTCCTGCGCACCCTCGCCGAGGGGGCTCGCCACGAAGGCATGTCCGCCAAGTTTCTCAACTTCAACCGCAACAAGCGCTCGGTCTGCCTCGACCTCAAGCATCCAGACGGTATGGCCGCATTGCGCCGTCTACTCGCCGGTGCCGACGTGTTCGTTTCCAATGTGCGGCCCAAGGCATTGGAGCGGGCCGGCCTTGATTTTCCGAGGCTAGCCGAAGAAAACTCGCAACTTATTTACTGCTCGATCCTCGCGTTCGGTCGTGGCGGTCGCTATTTCGACCGGCCCGCCTACGATCCAATCATTCAAAGTCTCTCCGGCGTGGCGGGTACGTTCGACCGTGCGACCGGCGAACCGCGTTTCGTCCCAATGGTGATGACCGATCACATTACCGGTCTGATTGCGGCACAGGCGATCGGTTTTGCTCTCTACCGGCGCGAAAAGACGGGACGTGGCGAGGCGATCGATGTGCCCATGCTCGAAAACATGGTGTCCTTTGTGACAAGCGAGCATATGGCGGCCGCCACCTTCGAGCCGCCGTTGGGGCCGACAGGTGACAACCGGCTGCTGAGCCCCGATTACCGTCCTGTGCGGACCAAGGATGGCTATATAACGGTCGGCCCTAACACGAATGCCCAGGCCTTCGCCTTCTTTGACGCCATCGGCCGACCGGAACTCAAGAGCGATCCGCGCTTCGATAGCGCATCGGCGCGGACCACGAACGCTGCGGCCTACTTCGACATACGTGCCAAGGGGCTGGCGCAGCGGACCACCGCCGAGTGGCTTGAAACTTTCGAGGCGCTCGAGGTCCCGGCGGCCCGCTACAACTCGATCGATGATCTATTCACCGATCCGCACTTGGCCGACATCGGCTTCTTCGAGCGAGAGCAGCACCCGAGCGAAGGGCCGATACGCCGTACCAAGGTAGCAAATACATTTCACGGCGGCATGCGCGAGGACCGGTTGCCAGCGCCGCGACTTGGTGAGCACACTCGCGCTGTGCTGGAAGGGATCGGATACAGCGCTACACAAATCGACGGTATGATCGCGTCGGGAGCAGCGAGAGCTGAAGCCGGCTCTAGCGCGGTCAGCAGCAGCCGGCAAGACGTGCAAAGGTCGGGAGGAGACACCCCATGATTGACATAAAGATCCTGGCGACGGGTCTGGGTTTTCCGGAAGGTCCTGTGGTGTGCGCCGATGGCTCACTGGTACTGACCGAGATTCGCAATCAGCGTTGTTCGCGCGTAGCGCCCGACGGCAAGGTCAGTCTGTTCTCCAATTGTGGGGGCGGACCCAATGGGTTGGCCATCGGTCCCGATGGTTACTTTTATCTGTGCAACAACGGCGGCAGTCGCTACGTCGAGGGTCATTCCATGGGCCTCGGCCCACACCCGGACTATAAATTTGGCTCCGTGGCGCGAATCGATCCGAAGACGGGCGAGGCGAAGCTCTTGTACAAGGAGGTGGATGGCCATCTGCTGTCGGCGCCGAATGACTTGGTATTCGATAAGGAAGGTGGGTTCTATTTCACCGATCTCGGCAAGCGCTATCCGCGTCACCGTGACAACGGCGGCGTCTACTATGCTCTCCCCGACGGTTCGAAGATTGTCCAGGTGGCCTATCCCATGCTGAGCCCTAATGGCTGCGGGTTGTCGCCAGACGGCAAGACGCTCTACGTCGCCGACACAGAGGGTGCGCGCCTATGGGCCTTTGAGGTGCAGGGGCCCGGCAAGGTCAAACCCAAGGACGAGTTTCTCCCGCACAGCGGAAGGGTGCTTGCGGGCCTCAGCGGCAGCGCGCGCTTCGACAGCCTCAAGGTCATGGCCAGCGGCAATATCGCGGTTGCGACCTTGAATACCGGTTACATTACCGAGTTATCCCCGGCTGGCGAGATCATTCGCGCTGTGAAAATGCCCGACCGCTACCCGACGAACCTTTGTTTCGGCGGCCCTGACATGCGCACAGCCTACGTCACTCTGTCGGACGGCGGTCAGCTCGGTGTCCTGCAGTGGCCGGAGCCAGGCCTCAAGCTCAACTTCAACTGAGCAGCGAGCCAAAATAGCGGACCGCGAGCTCTATCGGTGCCTTGCGCCGGTCCTATAACTGGTTGCTCGGCACCACCCTGAACCGGGGCCCTTGCATGGAGTGCTGCCAATGACCTCCCCGACGCTGCCGCATCAGCAGGAGCTCGCGGTTGGCGACCACACTGCGTAGCACGCACGGGGAACATGCAGCATTGGCATCGTAGGTCGAAAGAGCAGCGGTGGCCAGGCGCGAGAGCGAAATTGAAATGCCAACCGATTAAAGGGCGGTTCTCACCGAATGCGATCGGCGAGGCTGCGTCACACGTCACTCCCTGCTAGTCTGTTTGGGTTGGTCGCATCGTCCGGGAAGGTTAGCCGTTATGACGAAGGTTGCTTATCGCCAGCTTGGCCAAAGTGGCTTGTCGGTCTCCGCCATTGGCCTCGGCTGCATGTCACTGTCCGGTATCTACGGCGCAGCCGAGGATGCTCAATCGGAGGCGCTGATCCACCACGCCATAGACATTGGCGTCAATCACCTCGATTCCTCCGACATGTACGGCTGGGGCCACAATGAAGACGTTGTCGGGCGGGCGATCAAGGGAAGACGAGACAAGGTGGTGTTGGCGACCAAATTTGGTCAGGTGCGCCGCGACGGTCAGGCAAACGCGGTGGATGGGCGAGCCCAGTACGTGAAGGAGGCGTGCGAGGCGAGCCTCAAAAGACTTGGCGTCGATGTGATCGATCTCTATTACCAGCACAGGGTCGATCCAAGCGTACCCGTCGAGGAGACCGTTGGCGCCATGGCGCGCCTGGTTGCGCAAGGCAAAGTCCGGTTCCTGGGTCTGTCGGAAGCAAGGCCGGACCGCATTCGGCGCGCGCATGCGGTGCATCCGATCGCGGCCGTACAGACCGAGTACTCGATCCTCTATCGAACGGAAGCGGAAGAGACGCGAGAGACCACCCGCGCGCTAGGGATCAGCTTTGTCGCCTATTCACCACTCGGTCGCGGATTTCTCACCGGCGCCATCAGGGATCTATCGGATGTCGACGGGCGGCGTGCGCAACATCCCCGCTTCCAGGCCGAGCACTTTCAGCGCAATCGCGAGCTGGTTCGGCGGATCGAGGCCATTGCGTCGCAAAAGAAATGCTCACCCAGTCAGCTGACACTGGCGTGGCTGTTGGCGCAGGGGGAGGACGTGGTTGCCATTCCAGGCACCCGCTATCCCGATCGCCTTGATGAAAACATCGGCGCCATGAACGTTCAGCTGACGGCGGCAGAAATCGAACAAATCTCCTCCGCCGTTCCGAAGGGATCGGCCTCGGGTACACGCTACCCCGCGGGCGGCATGAGCGGGGTCTATCTCTAGCCGCCGGGAGGTTCCCTGGGCGGCGGTCTGCACAAGCCATTTTGACGCCTGGCGCGGACGACGGCCCCGAGCATTTGCGCTCGGATCCGGCGTTTGGCGTCTTGCGTCAACAACCCAGTGACACCGGCCCATAGGCATAGGCCAATTAAAGTGCGACCCAACGCATAGGTTTCAACTCCGGTGGAATCGGGGCTGAAGTTTCCAGCGAGCTGCTACCAGCACCTCGTTCTCAGCTTGACATTTTCGCTTCACAAATTGTTCGCGCATTCAGCATTCGTTAAAATTCGCTCTAATAACCAATTGCGCCAAATAGCTTAAACAGGCCCTTCGGGTCGTGTTAGCGGGCTCCTTCTCGGCAGCAAAACTGGGAGGGACAACCATGCTCGACGATGTGGCTAAGATCCGAGCTTTTCTAACCCTTGCTTACATTCTCGCCGTGGTCTTATGCGCCATACTCGGCCTAAACGGGGTTCCCCAGGAATTAACGACTCATTAACTGTTGGGATTATCCCTCACCCGTAGAGCATCGGGGAGGCCGCAGACGATCTGAGATGTCTTGCGCGGATGCTGCAGCAATGACCGGATCGCTGCAGCGATGATCGGCATTGCGCGCTGCAAAGGTGTCCAGACACCAACAGAGGTGCTGGATGCGCCAGTAGAGTTTCGGCTATGCCTGAGCCCCAGGCACCCGTCTCACGCCAACACTCCGGAGGGGGAGAGATGCGATAAAGGCGTTGGTTGCTCAGGGAGCGTTGCGGGGGGAGCTGCTCCTAAGCAACTAATGGGTGCCTGGGGTTCTCTCTGGGTAGCAGGTACTAAACTAACGTTCCGTTAATTGCGTTTATATTTTATTGAGCATTACCCACCCGGCACTGCGGTGACGGCACACGCAGCAAACGTATTCCGGTCCAGAACCAAATGGCCCGCTATGCCTTTCGGCTCCGCCGCCGGACGCAAGGGCTTAGTGCTTGGACGGCGCGCTGCGTCTTCGTTCCCGGCGCTGCGTGGGCTCTTACAAGATAGCCGGGGGGCGACGGGCACCAAGTTACTCGTGCTTCGAACGTGAGCGCGCTGACGATCCTGGGTAGTAGCGGCGGCCTAAAGAGGCCGCCTGCTGTGCTCGGCTTACACGAACCTAAAGTCGTCGATGGTAATGACGTTGGTGCCGTTCCCATTCACGCCAACCAGAAGGATCGTGTCCACACCAATCGTCACCGATGTATCGTTTCCGAGGTCGGTGATGACCACGCTGGTGTTGAAGTTGGCGTTCGTGACACCGGTGCCGGCGATGTTGAGGAGGTCCTGCCCACCGGCAGGATTGGCATCGAAGTCGGTGATCCTGTCACTACCAAAGCCCGTGGCAAACACGAAGACGTCGTTACCTGCCCCGCCGGTCATGGTGTCGCTCTGGGCGCCGCCAATGAGCCGGTCGTCGCCTTGGCCACCGTCCAACGTGTCAGTACCTGAGCCTCCGTCCAGCGTGTCGGCACCACCGGCACCGCTCAGCACGTTGCTGCCGCTGTTGCCGAGGATGATGTTGGCGAGGCCCTGACCAGTGCCATTGATATTGGCAGCCCCGGTCAGCGTCAGGTTCTCTACGTTGTTGCCCAGAGTAAAGGCGGTCGCCGAACTGAACACGGTGTCCGTGCCGCCACCGGCAGCTTCCACCACGCTGTCACCGGTGCTGTTGACGATATAGGTATCGTCGCCCCCGCCACCGGTCATAGTGTCGGTGCCGTTGGTCCCGCCGTCCAGCGTATCGTTGCCGAGACCGCCAACGAGCCTGTTGTCGGCAGCATTGCCCGTCAGCAGGTCGGCGCCATCGCCACCGGTCACATTTTCGACCCCAGCGATGGAGCTGAAGCCCGAGGCGTTCCCGGTCTGGAGATTCGCTGTCACGGCGACAGTGGAGCCGGCATAGCTTAGCGTATCCGTGCCGCCACCCAGATCGACCACGGCCTCCACGCTGGTCAGCGTCCCGCCTTCGAAGCTGGTGAGGGACGTGCCACTCCAGATGACGTCAAGCGTGTTGGCTGCCGCGGTGCCGACGATGTTGAGGGTGTCGAGGCCGGCCCCGCCGTCGACGCTATCAGCACCATCACCAAAGTTGTACGTGAAGGTATCATTGCCATCACCGCCGATAAGCGTGTCGTTGCCCGTGCCGCCGATCAGCGTATCATTGCCGTCCCCACCGTCGAGCCGATCATTGCCAGTCTGGCCGTTGAGCATGTCATTGCCCAGACCGCCAGTAACCGTGTCGTCGCTGCCACCAGCATTGATGGTATCGTTGCCGCCCTGCCCATCAATGACGTTGATGCCGCCGTTGACCGTGATGCTATCGTTGCCTTGACTGCCAATGAAATTCTCGATGCTCGACAACAGATCCGTACCAATTGCCGCACTAGAGGCGGACGTGGTGGTGATAGTCGCGCCGGATGCTGTCGCTGACAGGTCATAGGTATCGATGCCGAGACCACCGCTGTAGCTGTCGTCGCCATCCGTGCCGCCGGCTACGGACGAAGCGAAGAACGTATCGTTGCCGCTACCGCCATTCAGCACATTGTTGCCTGCGCGACCCGTGAGCAGGTCGTTACCGACCCCAGTGGTCACGTTTTGGATATTGGCAATGGAGGTGAAGCCAGAGGCCTGGCCGGTGGTCAGGTTTACTGTGACCGGTGCGGCTGTCGCGCCGTAGCTCAGCGTGTTGGTGCCGACAGTGAGATCGGCAATCACGCTCTCTACGTTTGCGATGGCTCCCCCTTCAATGCTGGTGAGGGCGGTGCCATTGAAGATGACGTCGAGCGTGTCGTTGCCGCTACCGGTAATACTACCCGTGATGTTGAGGGTGTCTGTACCCACCCCGCCATCAACCTGATCGGCGCCCTGACCCATCGTGTAGTTGATGGTGTCGTTGCCCGCCCCACCATTAATCGTATCGGTGCCGGTACCTCCGTCGATGATGTCGGCTTCTCCCAAGCTGCTGATATTGTCAGCCCCGCCCAGGCCAAAGATGATGTCCTGTCCGTCAGTCGTAGCCTCTGGTGTCGAGGTTCCGTTGAAGGTGTCGGACCCATTGCTGCCAATGATCCGGTTGCCCACCACTGTCGTCGGTGCCGATGACACCGTCTCGAGCGTGCCATGGTCATCCGTATAGGTGACGACTACCTGCAGCTCATGGTTGACTTGTGCCTGTGCTGGAACGAACAGCTGCGTCGTCGCGCCTGCGATATTCGAAAAGCCGGCTAGCCCACCGCCGCCCACTCCCACGGCATTCGCCTGTTGCCACTGGAACGTAAACAGGCCACCGGCAACGGCTGTCGTCGTACCATCCGGATCCACGATCGTCGTTGGATCCACTGTCAACGCCAAGCCTTCGGTCGGCGTCGTGTCGCTGATCGTTGGCCCGGCAGTCGGCGCATCATTGACATTACCAACTACCTGCGAGGCCGAGTACACCTCCTCCAGCACGCCGAGAGCATCCTGGTAGACGGCCCTTACCCGCAATGCCAGGCCGACTTCGGCGTCGGTCGGAGTAAAGGTCGGGCCCTCCTGGCGTGCTATTTCGCCGGCAGCAAAGCGGGTGATGTCGGTAAAATTACCATCACCGCGCAGATCAACCTGCCAGAAGAAGGCCACCGGTTTGGGAATGGCTCCGGCTGTCGCAACGTTATCCGCATCGGTGACGCCAAACAGCGTGCCGTCGGGGTTCAGCCGCACGCTGACCGGCGAATCTTCGGTCGGGGTTCCAGTGAGCGTCAATGTCCCAACGGGCTGATGGTCCAGACCACCGAGCACCACCGCCTGATCGGCGAACATCAGCCGCTCGACGTGCATGAGGTGGTCGGTACCATCGCGGGCGGCAACACTATCGACGACCGTGGTAACGCCATTGACGGTCGTGATCGTGTAGTCGGCTAGATTTCCTTGGAACTTCGCAGTGTCGAAGTCGACAAAGGGGGCTCCAGGAGTGTGAGAAGCGCCATCAGTCGCAGTCGCATAAAGGATCTCGCGGATGGCTTTGAGCTGACCGGGATTGTACGTGCCGTCGAGCATGAACGGCACCATGTCCTGCATCCGATCGAAGCTGGCGATCGTTGGGCCAGTATGGTTCACGTCCTCTTTCGCATAGACACCGATACGCACGTTGAGCCAAGCGTCGCCATCGATAATGTCCTCGCCGTCGCGACCCATCATGATATCGCTACCATCACCGCCGAGGATGATGTTACCGGTCGTAAACGCCGTAACATGCGTCCCGAACGCGGTGTCGAGCAAGCTTTGCAGACCATTGATAAGCGCTATGTTGGTGAGGGCGCTGCCTCGCGGCGCAGCTCCGACTTCGCCGCCGACCAGATCGACCGCATTGTCGCCAAACAGATAGTCGTCGTGTTTGGACCCGGATAACCCTTCCATGATATCAAAGCGCGCCAGGGCAGAAGCACCTGA